>Ga0182735_1000850_pt1 | contig 21960 bp, 18 predicted proteins | sample eDN5th30CKraftMG_FD_128524 | JGI IMG/M metagenome (GOLD analysis project Ga0182735, IMG submission 128524) | Enriched Miracle-Growth compost microbial communities from Emeryville, California, USA - eDNA 5th pass 30_C Kraft MG (version 2) (version 2) ...
CGAGGACGCCGAGAAATTCGGTGTGGCCGGGATGGGCGAACCCCGCCGCATAGACCGTTGCCTTGGAGATCGGATTGGTCACGACGCCAGCGGCATGCCCGGCCACTGCCGCGCCGACCGCACGCTCGATCGCCTCGATCACGCCCGGCGCGTTGGCCTAATCCGGACGGCCGGCCACGACAGGCGCCTTCATCGCGACCGGCAGTACCGGCAACATCTCTGCCGGCAGATCGCGAAAGTGTGACAGATCCTCGACAATACCGATCTCGCACGGAGCATCGAGCTGCCGGGCGCGCGCCGCGGCAGTGTCCGGGCAGGCGAGCAGGACGAAGGGAGGAAGCGGCGCCGCGCGCCGGCGGGCCCAGGCTGCAATGGTGATGTCGAGACCGATCCCTGCGGGATCACCCACGGTCAACGCCAGCGGCAGCGACAGACAGGCATGTCCTTCCTTCGCCGATCCGGTCGCTGCGGCCGTCATCATCTCATCTCGATTAGAGCATCCTTGCGCAGATCATATATATAGCGCTGCGCCAGTTTCTCGAATTCCTGCATCGCAAGTCGGTTCTCTGCCTCCTTGCGCTTCTCCTCGTTGAGCGTCGCACCGCGTCGTCCGCAGACGGCGTAGAGCTCTACGCTCCCGCCGGAAAGGTTTGCCGGCAGCATCTCTCCGTCGCGGGCGCTCAGCAGCAGGCTGCGCGTCGGCTCCGCGATTGAGCTCGCCTTCTTGTATCCCAGTTCCTGAAACCGCGCATTAGGGAGCTGCTTGGCCAGCTGCGCCATCGACTTGCAGCCCTGGAATTTCGCCCGGATGGCATTCGCCTCCGACAGCCTGGCTGCCATCGCGCGCTGATCCGGGTTGCCGGGCGTGACGATGGTGATGAGGGAGAGGTTGAGCTCCTGACCGTCCTCGCCCTCGGAGCGCATCGCGAAATCTTCGATCTCGCGCTGACTGACGCTGATCTGATGGCCGTAACGCTTGCGCACGACCTCGCGCCATACGAGCGAGGCCTTGAGCCGCGCTTTCAGGACCTTTGCGCTCGCGCCTTGCTTCTCCAGATGCTGCTCGAATTGGGCCGACGTCATCTTGTTCCGCTGCGCCATCTCATGGAACATCTTGTTGACGTCATCGTCCGGAACGACGATCGAAAGCCGCTTTGCCTCTTGAAATTTCAGGCGCTCCTCGATCAGCTCATCGAGCGCTTTCTTGCGCAGGTCCGGAATGAGGCTGGCGCGCGCCGACTCGACGGCCTGCTTCTGCAACCCGACAACGAACGCTTTCTTGCGAGCCTCGAACGCCGCGATGATCTGCTCTCGTGTCTTGCCTCGATTGGCTGCGATCGTCTCCTGCAGGATTGCTTTCAAACGCTCGTTCGTCTTGGGGTCCTTCGCGAAGGCCTGCATCCGGGCGCGCGCGCGATCCGCAATGTTGCCTGAGAGGGCAAGAAAACGAGCGCGCTGCTCCACGTTGAAGCCCGTGATGGGCTCGTCATTGACCAGCGCGACGATGCTCGTGCTGCGCCGCGACGCCGGGGCCGGTGACGCATCGGCCGATCGTGAAGGCTTGCTGCGATGCGACGACTTCTTGGGCGGAGGCTTTGTGGGCCGTGGCGCAGCAGGGGCAGGCGAGGGGGGTGCAACGAACACTCCAGGCGCACCTGACGGGCGAGCGCTGGGCATGCTCGGTGGCGCAACCACGAGGCCTGGAATGCTTGGGGCCGCGTGTCCGCTGTCCTGGGCGGCAGCCGTACCGGACGCAACCGACAGGGTGAGCAAGCCGACACAGAGTACGATGCGACGTCGACTCGCGCTGTCCGGCATCGCGTGCGTGGCGCGTTGGGGGAGGGGGCGCTGGGGCATCTCGTACATATCTTGGAACCATCGCGTCAGTGTGAGTTTCGCCGACCGCGGTGGAGGCCGCTGATTCGAACACGGTGATCCTATCGAACGAACACCTTTCGGTTGGGGAATTGTCCACACAAACCATGGCGCGGACGCGGCAATCGACCGAAACATGCCGGTCCGCCGCCGTGCCCCATTGTCACCTCGGCGGCGGAGGCGGAGCGGTGGTCGCGAGTACGCGAGCTACCGCGACGTCGCGTTCTCGGAGAAATTGTAGTCGAGCGTATCGGTCTTGTAGCTGAACTGGCCGAGGTGTTTCAGCTCGAAGCGCAGCATGACCGTCTGATCCGGCCGAATGTCTAGCAACGGGTTGTTGATTTCCGTCTGGGTATAGGACGCGGTGAGAACGAAGCACTCGTCCGCGTATTTGAGCGCGATCTGCTCCTGCAGCCAAAGATCGGCATCGATATCGTAGCGCGCGAGACCGAGAATCGACCAGCGGTCCGTGAGTTTCAGGCCGATGCTGGCCAAGCCTTCCTGCTGGGAGCCGAACGTGGCGATCGATGCGTCGTCGCGGACGTAATTGTATTGCGCCTGCAGCGACACGGGACCAAGCGTGGTCTGGCCGTAGAGGCTCTGCCTCTGGAGCGACAGATCCTCCTCGTCCAAACGCGTCTGCGCCACGAAACGGAACGTTTCGATAGGAGCGAGATAGGCGCCGAGGACGTAATCCGAGCGGTCTGTGCCGAGGCCGCTGTTCGACGAGAAACTGGTGGCGTTCGGGTAATAGATCCGGTTGCCGTCCGAATCGACGGTCTCGAATGGAGACTTGCCGGGATCCGTATAGGGGTTCGTGCCAGCCAGGTGGAAGCTCTGGCCGGCGATGAACCGTGCGTAGCCGCCGCCACTTGCCTGGAACGTGTATTGGAGTCCGACGTTTGCGCGCGTCCCCGTCTCCATGCGGTCCCAGCCGGAGAACTTGTCCACGTCGAAGATCAAAGTGTCATCCCAGACGAGGCTCTTGGCATCCTCGTCGGGCAAACGCCGCTGCGAGACGTAGCCCGGCCGCGCGATGATCTGGCCGATGGGCTCGATGACGTGAGCACCGGCCGCCGTGTGGGCCACGAACGGATAGGCATAGGTCACACCGGTCGCGGCAATGGCGCGGGTAACGGCGTCGTCGCCGCTCGATTGCCCGGTATCGGGATCGAAGCCGTTCGTGAATTGCGTAACGTCGGCGCGTGCATACGCAAACGGAGTCCATACCTGTCCGATCGGATCGACCATCTTCCTGCGCCAGTTGACGTCGGCCGCTATGCGGTTCGAGTCCGTGCCATCGCTGCGTGACACGCTTTGCGCATTGGCGTTGAAGCTCAGCTCGCCGCCGAGGACGGGTTGTCCGTAGATGTAGTTCCAGTCGATGACCGGATGGACGCGAGACTCCGATACTGGCGAGTCTTCCAGCAGCAGCCCGCCGAACTGGTAAAACTGGATGGCGAGGTGATTGCGATCGCTGAGGCCCTGCAGCCACGCGGTGTTGATGCGGTCCGTCTGGAGGATGTTATCGAGCTTGTAGAAGCGGCGGAATGTGTCGTCGGACTCCAGCGTCACGTCCCAGCCGAACTTCCACCACGAGGCGAGCGAGAACACGCCCTTCGTCTGAATGCTTCCGCGCCAGCCGTCCAACCGGTCGCGACGCGCGTCGCTGATATCGCCCGGCAAGTTGCTGCCGTCCTGGTCGATGCCAGCGAGCTTCACGGTGTAAGTGCCCGTCGTATCGCCGATTGCGAGCCGCTGGCGCCATTCGCCCTGATAGAGAACGCCCTGCTGCGACAGATATTGGGGAGCGAACGTGAAGTCGTAGGTGGGCGAAAGCGCGAAATAGTACGGGATTGTAACGCCGAACCCGAGCTGCGACGAGTTCATGTAGGACGGCAACAGGAAACCCGTGCGCCGCTTTACGCTCGGATCCGCGTGCTGAAAGTAGGGCAGGTACATGATCGGGACGCCGAACAGTTCGAACTGTGCGTCCTGGTACGTGATCGTTGCGGCTTGCTGATCGTGGACGATCCGGGCGGCGCTGATGCACCACAACGGTGGCTTGCCGGGATCGCTCTTACAAGGCGTGAACCTGCCTTCCTCGAACTCCGAGACGTTGCCGTCCTTGCGCACAGCGCGCCGCGCCGCGATCCGCGTATCGTCGGTGCCGATGAGGCTCAGGCTTTCGATGAAAGCGTCGCGAAAATCGGCGGTGGTATCGATCGTGTCGCCGCGGACGATGTTGCCGTTGGGCTCCTTGAGCTGCGCATTGCCGCGCGCCGTCAGCGTGTTGGCGTTCTGGTCGTAGATGACCTCGTCGGCCCCCAGGTAGTAGTTGTTGTAAAAGATCTCGACGTTGCCCTTCGCGATGACGCGATTGTTCCGGGTGTCGTAGATCAGCTCGTCACCCTGCAGATACAGCGGCTGGGACTTGTCGATTTTCTTGACCGGGCCGCCTAAGGGGCCTCCAGGGCGCTTTGGAAAGCTGGACGGCACCTTGCCATTCGAGGTCGTGGTGGTGGGAACTCCACCGATCTGCGCGAAGGCGATTCCATCGGCTCCAGCGAGCAAGATCGTAGCGACTGCGAGCGTCATCACCCAACGCAAGGATAGGAGACGCGACGGCAGCATCGGCCGAGCGCGGGCATCAGCCCCATCAGGTAGCGCCGATATCCCCCTACGCGCCACTCAGCCGTCCTCCAAGTGGAGCAGCACCACCAGCGCTCCGCATAGTCCGAGCACAACGGGCACCCCCACCGCCAGCATCGGCGGTGCGAGCCCCGCAATTCCCACCTGCCGGGAGATTTCCGCGAAGAGAAAGAATGCGAACCCCCCGATTAACCCCGTCGCAACCATAGTCTGTATCCCGCCGGAGCGGAATGACCGCAAAGACACAGTTGCGGCCAAAAGGACCATCACCAGGAGCAGCATCGGGCGGGTCAGCAGCTGGGCGTATTGAATACGGAAGCGATCGGCAGATAAACCTGCTTTTTCCGTGACTTCTATTAATCCGGGAAGCTCCCAGAACGAGACGGTGATGGCACTGCCGAGGGCGTCCGCGACGCGCTCCGGCGAAAGCGCCGTCGACACCGTATAGACGCCGTACGTTTCGGGTTTCTGGCCGATCCGAGTCACGGTCGCGTCGGCGATTTCCCAGTATCCGTCCTTGAGCGCCGCATTCCGTCCGTCGACACGCTCGATGAAGCGACCGGCGGCGTCGAATTCGAGAAACATGACCTTTTGCAGGAGAAGTCCGCTCTGGCTCGCTGCCGCTGCGTGCAAAACCGAGGCCCCGTCCGCACCCTCTTGTCGGAGCCATGCGCCGTCGCCATCCGATCGCAGGACGGCCATGTCCCGACCGAACGCTTCGGCAACGAGACGTTCGGATTCGGCGCGCGTCCATGTCGCCAGAGGATTGTAGACGGTGATGGAGAACACGCCGAGGATGAAGGCGACGACCATGCCGGGCCGAACGAATTGCATCGCCGACATGCCGGCTGCACGCATAATCGTAAGCTCGGACTTGCGATTGAACGTCAGCAAGGTTCCGATCGCGCCCACCAGCACGCAGAACGGCAGCAGCGCCTCGGTATAGTTCGGAAGCCTCAGAATCGCCATCCAGGCGATCCGGAATGTCGGCACACGTCCGAACTTGCCTGCTTGGCGCAGCAACTCGACGACATCGATCATAAAGATCAACACCGCGAAAAGCACGAACGTGCCGATGATCGCGATTGCGAAGCGGAGGGCGAGATAGCGGCGGAGCAGTCTCGGTTTGACCATGCCTGCCACCCCTCAGCCGCTGCCCTGGGGCCGCAGCCGTCGCGGCAATAGCCTGCCGGCGCGCTGGGTAAGCTCGGCTCCGATCGCAGCTGTCTGCAAGGCGAGTCGCGAGGTCGGACGAAGCCGAGAACGCGATACCATCAGCGCCACCGCGCCAAATGCCGTCAGTACCGGGATCGTATAGACCATCCAGATCGCAGACGCCTTGAGCGCCACGATATTCGTGCCCGCCAGTCCGGTGAGCCGCGCCGCTGTCGCAAGGAGAAAGGCGATGACGATGGCTTGGATCCGATTCTGCCGCGTCGTCCGCGCGTGACCAATGAAGGCCACGGCCAGCAGAACGAACGCGAACGGATAGAGGGGACTCGAAAAGCGCTCATGCAACTCGGCCCGGAGCAAGCCTGGCTGCCGCTTTGCCACGACGTCATCCGGGCCCGGCGATACGAGCTCGCTGTAATAGCGTTCGCGCGGCTTCGCCTCGTTGATCTGGGCCTTCGCCTCGAACCGGTCGAGATCGACCGCGTAGCTGTCGAACACGATGGTCTGCACGGGATCGCCGTTACTCGGCTTCCGGAGGATCTGGCCGTTCTCCATGAGCAGGAACCCGACGCCATCCTGCTTCACGATATGCCCGCGCTCCGCCAGATAGGTCGATGCCAGCTTCTCGTCGCGCGAGTCGTGCATCACCAGCCCGAGCAGCGTTCCCGACAGATCGCGGTCGCGGATGTGGAACGTGAGGTTCGACTCCGGTGACGAGAAACGCCCCGGCTGGATGACTTGCGAGATGAGATCCGTGCGCACCTGCACGATGTAGGTGCGCAACAGCTTGAGACTCCACGGCATCGCGATGTGATTGACGAAGCCGACCGCGGCCGCAACGAGAAGCGCCAGCACCAGGAGCGGACGCGCGATCGACCAGACGGTGCCGCCGCCTGCCGTCAGGACGATCAGCTCGCTGTCGCCGTTCAGCCGATTGAGGACATGGATCGTCGCGACCAGAAGCGCGATGGGTGCGATCAGCGCCATCAGGTTCGGCAGTGCCAGCAACGTCATCTTGATGAAAAGCCACGTATCCTGGCCTTGCGACGTCACCAGATTGAGTTGCTTCAGCGCGAGCGCGATCCAGACGACCCCGGTGAGCGAGACCATGATCATCGCGACCGATCCCGCAGCCTGGCGGAAGATGTAGCGGAAGAGAATGCTCGGCACGAGCCTCATGGCGTGGCGACCTCCGGATCACCGGGATCACGTCGTCCCTCGCGCCACATCCGTACTGGCCGCTCGCCCGTCGCGGTCCGGGGCGACCGAAAAGGTGCCTTGGACACGCCGATGGACGTTCGCTCGCCGATCATGTGTGGGCCAATCCGAGTCGTCACTGCATGTTGCGTGGTACACCGCCCGTCTCACGCCACAATGGCCAAACTGCGGCTCCTGCGCGTTCGGCATCCCTCGTGGTCGATCTGCAACGCCTGCTTGCGGTCGGGGAGACTTTGCAAAGCGAGTGCCATGCTTGCGATTCCTTCGCAAGATACTAAAATTCGACACTCCGGCCCCGCGCTCCCGCCACGCCCACGCCGCGCAACCTCAGGCGCGCCGCAATCCTCGATACGAGTCCTTTTCCGATGACCCAACGCCCCGATATTCGCTTCGTCCCTCTGTCTGCTGCTCTTGGCTCGCACACTCTGCTGATCGTCGGAAACGAGCTTGCGCTGGGCGAGATCGCCGAGCGGCTCGACAAACAATCGTCGGGAAGTCTCCGCCGAGCCGCCGGTGCGGCCGATTTCACGGGCAAGGCCAAAGCGGCGCTCGAGGTGCTGGCTCCAGCGGGACTTGAGGTGAAGCGGGTGGTCATGATCGGAGCGGGCGATACCGCCGGGAACACCGATCTCGACTGGCTGAAGATCGGCGGCTCCGCGTGGGCGGCCGCCTCACAGCGCCGCGGGGATACGGTCAGCCTGGTCGTCGATAACCCGGAGATCGGCGCCGAGGCCGTCGCCCGTATCGCCGAAGGGGCCATGCTGCGCGCCTACACGTTTCGCAAATACAAGACGAAAAAGCCGGCGACGGACGAGAACAACGGAGGTCAGGCCAACGGGCCTTCCACGTTGCTCGTGCACTGTGCCGATCCGACGGCCGCCGAAAAAGCGTTCGCTGCCCGCGGCGCCGTGGCGGAGGGTGTCTATCTCGCCCGCGATCTGGTCAACGAGCCGGCCAACACGCTCGGGCCGATCGAATTCGCCGAGCGGCTCGCCAACCTCGGCATTCCCGGCCTCGATGTGGAGGTGCTCGATCTCGAGCAGATCGGCGCGCTGAAGATGGGCGCTCTGCTTGCGGTCGGGCAGGGCAGCGCACGTGAGAGCCGCGTCGTGGTCATGCAATGGAACGGCGCCAAGAGCAAAGGTAAGGCCAAGCAGCCCGTCTGCTTCGTCGGCAAGGGCGTGGTGTTCGACACCGGCGGCATTTCCATGAAACCTGCCGGCGGCATGGAGGACATGAAAGGCGACATGGGCGGCGCCGCGTGCGTCTCCGGCCTGATGCTCGCCCTCGCGCGCCGGAAGGCGAACGTCAACGCCGTGGGCATCGTCGGCCTCGTCGAGAACATGCCGTCGGGAACGGCGACGCGTCCCGGCGACATCGTCACGTCGATGTCTGGTCAAACGATCGAAATCCTGAATACGGACGCCGAGGGCCGTCTCGTGCTCGCGGACGCGCTCTGGTATGCGCAAGACCGGTTCAAGCCGCGCTTCATCGTCGATCTTGCAACCCTCACGGGCGCTATCATCGTCGCACTCGGAAAGGAATACGCGGGCTTGTTCTCCAACAACGACAAGCTGGCGCGCGAACTCGAGGACGCGGGCAAGGCAACAGGCGAGGGGGTATGGCGCATGCCGCTGGCTCCCGCCTACGATAAGCTGATCGACAGCAAGAATGCCGACGTGAAGAACATCGGCGGCCGGTACGGCGGTGCCATCACGGCGGCGCAGTTCCTGCAGCGGTTCATCAAGGACGGTGCAACGCCCTGGGCCCACCTCGACGTTGCGGGGACCGCCATGGATTCGAGCCGCAACGAGATCAACCAGAGCTGGGCATCGGGCTGGGGTGTCCGGTTGCTCGATCGAGTCGTCGCCGAGAATTATGAGTGATCCGAGGTCGCCATGGATGATATGCCAACTTGGATATGAGCGTTAACCTCGGATCAACTGTTTGATGGCGCATCCTATAGCCACTATATTTTCCATAATATATATTATGCGAATGACGGTGATCCGCTGACGATGCGCGATCGCAGCGCATACCATGCTGCGTGATCCACGGTTTCGAGGTTTGCTTCACGGCCGGACCAACTTGCGACTTGTTAGCCGCGAATACCCCTATGGCCACGCAGGCGCCAGTGCCCCTCCTCCAGGGTGCGCACCACCTCTGAGAGCACGACGGCATAGATCGCAATGATGAAGCCGACGAGAACGTTGGATCCGATGACGATGCCGATCACCTTCGCCCATTCGGGACCCGTATAGGCGGAGAGGATGCGAACGATCAGATCGTCGACCCACAGGCGTACCGAAAAGAGCGCCTCCCCCGCCTGGGCGATGCTCGGCTTTGCCGGCAACTCCAGCAGAACCTGTCGCACCACATCCAGCGAGGACGGCGGCGGGAAGAGACTCATCGCCCCTGAGAACAACAGCCCCAGCGGAGCCGCCATCCGGAAGAACCCCCAATGGGTGGGCCGCGCACCGAAGCTGATCGTGAGACGGCGCAGGATCGTCGATCCCACGAGCGCGCAAGCGGCGAAGAGAGCGGCGACGATGAACAGGCGCGCCTCGCCCGTGCCCGAGAATGTCATGAGCGCCACGAGGCCGGCGACCACACCCTTGAAGAGGGCCTGCCCGCTCGCCAGCACGCTACGGACGATACGCGCGAGGCCGCTGCTGCGCTCGAAGTAGAACGGCGTCTCGAAAGCGAGGCGGCGCAGCTCGAGTTGGAATCCGAGGAAGAGCGCCAGGAGCGCCGTAAGCGCGGAGAACACGATCGGCATCTGCCAGGCGAGCCAGCCAGCGCAGGCAGCCAAGCCGAGCTCTATGACGACGATGAGAAAATTGATCAGAAAATGAATGATGAACACCAGCCGTCCTCTGCAGCGGTGACCCCATCGCCTTTCGACAGCAGGCAAGCGCTCGGCTAGACCTAGCGGTCACGACCTGAAACGGCAATGGCGAGACTTGGCGCATGACCGATCACCAGCGACCCATCGAACCTGACCGCGACGTTGCGAGGCTGGTCGAGATCATGGCGGCGCTCCGTACGCCCGTCACGGGTTGCCCATGGGACCTGGCGCAGTCTTTCGAGACGATCGCGCCTTACACCGTCGAGGAAGCATACGAAGTTGCAGATGCCATAGAGCGGCGCGATCTCGTTGACCTGAAGGAAGAGCTTGGCGATCTCTTGTTGCAAGTCGTCTATCACGCGCGGCTCGCCGAGGAGGACGGTGCGTTCGACTTTGGCGACGTCGTGCTCGGCATCACGGCCAAGATGATCCGCCGGCATCCGCACGTCTTCGGCAATGAGCGCGGTGCAAGCGCCGAAGCGGTCAAGGCAACCTGGGAGCGGATCAAGACCGAGGAAAAGGCAACGCGCGCGGCAGAACGGGCTCGCCAACGGGAGGAAACGGCCGGCAAGCTCCCGGGCCGAGCGGCCGGGCCAACTCGGCCTCCATCTCCCTCTCAGGTCTTGAAGGATGTCCCAAAACCCCTCCCCGCCCTCAGCCGTGCCGCCAAGTTGCAGGACAAAGCCGCAGCCGTCGGATTCGACTGGCCTTCGCTCGCGCCCGTGTTCGACAAGGTGCGCGAAGAGGTGGCCGAACTGGAGGAGGTTGCTGTCGCGGCGGACCCGCGCGGCGGATCTCAAGCAGCGAGGATCGGCGAGACGACCGACATCGACGGCAACGCCGCCGACCGCGTGTCGCGCATCGAGGAAGAGCTGGGCGACCTCCTATTCGTGCTGGCCAACGTCGGTCGCCATCTCGGCATCGATCCCGAAAACGCGCTGCGGCGCACGAACGCGAAATTCGAGCGCCGCTTCAGCTTCGTTGAAGCCAAGCTCGCCGAGCGCGGCAAGTCGCCGTCCGAAAGCGACCTTGCCGAGATGGACGACCTCTGGAACGAAGCAAAGCGCCACGAGCGGAAGGGCTAACCGCGGCGGCTGCCGAGATCGGTCAGCATTTGCCCCGCGAGATCGGGAATCGACGTCTGTCGTGTTGCACGTACGCGCTCGGCGGCGAGGATTGCGGCAAGCGTCTCCAGACTTTGCCCGACGACCTCGTTGACGATCACATAGTCGTACTCGCCCCAATGCTCTATTTCGACGGCGGCACCGGCGAGACGCTTTTCGATGACCTCCGCGCCGTCCTGCTGCCGGGCGATCAGTCGCTGCTCCAGCGCTCTTGCCGAGGGCGGCAAGATGAAGACGCGCACCGTATCGCCGGGCGCCTTCGCGGCGAGCTGGCGGGCGCCTTGCCAGTCGATGTCGAACAACACGTCCTCGCCGCAGGCGAGACGGCTCATGACGTCGGCTTCGGGCGTTCCATAGAGGTTGCCGTGCACCTGGGCCCACTCGAGGAGACCACCCTGCTGGCGCAGCGCGTTAAATTCGGCGACCGAACGGAAGTGATAGTCTCTTCCGTCGACCTCCCCTGCCCTCGGCGCGCGCGTCGTGACGGAAACCGAGAGAGCCAGGCTCGGCTCCCGCTTTAGAATCTCGCGGCAGAGCGTCGTCTTTCCGGCCCCGGACGGAGAGGACAGGACGAGCATCAGGCCGCGACGGGTCGGGGCATGTTTCGCTTCGGCAAGCTTGCTCGACATGTCCGTCACTCGATGTTCTGCACCTGCTCGCGAAACTGGTCGATAACGGCCTTGAGCTCCAGTCCCAGGCGGGTCACCTCGATATCGATCGATTTCGAGCACACGGTGTTGGCTTCCCGATTGAACTCCTGAGCGAGGAAATCCAGCCGGCGACCCGCCGGTGCCTCATCGGCCAGCAAGCTGCGGGCAGCGGCGATGTGGGCGCCGAGGCGCTTCAGCTCCTCCTCGACGTCGGTCCGCGTCGCGATCAGCATCGCCTCCTGATGCAAGCGCTCGGGATCGAGTGGTGCGCCGGTGCTGAATAGCCGCTGCACCTGATCGTTGAGCCGTTCCCGAATGACCTCGGGTCGTCGCACGGGCAACGTCGCGATGCGATCGACGAGGCTCTCGATCTTGTCCACGGCATCCGAGAGAACGGTCGCGAGACGGGCGCCCTCAATGCGGCGTGCCTTGACCAGCGTGCCCATGGCGCCCGACAGCGCATCGAGCAGTGCCCCGCGCAACGCCTCGCTCGACGTTTCCACTGTTTCGCCGACCTCGAGCACACCGCGCAGAGCAAGCACGCCCTCCGGCCGTGGCCGTTCGAACTCCGGCCGCTCGGAGAGACGCTCGACGGCCGCCAATACCGTCGCGAGCGCACGCTCGTTGACGCGCACCTCTCCCGTGCCAGCACTGCTGTCGACCGTCAGATTGGCCGACACGTTGCCACGCGCGACCGCCTTGGCGATGATCTCGCGAGCGGCTGGCTCGAGCGCCTCATGACCGGGCGGCAGGCGCAGGCGCACATCCAGTCCGCGGCTGTTTACGCTGCGCAGCTCCCAATGGAACCTGAGATCGCCCACCGTCCCATCGGCGCGCGCAAATCCTGTCATGCTGCGAAGTGGCATCGTGCCTCTAAAGCGTCGGACCTTGAAGGCGACCCGCGGTGCGTCGTCCGCGTCGGTGTAGCGAAACGCGGCGCACCGCACAACCGTATGCGGGGTTCGTGACCGGATCCCGGATCGCTGGCTTCCGCTATCGGGAGCGCGACTACTTCTTCGTCGCGCTTCTTTCGTCTTCTTTCGGGGCAACGGGGACGCCTCGTTGGGCCGCTTCGAATTGAGCAGAGCAGGAACCTTGGCATTCTTCGCCGCGGCCGCTTCGCTGCTTTCCTCCGGCTCCGATTCCGATTGGCGCGATCGTTCCACCTTGCGCCAGTTCTGGACGGCCGTGTTGTGGTCCTTCAGGGTCGAGGTGAAAATGTGCCCGCCCGTGCCATCGGCTACGAAGTACAGGTCTTGCGTAGCCGGTGGGTTCAGCGTCGCGGCGAGCGCAGCGCGGCCCGGGTTGCAGATGGGCCCTGGCGGGAGGCCGTCGATTTGATATGTGTTGTAGGGCGTCTTTCCGTCGATATCGGCACGTGTGAGAGGCCGCCCCAAGGGCCCCTGTCCGCCGACGATGCCGTAGACGATCGTCGGGTCGGATTGCAGGCGCATCCCCTTGCGCAGCCGGTTGATGAAGACGGCAGCAACGCGGGGGCGCTCATCGGCTCGGCCGGTCTCTTTCTCGACGATGGACGCAAGCGTCAGCGCTTCCTCCGGCGATTTCAGCGGCAGCGAAGGATCCCGGGCCTCCCACAGCGCCATCAAGAGCTTGCCCTGCTCCGCGCGCATCCGGTCGAGGATTTCCTGACGGTTCGTACCGCGTGAGAATCGGTAAGTGTCGGGCAGAAGAAGTCCCTCGGACGGCACATTGCTGATTTCACCGGAGAGTCCGGGCTCGGCGAGCAGCCGATCGGCAATCTGTTGGCTCGTCAGGCCTTCGGGGATCGTGACCTTCTGGAGGATGCCCTTGCCGCTGATCAGCGTATCGAGCACATGCCTCGCACTCGCAGCCTGAGGAAACTCGTATTCGCCAGCCTTGAGGCTCGGATAGTCGCCGCTTCCGGTCCTGCCGTAGATGCGCGCTATGTAGTACTGCACCATGAAGATGCGGCGGTCCGCGATGACGTTGCTCTTCTCCAGCCGCTCCGCAATCTCGATTGCGCCTACGCCTTTCGGGATGACGACGGCTGCGGTCTCTCCGAGCGGACCTGGCACATCGAAGCTCTGGCGCAGCCAGACCGCCACGGCCGCCACGAGTAGAAAGCTCAGGAATATGAACGAGAGCGAGCTGTCGAGAAAGCGCAGAAAACCGTTTGTCCGGCGCGGCTTGCGTTCCGGCTTGATACGTTTCGGAGAGCGGGGCGGTCGTGTGGGCACAAGCATTTCGGAAGGGCTACGGGGCGCTGCACCTGCGGTTCGTACGGCACCCGTTCTCGACTCCGGCCGGCTTGTTGGTGCTTGGACTTGCGGTGTTTTCATCGCCGCTGACCCGTCCGTTCCTCGCGTGTCGATGTCCGCGCACCCAGCCTTCTGCACCGACCAGTCCTACGTCGACTCGTCGCTTTATTGAGAGTACGTACAAATGTGGCCGAAGCGCGAAGAAAGTGACCACATTCTGCGCTCCGGCAATACACTCCGCTCAGGCCGCGAAGCGTCGCAAAACCAGGGATGCGTTCGTGCCGCCAAACCCGAACGAGTTCGACAGAACCGTATTGATCGGTCTCTCGCGTGCACGGTGAGGCACGAGGTCGATGGGCGTCTCGACCGATGGTTGCTCGAGGTTGAGCGTTGGCGGCGCGATATTGTCCCGGATCGCGAGAACCGAAAAGATCGCCTCGACTGCGCCTGCCGCCCCAAGCAGATGCCCGATCGCCGATTTGGTCGACGACATCGCCAGCTTGCCGGCTGAATTCGCGAACAGCCGCTCGACCGCACCGAGCTCGATCTCGTCGCCCATCGGTGTCGACGTGCCGTGTGCGTTGACGTAGTCGATCTCGCTCACGTCGATGCCGGCCCGCTTCACCGCTGCCCGCATGCAGCGATAGGCACCGTCGCCATTCTCCGCCGGCGCGGTGATGTGGTAGGCGTCTCCGGAGAGGCCGTAGCCGATCACCTCGGCATAAATGCGCGCGCCACGTGCCTGCGCATGCTCCAGCGACTCGAGCACGACGATTCCCGCGCCCTCGCCCATGACGAAGCCGTCCCGATCCTTGTCGTAAGGACGCGATGCCTTGGTCGGCGTATCATTGAAATGCGTCGACAGGGCCTTGCAGGCTGCAAACCCGGCCATGGCAATCCGGCAGATGGGACTCTCGGCGCCCCCCGCGACCATGACATCGGCATCGCCGAAAGCGACGAGGCGCGCCGCATCGCCGATCGCGTGAGCTCCCGTCGAGCAGGCCGTCACGACGGCATGATTCGGACCCTTGAGGCCATGCTTGATCGATACCTGGCCCGACGCGAGGTTGATCAGCCGACCGGGAATGAAAAACGGTGAAACACGCCGCGGCCCCTTCTCCTTCAGGAGAATGGACGTCTCGGCAATGCCGTTGAGACCTCCGATTCCCGAGCCGATCAGAACGCCGGTACGCTCTTGCTCGTCGGCGGTCGTGGGCGACCATCCCGCATCCGCAAGGGCCTGATCGGCCGCGCCCATCGCATAGACGATGAAATCGTCGACCTTGCGCTGCTCCTTCGGCTCCATGTGCCGATCGGCATTGAAAGTGCCGTTGGAACCGTCGCCCCGTGGGACGAAGCAGGCGATCTGGCAGGGAAGGTCAGCCGCCTCGAATTCGGTGATACGGCGCGCGCCGCTTTTGCCGGCAAGCAGTGCTGACCATGTCGCCTCGACGCCTGATGCGAGCGGTGTAACGAGTCCGAGACCGGTAACGACGACACGACGCATGGTCTGCCCCCTGCATGGTGCTTCGCGGTGCGGCGCACAGGCGTAATTTCACACCGCGCCCTCGTTCCTACAGCGCCGTTGGGGCTGGCGCCTTGCCTGAAGCGATATTTCTAGTCGCGCGGCGGCGCCGAGCCTATCGAGGTCGGACGCCGACGTCGCCTGTCGCTTCCGCAAAAGCGTAAGGACGGAGAGCCTCGAGGTCCAGCCTCAGGCTGCCTTCGCCTGCTTTTCCAGGAATTTCACGGCATCGCCGACCGTTTGGATCTGCTCGGCGGCATCGTCGGGGATTTCGCAGCCGAACTCTTCCTCGTAGGCCATGACCAGCTCGACCGTATCGAGGCTGTCGGCGCCCAGATCCTCGATGAAGCTCGCGCTCTCGGTGACTTTGTCGGCTTCGACACCCAGATGCTCTACGACGATTTTCTTCACCCGGTCCGCGACATCGCTCATTGCGTATTCCCCTGGAGGTTCTCTCTGCCGGCCGGCGTGGCCGGCCAAAAGCTAGACTACGGTGGATTATTCAGCATCGGGCGAGGATTGCCCGGTGCCTCGGCTTGACTTCTATACCCCGCAGCTGCTCGGGCTGTGCATCCTCGATGCGAGCGCGTGACTATCTCGATCCTGGCCACAGTGACCAAAGCATGTGGTCACTTCAGGTTGCAGATCAAGCCCTCAAACCGGTAACCGCGGGTCGGTAACATACTTCCCAAGCATTGAAAAGGCGGGGAAGTCGCGCCATCTACAGGCTCCTATGCGGCAGCCCGTCTCACACCATGACCATGCCGCCGTTGACGTGCAGCGTCTGCCCGGTCATGTAGCGTGCTTCCACGGATGCGAGATAGGTTGCAGCCGCAGCGATGTCGGCCGGCTCGCCGAAGCTTTGTGCCGGGATCGCGCCCATGATGGTGGCGGTCTGCTGCTCGTTGAGCACATCCGTCATTGCCGTCTTGATGAAGCCCGGTGCGATACAGTTGGCGGTGATCCCGCGCGGTGCAACCTCACGCGCGAGCGACTTCGTCATGCCGATCATGCCGGCTTTCGAGGCGGCATAGTTGCCCTGCCCCGGGTTGCCGAGAATGCCCGACACGGACGAAATGTTGATGATTCGGCCATAGCCGGTCTTCGAGCGAAGCATGTGGCGCGTCGCTGCCCGCATCAGCATGAACGTCGAGGTGAGATTGACGGCGATGACGTCGTCCCACTGCTCGTCTTTCATGACCATGAACAGATTGTCCCTGGTCAGACCGGCGTTGTTCACGAGGATGTCGAGGCGCCCGCCCAGCGCCTTGACGGCCTCGTCGATGAGCTTTGCCACCTGGTCCTTGGCCGCGAGATCGCACGGGCAGACGACGGCGCGCTCGCCCAGCTCCGTCTTCAAGGCTTCCAGCTTGTCGACCCGTCGACCCGAGAGAGCGACCGTTGCGCCCTGCGCATGAAACGCTCGTGCGATGGCGCCACCGATGCCGCCTGCTGCGCCCGTGACGAGCGCGGTCTTGCCTTCGAGTGAGAACATGCGCGGCCTTTCGCGTTCAGAACGCCTTTTTTGGCTCGTGGCGAGCCGATCTTTTGTCGGGGCTTTTATGCGGCGTCAAGTACGGGGTCGCTGCCCGATCGGTCTCGACAATCGCACGGTGGTGGTAACGCCTCAACCGCCCATGGAAAGCTCGAACGTCTGCACGTCAGCAGCTGTGCCGGCGGCTTGCGCCTTGAGATTCTTATCGATTCGTCCAGCAAGACCGGTCAGTACCTTGCCGGAGCCAGCCTCGATCAAAGTCGTGACACCAGCGGCAGCCATCGCGAGCACGCATTCACGCCAGCGGACCGTACCGGTCACCTGCTCGACCAGCCGTCGCTTGATCTCGGCGGGATCGGAAATCGGCGCCGCCAGCACATTGGCGACGACCGGGATCACGGGCGTTTTCACGTCGACTTTGGCCAGTGCCTCGGCCATCGCGTCAGCGGCGGGTTGTAGAAGCCGGCAATGGAAGGGTGCGGACACCGGCAGTGGAATGGCGCGGCGCAATCCGTGCTTCTTGCCCACCTCAGGGACGCGGTCGATTGCCGTCTTATGTCCGGACAGCACGACCTGGGTCGGCTCGTTGTCGTTGGCGATGTCGCAAACGTCGCCCTGAGCGGCATCGGCGGCGATTCTCTGGGCGACCTCGAGACCGACGCCGAGCAATGCCGCCATTGCGCCCTGCCCAACCGGCACGGCCTTCTGCATGGACTGCCCACGCAGCTTCAGGAGGCGGGCGGCATCCCCGATCGTGAAGGCGCCGGCCGCAGCAAGCGCGGAATACTCTCCAAGGGAGTGTCCGGCCACGAGTTTGACGTGCTTCGCGAGATCGAGACCTTTTTCGCTTTGCAGAACGCGGATGACGGCCATGGAGTGGGCCATCAGCGCCGGCTGGGCGTTTTCGGTCAGGGTAAGCGTTTCCTTGGGGCCTTCCCACATGATCTCGGACAGCTTCTGCCCCAACGCGTCGTCGACCTCCTCGAAAACGGCTTTCGCTACGGGAAAGGCCTCGGCCAGGTCCTTCCCCATGCCCACGGCCTGGCTTCCCTGGCCAGGAAACATCAGTGCGAGAGCCATGCCGGCCGCTCCTTATCCTCGTGTCGCTGGGGTGGCGTGAAGCATGCCCGGCTCGATCGTGTCAAGCTGATGACAGACGTGTTGCCTCTTGCCACCGGCGCACGGCTACGGCATAAGCAGCGCGCAACCCGTTCCGGCTGGAGGCTGAACGGGAGCACGGCTATTGCGGCCTCGCCGCACTGCCGGAGGGCATGTCGCCCGGGCTCCCCGTGTCTCCGCTCTTTGGGTCGTCTTTGGGCCTTCCTTTGATCGGGCGGCCCGATAGAGGCTTGGCGCCGGAGCGGACAAACCGAGAGGAAGGCTGAGGACATGCCGCTTTACGAGCATGTATTCCTTGCGCGCCAGGATGTCTCGCAAACGCAGGTCGAGACCCTGACCAAGGAATTCACGGACGTGATCGAGGAGCTTCAGGGAACGGTCTCCAAGACCGAGTACTGGGGGCTGCGCTCGCTCGCCTACAAGATCAAGAAGAATCGCAAAGCCCATTACACGTTGCTGAACATCGACGCGCCGCCGTCCGCGATCGCCGAGATGGAGCGCCGCATGGGCATCTCCACCGATATTCTGCGGTTCCTGACCGTGCGGGTGGACGAGCACGAGACCGAGCCGTCGATCCAGATGCGCAAGAGCGACCGCGACGAGCGTGGCTTCGGCCGTGAACGCGGTGGCTTCCGCGGTGATCGCGGGCCGCGTCCGGATCGCCCGCGTGGCGATCGCGGCGACCGGCCGCCGCGCGAGGGTGGCTTCCGCAGCGGGCCGCGTGAGGGCGGCATGGGCGATCGCGGGCCGCGTGCCCCTCAGACGGAGAGAACGTAAATGGCTGAGACTGCACCCGGCAGTGGCGGCCCCGCCCGCCGCCCGTTCCATCGGCGCCGCAAGACGTGCCCGTTCTCGGGCGCCAATGCACCGAAGATCGACTACAAAGACGTGCGCCTGCTCGGCCGATATGTGTCCGAGCGCGGCAAGATCGTCCCGAGCCGCATCACGGCCGTTTCAGCCAAGAAGCAGCGCGAATTGGCGCGCGCCATCAAGCGCTCACGCTTTCTCGGCCTTCTGCCTTACGTGATCAAGTAAGGAAGACGGATCCATTTGCCTGGGTTGGGACGGACACTTTGATCCGTCCCTAACCGCCGCGAGCGGGACAGCTTTCGAAATGCCCCAGTTCCTTCCCGTCGGATTGGCCGCTGGCCTTGCAACCGCGCTGTTGTTCGCATCGGCAAGCGTCGGCGGAATGACAGGGCGCTTCATCCTGTTCTTTCTCGCCCCCCTCCCCTGCTATCTCGCAGGCTTAGGATGGGGCGTGATCGCGGCCGGCATCGCGGCCCTGACGTGTGCCGTGGCGACCAGTCTGCTGCTCGGCCTCAAGACCGGCCTCGTCTTCTTCATCTCCCAGGGTATCCCGCTGGTCATCCTGTGCCGGATGATCCTCCTCAACCGACCGCTATCGTCAGATGCTGCCGAGCAGACCGACGGTCCGGCGATGGTCGAGTGGTATCCGGTTGGCCGCGTCCTGGCCGTCGCCGCAGTTATAGCCGGGCTGCTGTCGGTCGTTTCGCTGCTCTTTCTCGGCGCCGGAATCGACGATTTGCGGAGTATGATGCGCAAGCTCGTCGACGACGTGCTCTCGCGCGAGCTCCCCGGACTGGGCCCGGGCGAGCTGACTGAAAAGGACAGGGACACGCTCGCGTCCGTTCTTCTTTATGCATTACCCGCGGGCTCGGCCGTTCTCTGGCTCTGCGGATTTGCGCTCAATCTCTGGCTTGGCGGCAAGATCACGCTCATCTCTGGCAGGCTGGCACGTCCCTGGCCGGATCTCGGCCTCATCCGCTTTCCGACAGGGTTCGGCCTGGGGTTGGCGCTGGCGCTGGGACTAAGTCTGCTGCCCGGCTTTCCCGGCCTGCTCGCGAGCGGCGTCGCGGGTGCTTTCTTCTTCGCCTACGCCCTGGTGGGGCTCGCCATTCTCCACTACGCGACGCGCGGCATCGCCGCGCGCCCGCTGATCCTTTGGGGCGTCTACGGCGTGCTGCTGGTGTTCAATACGACGGCGCTCATCGTCGTCGCGCTGGTCGCCATTCTCGAGCCCTTGCTTTGGTATCGCCGTCCCCTCGCACTCGAATATGGGCCGGTGTCAGGCTCGCCACCTCCTCCGGCGCCCGATTAGAGAGCCCTACCCTTCGACATCCGAACAGCGTCATCAAATACGCTTCAACGAAAGGAACCCCGTCATGCAAGTCATTCTTCTCGAGCGCATCGGTCGCCTCGGCCAGATGGGCGATGTCGTCCGCGTCCGTGACGGCTATGCGCGTAACTTTCTGCTGCCGCAGGGCAAGGCACTGCGCGCTACCGACGAGAACCGCAAGCAGTTCGAGACCCAGCGCGTTCATCTGGAAGCGCGCAACCTCGAGCTCAAGACCGAGGCGGAAGCCGTCGCCGGGCGTCTCGAGGGCCAGTCGTTCACGGCGATCCGTCAAGCGGGCGACACGGGCCAGCTCTACGGCTCGGTGTCGACCCGCGATATCGCCGAGGTCATTTCGGCCGGCGGTTTCTCCATCGATCGCCGCCAGGTGCTGCTCGACCGCCCGATCAAGGCGCTGGGCCTGCATGAGATCAAGCTGCAGCTTCACCCGGAAGTGGTCGTCAATGCCACGCTGAACGTTGCGCGCTCGGAGGACGAGGCGGAGCGGCAGGCGCGCGGCGAGGATGTCACGGTCCTGCGCGACGAAGAGCTCGATATCGAGACCTACAGCGAAGACGACGATGCAGGGGAAACTGCGCCCGGCCTCGGCGAGCAGCCCGAAGACCCGACCATCTGAGCGGCATCGCCTGTCGGCCGACCTGGGGGCGTCGCGAATTCGCTCGCGGCGCCCTTATGCTTTGGTCATGCGAAACGGCAAAAGTTGCATATAGCTGAATATCCGAAATCTTCGTAATTCGCTCATGGCGCTGCTGAACACTTGAACTTGATCGGCGGTTGCGCGTTAATGACGCGGCGGAAAGCCGCGTGCTGCGCGGGGACAAGCACGCGTGCTGGGAATGGACCAGCAGAGATCGCGACATGTTCAAGCCACTGACTTTGCTCCTCGACCAAATCGTCTCGCGCGGCACGCTCAGCGTCGAGACGGCAGACGGTAAGATCTATCGCTTCGGCGATGGACAACAGCCAAGGGTGGCGATCAAGTTCATGGATCGCGCGCTCGAGCGGCAGATCGCCCTCAATCCGAACCTCGTCGTCGGCGAAGCGTACATGGACGGCCGGCTGGTCATGCTGGAAGGCCGGATCTACGATCTTCTCGAGATCGTCCTCGAAAATGCGATGTCCAGGCCCATCCCGCGCTGGGCGACGCTCACCGACGGCTTGCGCTATCTCACGCGCCGTGTTGCGCAATTCAATCCGGTCTCGCGCTCACGGCGAAACGTCGAGCATCACTACGACATCGACGGGCACATCTACGACCTGTTTCTCGACGCCGAGCGGCAGTACTCCTGCGCGTACTATCCGGATGCCGATACCGATCTCGACGAGGCCCAGCGCGCCAAGATTCGCCACATTGCGGCCAAGCTCGACCTCGACGAGGACCACCGCCTGCTCGACATCGGCTCCGGTTGGGGAGGCTTGGCGCTCAATCTCGCGGCGATGACCGGCTGCGAGGCGCAGGGCATCACGCTCTCCAGCGAGCAGCTTTCCTATGCACAGCGCTGGACGGCGAAGCGCGGCCTCGAGCAGCGCGTGAAGTTCAGCCTGACCGATTACCGCCAGCTCGAGGGGCGTTTCGACCGGATCGTCTCGGTCGGCATGTTCGAGCACGTCGGCATCAATCACTACAACCGCTTCTTCCAGCGCGTACGCGAGCTTCTGACCGACGATGGCGTGGCACTGATCCACTACATCGGGCGCTCGGATTTGCCTGCGGCGACGAATGCCTTCATCGCGCGCTATATCTTCCCGGGCGGCTACATTCCGGCGCTCTCGGAGGTGATGCCGGCGGTGGAGAAATCCGGCCTGATGGTCGGCGACATCGAGATCCTGCGCCTGCACTATGCCGAGACGCTGAAGGCCTGGCGCGAACGCTTCATGGCCAA
>Ga0182735_1000853_pt1 | contig 21924 bp, 19 predicted proteins | sample eDN5th30CKraftMG_FD_128524 | JGI IMG/M metagenome (GOLD analysis project Ga0182735, IMG submission 128524) | Enriched Miracle-Growth compost microbial communities from Emeryville, California, USA - eDNA 5th pass 30_C Kraft MG (version 2) (version 2) ...
AAGCCGCCGAATGAGCAAGCAGTGGTACGTCGTACAGACGCAGACTCATGCGGAGAACAAGGCGGCGGCAAACCTGCTGCGCCAGACGTTCGATGTTTACCTGCCGCGTTATCTCAAGCGCCGCCGCCACGCGCGCAAGACCGAAGTGGTAGCGGCACCGCTGTTCCCCCGCTATTTGTTCGTGGGCGTCGATATGGCGACGCAGCGCTGGCGCTCGATCCAGTCGACGTTTGGCGTCTCGCATCTCGTCCGCAATGGCGAGATGCCCGCGGCTGTAGCCGAAGGAGTTATCGAGGCGCTCAAGCGCCGTGAGGACGACAAAGGCTTCGTCGTGCTCGATCAACGCAAGAAATTCTCGGCCGGTGATCGCGTCCGCGTCCTCGAGGGCGCGTTCGCGGACTGTCTTGGTTTGTTCGAAGGGGTGCGCGACGACGAGCGGGTGACGCTGCTGCTCGATCTCTTGGGCCGCAAGGTCCGCGTCATGATCGACGAACTGGCGGTCGCGGCGGCGTAGCCTACGGGCGGAGGCTGTCGCTTTCCGCGCCTGCAAGTCTGACGCTTCGGGTGAAATCGTTTCACCCGAAGTGCGGTAGCATGCAATCTGGACTTAAACTTCCGCATGTCTGTTTCACATGTAACTGTGATTGCCGAAGCCGGCGTCAATCACAATGGAGATGTCGATCTCGCATTCGCGCTTGTCGATGCAGCGGCTGACGCTGGCGCCGATGTCGTGAAGTTCCAGACATTTTCCGCACAGCGGCTGGCAACGGCATCTGCCGGGATGGCCGAGTACCAGAAGCGTAATGTTGGTGCCGTCGAGCCGCAGATCGACATGCTGCGCCGGCTCGAATTGAGCGCGGAAGCCCATCGGCTGCTGATCGAACGGTGCAAGCAACGGAAAATTGCTTTTCTTTCCTCGCCATTCGACATGGAAAGCCTCCGTTTCCTGCGCGACGACCTCGCTTGCGCAACGATCAAAATTCCATCCGGCGAAATCACCAATGGACCGTTGCTTTATGCAGTCGGACGAAGCGGGCGGCGGGCGATCCTGTCCACGGGCATGGCGGAGATTTCCGAGATTGCAGCGGGGCTCGATCTTCTCGCCTGGGGCTATCTTGGTCGCGATGCCCCGGCGAGTATTGAGATAGTATCGGATGCCCGCAATCTGCCGGAAGCACGTGAACTGATGAAGCAGCGTGTCGTGCTGCTGCAATGCACGACGGAATACCCTGCGCCGCTCGACACTATCAACTTGCGTGCGATGAAAACGCTGCGCGAGTTGTTCGGACTGCCGGTCGGATTCTCGGATCATAGCGAGGGGATTGCGGCGCCGATTGCGGCGAGCGCGTTGGGCGCGGTGATAATCGAAAAGCATATGACGCTCGACCGAAGTCTGCCGGGTCCGGATCACAAGGCATCGATCGAGCCCGATGCGTTCGCGGCGATGGTGGCCGGCATTCGTGCCGTCGAGCGGGCGCTAGGCTCAGGTGTGAAAAATCCGCTGCCCGTCGAACTGGCCAATCGCGCAATTGCGCGCAAATCGCTGGTCGCTGCGCGTCCGATCCCCCCCGGTGCCGTGATCGTGGAAGACGACCTGACGGCGATGCGCCCGGGTACGGGCGTCTCGCCGATGCAGTTCTGGAGCGTGGTCGGCTCCGTGACCGGCCGTGCCTATAACCCCGGCGATCTGATCGAATGGCCGAGCGGCCAATAATCGTGCTGGGCGCCGGCGGCCATGCTTCTGTTGTCGTCGATCTGCTGCTCGCGACGGGGCGCGAGGTCATTGCCGCGGTCGAGCCCGCAGTGCCGTCTTCCGGCAGAAGTCTTTTGAGCGTCCCGGTGCACTCCGAGAGCATCGTATCGGAACACACGCCGGATAGGGTCGATCTGGCGTTGGGTGTGGGAATGCCCACGACAGGGCCTATCGGCGGGCTCTCTGCACGGCGGGCGCTGGCGGAACGGTTTCGCGTGCGGGGCTATCGATTTCCAGTGCTCTTGCATCCATCTGCGGTTGTCAGTCCGTATGCAACTGTCGGGGATGGCGCACAGGTCATGGCGGGCGCTGTCGTTCAGCCGGGCGCGAGGGTCGGCGCTTTCGCCATCGTCAACACGCGGGCGAGCGTGGATCACGATTGCCGGCTCGGGGAGGGATGCCATATCGCCCCTGGCGGGACACTGGGTGGTAATGTCCAGATTGGTGAAGAAACGCTGGTCGGTATCGGCGCAAAAGTCCGGCAGGGAATTGCCATCGGTCGCCGCGCCTTGATCGGCGGGGGCGCGATGGTCGCATGCGATATTCCCGACGGGGAATGCTGGACCGGCGTGCCGGCGCGAAGATTCGGATGAGCAAGAACTGGGAAGCCACGCTGATCGGTCCGCAGGATTCGATCCTGCAGGCGCTTTCCGCGATCGATCGCGGGGCCTTGCAGATTGCGCTGATTGTCGATCACGAACGCCGATTGCTGGGGGTCGTGACGGACGGCGATATCCGCAAGCAGATTCTGAAGGGGACTTCGGTTGAAACGGCCGTCGCCGATTTGATGAACGCCGCGCCGGTTGTCGCAAGCCCAGTCGAGCCCCGGGCGGACATGCTGGCGAGGATGCGCGCGCGGGGAGTACATCAATTGCCGCTGGTCGATGGCGACCGCCGCGTTGTCGGGCTTTTGGCCATCGATGAATTGCTGGAAGCCTCGCGCCAGCCGAACCTTGTCGTCCTGATGGCCGGCGGCTTGGGAAGCCGGCTGATGCCACTGACGGCGGATATGCCGAAGCCGATGTTGATGATCGGCGACAGGCCGATCCTCGAGACGATCATCCTACAGTTCAAGGATTGCGGATTTCACCGCTTTGCTATCTCGATGCATTATCTCGGCGATCGCATCGTCGAATATTTTGGCGATGGCAGCCAGTTCGGCGTCGAGATCGTCTACCTGCGCGAAAGCAAGCCGCTTGGAACCGCGGGAGCGCTCTCGCTCCTACCAGAGCGGCCGACGGAGCCCTTCTTCGTGATGAATGGCGATCTATTGACGAAGCTGAACTTCGCCAGCTTGATGGCTTTTCATCGAACATCGAACGCCGCGCTGACGATGTGCCTGCGTGAACACACGCACACTGTTCCCTACGGCGTAGCGGAGGTCTCCGGCAACTACCTCAAGCGGCTGACCGAGAAGCCCGCTTACCGGCATATGGTCAATGCGGGCATCTATGTGTGCGCGCCCGAAATCGTCGATCTCATTCCGCGGGATCGCGCGAGCACCATGGTCGATCTCGCCCAGACCCTGCTGGAACGTCAACGCGCGCCTGCCGTATTTCCGATCCATGAATACTGGGTCGATGTCGGTCGACACAGCGACTTCATCCGGGCCCGGGAAGATTTCGGCGAAATATTCAACTGAACCTTCAGAGTCATCATGCGCGACAAATTTTTCTTTCAGCTCGATAATCGGCTTCACTATGGCGTGGGCTGGTCCCGCGAGCTTGGCGATTTCGTCAAGTCGCTCGGCTGGCGCCGTGTCGTGTTACTGGTCGACGAGGGAGTGGCCGCACACAGCCCCTATTACTCCGAGGTCAGGCCATTGCTGGCGGCCGCAGTCGAGGACGTCGTCGAGTTTCGGCTGCGCGGCAACGAGGAGCCGTCCTACGACTACCTCGACGAGCTCGCGGGAAAAATCCGGGCGCTTGCGACGGTTGATGGCATAGTCGCCATCGGCGGCGGCAGCGCGCTCGATACGGCCAAGGCGCTGGCGTGCCTGCGTACCAATCCCGGTCCCGCGCTCGGCTATCGCGGTTTCGATAATGTGAAGACTCCGCCGGTGCCGAGCATCTGCATTCCGAGCACCGCCGGCACCGGCAGCGAAGTGACGATCAACGCCGTGTTCACCGACAAGACGGAAGGCCGCAAGCTCGGCATCAATGGCCGCTATCTCAACGCGACCTATGCGGTGCTCGACGCGGAGTGGACGATGAGCGCGCCGGCGTCGGTCGCGATCTCGTCGGGTATGGACGCGCTCGTGCATACGCTCGAAAGCTTTATGACCGGTAATGCGAATCCGCTGACGCGAGCGCTTAACCGCGAGGCGTTTCGATTGCTCTATACAAACCTGCCGTCGCTGGTCGATGCGCCGAACGACAAGAATGCGCGGCAGGCGCTGCTGCTCGGCAGCTATCTTGCCGCGGCGGGGCTGTTCAATTCGGGCTCCGGCATTGCCGGCGCACTGTCTTATCCCATCGGGGTGCATTTCAAGGTGCCGCACGGCATCGCGGGGGGAATTTTCATTGCGTCGGTAGTGGACTTCAACGTCGAGCGCGGCTGGCACGATTACGCGGAATTGCTCGACATCGTTGAGCCGCACCCGGACTGGAGCGCCGAGCGCAAGGCAAAGCGGTTCGCCGAACTGATGCATGCGCTGGCCGACAAGCTGGGCGTTCCGAAAACCCTCGAGAAATGGGGCATCACGCGCGCCAATCTCGATCATGTCGTTACGCTCGTGGCGCCGCTCCAGGCGGCGTTCAATCAAAATCCCGTGCCATTCGCCGCCGATACCGACGCGCGCGCGATGCTCGCGCGCCACACCAACTGAACGATATACAGGACGACGCCAATGCCCGGTTTTGAACTGTTCGGCGAAGAAGAGCGCCAGGCGATCAACGAGATCTTCGACCATGCGGGCGGCATCGTTTTCGCACACGGCTTCGACGCCATGCGCAACGGGCATTATAAGGTGCGCGAGTTCGAGAAGGCCTTTGCTGCCCGCCTGGGTGTGAAACATGCGCAGGCCGTCTCGTCCGGAACCGCAGCGCTCAAGGTCGGTTTGCTAAGCCTCGGCGTCGGCACCGGCGACGAGGTGATCACCCAGGCTTTCACGTTCGTCGCTACCGTCGAAGCGATCCGCGAGACCGGCGCGACCCCGGTCGTCGTCGATGTCAACGACACGCTCAACATGGACCCTGCCGCATTCCGTGCGGCCATCACGCCGAAGACCAAGGTGGTGCTGCCGGTGCACATGATGGGCGAGTGCGCCGAGATGGACGAGATCATGGCGATTGCGAAAGAGCACAATATCCTCGTGATGGAGGATGCGGCGCAGGCGCTCGGTGCGAGCTATTTCGGCAAAAACGCAGGCACCATGGGAGCCGTCGGTGCCTATTCGACCGATGCAGGCAAATCCCTGAACACGGGCGAGGGCGGCTTGGTCGTGACCAACGACGAGCAGCGCTACATTCTCGCGCGCGGATTGCATGATCACGGCCATGAATACAGCAAGGTGAAGGGGCGCGGCGAGGAGTGCGCGATCTGCTTCGGCTTCAACTATCGCATGACCGAAATGCAGGGCGCCGTCGGTATCGCGCAACTCAAGAAGCTCGACTTCATCGTCGCGCGGCAGCGCGAAAACAAGGCAAAGCTGATGCAGCGCCTGCAGGCGTTGCCCGTCACGTTCCGCCGCAGCGCGGACCCGAACGGCGATCTTGGCGATACGATCGTGTTCTACCTGCCGGATCGCGCGAAGGCGGACAAGTTTGTTGCCGGCATGCGTGCCAAAGGACTTGGCACCAAGAATCTGCCTGATGCCATCGGTTGGCATTTCGCCAAGCACTGGTCGCATGTCATGAAAGGCAATCCGCGTTACGATGGCAAGTGCGATAGCGCGTGGACGAAGAGCGCCGATCTTCTTGAACGCTCTGTCGCGATCCCGGTCATGGTGAAAATGGACGATGCCCGCATCGACCATGTCGCCTCGACGCTGATCGCGGTCGGCCGCGAGGTGCTGTGACCGTCCTGGCCATCGTGCCGGCGCGCGGGGGCTCGAAAGGCATTCCGCGCAAGAATATCGTGCCGCTGCTTGGGCGGCCGCTGATCGCCTATACGCTCGACGCAGCCCGTGCAGCGAAGTCCGTCGGCGGCATTCTCGTCTCCACCGAAGATGAAGAGATTGCGAGCGTATGCGAGCAGCTCGGCGTTTCCGTTCCCTATCGGCGGCCTGCGGCGCTCGGCGGCGATCGTGCCGGGATGGCGGAGACCGCGATCCACGCGCTGGACTGGTGGCGGATGCATAACGGAGAAGATCCGGATGTCGTGCTGCTGCTGCAGCCAACCTCGCCGTTGCGAACCGCGGAAGACATCGACGGGACGGTTGCGGCATTGCGAGCGGCTGGGACGTCGAGTGCGGTGAGCGTACATGAGATGCGCGAACACCCAATGGAGTGCATCCGTGTATCGGATTCGAGCTGGGAAATGCTTGTCGCCCCGCCGAAAGGCGCGAGCGGCCGGCAGGATTACAATACGCAGTTTCATTTCATCAACGGCGCAGTTTATGCGGTCACGCCGGATTTTCTTCGCCAGAGGAAAGCATTCATGGCGACCGGCCGCGAAACGGCGCTTTACGTAATGAATGGGCTTCGCGGCATCGACATTGACGACCCTGAAGATCTTCATCTGGCTGAGGCAATCCTCGGTCACTCGGGGCTGAACTCTTGCGCGCGAAAGCAGAACAAAACCACATGACGAACTCGATCTCCCACGCCGAATACATCGCCCATGTGGCAAACGTCGATTTGCCGGAAGCCGTGCGTCTCCAAATTCTTGCTGAGGAGAATCGCGTCGTAGCGGAAGTTCTTGATCCGCGCGGACTTCCAAGGCGTCGTGTTCTGCTCGTCGGTGGCGGCGGCTATATCGGCTCGCCGCTGACGGCGCATTTGCTGGCGCGCGGCTATGACGTGCGGTGTCTCGACCTCCTGCTGTACCGCAATGAGGATTGTGTCACACCATTTCTCGGCCACCCGCACTATGAGTTTATCAAAGCGGACGTTGCTGACTCCCAAGGGACAGATGCAGCGCTCGAGGGCGTCACGGATGTCATCGTACTCGCCGGACTCGTCGGCGATCCGATTACGAAAAAGTATCCGGCGGAGCATCAAGCGATCAACGAGGACGGCCTTGCCCGGTTTATCGACAGTCTCGATGGCCGTAGTCTGAACAAGGTCGTCATGGTTTCGACCTGCTCGAACTACGGGGAGATTCCGGCCGATACCCTGGCGGATGAGAATTATGCGCTCAAGCCTTTGTCGCTCTATGCCAAGGCGAAGGTCGCGCGCGAAAAGCAAATCCTTGGCGGCGCCAATCGGGTCGATTATTGCGGCACGGTGATGCGCTTTGCGACCGCGTTCGGGCTGTCCAGCCGGATGCGTTTCGACCTCACGGTATCGGAGTTTACGCGCGATCTGTTCAGCGGCACGCTGCTGCAGGTGTACGACGCCGATACTTGGCGGCCGTATTGCCATGTTCGTGATTTCGCCCGGGCGCTGGCACGCGTGCTAGAGATGCCGCGCGAGGCTGTTCGTTTCGAGGTGTTCAATGCGGGGGGCGATGCCAACAACTACACCAAGAAGATGATCGTCGATGCGGTGCACAGGCACTTTCCACGGTCGCGCTATGAATTCGTCGCGGGCGGCTTCGATCGCCGTAATTACAAGGTCGATTTTTCCAAGATCAGGAAGAAGCTGCATTTCGAGCCGCAATTCACGGTCGAGCACGGGATCGTCGAGTTGATCGCCGCGCTGAAGCAGGGCTTTTTCGCGGACTACGCGGCGCGTCTGTCGTTCTATCGCAATCAGGAGCTGGTTTATCCGCCCGCATGACCGTCGGTGCGCTTCATCGTATCCCTGGTGCCGAAGCGACGGCGGATGCCGTTCTCGCGGCGGTTCGTTCGGTGCTGGGCCCGGCAGAAAAATTAATCGCGCTGCACGAGCCGGAATTTGCAGGCCGCGAATGGGAATACGTCAAGGATTGCATTGACACCGGATGGGTCTCTTCGGCGGGGGCCTACGTAGACCGCTTCGAGCGCGATCTCGCGGCTTATACGGGAGCAAATCATGCAGTTGCCGTCGTCAACGGGACAGCCGCGCTGCATCTCGCGCTGCTGCTCGTCGGCGTGAAGCCGAACGATGAGGTTATTGTTCCGACGCTGACGTTCGTGGCAACCGCAAACGCGGTTTCTCATCTCGGGGCCGTGCCACATTTCGCCGACGTGTCGATGCCGGCGCTGGGGCTGGACCCCGAAAAGCTCGACCGCTATCTCGTCAACATTCTTGCGGACCGGGATGGGCGGAAGATCAACCGCGCGACTGGACGTCGTGTGGCGGCAATTGTCGTGATGCATGCGTTCGGCCATCCAGCCGAGATCGAGAAATTGGCTGACATTTGCAAGCGCCACGGCCTGCCGCTGGTGGAGGATGCCGCGGAATCGCTGGGCTCGACGTGGAAGGGGCGCCATTGCGGCACCTTCGGCATCGTTTCTGCGCTATCGTTCAACGGCAATAAGGTCGTCACCACGGGCGGCGGCGGAGCGGTGCTGACGAACGATGCCGCCATCGCCAAACGCGCCAAGCATCTTTCGACGACCGCTAAGAAGCCGCACGCGTGGCTTTATGACCACGACGAGGTCGGCTTCAACTACCGTATGCCGAACCTCAATGCCGCGTTGGGCTGCGCGCAGCTTGAACGTCTCGACGGGTTCATTGAGGAGAAGCGAAAACTCGCCGCCATGTACGAGGCGGCGTTTCATGGCATCAATGGTGTCAGGTTCTTGAAAGAGCCGACTGGTAGCCGCAGCAACTATTGGCTCACGGCGATCATGCTCGGCGCTGCGTGCGATGTCTCGCTGCGCGACGATATTCTAAAAAAGCTCAATGCCGCGAATTACATGGCCCGGCCGGCGTGGACCTTGATGCATAAATTAAAGCCGTATTCGACAGCCCCGCGCATGCTCGATCTTGCGGTGTCAGAAGCGATCGAACGCGCCTTGATCAACCTGCCGAGCTCGCCGCGGCTCGCTTCATGGGTCACGTAACGTGGCCCGTAAGATTTGCGTGTTTACGGGTTCACGCGCGGACTACGGCCTGCTGGCTCCGCTGATGCGGTTGATCGAAGCCGATCCGAGGCTGGAGCTTCAGGTGCTGGTAAGCGGCGCTCATCTTGAAGCGGAATTCGGCGAGACCAAGCGCGAAATTGAAGCGGATGGGTTCAGGATCGACCGCAGGGTCGAGATGCGCCTTGTCGGCGATCGGCCGGTCGATCTGGTGCGATCGATGGCGCGTTGTCTGGGAGGTTGCGCCGAAGCTTTCGACAGTCTGAAACCCGACATCGTCGTTTTACTGGGCGACCGCTACGAGGTGCTCGCGGCTGCCGAAGCAGCGATGCTGCTGCGTCTTCCGATTGCCCATATCCATGGCGGAGAAATTACGGAGGGCGCGATCGACGACGCCATTCGCCATGCGATTACGAAAATGGCCCATTTGCACTTTGCCGCGACGGAGATCTACCGGAAACGCATCCTGCAATTAGGGGAGCAGCCAGATAGGGTCCGTTCCGTTGGTGCGATTGGCTTGGACAAGTTGGCTCAATTTCAGCCGATGAGCCGCGAAGCGTTTGCTTCAACGACTGGATTTGTGTTCCGGCCTCAAAACCTGCTGGTCTCCTACCATCCTGTAACGCTCGAGGAAGCTCCTTCCGCGAGTTCGGGCGTGGAGGAACTCTTGGCCGCCCTCGATCATTTCGATGGTGCGGGCGTGCTCATTACGGCGGCCAACGCGGACGCCGGCGGAAAGACGATCAATGAGGCATTACGCGCCTGGGTGGCCCGAAATAGGAGTCGGGCGATGTTTACGAACTCTCTCGGATATCGGCTGTACTTCTCCGCGCTCTCCTTGTTTGATGCCCTGATTGGAAATTCTTCAAGCGGCATAATCGAAGCTCCGTCGCTAGGATGCCCGACGATCAACATCGGCTCGCGGCAACGGGGAAGGTTGAGGGCCCCTTCCATCATAGACTGCGGGCCTGCGAGGTCCGAGATCATCGGAGGAATTGAACGGGCGCTGTCCGCCGAATGGCGGCGGATCGCAGACCAGCGAAGAAATCCGTACGGAAGCGGAAACGCTTCCGCAACGATCTGCGAAGTTCTTGCGACGGCGAATCCCGATGAGCTTCTGATCAAGCGATTCCGCGACGCGGCATGATCGATACGTTCAAGAAGTTTGTCGCGATCTGTGGCAGGTCGGCCATCCACGGTCTGATTTGTATTGTGCTGATGGGCTTGGTTTCCTCGGCGCTTGAGCTGGTTGGCGTCGGTCTTGTTTTTCCGCTTATCGTCGCCGTCGTCGACCGTCGCGGATTGGCCCAGATCCCGGTTATCGGGTCTTTCCTGGGCAGCGAGAGTCTGTCTTCCGGGGGCACCGTCATGGCATTGCTGTGCGGACTCGCCGGCGTCTTTTTTGTAAAGAACATCTATCTGGTCGGTTTTGCCTGGAGCCAGGTCCGCTTTGCGCAGCGTTTGCGCCGGGACGTCGTATTCCGGTTGATGCGCGCGTATCTTTATGCCCCGTATTTGCTGCATCTCGGCCGCAACTCGGCCGAAGCCATCCGGAATATCGCAAGCATCGCGCAGAGCAGCGTCGGCATCTATTTCGTGATGGCCAGCAGCTTGCTGGTGGACGTAATCGTTGCCTCGGTGCTCTCGATTGCGCTGATTGCGACGCAGCCGCTGGCGCTGATTGCCGGCGGGGCGGTCATTGCGTGCGCGATCCTGCTCCAGCGCTCGATCTTTCGTCCCATTTTTACGCGGATTTCGCGAGTTTCCACCGAACTGGCCCGTGACCAGCAAAAAGTGCTGATGCAGAGTTTGGGGTCGATCAAGGAAACTATCGTCGGGACGAGAGAAAACTATTTTCTCGATCGCGCGAACGATGTTGCCGGGCAGGCAATTCGGAATACCTCGGAACAGGAGTTCTTCTCGAGACTGCCCGCGCTGATACTCGAAACCGCGCTCATCGCCGCTTTGGTCACGGCGATAGGCGTCATCCTTCTTAGAAGCAATGACGCCCTGCAGGTGGCGGCCACATTGGGCTTGTTATCCGCGGCCGCCATCCGGCTTTTGCCCCTTGCCACCCGCATCGTGAACACCGCCAACACTCTGGTTCTTTACGGCGTCCATATCGACATTCTCGCTTCGGAGTTTTCCGCCTTTGGTGACATAAAGCCGCGCGCCGACAGCGAAGATCGTCTGCACATGGCGCGGAGCATCGAATTGAGAGGGGTAAGCTATGCTTATCCTGAGTCCCCCTCCTGCCTGAACGACGTGACGCTCTCGATCGCGAAAGGCGAGTTCATCGGAATCATCGGCCCATCGGGCGCTGGAAAATCGACGCTGGCGGACATTCTGCTCGGGCTGCAAATCCCTCAGCAAGGTTCGCTGCTCATCGACGGCGTGCCGCTTTCCGATTTGCCGGCCTGGCGGCGATGCGTCGGCTACGTGCCGCAGGAGGTTTACATTCTTGATGAATCCCTGCGAAGGAACGTTGCGTTCGGAGTGCCTGACGCGCAGATAGACGACGATCGGGTTCGTGCCGTGCTCGAACTTGTTCAATTGGGATTCCTCGAGAAAAGTCTTCCGGAGGGGCTGGAGACTTCGCTGGGAGAACGCGGCTCGCGTCTTTCCGGCGGCCAGCGCCAGCGGATCGGAATCGCGAGGTCGCTCTATGGCCGTCCCGATGTGCTGGTGCTCGATGAGCCGACCTCGGCGCTCGATATCGATATCGAGCATGAAATCGCGGAAGTGCTGAATTCCCTGAGAGGAAAAACGACGATTGTCGTTATTGCCCATCGGCTCCGAACGGTGCGCGATGCGGACCGGCTGATCCTGCTGCGGGACGGCCGCCTTGTGGACTCGGGGCCGCTCCAGGTTCTGTATGGCCGCAACCGCGACATGATGAGGATGATCGAACGGTCTGAAGTCAGGCCGTCGATCGTCTGAAGCATCCGACTTTGTTATCTTCCATATAGGTTCGATGATTATGGGTTCTTTGGACGGCCATTCGATTCTCGTCACCGGCGGTACCGGATCTTTCGGCCAGGAGTTCGTCAGGCGGTTGCTTGAAAAACACAAGCCGCGCCGCGTCGTGGTTTTCTCCCGGGACGAGCTCAAGCAATACGAGATGCAGCAGGAGCTGAATTTTCCGAACCTTCGCTATTTTATCGGCGACGTGCGCGATCAGGCGCGGCTGGAGCGGGCGCTGGATGGGATCGATACCATTGTGCACGCGGCTGCCCTGAAGCAGGTGGTCGCCGCCGAATACAATCCGATGGAATGCATCCTGACGAATATCATGGGTGCCGAGAATATCATCAACGCGGCGATCGACCGCGGCGTGAAACGGGTTGTCGCCCTCTCGACCGACAAGGCCGTAAATCCGATCAATCTCTACGGCGCGACGAAGCTCTGCTCCGACAAGCTGTTTATCGCCGCAAACCACCTTGCCGGCGGCCGCGTGAAGTTTTCCGTCGTTCGCTACGGCAATGTCATCGGCTCGCGCGGCAGCGTAATCCCCGTATTTGAGCGCCTGCGGAGCACCGGAAAATTGCCGATCACGGATGAGAGGATGACGAGATTCTGGATCACAGTGTCCGACGGTGCGGCCTTTGTGGAACGCTGCCTGGGCCTGATGAAGGGCGGCGAAATTTTCGTTCCCAAAATCAGCTCGGTCAGGATTGTCGATTTGGCCCGAGCGATCGCGCCGGAATGCAAGCACGATTTCATCGGCATTCGCCCCGGCGAAAAGCTTCACGAGATTCTTATCCCTCGGGATGAAGCAAGGCAGACCGTTGAATTCAAGGATTTTTATGTCGTGCGCACGAGCATCTCCTTGTGGGGCGAAGACCGCTTAGTCACCTATGACGGTGAAACGGGAACTCCCGTGTCAGAGGATTTTGCTTATGAAAGCGAGAGGGATTCGGATCTGCTAAGCCCCCAGCAAATTCGCGACATGGCGGCGCGCGCGCGTCACTGACGGCTATGCTGGGTTACGGCAGACAAACCATCGATCAGGCGGACATCGATGCCGTTGTCGCCGTATTGCGCGGCGAATACCTGACGCAGGGACCGGCGGTCGAACGCTTCGAGGCCGCGCTGGCGGAGCGGGTGAGCGCAAAATACGCCGTCGCCGTCGCGAACGGGACGGCGGCCCTTCATGTGGCCGCATTGGCCGCCGGCGCCAGGCCGGGCAGGCGCGGCGTCACGTCGACGCTCACATTCGTCGCCTCGGCGAATTGCCTTCTCTTTTGCGGTGCGGAGGCCGATCTGCTGGACGTCGATGCGGATACCCTGTGCATGTCGCCCGCGGCGCTGGGAGAATACCTGCGCGACGCCGCGGAGGCGGATATGATCGTAACCGTCGATTTCGCCGGCCTGGCCGGCGGGAGCGACGAACTCCGTCGGTTGGCGGGCGGTCGCGTGGTGATCGAAGATGGTTGCCATGCGCTCGGCGGCAGTTATGCGAACGGCCGTCCGGTCGGGTGCGGCGACTTCGCGGACATGACGGTCTTTTCTTTCCATCCCGTGAAGCTCATCACGACGGCAGAGGGCGGGGCGGTTGTCACGAATGATCCGGACCTGGCCCGGCGTCTGCGGCTGTTGCGCAGCCACGGTATCGAGCGGGAAGCCAAGCGGCTTCTGGACCCTGCGCAGGCTGGGGACCCGCCGGCGCCGTGGTATTACGAGCAACAGTTGCTGGGGTTCAATTATCGGTTGTCCGACATGCAGGCGGCGCTGGGCATGGCGCAGTTGAGCCGTCTTGATGGTTTTCTTTCGCGCCGGCGGGAGATCGCCGCCTTTTACGATGCCGCATTTGCCTCCCTGAAGTCGTTGGCTGTTCCACAAAGCGCAGCCGAGATGCGCGGCCGGTCCGGGCTTCACCTTTATGTCATTGACGTGGACTGGGCCGCGCTCGGCACCGACCGCAGAAGCGCGATGATGCGTCTCCGCGAGCGTGGGATCGGGACGCAAGTCCATTACATCCCGGTTCATCGGCAGCCGTTTCACGCGCGCCGCCTGAAGGCAGGCAACGCGGCTTTTCCGGTTGCGGAAAAATACTACGAGGGTTGTCTTTCGTTGCCGCTATTTCCTTCGATGACGGACGAAGACGCCGAAAACGTCGTGTCGTCGGTGCGCGATATTCTTGGCGTGTGACCCGGTGGGTGTTGCGATCTTCCGTGCCGATGCGTCGCAAAAAACCGGCGCCGGTCATGTGATGCGCTGCCTCACGTTGGCCAATGCCCTGGCGGAGGAGGGGCTTTCGTGCGTGTTTGCTACATGTCGCGAGAGCGAGGCGATTGTTCGGGATATTTCGGTATTTCCGGTCATGTGGCTGTCCGATGAGGAGCTTCTTAGCGCAGCCGCGCTGCGGGCGCGCCGGCCTGAGGGGTGCGACCTGTTAATCGTGGACCACTATGGAATTGCGTCGGACTATGAATCTGCGTTGCGAGGATGGGCCGGACGAATCGTCGTTATCGACGATCTTGCGGATCGGAAGCACGATTGCGATCTGCTGCTCGACCAGACCCTCGGGCGGCTTCCCAGCGAATACGAGAATTTCGTTCCGCAACATTGCAATATCCTGACCGGCTCGACGTTCGCGTTGCTGCGCCCCGAATTCGCCGCCGCCCGCGCGACCGCCATGCGGCGGCATTCAAGCGGCGGGAGCGTGCGGCGCATACTGGTCAGCTTGGGCGCGACAGACCCGGCTGATGTTACGAAATCGGTTCTGGCCGTGCTTGCACAGGTTGCGCCGGAGGTTGATGTGGACGTTGTCTACGGAGTTGCTCCGCCCGCCGCTCTCCAGCCTGGGAGCGGTTCTTCCGATTGGCAAGGAAAAGTGTGCAACCATTTCCGCACCAGCCGGATGGCGGAACTCGCGACCGAGGCCGATCTTGCGATTGGCGCCGCGGGCATTTCGACCTGGGAACGCTGTTGTCTTGGCTTGCCCGCGATCGTGCTGGTCCTGGCGGAGAACCAGCGCGGCGTTGCTGCCGCGCTTAAGTCCTGCGGCGGAGCCGTTGTCACGGATCTGGCTGGGTTGCCGGAAGCCGTTCAGGCTCTCATGCGGAATCCGGAGGCGCGCGTGAAAATTGCAGTGCAAGCAAGTTTGATGTGCGACGGTCTTGGCACCCGCCGCGTGCTGTCGGAAATCCTGCCGATCGCCGCTCGCAACGGGAAAGCCGTTACGTTAAGGCCCGCATCGATGGCAGATGCCGAGGTCATGCTTGGATGGCAGCGTGAGCCCCTCGTTCGGGCCTTTTCGCGAACGACGCGCATTCCCGAAAGGTCCGAGCACCTCGCATGGCTTGAGGCCAGGCTCCGCGATCCGGATTGCCTGCTTGCGATTATCGAATCCGATCACGCCCCGGTGGGCGCCGTTCGCCTCGATCCGCCAAATGCAGCGGGCAGACGTGAGGTTTCAATTTACCTGGGCTCGGCGCATCACGGCCAAGGCATCGCGAGCGCCGCGCTTGCGCAATTGCGGCGTCTCGTCCCGGAAGATTCGCTGGAGGCACATGTGCTTCCCGGAAACGAAGCTTCGGCGAAACTGTTTTCTGCGGCGGGATATTGTTGTCTGAAGCCGGGGCTTTACGTCAGTTCCCCTCCCAGGATCCTGCAATGAGCTGCCACGACACGATTCATATTCAAGGGCGTCCCATCGGAGAAGGGCACGCGCCCTATATCGTCGCCGAAATATCGGCCAACCATAACGGGGATCTGACCCGCGCGTTACAGTTGATGGAAGCGATCAAGAAATCCGGCGCGGACGCGATAAAAATTCAGACCTATACGGCGGATACGCTTACAATCGATCACGACTCTGACGATTTTCAAGTCAGAGGGGGCCTGTGGGACGGCTATAGTCTATATAGACTTTATCAAGAGGCGGCTTTGCCTTGGGACTGGCACGAAGCCATCTTTGCCAAGGGGCGCGAACTTGGCGTGACCGTTTTCAGCACCCCCTTTGACGAGACGGCCGTTAGTCTGCTCGAACAGCTAGAGGCGCCAGCTTACAAAATAGCGTCTTTCGAGGCGACCGATCATGCGCTCGTGGCGAGAGCTGCCGCGACCGGAAAGCCGCTGATCATTTCAACTGGAATGGCAAATTTCGATGAGATTGGCGAGACGGTCAAGGTCGCGCGTGAGAAGGGCGCCCGCGAGCTCATCCTGTTGCACTGCGTGAGTGCTTATCCTGCGCCCGCGGAAGAAAGTAATCTCAGGACCATTCCGGATTTGTCGAAGTCTTTCGGCGTCGTGGCTGGGCTGTCGGATCACACATTGGGGCATGCGGTGGCAGTCAGTTCCGTGGCGCTTGGCGCTGCTGTAATTGAGAAACACGTCACGTTGCGGCGTGCCGACGGCGGCGTCGATTCCGCCTTTTCGCTGGAGCCGGATGAGCTTTCGGTGCTTTGCAGCTCTTGCAAGACGGCGTGGGCGGCGTTGGGAAGCATTAATTATGCTTCGTCGCCAGCCCAGGAAGAAAACAGGAAGTTTCGGCGGTCGCTATATGCGGTCAAGGACGTGCGAGCCGGTGAATTATTCACAGCCGACAATGTCCGTTCTATCCGCCCTGGCTACGGTCTTCCTCCGAAACATCTTCCTGAAATTATCGGCCGCAAGGCGGCGGTAGCCATTCGCCGCGGCACGCCGATCTCGTGGCAACTGATCGCATAAATCGAAACCGGTCTGCCGACGTGTCTTCGCGCATCGTTCTCGTTCGTCGCCTGGGTTGGATGCACATCCCGTTGGCCATTGTGTTCCGTCTTTTCGGGATCGCCGTCCTCTATATAGAGCCCGCTGGAAAGTTGCGTGACATCGTCGCCGTTGAGCGGCTTCGGTCGATCGGCATTCGCCTGATCGATTTTTCGCGCTTGAAGGATTGCGACCCGTTCGCCCAATACAAAGTGCTGCACCGTTACGCACAGGCGCTCACCGGCGAGCTCTTTCCCGAAGCCGCAATAGCGGCGTTGAAACCGCACTTCCCGCTCATCGACCGAATCGAAGAGAAGATTCGGATCGTCCTATATGAGACCATTTCAGACTCGGTACAGCCCCATGCGCTTTCTATCGCCGTTGCCGAGTATTTTCATGAGCGGGGCTCCCGAGTTTGGGTGGTTCAGCCCAGGGATTCGATCTCGGCCCGGATATACGGGCGTCTCAGCCCGGTCAGGAACATTTCGCCTCCCCTTGTCCTTTTGATTGCGAAATTCATCTCGCGTTTGTCCATGTTGCTGCGCCGGGCTTCGGTAAAAATGTCCGGCTCCGGTTCGACCGGCGCGGAACCCGCCGGGGCCGGCGAAGCTTCCGGATCGCAGCCGCCGCTCGATGCCGAGGTGCTGTATTTTCCCCATCAGGGTCCTCTATACGGCGCGTTGTTTGAAAAGGGGCAGTATTACAGCGCGAAGCCGGCCAGCGCCTTTCACCGTAACCGCATCTGTCATGTCGAACTGTGGGACATCCTGAGCGCGACACAACGGCGCGAGGTATCGGAGAGCTATAAACGGAGCGGAATTCCGTTTTACAAGCTTCATCGTCAGCGTCGAATGGGCGGATTTGCGAAGCGGTTTCTGGCATTCAGACGCGGTCTTTCGGATTCGACCGGGATGGTGGCGGACCTCTGCGCCTATCGGACCCTGCTGCGTTTCGAGGCGGCCAGCGCGGCTTTGACGAGTTTCAGCCGCGCCAAGCTGGCGCTGCTCGGCTACGAGCACCTTTTCCCGAAAGTCGTCTGTCTTGCTTTGCAGGGGCGAGGGATAAAGGTCGCGGCGAGTCAGGAACGGTTCGCCCTCGTTTTCCACGACACGTTCTGCGCGATTCTGGATTTTTATTACGTTGTCGGAGAGATTTGCAGGATCAGGTGTCTCGAAAAGAAATTGTGCTGCATCGATCGGATCGCGGTGATCGGTGACGTCCGAACCGATCTGCTTGTCCGTTACGCCGCGGCGCAGCGCCCGGGAAAATTATCGAACCCGGCGGCCGCTCATAGATGCCTCGTGCTCGATTTTCACTCGGTCCCGGATTACTTCAGCAATGCGATGACCACGGTGAACAACTGGTCGAGCAATCTGCTGTTTTATACAGACATCCTTCGCCTGGCGCGCTCGTTTCAAAACGTATCGTTTGTCATTCGGGGCAAGGACGCCGAGTGGAAGAAAATTCCCTATTTCAAGGAAATTGCAGCCGAGCTCTTGGCGCAGCCGAATATCGTTCTTGCGAACGATTACGACAGGCTTGATGAGTCCTATCGGCTGGCTGCGTCTGCCGACAGCATCGTCGCACGCCATACGTCGCTTGGCGATCAGTGTCTCGCGGTCGGCAAGCCGGTGATCTTCTATGAATCGTTGAGCAATACCGATCGCTGCATCGGCTGGCTGTACGACTATGCGCCCTGGCCAATACTGGCTCACTCTTATGAGGATCTGCGATCCAGGTTCGGCAAGATCCTCGAACTGGGAGACTTCCTCTCCGGGAAGGAGAAGCGCGATCTCGTCGCTGCGAATTATGGGGGTATTCCGGACGGCACAATCGGCGAGACTCTCGTCCGGAGTCTGGAAGACGTCCTGGAGGAGACGCGTGCGGCGGTCGAAGAATCGCGGCCTGTTTGCGATGGCGCCAGGCTGCCTACGCCTTTCAGAAGACCCGCGCCGATGATGTCATGAGCGGCAGGGTAACTGCAGCGATCGTGCAAGCCCGGTTGGCTTCGACACGCTTGCCCGGAAAGGTCTTGCTCCCGTTGGCGGGGCGCACGGTGATCGAGCACGTCTTGCATCGCTGTTCCTCCATTCCGGGAGTCGATGTCGTCGTTTGCGCGGTCCCCGAAAGCGCGGAGTGTGACGTGCTTGCGGCAGAAGCGTCGCGGTGTGGTGCGATGGTTTTTCGCGGCTCCGAGTTGGATGTCCTCGATCGCTATTTCCGTGCCGCTCGCAGCGTCTGTGCCAATATAATTATGCGGGTGACAAGCGACTGCCCGCTGATCGATCCTGAAGTATGCGGGCAGGTGCTCGCGCTGCGCGAGCGCGCGGGCGCTGACTACGCATGCAACAACATGCCTGCGTCCTGGCCGCACGGGCTCGATTGCGAGAGCTTTACGATGGAGGCGCTTGAATGTGCAGCCCGCGAAGCGCGGCTGCCTTTCGAGCGCGAGCATGTCACCCCATGGATACGCACGCAGGATCGCTTTTCCCGAGTAAATCTTGCTTGTCCCTACGAAGGAATGTCGGGCTGGCGCTGGACCCTCGACTATCCGGAAGATTTCGGTTTCATGAACGCGGCGTTTAAGAATCTCGCGGCTTGGCCAGCCATTCCCTGTCTTGATGCAGTGGTTGCCTTGCTCAAGGCAAGGCCCGATATCGCAGCCATCAACGCCAGTCGCACCGATCCGTCCCGCCTCGCATCTCAAATACAGATATGACTTCAGCCAAAATGACGAATTCGAACGAACCGTGTTGTCGTCCCCCGGATCTGCGCTATATTTTGAATAAACGGGTGGCCTGGAGCAGATTCTGCAACACCTTCCTGCAAGCGCACTTTCTCTTCGATTGGGTTATCAGGGATGAGGACTTCGATAGCCTGCTCGCGGGGAGGAGGCCATCGACGCTTGGCGGAAAGATTCAGCGGCTGCTTGAAAAGTCGCTTTGGTTCTGGCCGAGAATAGTGGATGCCACCGAATGGGCCACGGGCTCCGAGGGACGATTGCAGACGCCCGACAACTATGTCGTTCTCGATCGGTCGTCGGAATTGGTGCTCAACGAGGTGATGCGTTATGCCGGCAACAAGCAAGCATCCATCCTCGATCTCTGCTGCAATTCCGGCCGTCATCTGAATGCGCTCTATAAAGCGGGATATCGGAATCTTTCCGGCGTGGACGCGATGGGTACGGCGCTGGAAAGATTTCGGAGCGAATTTCCTGACACCGCGGCTTGCGCCAAGCTCTCGCACGACCTGTTGCAGCGGTTCATTCGCCGGCAGCCGGATCTTTCCGCTGACCTGATCTATTCTCACGGCGCGACCTTGGAACTCATCCATCCCGCCTTCGAAATCGTCCGGCACATATGCCGCGTGGCGAGGCAGCATGTGGTTCTTTATGTCTATGAGCACGGACACGCGTATCCCCGCTGGTGGATTTACGAGTTCCGCCGGCAGGGGTTTTATCTCGTGCGCGCCGAGCGCCCTGCGGCCCAATTCACTCCTGACAAGCTGGAAGGCAGCTTGCTGGTATTTCAGCGGATCAGGAGCGTCGGCACGTAAGCCGGCAGCAGGGTAGCGATCGCGGATTTATTGGCGGCCGATTCTATTTGGGATAATCTTGAACTCTCGGGATAGCGAGCGCGCGGGTGCAGCGATGTTGAGCTCTATCAAGAACGCGGTGAAAGAGCAGATCATAAGCAGTCTGCAAAACGACGATGAAATTTACTACGGCCGCTTCAAGGGAACGTCCGATTTCCTGCCGCTGTTTGTCAAAAACGTCCTGCGTCCGACGCGGTTTCTTGCCAAGGCGCGGTTCGGTCAGGTCCCTCTGTTCCCGCAATTCATGCTGGCCGGCCGACCATATCCAAAGGAGTTCGATAGATATATCGAAGAACTGAACTGGATGAAGAACTTCGAGACGCTTCGCGAAGCCGGAGTCGTTGTCATCCCCGAATATTTTTCGGCCGAGCAATGCGATGGGATGATCGAGGCGCTGGGAATTAAAGACGCATTCACGCGCGAGGCGGATGCCTATAACGGCGCCGAACTAACCCCGAAATTGAACGACTTGACCCGCTCGCTCTGGCTCGACATGCCTCTCGTGGCCATGCTCGGCAAATATCTCGGGCGGTTTCCCTACGCGCGCAGCCACCCCAGCGTTTCGGTGGCCAATCCGAACTTCAGCAGCCTGCCCACGCGAAAAATAAATACGCCGCACGACCTGCGCCTGAACATCGGATGGCACTTCGATACGGTCAACCTCGTTCAATTCCATGTGCTGTTGAACGATGTCCCGGACGATGGATCGTGCATGCAGGTCGCCGCGGGAACGCATCGTCATAATCATCTGAAGCTCACCGGCAACGATTACTGGCTATCGGATGAATATGTTGCGAAGCGCAAATTGCCGATCGTCAATTGCGCCGGCAAGAAGGGCACGGTCTATTTGTTCGATTCAAATGCGTACCACCGCCTGCGGGCCGTGAAAGGCTCGCCCCGCGCGATGTTCAAATGCGAGTTCACGCCCGGCAACAATATCCTGATGAACTGCAGCGCGCTGGCGGAATCGCTCAGCGAGGACGTGAATGCTCTCGACAAGCTCACGCCCGTGCAGCGTGAGGTTGTTTCTGGCTTATATCCGATGCCGCCCAATGGGGGATTCTATTATGGACATGGATCCTTCCGAGGGGACAAGGCAAGACTCTAGAAAGAAGTCTTTGGAGGCGGTTCAGTATTGCTATGGCTCCGTATCACAAATACGTTTTCGATGAGAAAAATCGCAAGTTGATTGGCGACTTTGAGGGCATGTATCGAGCGGAAGATGCAGAGGGATTCGACAGTTGGTATAGCGCCGATGTACGTTCGCTTCAAACGAAGCTCTCGCTGACTCTCCTTGCGGATTATAATTTTTCTTCGGTACTCGAAATTGGCTGCGGAAAGGGAACGATTACCCAGTTCCTGAAGCGAAAGAACAATCGAGTTATGGGAATTGATATATCGCCGACGGCGATCGCCAAGGCAAAGGCCAGCTTTCCTGACATCGAGTTTCGCTGCCTCGAAGGAGGGCGCATCGGTGACTTAGGAGAGCGCTTCGATCTGGTCTATATCCAAACAGTTCTGGCCTACATTCCCGAATGGAGGAATTTGCTGGAGCAATGCGCCAAGCTGTCCAAATTCTGTCTTGTCGCGGAATACGTTCCAACCAATGCTATCGGCATGGTCAAATCCGCTGCTGATTTGATTGACTGTTTTTCTGTCCATTTCTCGACGGAGCATAAGCTGCTCGTTGACGATGACATCGTCGTTGTATTGGGTTGTAGCCGTTGTATCTGAATGATGCCTAGGTACATTATTTTTACCCAGAATTTCTTTA
>Ga0182735_1000854_pt1 | contig 21911 bp, 11 predicted proteins | sample eDN5th30CKraftMG_FD_128524 | JGI IMG/M metagenome (GOLD analysis project Ga0182735, IMG submission 128524) | Enriched Miracle-Growth compost microbial communities from Emeryville, California, USA - eDNA 5th pass 30_C Kraft MG (version 2) (version 2) ...
ACGGATTGCAGATACCACCATTACACTGGATTTGAGCCGTCAATCGTCAGATGCCTACACACTGGGTGTAAAAGCAGTACCCTTACCTATTTACAGCACCGGTTTGTATGCGGGTGCAGGGGAGTTGGTGACCATCACGGTGGCGGAGAACGTGCTCGGATTGAGCGTACAAATTGGTGCACATATGGACGATTTGACCAATGAGGGCGTGACCTCGCGCGAACCGATCGTGTATACCAAGAAAGCGCTTTTTCCGGGTAAGAACTATATCCGGAATAACTTGGGGGGGTATATCTGGATCGTGAAGCAACAGAACATCACGGGCGACCCGCAATATAAACTGAAAGTGACCAATGTATACAAGGCACCCGATTATGTGGCTCATAACAATACAGATATCAATACTTGGTCTGACGAAATTCTTCATACCAGCGTACCTTGGTTAGAATTAAAAGGTAAGCACGTAGCTTTTTCGGTTTCCCGTGCGCGAATTGTCAACAAAATGCAAGAAGATCCTTCCTGGACAGATAAATTGGAAACACTGCTCGATACGTGGGATCGTATTATGGAGGATTATTATTATACCTATTATGGCTTAACTGCCGGAAACGGTGACGGCAAGTTTCGAGCACCCGATTTTCCTGAACGGGTAGTATTGGATGTGCAGTTGAAAGAAAATGTCTATATGCGCTGGCAGGGACAGCCTATTGTGGCGTTGAATACGAATGTGATGATGAACGATTTGACCGATTTGAATGGGTTAGCTTCCGGAAACTCCACTAATATTTTCACGGCATTGGGGAATAATTATGCCTTATCAGTATCACCTTGGTGGACGCAAATGACTGCTGCGGCCAACAGGATTCCTTTATACCGCTTATCAGAACAGAGTTACAAAGACGGCCTGACTACCAAGATCAGCGATGTTTTTACAGGTGAAAATCAAGGAATATACGAACAGTGGCCCTTAGCCTTATCGTATGCAGCAACAGATACAGCCAAGTGGTTAGATTTGATGATAACACAGACTTTGATGCCTTCTCTTTGTTACCCATTGTACAGTTGGCTTATTATAATAATGACAATTGGGCATTTTATAGGCATTTGAATGAGTTAATGAAGGGGACAAGACCAGCAGCAGGACTGGATGCTTTCTATACCGAATTGTGTACGTATTTTAAGAAAGATTTTTCACCCTTTTTTGATCATTGGGGGATTGATATAAGTGACCGCGCACGAGCACAAGGATATATTTATCCGGTCTTGGATAAAACGATCTGGAAATACGACCCACTGTCTAAAAATCCGAATGCACAAGTGGAAACATATAGCCCTAGCCATTACCGCTATCGCAGTAACCGGGTAAATTGGGAAGTCAGGGCATTTGACATGGATTATAATAATAACGATCAAGTGGATGATAATGGGGCGATTGAGCACATTTTGGATGGTTATAAGTCGTCCTTATGGCACTCGCAATGGCGGCCTTCCAATCTTCCGGTGCCACATTATATCGTCATTGATATGAAAAATAGGCAGCAGATAGATGGATTTTTCTTCGCCAATGGACATCGCGAATATCGGATGTCACATATGATTTTAGAAACTACGGATGCTGATGAAATTGATTTGGATGATATGAGTGTCAATTGGTACAAAATTGCGGAGATTCGATCGGTCGACGACTTCGGAAACTACAGTGCTGCCGATGGAGTAAAACCGTATGCCGAAGGGCTTTCGGGGAAGTATCATAATGAACAGTTTTATGAGTTTATCAATAAGAAAAACGTTCGATACCTACGAGTGGTGATTCCTGAAGTGAGTGTTAAAAACAGCGTGCTACATACCTTATCTGAATTCGGAACATTTTACTACCAATAAGGCAAAAATTAAATTAAAAACAGCCATTGCTGAGAGGCCTTCTATAAGGCTTTCAATGAAAAGGCATAATTAAAATAAAATGAAATATTTTGTAAATCGATTTTTCAGGCTAAATGTCTTGTTTGTTGGCTTAATAATGTGCCTGTCGTCTTGCAAAGAATATGATACCCCCGCAGCCATAGCCGTAGATATGCCTGAAACGGGCGATGTAGCGGTGCAACGTCGGGTATTATGGATCAACATCGATGGTGCGGTGGGAGCAGTGGTAAAAGATCAAATGCCTAACACGTTGAAAGCTATGTTACCGCATAGTAAATATACCTTTGCGGGTTTATCCGATAATCGATCGGCTTTGAATACAGACGCGGAAGATTGCACGAATTGGACGACTTTGCTTACAGGGGCGGTGGCGGCCAAGCATAAGGTGAGGGATAACTCTTATATACCGGATCTGGACGTCAACCCAAATAATCCGGATCAGGAAGTGGTGTATTATCCCAATATCATCAGTCATATTACGGAGGCTTTTCCGAATGCCAAAACGCTTTGCGTGACTCCCTGGAAAACATTGAATGAAAATATGCTGAATAATACCTATGAAACCATTACTTCGACCTCCGATGAAGAAACAAGAGATTTGGTAGTAAATAGCTTGAAAAATGCAGATATGTATTTTACCCTCGCGAGCTTTAAAGGGATGTTAGAAGCTGGAGAAGTGGGCGGATTTACGACATCTAATACTAATTATCTGCAAGCACTGAATACCATTGATGGGTACATTGGGGAGTGTTTGGAAGCCATTAATAGCCGTGAAAATGCCCAACAAGAAGATTGGTTGGTGGTGGTTACTTCTGACCATGGTGGAAAGGCAGATGGTTCGTGGAGTGGGACTTCCGTAGCAGAGCGAAACAGTTTCTGTCTATTCTATTATAATCATTATGTAGAAAAGGAACTGAAAGGGGAAACTATGTATGCAGCTTATTTTGATCGGAATAATAGTGCCAAAATAGAAGATCCTTTGCAACTATACGCAGCAGGAGAAGGGAGAACTTTATCAGTAGAGTTTACCCTGCACTTGGATCCCGGCCCGGATGGTTCATATAGCAGTGGCTGGAACCGAATGTTGGGAAAGAGAAGCTGGGGCGTGTATCGTCAGTATGCTGATCAAACTATTTTCCGAATGGAAGCCGGTGAGCATGGTATTAGTCCTATTCAAACAGGTATAGAAGGGTATGGCAATTCGTTGTGGCATTTTTATCAATTAGGTATTGCCTCACCCACCACAACAACGAAGAGTTACGTGATTTTCTATGACGGTGAATTGAAAGTAAGGGCTAATTCGAATACAGCTGGTTATATAGAGGATAAAGACAACTTAAACATTGGTGGAACGGGCATACCCACACCTTATTACATTACAGAATTGCGGATATGGGATACCATGCTGGATGAACAAGTGTATGTAGATAACAGTAATTTGCTGAACATCACATCCAGCCATCCACAATATAAGCACCTGATTGGCTACTGGAAATTCAATCCGGATGCTTTTATAGATGATCGCACTATCAAAAATGAGATTGAAGGAATGCCCAATCTGGTGTTCAATGCTGCCCCGATACTCGCTGAGTTTGCTAATACGTTGCCAGCTAATCGGAAATCAGGTGACTTGATTTTGGAAAATACGATGATTACTCCCCAGATTCTTTATTGGCTCAATGTAGGGCAACCAACGGATATGGATGGTTTTAATTTCTTGGAATATTACAACTTGGAGGAGGCGTGGCGTGTTGGAGAGTAAAAAAGTAGAGTGGAACGAATTTAACCCCAAAAAAAGCCCAATTCACCCCTGTAGGTTGCAGGAATAATTGCTTCTTTTTGCAATGTTGGATACAACCAAGTACATAAACAAGTAAAAAGAATTATTTATAGAGAAGTAATTGATTATGAAAATGAACATTTTAAAGACCACTTCAGTGGGATTATTAGCCTTGGCATTAGGAATATATGAGCCGCTGGGAGCCATGGCACAACAGGAGACTGAAGAGAAGCAGCAAGAAGAAAAGAAGGATGAAGGGAAACAACAGCGAAAGGCCATTGAGGGACCTGTACTCATTATTAATGGTACGAACCAATCGGCTACTTTTATCGTGAATGGAGCAGATTTACATACCGACCAACCCATTCAGTTGACAGCTACCAATGGTTTCTCGGTAACGCCTATTTCCTTACCGGCCGATGCCAAAAAAGAGAAAGTAACGGTAACCTTTAACAGTTCAAAAGCGGTACATACAGGGCAGATCGTTTTACGCAGTGGTGCTACGCGCGCTTATGTGCAGTTAAAAGGCTTGGGTACACCATTACCCACGAAAGACATTGCCCAATCGCCCGTATATAAAGGAGGGCAAGACGAAACGTTTGAAAAGTCGGCGAACGAAGGTTTTAAACCAACCGATAAAGGCTATACGATTGAATTTAAAACGAACACCGAAAGCCCGGAAAAGGGAGTTTTTCCTTATGTAGTAGATGGTAAAGGCATGGGTTTGAAAGGATATGTAACAGGTGAAGGCACGGGCTTGTATAGCTCGACCAGTAAAAAGGGATTCAGTAACCCGTTGACTTCGGGTAATGGTGGTTTGGGTAAATTTTATAACAACGATAAACGGGCACATGTGTATCGCTACGCTGTGACGTCCGACAACCGGGTATTTGTTTACCGCGACGGCTATCCCATTGATACGGTGCGTGCAGCAGATTATGGTTCACAAGCCAATTTTGCTGCTGAACCCGGTGACCCAGTAGAAAACCTGTTAAAAAACCCGGATTTTGAAGGGGATTATAACACCGCCTATGATAATCACATGGCCGTAAGCATTGAAGGGTGGGATGTAGTCATTAGCGACCGCTACAATTCAGAACAATACATCGTTCCACAGGAAATCAGCAATGAACAAGATTTTAATAACCATATTTTGCAAATGAAGCGTTATAAATGGTCTGATGGATGGAGTGCTGCCGAGATTGCACAGGTAGTGGATGTGGTGCCCAATGAAACCTACACCCTGCAAGCTTTGGTACGAGGCGGGATTAAAAAGAAAGAAGGTGACCTGCTCGGTAAGATAAAAATTGAGGAAGTGCAGGACAACGCGTTGGGAACGTCGGTAGATATTACCAGCGATGATTGGGAAACCTATTCCACGGATTATACCGCATCCGCAAATTGTAAACAGATTCGTGTCGTGTTCTATTTGGAAAGGGATAAGTGGGGGGCAGATATTACGCCCTTGGAGATAGATAATGTAAAATTAACCGGTAGATCCGTGCAATATGTGCCCAAAATAGGTTTTGAAAATCAGGGAGCAAAATTGGATTATTTTACATACGACCTCAGTGGGGCCTATGCGCCAGCGGTACAACCGCGTATTGAGGTTACTTTGGGTAAATAGATAAGGTAGTTTTTAATTTAGTCAAGTAGAAGCATATGAGGTATTATTGGTTAGCGACGTTTCTCTTTTGGTTGGGGATAGCAAAAGCCCAGAATACACAGATTACACCAGGAGAAGTGTGGAATGATGCGACCGGGAAGCAAATCAATGCGCATGGCGGATGCGTAGTATTTGATAAAGGAACCTATTACTGGTTTGGCGAAGATCGTACGGGTATGGTCTCTAATGGGGTGAGCTGTTACAAATCAACCGATCTATATAACTGGGTACGGGTGGGTTTGGCTTTAGAAACCAAAGGGGAGTTTCGGGATGATTATAATGACATTGGGAAAGGCAGAACCTTGGAACGACCCAAAGTGCTATACAATAAGCAAAGTGGCAAATGGGTGATGTGGGCGCACTGGGAAACGGGTGATGGTTATGCCGCTGCCCGGGTGATGGTGGCTACAAGTGATCGGGTAGAAGGGCCGTATAGACTGTATAAAACTTACCGGCCCAATAGCCGTGATTCGCGTGATCAGACCGTGTTTCTGGATACCGATGGGAAGGCTTACCATTTCTGCTCAACGGATATGAATACAAACATGAACGTCGCTTTACTGGGAGCTGATTATTTGGAGCCTACCACCACCGAAACCAAGGTGTTGAAAGGTTTGCATTATGAGGCACCGGTTATTTTCCGGGTAGGCGACCGCTACTATGGGCTCTTTTCGGGCACAACTGGCTGGGATCCGAATCCGGGGCATAGTGCTTATACAGATAACCTAATGGGCGCATGGACAACCAGTACCAATTTTGCAACCGACCCTAAAAAGGAAATTACTTACGGCTCACAAAGTGCCTATGTATTTCAAGTGCATGGTAAGGATTTAGCCTATGTCTACATGGGCGACCGCTGGAACTCTAAAGATGTAGGTACTTCGCATCAGGTGTGGCTACCCATCAGCATGCGTTCGGGTTACCCCACTGTGAAATGGTACGATAGCTGGGACCTGAGTATCTTTGATAACATGTACCGCTACAAGCGGGCAAAGGACATCGAAGATGGCCACGTGTATGCTTTATTGGAGAAGCAATCAGACCGGTTGATGTCTAAACCAACGAATGGTTTTACGATAGCAGACGACAACGATAACATCAATTTAAGTCTAACATTTGTGAAAACAGATGTACCCCAGGTATACCTGCTAAAAGATAAAAAAACGGGTAAATACATCGAATCGCTGTTTGGCACTTTGCGTTTAAGTGCTGGAAAAACAGATGGGACACAGAAATGGCAATTTTACTTACAACCCGATGGCTATTATAAAATCAAGAATGTAAAAGATGGTAAATACCTGTCTGTTTCTGGTTCGAGTACGTTTAATGGTACCAATCTGTATTTGGCGGAACAGTCGGACAGTGTGCCGCAGGATTTTGCGGTCTATTTTGATTCTAAGCAATATCAGTATGAAGTGGCGGATATTTTTTCGGCTGCTTACTTAAAACATAACCAGCAGTTGGTAGAAGAGCAGCGTATGGCTGCACAATAGCACATGAGATACCAAACCCAAAAGCGGGCCTCCAAGTAAAGTTTTTTGATTGCAGCTTTATTGGGAGTGCCCGCTTTGTATGACTAGCAGCGGCCCTCTCGCAACTGGCAACACGCAACCCACAGCTATTTCTTAATTACCCTTCTTCCTTCCTTTTCATCTCCGGATTCACCTGATAATCGTTTTGAAAAGGTTTGCGGTATTTCTTGATATAATCGGATGGGTTCATGCCAAATAATTTACTGAACTGCTCTCGAAAGTATTTAATGTCATAAAAGCCAGCGCGGCTGGCGGCTTCATTCACCTTCAGATCGGTATTAATAAATAGTTCGGCAGCTTTGCGTAAACGAATAAAGCGAATAAATTCATTGATGGATTTACCGGAAATGGCCTTTACTCGCTTGTACAGGTTGGAGTGGCTCATACCAACTTCTAGTGTCAGTTTTTTTACACTGAAATCGCTATCATCCATATATTTTTCTACGGTAGTGATACATTGCTCAATGAACTCTTTGTCTTTTTCAGAAACCTTAAGGTCGTTAGACTGCAAGGTAATGGCGTTATAAAAGAACTGCTGTAAATTCTGGCGGTTTTTCAATAGATTGCTTACACGGGCCTTTAATATTTCCTTATCAAAAGGTTTAGTTACATAGTCGTCTGCTCCTTCTTCTACCCCTTCTAACTGAATGGCAGGCGATGAGCTGCTGGTTAAGAGAATGACTTGGATGTGGTTGAGCTTGGCGTTGCTTTTGATGGCATGGCACAGTTGGATGCCCGACATTTCGCCCATCATGATATCGCTGACTACAATATCGGGCTGCTGTTTTTTAACAATTTGCAGTGCTTCTTCGCCGCTAGCCGCGGCGTAAACCAAATATTGATCTTGAAACAGTTGCACCAGATATTTACGAATCTGCTCATCATCGTCTACTACCAGAATGGATTTATCCTTACTGACAATGGTTTCAAAGGTAGGAGTTGTGGCAACTTCTTCGGTTTCATGAATGCCATCAGCTACATCATCGGTAAGCTCGTTCAGAATAACAGCTTGTTCTACTTCGGTAAAAGTGTCAACAAATTCTTCGAAATGATCGTATCCCTTTAATAAGGAAACTTGAAACGTTGTTCCCTTGCCCACAGCGCTGGTATAGTCTACCGTACCTTGATGCAGTTGAACGAAGTTTTTGACTAAATATAAACCAATGCCAAAGCCCGGTTTTTTAGGTACACCCGATCGCTTCTCTTGGTAAAATTTTTCAAATAACTTGTCGCCAACAGCAGCCGGAATACCTGAACCACTGTCGACCACTTGCACGTGAATCTCCTGATCGGTCTCTTCGACCCGGAAAATGATGGAACCACCCGCAGGCGTAAATTTGAGCGCGTTGGAAAGCAAATTGTAGAAAATAATCTCCATCTTTTCACGATCGGCGTACAGGGTTAATTCCGGGTTATTGCATTCGAATATATAGTGGATATTCTGGGCTTTAGCTTGGTGCACGAAACAAAGATAGATTTCTTTGCAAACCGCTGAAAAGTTCAGTTTATTGATGCGTAGGCGTTCATCTTGCTCTTCGGCCTTACGAAACAACAATAATTGATCTACCAAGCTTAACAAGCGCTTGGCATTCCGATATACCACATTCAATTCTTGGGTTTCATGTTGTTCGTGCGTGCCATGCTGCCGCAACATATCTTTAATAGGACTGATGATCAAAGTGAGGGGTGTACGGAACTCATGTGATATATTGGTAAAGAAAGATTGCCGTTTTTCGTTGATTTCTTTTTCTTTTTCGGCATGGAGTTTGGTTAACTTGATTTCATACTCCAGTTTGGCCTGTCGGGATTTATAATAGATATAAACCGCCAATAAAGAACAGATGATGAAAGCGTAACAGAAATAAGCCCACCAAGTTCGGTACCAAGGTGGCAAGACGGTGAAATACAATAAGGTCTCATGTTTATTCCAGACGCCTTCGGCATTGGTAGACCGAAGGTGCAGGACATAATCGCCCTCCGAAATATTGTTGTAATTAACAGTTCGGTTGTTACCCGCTTGATTCCACTTTTTATCCCAACCATCTAGAAAATAGGTGTATTTGATTTTTTCTGCCGAAGAATATTCCAAGGCAGCAAAATCCAAAGAAATGGTTGCCTGATGATAGGGGAGTACAATGCGGTTGATTTGATTGGTCGAATCGATCTGTATGGTATATGCAGAGGTATCGTTCAGTGCTTGATTATCTATGCGTATGTTGGTGATAGCAACCGGTGGTTGATAGCTACGCGGCTGGATGCGGTCGGGATAAAAGATATTGAATCCTTTGACGCCACCGAATACCATTTCACCACTACTTAGTTTGAGGGCTGCCCGATAGGAAAACTGATTGCTTTGCAACCCATCGCCCTGATAGTAATTGGTAAAAATCTCTTTTACTGGGTTAAACTTAGCTAAGCCATTGAAGGTGCTGAGCCAAAGATTGCCGTGATTGTCGGGTAATATGGTGAGCACTGAATTGTTGCAAAGGCCATTGTCGTCTGCATATGATTTTTTAATCACGTAGGTCTGTGTATCAAATAATAGGAGTCCTTTGCCCTCGGTTCCTATCCAGATTTGGTGGTTTTTATCCGGATATATAAAACGGATAGGTTTACCGATTTCATATTCCTCGAAATTAGCAGTGCGTTTATTGATTTGGAACAAGCGATGCGAATCGCCTGCCCAAAGATAATCGTCTTTGGTGTCGGCCAAAGCAATGAGATCGATCAGTTTTTGGTTAAAAGCTTCGAACCGATCGGTTGTTCGATTAAGTTTATATAGTTTACCATTGGAAAATGTAGTGGCCCAGAGGGTATGCTCTTGATCTTCGAGTAGAATTTCGATATTGTGGTTTTCTTCCCCAGTTTCTTGGTTGATGCATGGATAACGTTTAAAACGGTGATTGGTTTTATTGTATTGATTGATGCCGTTGTTGGTGGCGATCCAAATGGTGCCCAGGTAATCTTCAATGATACCCGTCACCGCATTATTAGAAAGGGAATAGGGATCGTTGCTTTGGTTGCGGAGCGCCTGAAAGGTCTGTGCTTGCCGGTTCCAAATGCTGAGGCCACCACCATCGGTGCCAATCCATACATTTCCATTCGAAGTTTCTAAAAATGAATTGACAAAGTTGCTCACCAGTGAGTTTTGGATGGTGGGATGGTGTGTGTATGTTTGAAACTTATTTTTTTGTATATCAATGATACTAATCCCCCCTTGTACAGAACCAATCCATTTTCGGGCCTCTTGATCAATGTAGGTGGTAAAGATGAATTTACTATCTAAACTTTGCCCATTTTCTTCGGGTAGTAAATAGGTAAATGTCTGGGTATCTAAATCTAAGATATTAATGCCGCCACCACGGGTAGAAATCCATAAGGTGTTGTTTTCAGTAGCCAGATCGGTAATGGCATTTACATTTAATTCGCCGGGTTTCGCGGTAAAATGCTTGACATATTGATTCGTGGCGACGTTATATTGATATAGCCCCGTGTTATTGCCCAACCATAAGTTTCCACGGTTGTCTGCCAACATACAATCCGCATTGGATACCTCTGCGTTGATCGGCACAATGGCATGCTTTTGATAGTCGAATTGACACAACCCTTTGCCTTGAACGAATAACCATACACGTTGTTTTTGATCAATATGCATGGTAGAAACATGATAGAAATACGTGTCTTCATTAGACTTACCCAATTGGGTGGGTATCCAAGTAGCTATGTCTTGATGGGCATATTTAATAAGCAATCCCCAACCATTGGTTCCGATAAAGGCATTGTTGGCCGGATCGATTGCGATGGCTTTAATATCGGCTTTTAGGGCTTCATGTTCGCCTTCTTTCGACCAATAAGGCCGATAATGTAATTGCGTGAATTGATTATACACCGGATGATAAATAGCGACACCCTGTCCGGTGCCAATCCACAGTTGATTTTGATGGTCTTCGGTGATGGTATAAATGTAATTATGGGGGAGCGAGGTTGGGTCGTTCAGCTTGTTGCGAAACGTTTTAAATTCATAGCCATCGTACCGATTCAGTCCGTCGTACGTGCCAAACCACATAAAACCTTGGCTATCTTGAAAAATGCATTTGACCGAATTATTGGAAAGGCCATTTTCAATATCCAAATGAAAAATAGGATAAGGGTTAGCTGCTTGAATAGGTTTGGTAAACAAAAATAAGCTGAGCAAGATGCCGTATATATGGAAGGGAGGTTTCATGAGCTGTTGGTTATTTTTTATCTGTTTCTCTTTTCGCTTATATCATGGTCACTTGATGGGTAGTGGCATAACGTTAGGTATACAAAAATGCGCAAAGATTGCGATATGTGAAAATAGCTGGTATATACCGCCGTCAAGCGGAGCAGGTGTTCATGCCGCTTATTTAACCTGAAGGCCGTTTTTTCTTTTTTATCCCCTAAAAAATCCCAAATTGACCCCCTTTTTTGACTGATTTGCCACGCTTTTTATGCAAAGGGCTTAATATCTTTGGAAACGTTGGAATAAACCGAATAATAGAATATTTTAATATAAATGAGATGAACTTAAAATCGCTTGCCTTTTTATTCCCCTTCGCGTTTATCTGCCTGTTCGGATGCGGGCAACAAACCAAACATACGTTTGAGATTGGAAAAAATCAGTTTTTGTTGGATGGGAAAAACCTCCAGATTATCAGTGGCGAAATGCATTATGCCCGGATACCGAGGCCTTACTGGCGTGATCGTTTGAAAAAGGCAAAAGCCATGGGGTTGAACGCCATCTGTACCTATATGTTCTGGAATGCCCATGAACCGAAACCGGGGCAATACGATTTTTCGGATAATCTGGACATCAGCGAATTTTGTAAGCTGGCTGCTGAAGAAGGCTTGTGGGTCATTATTCGCCCCGGACCTTATACCTGTGCCGAATGGGATTTAGGCGGCCTACCTCCGTGGTTGCTCAAAAAACGAGGGGTGGTATTGCGCACGTCTGATCCGGATTATATGCCTTATACGCTGCGGTTCTTGAAACGGGCTGTACAAGAGTTTAAACCAAACCTGATTACCCATGGTGGGAATGTGCTGATGGTACAGGTAGAAAACGAATACGGCGTGTATAAGGATGATAAAGTATATGTAAACGCCATCAAGAACACCCTGCTAGAAGCGGGAGTGGATGTGCCTTTGTTTCACTGCGACTGGGCTGGAAAGAACTATTACGATAATGCGCATGTGGATGGTGTGATGCCTTCGATCAATTTTGGTGGCGACGCGCAAAAGAATTTTGCCATCTTTGAAAAGTATGCACCGGATGCACCGAAGTTCAATTCGGAGTTCTGGACAGGATGGTTTGACTATTGGGGCGGCAAGCATGAAGTACATTCGGTGGAAGAGAAATTGGCCGACTTTAAATGGATGATTGATCAGGGTATTTCGGTAAACCTCTATATGTTCCACGGGGGTACCACCAATGGTTTCTTTCCGGGAGCAAATGGAAGCAGCACCTATTATACACCGTATATTACCAGCTATGATTACGATGCGTTGCTCAATGAAAATGGTGAACCGACTGAGAAATACTTTGCCTTCCAAAAAGTAATCAAAGATAAATTTCCCGATCTGGAATTGCCGGCATTGCCCGAACCGATCAAGAAAATTGACATACCGGAGTTCGAACTCCATGCCTTTGGCTCGTTGAAAGACAATTTACCTCAACCGCATTTTTTTGAGACACCTAAAACCATGGAAGAACTCGACCAGAACTCGGGTTTGATTATCTATGCGCATGCATTTAAGGGAGCAAAGCAAGGCAATTTAGTGGTGAAACGGGTGATGGATCGGGCCACCACCTACATAGACGGTAAAAAGCTGGGGGTACTGGATCGACGAGCAAACCAGTCGGCGTTGCCAATCCATGTGGGAGATGGTGATCACCTGTTGGAAATATGGGTAGAGCACCAAGCCCGGGTAAATTTTGGTAGTGCCATTGATGAGGAACGGAAAGGGATTACAGAAGGCGTATTTTTGAATGGCGATACGTTAAAAGGCTGGAATCATTATAATATGCCATTAGACCATACCGATCAGTTTAAAACATCGGCTTATCATGAGGGGTATCCACACATATATCGAGCTACATTTAACCTGAAAGAGGTGGGCGATACCTATCTGGATACCCGCAACTTGGATAAAGGGTTACTTTGGATAAACGGCCGACTGATTGGGCGGTATTGGTTTATTGGTCCGCAGCAAACGTTATTTGTGCCGGGCTGTTGGTTAAAGATAGGAGAGAACGATATCCAAATTGTTGAAATGGGTAAGCCGAAAAAACTAGCGATAGCGGGGATAACGCATCAGATTTGGGATACCCAGGCAGATGAGACATTGATGGTAAGCAAATCGGGCAAAAAATTGGATCTAACGGGAACACCGGTAGCTTACCGCGGAACATTGGCCAATACCGACGGTTGGCAGGAAATAGCTTTTAATAAGCAGCTGAACGGTAGATACATTACATTTGAAAGTACTGCAGCGTACGATCATTCGCCCTATGCGGCCATAGCGGAAATCCGTTTTGTAGACGAAAACGGCAAGGAAATTCCACGGGAAGAATATACGGTAATCTATGCCGACAGCGAGGAGTTTGATGAAGAAAATGGATTGGCCAATCTGCTCATTGATAACCAACCCACTACCTTCTGGCATACCCAATGGAGCAAAGCAAAACCTGGCCAACCCCATCAAGTGGTGCTGGACCTGACCAAAGCTAGAAAACTGAGCGGTATGCGCTATTTGCCACGGATGAAAAATACCAATGGTCGAGTAAAAAACTTTAATATCTATTGCAGCGAGCAACCGTTTAAGTTGAAGTAACAAAAGGAGAATAGTATTAAGCAAACGTTGGCATTGCCGTGAAAAACGATTATATTTGGTCGAAGTTAGTTTTATAGTTAACAACGAAATAAACCATTATGAATCATTCAAGACGAAAATTCATCAGACAATCTGCTTTATGGGCAACAGCAACGGGTGCTGCAACCGCTTTCCCCGTGTGGAACACCCTGGCTGCGCAACCGCAGCAAAAAATCAGGGTAGGTGCCATTGGTATCAATGGCATGGGATGGTCAGACCTCAACGCGCTGTTGAAGCACCCAGATGTAGTGTGCACCGCTTTGTGTGATGTAGATAAAAATGTATTGGATAAGCGTACCAAGGAATTGGCAGATAGAGGAATCCAAACGAAAGGATATAACAACTACCGCGATTTATTGGCGAGCAAGGATGTAGATGCGGTGGTTATTGGCACACCCGACCACTGGCATTGCCTCATTATGGTGGAGGCTTGTGCTGCGGGAAAGGACGTATATGTAGAAAAACCGTTGGGCAACTCGATTGCTGAATGCCAAGCGATGGTGGCAGCAGCCAATAAATACAGCCGTATGGTACAAGTAGGGCAATGGCAGCGTAGCCAAAAGCATTTTCGCGATGCGGTAGCTTTTGTACATTCGGGCAAGTTAGGTAAAATTCGTTTGGTAAAGGCTTGGGCTTATCAGGGATGGATGAAGAGCATCCCGGTGAAACCCGATGCTCCAGTACCAGCGGGTGTAGATTACGACCTGTGGTTGGGACCTGCAAAAAAGCGGCCTTTTAACCCCAACCGGTTCCACTTTGATTTCCGTTGGTTTTGGGATTATGCGGGTGGTTTGATGACCGACTGGGGTGTGCATATGTTGGATTATGCGCTGATGGGTATGAAAGCCACTACGCCGAAGTCGATCATGGCAGCAGGCGGCAAATTTGCCTATCCGGATGATGCCGCAGAAACACCGGATACGTTGACAACGGTTTACGAATTTGACGATTTTAATATCCAATGGGAGCATGCTAACGGTATTGATGGTGGCCCTTATGGCCGAAACCATGGAGTCGCTTTTATTGGCAACAAGGGTACGTTGGTGGTCGACCGTGGTGGTTGGGAAGTGATTCCGGAAGGCGATCGGATGGAAGCCGTCCCTTTGCAGAAAAAAGTAGACGATGGCTTGACATTACATGCAGCTAATTTTATTGAAGCAGTAAAGAGTCGTGATAAAGCTTCGTTGAATGCGCCGATTGAAGCGGGAGCACACATTGCGATTTTCTCACAAATGGGCAATATTGCCTATCGTACGGGTAAGAAGATTTATTGGGACGATGTGAAGAAACGATTCAATGATGCGGATGCCAATAAACTGCTCGCCGCAACGTACCATAATGGTTATCAATTGCCGCGTATAGGGTGAAAGGAACTGTCATGTCGAGCGTAGCGGAGACATCTCATTACAAAGAGATATCTCGACTACGCTCGATATGACGTTGATGGACTTTTTACAGTGATACATTTCTATTCCAAAATCCGGCTCAGTTCGCAAGCTGCCAATAAGAATGCACCTACACCGAAATTAGCTTCGGAAGCGGCATGGACCACTTGGCCGGGAATGGCCTTCTCGCCAATGGGCTGTACGTAACCCACCTTTCCATGAGGCTGTAAGGCAATGGTACTTAAATAGTGCCAGCCTTTTAATGCAGGGGGTAAGTAGGTGTCGGAAGCTAATAAACCGTGGCGTACACCCCATAAAAATCCGTAAGTGAAGAAAGCGGTGCCACTGGTTTCATAACCGGGTGCTTGGGCTGGATCGAGCAAGCTGCGCGTCCAATAACCTTCGGTTTGTTGACAGGCTAAAATAGCGGATGCCATGTCTTTAAAAAGCTGTTCATATTCGGCGCGATGAGGATCGTGCTGCGGCAAATCGGTCAACACCTTGGCTAAACCAGCAAACAACCAGCCGTCGCCCCGTGCCCAGAAGTCTTTCTTTCCATTGCTGGTTTGATGTTTGGGATAGATGTATTTGGCATCACGATAGAAAAGCTTCGCTTCCTCATCATACATCAGTTGCTTGGCAAAGCTAAAGTAGGCGTATAATTTAGTTAAATATTGCTGATCGCCCGTGACGGTATACAGCTTGGTCATAACAGGCATCACCATATACAGGCCGTCTACCCACCACCAATAGTCGTTTTGCGGGGTACTCATTTCATATTCCATCACCTCTTTGGCACGTGCGATCTTTTTTTCGTCTGGCGCGAGCTTATATAGGTCGATGTAGGTTTGAAAACAGATTTGCCAATCGCCAAATAAGACATAATCGTCCGTTTCGCCGTAGGTATATTTCCACTGGCTTTTATCGTCAGATTTGGCTCCTTGCCATGCGTTGTGTTCGGCCCAAGCTTCTGAATAGCGCCGATAGGCCTCGTTCTGGGTTACTTGATAGGCTTCCATATTGCCGGTATGATAGGCCGCGTTATCCCAAAATGCCCGTCCGGGCTGGGGATGCTGGTTTTGCCAGTAATCATTAACCAAACGAATGGTAGCGATGACCGAATCACGGTTTGGCTTTTTGAAAGCGTGTTTACGCCCCCATGGTGCACATGCTGCCTGTGTCCATAGGAATAGCGCGAAGAAGAAATAACGGTAAAGCATAAATAATAATGGTTATTTGGTTATATTTGTTAATTTGACGTTTATTTGTAATGTAAACATAAATAAAAAAATAGGGTTCGGGGCAGCAAGATGTGTATTTTACGATTATACCCCTTTTTTATCAGAAATTGCCCCCCTTAAGGAGGGCTTAAATAGCGGTAATATTGCCTGAAATGATTTTTAACAAGACCAATAGATGAAAAAAATGACCATTCGTACCCTCGGCTTGCTTTGCATAGTTGTTAGCTTTTGTTGTTTCACAGCGGCAACAGAGAAGGATGATGTAGCCTACCTATTTGTTTATTTTACCGGTAATCGGCAGGCAGATGAATCGGTACATTATGCCATTAGTGCTGATGGCTACCATTATTTTGCCTTGAACAACAATCAACCAGTGCTTGATTCGAAGCAGATTAGTTCAACAGGTGGCGTGCGCGATCCACATATTCTGCGTAGTGAAGATGGGAAAACGTTCTACATGGTATTGACCGATATGGTATCTGCCCATGGTTGGGATGCTAACCGAGCCATGGTTTTATTAAAATCGACCGATTTAGTACACTGGTCGTCGACCGTGGTGAACATCCAAAAGCAATATCCCCATCAGGATGATTTACTGCGGGTATGGGCTCCTCAGACGATATTCGACCCCCAAGCAGGTAAATACCTGATCTATTGGTCAATGAAACACGGAGAAGGACCTGATAAGATTTATTATGCTTATGCCAATGCTGATTTTACCGGATTAGAGGGCGAGCCGAAACAATTGTTCTTTCCTGCAAATGGCAAATCGTGCATTGATGGGGATATTATCCGAAAGGATAGCCTGTTTTACCTGTTTTATAAGACCGAAGGACACGGTAACGGCATCAAGGTGGCCACGAGTACGTCGCTTACGAGTGGTCGGTGGGAAGAAGCAGCCGATTATAAGCAACAAACAACCGATGCGGTGGAAGGCTCCTGCGTGTTTAAGCTCATTGGTACAGATATGTATGTATTGATGTACGATGTGTATGGTAAAGGCAGGTATCAGTTCACGAAGAGTACCGATTTATCGCATTTTTCGGTAATCGATGATGAGGTATCGATGGATTTCCATCCGCGACACGGTACCGTGATTCCTATTACCCGCAATGAGTGGAAAACCTTGACCCGTAAATGGGGTGTGCCGGCAAAGTATCCAATAGCAACAATCAAGAATAATCCGGTTTTGGAGGGCTATTATGCCGACCCAGAAGTGTTATATGCACAAAAGACAAAGAAATATTACATCTACCCAACCAGTGATGGCTTTGATGGTTGGGGTGGGTATTCCTTTAAAAGTTTTTCTTCGGATAATTTAGTGGATTGGAAGGAGGAAGGGATCTTATTGGATTTGAAGAAGGACGTGCCGTGGGCAGGCAGAAATGCTTGGGCTCCGGCCATCGAAGAAAAGAAAATAAAAGGCAAATACCGGTATTTTTACTACTATTCGGGTGCGCAAAAGATTGGCGTAGCAGTAGGCGATGAGCCAACCGGCCCTTTTCACGATATAGGAAAGCCCTTGATTGCCAGCAAACCGGCAGGGGTTGGGGGCGGACAAGAGATTGATCCGGATGTGTTTACTGATCCGAAAACAGGAAAAAGCTATCTCTATTGGGGGAATGGTTATATGGCCGTGGCCGAGCTGAACGCAGACATGGTATCGATTAAGGAAAATACCTTGAAGGTGATTACCCCCGACCAAACATTCAGGGAAGGAACGTATGTCTTTTATAGAAAAGGAACCTATTATTTCTTATGGTCTGAAAACGATACCCGTAGCCCCGATTATCGGGTTCGATATGGAACCTCCAAATCGCCTATGGGGCCTATCCAGGTGCCAGCGAACAACCTGATCTTGGCCAAAGATGCAACCCAGGGAATTTTTGGTACGGGGCATAATTCGGTATTACAGATTCCGGGAAAGGATGAATGGTATATCGTGTATCATCGGTTTAGTTATCCAAATGGCATTCACATGGGTGATGCAGCCGGATTTCATCGGGAAGTGTGTATAGACCGCTTGATGTTTAACGCAGACGGAAGTATACAGCCCATCATACCTACCTTGCAGGGAATTAAGTCACTTCTTCCTTCTATGGGCGTGAAATAAAAGGGCGTGTTCTTGAAAGAGGAACGTTAAAAAATCGTACATGAAAACCTTAATAGCAGGCATTTGTTATTTTCATTAGAAAAGCGTAACTTTAATATTACAAAGCTAACTGGAATATAAACATTTAAAACAAAATGTCATGCTTTCACATCATGTTACACATAAGGGTGAAAGGCGTCACCCACTTTGGTTGGAGATCACTCGGATTGTTTTATCTTTTGTGATATTGTGGAAAGGGTTGGAATTTGTTGCCAATATCCATGCTTTTACAGATATCATGATGAATAGCAGCATTCCTGTTGCTATATTACTCAGTTTAATGGTTCACCTGATTATCGTGGCACATATATTTGGTGCCATTGCCTTGTTTACAGGGAGCTATGTACGAGTAGCTTGTATTTTACAAATGCCGGTGATCATCATGGCATTGGCTTTTAGAGGGCTAGCTGCCGATATTCTAAACCCCTATGCAGCTGTTTGGGTGAGTGTAGCCATTCTATGCGCGTTGGTATTGGTGCTATTGAAAGATAAGCATGACGCGATCGACCGTTCACATAGCCGACACGGATCATAAAAGTCGGAGCTAACTTGTTATACTAGAAACGCGGTATTATCTTTGAAGGATACATATCCATGGTGAAACGCGTTTTATTTTTTGTTTGGTTATTTGGGCTATTGCTGTCCTATCCGCATTTGCAAGCGCAGGAAAAATCATCGTTCACTACTTTTATCAATAGCTCCCATCCCTGGGTAGATTCTATCTTTAAGCGTTTAACTTTAGAAGAGAAAATTGGGCAGTTGCTCATGGTGCGTGCACACACCAATCTGGGGCAGCGCTATATCGATTCGGTTGGTCAGATTATTGCCCGCGAGCAGCTTGGAGGGGTAGTCTTTTTTCAGGGAGGCCCCATAAGACATGCTGCAGCCATTAATCAATATCAACAATTGGCCAAAGTTCCGCTTTTGATGGCGATGGATGGCGAGTGGGGGTTGGGCATGCGCATGCCCGATTCTACCATATCATACCCTTATCAGATGACATTGGGTGCCATTCGGAATGAACAGCTGGTTTATCGGATGGGGCGGGAGGTGGCTAAGGATTTCAAACGCATTGGTTTGAATATGAATTTTGCGCCAGTTGTAGATATCAACAATAATCCCCGGAATCCCGTTATTAATTTCCGCTCTTTTGGAGAAAATAAAGAAAATGTAACACGCTTAGGAGCCGCCTACATGCATGGCATGATGGATGAGCACCTGCTCATTACCTTGAAACATTTTCCTGGACATGGCGATACAGAGGTAGATTCGCATAAAGACCTACCACAGCTAACCTTTTCAAAGGGCCGGTTAGATTCTTTAGAACTTTATCCCTTTAAGGAACTGATTCAAGAGGGGGCTTCGGGCGTCATGGTTGCCCATATGAATATCCCTGCACTGGATAAAACCCCACATTTACCCTCTTCTTTATCGCCGCAAGTAGTAAACGGGCTACTAAAAAAACAACTGGGTTTTCAAGGGTTGGTATTTACCGATGCAATGGATATGAATGGGGTGGTTAAATATTTTAAAAACGGTGAAGCGGATGTACGGGCAGTGATTGCAGGCAATGATGTATTGGAACTCTCGCAAAATAGTAAACGTGCCATTGCCATGATTGCGAAAGCGGTGAAGGAAAAACGGATAGCACAATCGGCTATCGATGATAAAGTAAAGCGAATCTTAGCTGCTAAGCTTTGGTTGGGCTTGGATAAATTTGTACCTGTGGATGCTTACCGGCTTTACCGTGATATTAACCGACCAGAGGCGGAACAACTGAATCAGCAGCTGGCAGATGCTGCGATTACGCTTTTAAAAAGTAATAGCCGGATTCAAACCTTGGATTATAACAAGAGAACAGCAATTATCAGTATCGGGACTTCGGAAATAACCGAATTCCAAAAACAATTGCTCGGCAAGTTTGATAATGCGCTCAATTTTGTGATTTCACCCCATGCCACACCCAATGATATTGCCAAGGTATCGGTCGAACTATTGCGTTATAAACAAGTCATTGTATCTATTCATGATAACCGGCGTACCCCGCAAAGTAAAATCAATTTCAGTGGAACGGTACGCTTGTTTATTAACGAATTAGCCAATATGCAGAGTATTTTTTGCGTATTTACAAATCCATATGCATTGGCTGGTATGCCAGGTATCGAAGCTTGCGAAAGCATGTTGTTGGGATACCAGAATAGTGTCGAAGTGCAGCGTGCAGCCGCAAAAGTCATTTTAAAACAATTGCGACCCACAGGGAGATTACCCGTCACAATTAATACATTTTTTAAATATGGAGATGGTTTACGATGAATAGCATTTTTTTGCGTGTTTGTTTTTGAAATGTTGCATAAAGCGGCAATTTTATTTATGTTTGAATTTTACCAACGCATATGTTAAGAAAACCTTTCCTTTTGTTATTGCTCGCGCTAGGTATGGCCAATGGTGTAGCTGCACAGACACCTCCTTCATTAGTTGATTTTATGAATCAAGAGCACCATTGGGTGGATTCGGTCTTTAAAAAATTGAGTAAAAAGCAACGCATAGCACAATTGTTTATGGTGCGTGCACACACGAATTTAGGCCAAGATTATATCGACTCGGTCGCGAAGGTAATTAAGAAGGAGAAACTGGGCGGAGTGGTCCTGTTTCAAGGTGGACCAGTACGACATGCCTATGTAATCAATCAATATCAGCAACTGGCCAAGGTACCTTTGTTCATGGCTTTGGATGGGGAATGGGGCTTAGGTATGCGCCTCCTAGACTCGACGATTTCTTTCCCCTATCAGATGGCCCTCGGTGCCATCCAGAATGATCAATTGATTGAGCAGATGGGACACGAGGTAGCAGGACATTTTAAGCGACTGGGATTGAATATTAATTTTGCGCCAGTAGTGGACGTGAACAATAACCCAAACAATCCGGTAATTAATTATCGCTCTTTTGGTGATAATAAAGAAAATGTTGCTCGAAAAGGAGGGGCGTATATGCGGGGTATGATGAATAGCGGTATACTGACCACATTGAAACATTTCCCCGGGCATGGCGATACCGATGTAGATTCGCATTATGATTTACCTACGTTGAATTTCACGGCAGGCCGTTTGGATTCTTTAGAGATGTATCCATTTAAGCAATTAATTGGAGAAGGGGCTGCTGGTGTGATGGTCGCGCATATGAACATCCCTGCATTGGATAGCACACCACATTTACCGTCTTCTTTATCTAAAAAGATAATCTCGGGCATTTTAAAAGATCGGTTGGGGTTTCGCGGACTGGCTTTTACCGATGCGATGGATATGAAGGGTGTGGTGAAGTATTTTAAAGATGGGGAAGCCGAT
>Ga0182735_1000860_pt1 | contig 21824 bp, 23 predicted proteins | sample eDN5th30CKraftMG_FD_128524 | JGI IMG/M metagenome (GOLD analysis project Ga0182735, IMG submission 128524) | Enriched Miracle-Growth compost microbial communities from Emeryville, California, USA - eDNA 5th pass 30_C Kraft MG (version 2) (version 2) ...
AGAACGCCGGTGCGATCAGCGGCAGCGTTATCTTGCGGAAGGTGGTCAGGCCGGTGGCGCCGAGGTTCTGCGCCGCTTCCTCGATCGCGGGGTCGATCTGGCGCAGCACCGCGATGCCCGACTGGATGCCGACAGGCACGTAGCGGAAGACGAAGCACGCCACCAGGATCGCCAGCGTGCCGGTAAGCACCAGCGGCGGCGCGTTGAAGGCCATGATGTAGCCGATACCGACGACAGTGCCCGGAACGGCGAAGGACAGGATGGAGCCGAATTCGAGCGCGGTGCGGCCGGGAAAGTTCCGCCGCACGACGAGAAAGGCCACCAGCATGCCGAGCAGGCCGCTGATCGGCGTCGTCACCAGCGCGACGATGAGCGTGTCCTTGACCGACTGGAAGCCGACATCGAAGACATAGAGGAAATGCGCGATGGTCGGCGTGTAGTTGAACCCCCAGACCTTGGTGAAGGCGCCAACCAGGATGACCGCGTAGAAGGCCGTCACCAGCAGCGCGAACAAAAGGGTGAAGCCGTAGAGCACCCATTTCGCCGCCGGGCTGACGACCTTCGAGGTCGAGGCCGTCGGCTTGCCGGTCACGGTGATGTACTGCCGCTTCGACAGGTAGTAGCGCTGGATGGCGAAGGCGGTCATCGAGGGGATGAGCAGCACGATCGCCAATGTCGCGCCGCGCGACAGGTTGAACGATCCGGTGATCTCCAGATAGGCCTGCGGCGCCAGCATCGGGAAGCCGGCCCCTGCCAGCACCAGCGGATTGCCGAAATCGGCCATGGATTCGATGAAGACGACGAGGAAGGCGCTGGCGATGCCCGGCAGCGCGAGCGGGAAGGAAACCTTCCAGAAGGCCTGCCAGCGGGTGGCGCCGATGTTGAGCGCGGCATCCTCCAGCGTCGGGCTGAGCGAGGCGAGCACGCCGCGCAGCGACAGGTAGGCGATGGGCGCGAAGGTGAAGACCTGCGACAGCACCACGCCATGGAAACCGTAGATCGAGAAGTCGTTCAGCCCCAGCAGCTGGCGCGTCACCAGCCCGTTGAAGCCGAACAGGAACAGGATCGACACCGCGCTGACGAAAGGCGGCGAAATGATCGGCAGGATGGTGACGTAGTGCAGCAGCGTCTTGCCCGGCACGTCCAGCCTTGTCAGCACGAAGGCGTTGACGAAGCCGATGGCGACGCCGAGCACGCCGACGAGGGCGCCGACGCCGAGGCTGTTGATCAGCGCATTGCGATAGAGCCTGCGCTCGGCCAGTTCCGCATAGCCGGCGAACGACCAGGCGCCGTCGACCTGGAAGCTGGCGAGCAGCACCCGGATCAGCGGATAGACGACGAAGATGGCGACCGACGCCGCGATCGCCACCAAAAGCGCCAGCAGGATCGGATCGCGCGCAAGCTGCCGCAACTGCGCGCGGGCGGTACCGGACATGGCGGGCGTCCTACTGGCCAAGCACGTCCTTGGTCCAGCGTTCGACCAGCCGCTTCTTGTTCTCGGCGGCGAATTTCGGGTCGCCGGACACCAGCTTGATCTTGTCAAGCGCCGGCACGCCGCTGCCGCCGCTGACGTCGCTGCGGATCGGCAGGAAGTAGGTCTTGGCGGCACTCAGCGCGCCCTGGCCGTCGGTCGAGGTCATCCAGTCGACCAGCTTCTTGGCATCGTCCTCGTTCTTGGCACCCTTGAGGATCGACATCGCGGCGACTTCGTAGCCGACGCCCTCGCTGGGAAACACCACCTGCACCGGATAGCCTTCGTCGGTCAGTTTCAGGAAGCCCGGCGTGAACTGGATCGCCAGCGGCGTCTCGCCGACGCCGAGCGCGCCGGAAGGTGCGGTGCCGCTTTGCGTGTAGGTCTGGACGTTGGGATTGAGCGCCTTCAGATATTCGAAGGCGCCGTCCTCGCCGCGCTCGTCGATCAGCGTCAGGATCAACGCATAGGCGGTGCCGGAGGACTGCGGCGACGGCATCTGGATCAGCCCCTTGTAGGCGGGGTTCTTGAGGTCCTCCCACGAGGTCGGCACCGGCGCCTTGCGGCTTTCGAGGATATCGGTGCGCACGCCGATCGCCAGCGGGTTGGTGTAGATGGCGTGCCAGTAGCCTTCCTTGTCCTTGAACTCGTCGGAAAGGGCCGCGGCGTTCTGCGAGGGATAGGGCTCGGTCAGGCCGCGCTCCTTGGCCAGGATATGGTTCTCGCTCGGCGCGCCGAACCAGACGTCGGCCTGCGGATTGGCCTTCTCGGCCTCGATGCGCGACAGCGCGGGACCGGAGGACAGGAACACCATCTGCGTTTCCACGCCGGTCGCCTTGGAGAAGGCATCGAGCAGTTTCTTGGCGTTCTCTTCGTCGACGCTCGAATAGACGGTGAGCGCATGCGCCGAGCCAATCGCCAGCAGCGACGTGACCGCCGCCGCCGCGACGCGAACCAGGAACCTCATGATGGCCTCTCTTTCCCCGAATGGTATTACCGAATTGATAGTCGGCAAAACTATCGCGGCCCAAAGCGCCGGGTCAACCGTTGACAGGCGGAGAAGCAATCTGGCCTTTGGATAAGGTGGCCTGCACCGCTGTCATGCTCGCGCCCACGGGCCTGGCATAACGCGAGACACGCCGTGGCGAACTTTCGACCGGCTTTGGCGAAGACGTTTCTTGGATGCGTCGATCAGAAGGTGAGCGCGGCGCGGAGAAAGGGACCGTGGAAAAGCGGATCCTTGTCCGCCGTGACCGAGTAGGGTTCGAGACTGTCGGTTGCGGTTGCGCCTGCCCGGAGGTTCCACCACTTCTGCAGCCTATAGCCTGCCGTGAGCGTAAACTGGCTGGTCGTGTGCCACGACAAACCGGCCAGGGCCTCGATATTGTAGACGGTCCTATGGCTGTCGGACGTGGTCGACGGAGCCAGCCAATCATAATAGCTATTGTCGAAGTTGCCGAACAGGATCGAACCCGACCCCTCCGCGACAAATCCGAACTGCGACCCGCCGAGCATCGTCTCGGTCTGGAAGCCGGCGCGCGGGCCGAACGCCCAGCCTTCAGCGCCATAGCTGCCGTGTCGGGTAGCCCCGCCGGTAAGGGTCATGCTGTCATTCAGATGCAGGGCACGGATACCGAACAGCAGGCGGTTGAGGGGGTTCGCGCCAGGGTGGTAGCCAAGATCGAGATCGATCGTCTGAAAGTCGAGATCGGATTTGAACCTGTTTACGCCATCGGAGGAAGACGTGTCCACGCCGGTTGCCGTGCCGGTGATCTGCCAGTCCCACTGCGGCTGGAACAGCCGCCGATAGGTGACCGCGCCGTAGAAGCCGTCCTCGTCGTCCATCTTGCCGTATTTGTCGGAGGAGCGGTCGAAATTCCCGTTGTTCCAGACCGACCCGCCCTCGACGGACAGGTAATTGACCGCGTCGACCTCCGGCGGCAGCGTAACCGGCATATCCGCGGCATTCGCGTCCGGAACCGCAACCGCGAACAGACGCTTCGCAGCGAGGTTTTTGCCGCACTCGGTCATGGCGGACCAACGCTGGAAAATCTGGAGCGCGTGCCGAATCTGCGTCCCTTCATCGATGAGACGCTCCGGATGTTCCCGCCGGTCGCGATCCTTTCGCGGTTTGCCAACGGCTCAGACATTGTCGGCGGCCACGCCGTGGCCGCCGGCGACCGCGTCCTCGTATCGGTGATCGGGCTTCACCAGAACCCGGCAAGCTGGGACGCGCCGCGCGAATTCCTGATCGAGCGCCACCATTCCGACCAGCGCGCGCGTGGCGAGCGACGTTCGCGTTTCATGGCGTTTTCGGCCGGGCCGCGAATTTGCGGCGGCGCCCGCTTCGCCCGCATGGAAATGGAAATCGCCGTTGCCCAGATATTGCGGACCTGCCGGCTGGAACTGGCCGAGCCGCTTCCGCTCGCCTTCGACTGGGGCGCCTCGATGCGCCGGCGCGGCGGCCAGAAAATCAAGGTGACGGGGCTCTAGGAACCGGGCGCGGCACCGCGACTCAGGGCGCCGCGGACGCTTCGTCCCGACCTGAAGTATTGATTCCAGGCGATCTTCGGAGTCATGCTCGGCGAGAGCCCGCGCCGCGATAGCGAGGCTTTCTTTACAGGCGCCTGTCCAGGTTCGTTAAACAACCGGGCGCTGCGGGTGCAATGACATGGCCGTTTCCATGATTTTGCCATCCGGTGCTGTTTCGTGCCTTCGCTGCGACCAGCCTGAGCGATACTGCTACGAAAATGCGTGAGGCCATGAGCCAAACCGAGACACCGGCGAGAGGCAAGCGACTGAGCGAGGGCCTCGCGCAGGCGGTCGCCCGTATCCTGGAGCCGCGTGTGTTCGGCCCCATCGTCGGCGCGGCGGCGGTGGCGATTGCGCTGTTCGTCATCCACGAGATCAGCGGCAAGGTGCACCTGCACCAGATCGAGGCCGCCCTCGCCTCCACCTCCTTCGCGACGGTGGCGCCGGCGCTCGTCTTCACCTTCATCAGCTTCGTCGCCATGGGATGTTACGACGTCATGGCGGTGCGGCGCGTGGCGCCCGGCAAGGTGCCCGTGCGGCTCGCCATGTTCGCCGGCTTCGTCGGCTACGGCTTCTCCAACGCCATCGGCTTCCACGTCTTCGTCGGCGGCCCGGTGCGCTATCGCATCTACCAGTCGGCCGGCGCGGACGCGGCCGACGTCGGCCGCATCGTCGGCATCTCCTTCCTCACCTTCTGGGGCGGCCTGCTGACCGTCATCGGGCTGGCCCTGCTGTTCGATCCGGACGGGCTGCCGGCGCTGAACCTTTTGACGCCGGCCGGCGACCGCATCCTCGGCGGCGTGATCATGGCGGGCCTCGCGGCCATCATCGTCTGGCTGTCGCGCGGCAACCGGCGCATCTCCATCCTCGGCTGGGATTTCCCCCTGCCCTCGGCGGCCAGCGCGCTGGCGCAGATCGGCATCGGCGCCATCGACATCGGCGCGGCGGCGGCCGCCCTCTACGTGCTTTTGCCGGCCGATATCGCGCCGGGCTACACGATCTTCCTCATCCTGTTCGTGGCCGCCATCATCGCCAGCGTCGTAAGCCATGCGCCGGGTGGCCTCGGCGTGCTGGAGGCGACGATCCTGCTCGGCCTCGGCGCCGGCACCCGGCCCGATGTCGTGGCCGCGCTGGTGCTGTTCAGGCTCGTCTACTACGTGCTGCCGCTGCTGCTGGCGGCCTCGGCGCTGCTCGCCTTCGAGGTCTATCGCATCCGCTCCACCGTTTCGACCGTTGCGGGGCGCACGCTCAAGGTGACGCGCCGCGTGGTGCCGCCGGTCACCGCGACGCTCGCTTTTGCCGGCGGCATGGTGCTGATGCTTTCCGGCAATACGCCCGCCGCCGTCGAGCGCACGGACTGGCTGAGCGACATCCTGCCGCTGCCGTTCGCCGAAGCCTCGCACCTGCTCGCCTCGATCACCGGCCTGCTTCTGGTGGTCATCGCGCGCGGCCTTTACCGGCGCATCGCGTTCGCCCGCATCGCCGCCATCGCGCTGCTGTTGTCGGGCGCCGCCTTCTCGCTGCTGAAGGGCCTCGACTGGGAGGAGGCAACGCTCCTGTCGGCCATCGCGCTGGTGCTGTTCATCTACCGCAGGGCCTTCTACCGGCGCGAGGACTGGCGTGCTTTCCGTCCCGATCCGACCTGGATCGGCCTGATCGCCATCGTCATCATCGCCTCCACCCTGGTCGGCCTGCTGGCCTATCGGCACGTCGACTACCAGGCCGACCTGTGGTGGCAGTTCGCCTGGGACGGCGACGCGCCGCGTTTCCTTCGCGCCACGCTGGCGCTCGCCATCATCGCGGCGTCGATCGCCGCCGATTCGATCATCAACCGGCCGGTTTACGCCAAGCAGCCGGGCCGGGTCCCGATTCCCGACGCGGTTCGCCGCATCCTGGAAACGACCTCCGATACCCAGCCGTGCCTGGCCCTGCTGGGGGACAAGTCCTTCATGGTCTCGCCCTGCGGCAAGGCCTTCCTCATGTACGCCGTCTCCGGCGGAAGCTGGATCACCATGGGCGATCCGGTCGGCGATCAAAAGGCCGGCAGGGCCCTGATCTGGCACTTCGCGGAGGCCGCCGATCACGCCGGCGCGAGAACGGTGTTCTATGCCGTTCACGAGAAGTTTCTGCCCTCCTATCTGGACATGAACCTCGCGATCCTGAAGATCGGCGAGATGGCGCGTGTCGATCTGACGGCCTTCAACCTGCAGGGCCCGGCCCGGCAGCCGCTGCGTTACGCCGCGGGCAAGGCGACCCGCGAAGAACTCGCCTTCTCCGTCATCCCCAAGGCCGAGGTGCCGGCCGTCCTGCCGCAGCTGCGCAGCGTTTCCGATGCCTGGCTCGAGAGCAAGAACGGGCATGAGAAAGGTTTTTCGCTCGGCTGTTTCGACGACGCCTATATGAGCGAATTCGACTGCGCGGTGCTGAGCAAGGACGGCGAGATCGTCGCCTTCGCCAATCTGTGGCGCAGCGGCGACCGCGACGAATTCTCGATCGACCTCATGCGCTATCGGCCGGGCGTCTCGAAAGTGGCGATGGAAGCGCTGTTCGTGCACATCCTGCTCTACGGCAAGGCCGAGGGCTACCACTGGTTCAACCTCGGGGCTGCGCCGCTGGCGGGGCTCGCCGACCATCCGCTCGCCTCGACCTGGAGCCGGGTCGGCACCTTCATCTACCGGCGCGGCGACGAGTTCTACAACTTCGAGGGCCTGCGCGCCTTCAAGCAGAAGTTCGATCCGGTCTGGACGCCGCAATACATCGCCTGTCCCGGCGGGCTGGCCATCGCGCAGATCCTTCTCAACGTGACCACCCTCATTTCCGGCAGCCCCATCAGGATCTTCAAGCGATGAAACGTTCCCTGGCCTTTCTTCTTCCGGTTTTTGCCGCCATCGGCTCGGCGTCCGCCCAGTCCACGCCGACGGCGGCGGCCGCGACGGTCAGCGCCGGCAGGCTGGAGAATGTGCGCCTGCTGCCTCCCGACGGCCCGCCGAAGGCGATGGTCGTCCATTTCTCCGACCGCGCCGGCTGGACCCCGGCCGACGACGCCGTCGCGGCCGCCCTGCGCAAGGATGGCGACGTGGTGCTCGGCGTCGACCTTTCCGCCTATGCGCAGGCGCTCGACAAGGCGGACGGCGAATGCCTCTACGTCGTCGGCGAGATCACCGACCTTGCCCAGACCGCGCAGCGCCAACTCGACATCCAGACCTACCTGCCGCCGATCGTGACCGGGCGCGGCGAGGGCGCGACCTTCGCCTATGCCGCGCTGGCCGACGCACCGGCCAACACGCTGGGCGGCGCCGTCGCTTCCGGCTTCGCCAACAAGCTGACGCTGAGGCTGCCCTTCTGCCCCGGCTCGACCGCCACCAAGGCGGCGGATGGCACGAGCTACAGCTACGCCTTCGACGTGCCGTTGCCGGAGCCCGCCTCGCTCTTCGTCGACGAAGCCTCGCTGGATATCGTGCGCGGCCAGGCCTCGGCGCAGAACACGATCACGGTGGATACGCTGGATGCCGACGATCCGGCCGGCCAGATCGTCGCCGCCGTCTCGTCGCTGGCGGACGGGATCGAACCCTTCGGCAAGCTGCCGGCGCTCGACCTTCCGGCCACCAACGGCAAGCCCAGGGCCATCGCTATTCTCGTTTCCGGCGACGGCGGCTGGCGCGACCTCGACAAGACCATCGGCGAATGGCTGTCGACGCAGGAAGTCCATGTCGTCGGGCTTGATGCGCTGCACTATTTCTGGGCGAAGCGCACGCCGCAGGAACTGGCGACCGATGTTGCCGCCCTCGTCAAGGGAACGGACCCGAAGGGCGAACTCCCGGTGATGCTGATCGGTTATTCCTTCGGCGCCGACACCATCCCCTTCGCCTGGCCGCTGCTGCCCAAGGCGCTCCAGGACCGCACCAAGGTGATCGCGCTGATGGCGCCGGGGCTGACGACCTCCTTCCAGGTCACCATCTCCGGCTGGCTCGGCATCGACGATAGCGGCTACGCCATCCCGCCGGCCATCGCCGCGCTGCCGGTCGACCGCGTGATCTGCGTGTCCGGCAAGGAGGAGGACCAAAGCGCCTGCCGTGACCCTGCCCTGAAAAACGTCACCCATATCGAAACCGACGGCGGGCATCACTTCGACGGCAACTATGCCGCGATCGCGCAGAAATTCCTCGACAAGCTGTAACAGGATGGCCGTCAACGGCCGCGCTGGGAGCCTAAAGCGCCTCGACGATCTGCCGCAGGCGCGTCCTGCCGAAGCTGGCGAAATGGCCGCCATGGACGATCGATACCGGCAGGCTGGCCAACCGCTGCAGGGAACGGCTATAGTCCTCGAGATCGGAATGGAAGGTATCCGTCACCAGTTCGCCGTCATAGACGATGTCGCCGGCAATCAGGGTGCCGGTCGCCTCCTCATAGAGGGCGATGCCGCCCGGTGAATGTCCCGGCGTGTGAATGACGGTGAACTTGCGATCGCCGAGGTCGATCGTGTCGCCGTTGGCCAGCAACTTGGTCGCCGGCGCCGGCTTTACGCGATAGGCCTTCGTGTCCCAGCCTTTGGGTGGAGCGATGAACATGGCCTCGTCGGCATAGCCGGCGGCCAGCGTCCATTCCGGCCGCGGATCGGCCAGGATTTCCGCTTCGGCGGCGTGAATCCAGCGTTCCTCGAACTCGTGGTGACTGCCGATATGGTCGAAATGCGCGTGGCTCGCCACGCAGACCAGCGGCTTGGCGCCCTGCAGCAGCGGCACATTGGCCCGCAGCGGAAAATGGCCGAGGCCGGTATCGACCAGTAGGTCGAAGTCGCGGCCGCCGACATGCCACATGTTGCAGCGGAAGAAGGGCTGTATCCACGGCTCGTGGATCAGGCTGATGCCGTCCGCGAAGCGGACGACCTCGTACCAGTGCTCCTCAGCGATCGCCTCCATGCCCAGCTACTCCTGCAACAGGCCGATATGGTGCGGCGCGGCATGCATTTCGACGCGCTCGCCGATCCTGGCAGGCACATTGACCGGAAGTTTCAGCACGATATGCTGCCCGCTCGCCGCGCGCACGGCCACCTTGCGATAACTGCCCTGAAAAACGCTTTCGACAACCTCCCCGCCGCCCAGCGAAACATGGTCCGGCGGCGTGGCTCCAAGCCTTATGTTCTCCGGCCGTATTGTAAGCGTTGCCTTACTTGTTTGGACGCCCGGGCGGTCGAGCGCGAAGCTCCCGAGCGCCGTCTGCAAGGTCGCTGTCGTGCCCGACACGCCCGTCACCTGCGCGTCGATCAACGTGTTCTCGCCCATGAAGGTGGCGCTGAACCGGGTGGAGGGCCGGGTATAGACACGCTCGGGGTCGCCCTGGTCGACGATGCGGCCGTCCTGCATGACCAGGAGCACGTCGGCCAGTGCCATGGCTTCCTCCTGGTCATGGGTGACATGGACGAAGGCGGTGCCGACGCGCTTCTGGATCGCCTTCAGTTCCTCCTGCATCTGCCGGCGCAGGCCGAGGTCGAGCGCGCCCAACGGCTCGTCCAGCAAAAGCAAGCGCGGCTTCATGACCAGCGCGCGGGCCAGCGCCACCCGCTGCCGCTGGCCGCCGGAAAGCTGATGCGGCTTCTTGTCGAGCGCCTGTTCCAGCCCCACCAGCGCCAGCGTCTCGCGCGCCTGGCGCGCCCGCTCGGCCTTCGCCACGCCGTTCATGCGCAGGCCGAAGGCGACGTTGGCGCCGACGCTCATATGCGGGAACAGCGCGTAGTCCTGGAACACGGTAGTGGTGGGGCGTTTCGCCGGCGGCATGCGGGTGCAATCCCGGCCGTCGATCAGCACCTCGCCTTTCGTCGGCTGCAGGAAGCCGCCCAGGATGGACAGGAGCGTGGTCTTGCCCGATCCCGACGGGCCGAGCAGCACCAGATATTCGCCCGGCTCGATATCGAGCGACAGTTCATGCAGCACCGTCAGCGCGCCGAAGGCGTGCGACAGGTTGCGGATCGAGACGACCGGGGCGTTCATGCCTTCTTCTTTCCCTTGCCGAAGATCGCCAGCTCCGCCAGCACCACCAGCAGGATCGAGACGCCGAACACCAGCGCGCCGATGGCGTTGGCCTTTGGGTTGAGGCCGGAGCGCAGCAGCGTCCAGATTTCCACCGGCAGCGTCGTCTCGAAGCGGGTGAGCAGGAAGGCGATCAGGAATTCGTCCCACGACAGCGTCAGCGACAGGACGAAGCTTGCCAGCAGCGCCGGCCACAGCACGGGTGCTACCACCAGTGCCAGCACCTGCCACTCGCGCGCGCCAAGGTCGCGGGCGGCCTGCTCCAGCCGGATGATGTTGTCGCTCATCTGGCTGTAGAGAATGGCGAAGCACAGCGGCAGGTTGATCACCACATGGCCGATGCCGACCGCAAACAGCGATTTCGGCACGCCCGCCCAGTTGAACAGCACGACCAGCCCCATGCCGATGATGAGATAGCTGACCGACAGCGGCGCGATCAGCAGGGCGCGGACCATGCCGCCGAGGCGGCCCCTCATGCGGGCGCAGCCATAGGCGGCGAGGAAGCCGAGCAGCACGGCGACAGCTGAGGAAACGAAGCCGACGACGACCGAGTTCAGCATCGCGCCGGTGAACTTGGAATCGGCAAGCACCTCGCCATACCAGCGCAGCGACGGCCCGGTGAAGGGCGGCAGGGGGAAGCGGCTCGCCTGGAAGGAAAACAGCACCAGCACCACGATCGGCAGGTAGATGAAGCAATAGGCTGCGACTGCGTAAAGACCGGCCACGAGGTCGAGAAAGCGCTTCATGGCGTCACGTCCGCTCCAGCTTCAGCCAGCGTGCGCAGGCGAGATAGGCGATGGAGATGACGACCATCAGGATCAGCGACAGCGCGGCCGCCAGCGGCAGGTCGGCGCGCCGGCCGATCTGCTGGATGATCAGCTGCGGCATCAGGAGTTCGTTGGAGCCGCCGAGCAATTGCGGCGTCACATAGTCGCCGATGGCCAGCACGAAAGCGAGGAAGGCGCCGACCATGATGCCGGGCAGCGTCAGCGGCAGCACGACGTAGAGGAAGGTTTGCAGGCCGCTGGCGCCGAGGTCGGCGGCGGCCTTGCGGTAGCTCGGGCTCAACTGCCGGAAATTGGCATAGATGGTGAGCGTCAGCAGCATGATGAAGAAATGCACGAAGCCGATCACGGTGGCGGTGCGCGTATTGGCCAGTTGCAGCGGCTGGTCGATGAGGCCGCTTGCCATCAGCGCGCGATTGACGACGCCGCGCTCGGCCAGAAGCAGCAGCCAGCTATAGGAGCGCACCACGTAGGAGGTCCAGAACGGCAGGATGGTGAGCATCAGCGCCACCCGCTGCCAGCGCTCCGGCACGCGCTCGGCCAGCACCCAGGCCAGCGGATAAGCAACCACCACCGAGATGCCCGTGACCACCAGCGTCACCTGCAGAGAGTTGACCAGCGCGCGCACATAGCTCGGCTGGGTCAGGAAATGACGATAGTTGTCGAGCGAAAACGCCCCGCCGGCGGTGAAGGAGGCCACGCCCATCGCCACCAGCGGCACCAGGAAGAACAGCACCGTGAACAGCGCGGCCGGCCCGACCAGCCAAAGCGTGTTCCAGTTGATCTTGGAGCCTGTCATTGCGGTACCGCCGCTGTGGTTGCACTGCACCGGGCTGCCGTCCGAAGGTCGAGCCTCATACGAAATTGCCCTGCCCTTGAGGCGAAGCAGCAAGCCCTAGTTTGCCTGCAGCACGTCGTTCCACAGATCCTGCATCTTCTTGTCGAGGTCGGCGTCGGGCGCGGGGTAGCGGTTCGAGGCCGCCAGGTCCTTGGCCTGCTGCTCGGACGAGAATTTGAGCGTCTTCTTCTGCTCATCGTTCAGGGCGGCGTCCTTCTGCGCCGGCATGCCCCAGTAGCAGGAAGAGGTGGCCAGCGCCGCCTGCCCTTCCGGGCTCAGCACATGCTGGATGAACTTCAGCGCCAGGTCGGCCTTCTTGCTGTCCTTGAGAATGGCAAGCGACTGCGTCCACAGGATGCCGCCTTCCTCGGGGATGACGAAATCGAGGTCGGGGTTCTCCGCGTGCAGGCCGGCCGTCACCCACTCGCCGGCGCCGACCACGACGTCGACCTCGCCGGTGGCCAGCGCCGTCTGGCTGGCCGAGACCTCGCCGACCAGCTTGGAGTTGGCCTTGAGCTTCAGCATCAGTTCCTTGACCGGAGCCAGCGTCGCCTCGCTGAAATCCTTGGTCGGCGTGCCGGTCGCCACCGAGGCCATGCCTTCCACCGGCAGGTAGTAGTCGTAGATCGCCAGCCGCCCCTTGAACTTGGGATCGGTGAGCTTCTCCAGCGTCGAAACGTCCTCGGCCGAGAACGCCTTGCTGTTGTAGGAAATGGCGTTGAAGCCCCACTTTTCCGTCACTGCATAGCGCTTGCCGTCGAGCACCAGCACGTCGTCCATCCGCACTTCGGGAAACTGGTTGGCAAGCGGCAGGCTGTCGTCGGCCAGCGGCAGGAACCGTTCCTTGGCGATGCGCTGGACATCAATGGAGTCGATGACCATCACATCCCAGTCGCCCGGCTGCGACTGGTCGAGGATCGAAAGCCCGGCGCCGGTGCCCTCGTAGACCTTGAGGTTGACCTTGACGTCGTTGGCCTTCTCGAAAGGCTCGATCAGGGCCGGATCGGTGTTGTCGCACCATACCAGCGCGTTGAGTTCCTCCGTCGCATTGGCCGGCGAAACCGCCAGCACGGAGGCCGAAAAGGCGAGCATGCCCAAGCGGGCCATGAATGAAGATCGTGCGTCAGACATCGTTTCCTCCCAGTCCAATTTCCGAAATCGCATCCCCAAAAAATATGAATTGCCTTCAAAAATGAGTCAATTCATATTTAGCGGCAATGACCGGCTTGAGACAGAGGCAGAAGATCGACAGGGACCGCCGCATCGTCGAAGCGGCGGCGCGGCTGTTTCGCGAATTCGGGTTCGAGGGCGTGAAGATCGAGACCATCGCCGAGCAGGCCGGAGTCTCGGTCGGCACCATCTACAATTATTACGAAAGCAAGGGCGACGTGCTGATCGCGGTCGTCTCGCTGGAAGTGAACGAGGTCATCAGCGCCGGCGAGAGCGTGCTGGCCCGTCCGCCGGCGCGCGCGTCCGATGCGGTCGACGCGCTGTTCGATATCTATCTGCGCCATTCCCTGTATTATCTCAGCAAGGAAATGTGGCGCGCCGCCATGTCGATGTCGATCCTGCATCCGGACTCGCCGCTGGGGCGCCATTACGGCCAGCTCGACGAAAAGCTTTGCCAACAGGTCTGCCGGCTCCTGACCAAGCTGCGGCAGCAGGGTTCCATCGACACGGCCGTCGATACCGAGGTCACCGGGCGCATCCTGTTCAACACCATGAATATGTCGTTCATGACCTTCGTGAAGGACGATAAGATGGACGTCGAAACCGTGATCGGCGCCGTCCGCAGGCAATCGGCAACGATGATGGCGCCGGGCAACGGCTGACGCCGCTGGCAAAAAAATACCGCTGACCGGATGCGCAAGGTCGGCAACAAGGACGAGGAGCTTCGCATGACAACCCGGTTCAACCAGCCGCTCGGCGGCAACGAGATGCCCCGCTTCGGCGGGCCGGCCACCATGATGCGGCTGCCGTCCCAGCCCACCGCCAAGGGGCTCGACGCCTGCTTCGTCGGCATCCCGATGGACATCGGCTCCTCCAACCGCTCCGGCACCCGGCACGGCCCGCGCCAGATCCGCGCCGAATCCTGCATGCTGCGGCCCTACAACATGGCGACGGGGGCCGCGCCCTTCGAGCACCTGCAGGTGGCCGACATCGGCGACATCGCCATCAACACCTTCGACCTGAAGAAAACCGTCGACATCATCACGGCGGCCTATGACGCCATCCTGGCGCATGACTGCATCCCGCTGACGCTGGGCGGCGACCACACGCTGACCTATCCGGTCCTGCGCGCCATCGCAAAGAAGCACGGCCCCGTGGCGCTGATCCATATTGACGCCCATGCCGACATCAACGACGAGATGTTCGGCGAAAAGATCGCCCATGGCACGCCGTTCCGGCGCGCCTTCGACGATCGCTTGCTGCAGAACGACAAGGTGTTCCAGATCGGCCTGCGCGGCACCGGCTACTCGCCCGACGATTTCAACTGGGCGCGCAAGCAGGGCTGGACGGTGGTGCAGGCGGAGGAATGCTGGGGCAAGTCGCTGAAGCCGCTCATCGCCGAGGTGCGCGGCAGGATCGGCGATGCGCCGACCTATCTCACCTACGATATCGACAGCCTCGACCCGGCCTTCGCGCCTGGGACAGGCACGGTCGAGATCGGCGGGCTGACGACCTGGCAGGCGCTGGAACTGGTTCGCGGCTGCGCCGGCCTCAACCTCGTCGGCGGCGACCTGGTCGAAGTCTCGCCGCCCTACGACCCCTCGGGCAACACCGCCCTCATCGGCGCCAACCTGCTCTACGAGATGCTGTGCGTCCTGCCGGGTGTCCCAAGAGGCTGAACCGGAAGCAAGTCCCCCGGCGAAAGGTTCCGGAACGAGCGGTGCCGGGGGCATCGCCCGTGAGCGTCCTGCGAGGGGGCAACGAGGCTGGCACATCAAGGCCTATGTCCCTTTCTGAACGACGGCCTCAACTCTCGGGCAGCGAAAGATGGGGGCAGGACGGCACGTATCAGATGCTGCGTATATTCGTTCCCGGGATTGTTGAGGACATCCGCCGCCGCCCCGTTTTGAAACAGCGTTTCGACCCGTTGTTCATTGTCGTCGTTGAGGTTCATGGCAGGCCATCCTGCGGCCGCCGGGTCAGCGTACTACCAGCACGGGTACATGGCTATGCGCCAGAACCTCCGCCGTCTGGCTCCCGAGCAGCAACCGCTTGACGCCGCGCCGCCCGTGGGAAGCCATGACGATCAGGTCGCACCCGCGCTCCTCCGCCGTGCTGATGATAGCGAGCGCCGGCAGGGCGTCCGGGACATAGACGACCGCGGCGGCGATCCCGAGCCTTGCGGCGGATTCCTGTGCCTGCGACAGAACGCTGTCCGCGAGTTTCTTTTGATGGTCGTCGTAGCCGGCGACATCCCAGGAAGAGCCTGCCCAGCTTTCCACCATGCCGACGGAAGGCACCGCGATCGGCTGGGTGGCCGTGACGATGGAAACCTTGCTGCCCAGCGCCTTCGCCAGCGAGAGACCTTGATCGACACCATGCTGCGCCAAATCCGAACCGTCGGTCGGGATGAGAATATGGTTGTACAAGGCCGGTCTCCTTCTGCCGCTGTCTCCCACTGTATCATGAAGTAGTCACCGCCAGCCCGACCGACAAGCGGCGGATGCCGATGCAGCACGGCGCCGGGAAGCCTCTCAGGCCCGCTTTTTCCGGATCGCCTTGACCAGACGGAACACGGCGAAGGCAGCGGAAGCGAGATACAGAAATCCGCCAATGAACATGATGCCGTAAACACCGGCGAACAGTTCGCGGTCTTCCCTGAACCTGTCCGGCGGTCCGGTTACGGGATAGACATAGGCCGCGATGATTTCCCCAATCCCGTAGCCGGCGAAAATGCAGATCGGCACCAGCAGCACAAGGCTGAGGACGAAAACGACGATCGGTTTCAGCATCGGCCCCTACCTCCCGCCATCGACCAGCCTGTCGAGCGAAAATCGCTCGGAATTCGCGTCGCATCGGTGCCAGTCCATCTCAGCGTTCGCTTCATCGCGATGGCCGTAGCACCAGTCCCGTTCGTTGAGCGCGAAACCGTAGATCCTCATCGATGCACAGGCGACGGTAACCCGGACGTCGGGACTGCGGCTGTGCAGGCAGCCGTCGCCCGCCTCGTGGAAAAGTTTCTTGAGCTGGTCGTCGGTCTCGGTGGCTTTCGCAAACAGTTTTTCCGCGGCGATGGCCGGGCTTGCGACCTGCGATCCGATGGCGAACAGGGAAAAGGCGAGCAGCATTCGGTTCATCGTGTTCTCCTTGTCAGCCCGGCGATCCGGAGGGGAGCGGTTGCAGTCCGTCGTCGATGCCTCGTCCGGTCAGCCTGAAACATTTCGCCAGCCGGTCGACGACCGCGTCATAGGTCTTCGCCTCGCCCGCCGGATAGGTCAGGCGAAAGGCGCGCACGGTGTCGATGCCGCCCGCCGCATTCCGCTCCAGCAGGGCCTTGGCGTAGAAAATGGCACCGTTCTCTTCGCCGGAGACGACGGCCCAGTCTTTTGCATCGCGGCGATAGCTGACGACGGCATTATCGTCGGGAAGGTCCCGGATGATAGCGTCAGCATCCTGTTCCAGAACATTATACCCGCCCCAGACCATCAGTCCGGCGCCCGACGTGCCGGTGAACTTGCGGCCGTCGCCATTGTCGGCTTCAGGCTGCGCGGTCAGAAGATCGGCTGGATAGCAGATTTCGTAGCCGAAGCGCGCGTTGGCATAGACATTCCATCGATGATCCGCCGCCACAGCGGGCACGCACAGGAACGATATGGACATGACTGCGGCAAAGGATCGTCTCAAAATACTCATCCGTCTCTCCATTCGATAACCGTCGGTGGCCGGAATTCCGGTCAAACGAAACGCCCCATGATCGCCGCGCTTAATCCGACAAGGATGCCGCCGCTGACCTTCGAAACCCAGGCACCGGAGCCGGAGGAAGACAGGTGCGGCGCAGCGAAGGCGGCGACGCCGACCGAGGCGAGATCGCCGAGCGAGAAGGCGCCGTTGACGATGATGCCGAGCAGCAGGAACTGAAGCCAGTTCGGCATCGCCGCCTGCGGATCGACGAATTGCGGCAGGAATGTCAGGAAAAACAGCGCGGTCTTCGGATTGAGGGCCTCGACCACGATGCTGTCGCGCAGGACGCGCCGGTGCTGCCGCGCGGGTGCCTCGGTCTTTCCCTCCACGCCGGCGGGAAAGATCATCCTTCCGCCCAGCCACAGCATGTAGAGCGCCCCCGCCGTCCGCACGAGCGAATAGAGCGCGGGCGCGTGGTGCAGGAGCGCAGCCAGACCGACGGACGCCGCCGCGATATGGACGTAGCAGCCGAGATGGATGCCGAGCGCGGCCATCAGGCCGGCCCGGTGCCCGTAGGCCAGGGTCTGCGCCGACATGTACAGGATGGCCGGACCCGGCATGAAAGCGAAGGCCAGCGTCGCGAGGGCGAACGGAATCCAGGTTTCGAGCGACAATAGCTGCCGACCTCCCGTTTCCCGCCAGGGTGGAGTGAAGCAGCCTTCATTGATGATGAGAAACGATTTATCATCATGCTATTGATGACGATCTGAGGTGGATCGATGTTCGATATCGTGCTGCTGCGAACCTTCGAGGCGGTCGCCAGCCTGTCCAGCTTCACCAAGGCCGGGCAGCAACTGAACCTGACGCAATCGGCCGTCAGCGCCCATATCCGGCGGCTTGAGGAACAGGCGGGCGCCGCCCTTTTCGAGCGCAGCACCCGCACGGTTGCACTGACTCCGCAGGGGCAGGCGCTGCTCGGCTATGCGAAGGCGATCCTGCGCCTCAGCGAGGAAGCCCGTACCCTGATGAAAGGCAACAGCGGCGCGTTTCACCTGCGTATCGGCGCATCCGACAATCTGACGAGCACGTGGCTGCCAGCGGCGTTGAAAAAGTTCCAGGACTCCCGCTCGGCCCGGACGCTGGAAATCCAGATTTCCGATCCGACAACCTTGCTGGAAGTCATGGACAGGGGCGAACTCGACCTGATCATCGGCTGCCGGTGCCGGGGCGACCAGTCCGGCATCCACCTCTGGAACGAGCCGCTCAGATGGGCATTCGGGAAGGCTCCGCTCGACGCCGATGCTCTGATTCCGCTCGCCGTCTTTCCCGAGCCGTGCCCCTACCGGGACGCTGCCCTCGCCGCGCTCGCCTCGAAAAACTGCACATGGCGGATTGCCAGCGTCAGCCCCAGCCTCGGGAGCCTGACGGCCATGGCCGCGGCCGGGCTCGCGGTCACGCCGCTGAATTCCAGCTCGATCCCGCCTGGCCTGCAATCGGCAGAGGCCAACGAGCGACTGCCGCCGCTGCCGGATGTGGAATTCGTCGCCCATGTCCGGCCCGGCCTGTCGGAAGAAAATGCGCTGCTGACGCGCTCGGTCATCGACTGGATCACCGCCAACAGGCCGCAGGACGGTCGGGCTGCGCGCAGGCCGGAGCCTCGGCGCACGCCCTGAACTTCGATACCGGCTGGCGTCCTCATTGTCGCCGCGGCATCCGCCCGTCTTTCAGCCTTCGTTTACCATCCGCGGCGATATTGCTTTCGCGGATGAGTTTGTGAGTTCCGCCTCAGGCAGCGCCCGCTCCGGAAACGGAGCGGGCTTTCTCCGTCGATTGAGCGAGCAGCCGATCCTGCGAGCGGCGGCGCCCTCCGCTTGCCCCGTCTTAGCCTATTTGCTGGCTTCGACCAGGGCTTCATGAATGCGATCGGCCAAGGCGCCCGCATTTCCCTTCTCCGGCTGATAGTCGATGCCTTGCACCACATAGGCGGTGTGGTCGTCGACCGCGATGCAGTAGACCAGCAGAGACGCACCGCCCTGCGCCGGCCCGCCGGAGACGACGGCGAGCTTTCCGGGCGTTCGATCCACGGAATGCACATAGCCGTTGCTGCCGGCTTCGCGTTGGGCAATCTCGGCGCATTTGTCCAGGCTCAGCCTGGAGGCGTCGACGCGCTCGACGTTATAGGCAACGTTGAACTGGTCCGACGCCGCCTGGGCGAGCGACGGGGCGAAGCCGAAGGCAACCAGGGCCGAGGCGATCAATAGGCGCATAGATAGAATCTCCAAGCGCCCCCCATTGCTTCTTAGCGGGCAACGGGTGCCGGTAAAAGACGCTATCGGGTGCCGCGAGTATCTGTCCGGCTCAAGCGGTGAACCGGGCGCTGATCGTTCCAAGCGCGCCATAGTCGGCCGTCACGCGGTCGCCCGGCAGGACTTCGATCGGAACCATGCACGTGCCCGTGGTCACCACCTCGCCGGCCTTCAACGTCACGCCCATCCCGGAAAGTTCGTTGGCGATCCAGGTCAGCGCCACCCGCGGGTCGCCGAGCACGTTCGAGCCGACCCCGGCCCGATGTTCTTCAACACCGTTCCTCGCCCGCACGGCCTGCACCGGAAAGGCCGAGAGATCGATCTCCCGCCAGTTTGCCGAGGCCGGCTCGCCCAGCATGAACAGATGGGCGCATGCGTTGTCGGCGATCAGCTGCGCCTCGCCCGCCGTCACGAAATCGTTGTAGCGTGAATCGGGAATCTCGATGGCGGGGTGCAGCGAACGGACGGCGGCAAGGACCTCCGAGACGTCATAGGGCGCGCTACGCGGCCGCAAATCCTCGCCCATCCGGAACGCGAATTCGATTTCCGCGACCTTCATCAGATTGGACTTCAGCGACACCTCAGAACCGGGCGCCACGGTGCGCTCCCGAAGAATCCGCCCCGCCATCGGCCCATCGACCCCGATGTGGCGCTGGCCGGCCTTGCTGGTGGCGGCGATCTTCCATCCGAACAGAGGCCATTCGCTCCTCTTTTCCAGGAGCGCCTGGATCGCATAGCCTTCCGCGCGGGTCGCGGGCCTGCTGTCGCCCGGCAACATGTGGAGGCGCTCCCCCGCCAGCCACTTCCCGTACAGCAGGTCGGAAGCAGCGTGCAGTTGGGCGTCACCAAGCATTTTACACCTCACGGGATCGGAACGATCGGCACCTTTGCGCGCGGCGCAGCGGAGCGTCAATCCACGGAGGCGAGAGTGGCGCACCTGCGGCACCGAGGCGCACGGCAATGGAGCCACCACGCCTTCCGGTGTGTTTCTCCCATTTTTTTGGACTTGACTGGAGATGAGCCATCGATAGGCTCAGTAGCAGAGATACCGGCCTGATTGCCGGACGGCATGATTGCCTCGCACGCCACCCCTCACCGGTGCTGGCGGCGGGGCATTTTTGTTTTGGGGGTTTGCTTGAAGCGTCGGGTCGAGATCGGCGTTCTTTATTCGCGGTCGGGCAATTACCAGCTCGTCTCCGAAGCCTGTCGCGCCGGCGCCATGAACGCCATCGCGGCCGTCAACGCCAATCCGGCGCTGCCGATCGAATTCGTTCCCGTCGAGCGTGATCCCGGCGCCAACATAGAGCGCTACGCGGCAGGCTGCGCCGACATCCTCGACAACAGCTCGGCACGTCATGTCATCGGCTGCGTCACCTCCTGGAGCCGCAAGGAGGTGATCCCGACCCTCGAGCGGGCCGGCGGCACGCTCTGGTATGCCTGCCCCTATGAGGGGTTCGAGGCCAACGACCATGTCGTCTACATGCACGCCTGTCCCAACCAGCAGATCGTGCCGATGATGGCCTATGTCGTGCCGCGCTTCGGCGCCAACGGCTTCCTGCTCGGCTCCAACTATATCTGGGGCTGGGAAACCAACCGCGTCGCGCGCGACCTCATCGCCGATGCCGGCGGCAAGGTGCTGGGCGAGCGCTACCTGCCGCTCGGCGAGACGGAGGTTTCGCGGCTCGTAGCCGAGATCGAGGCGACGCGGCCGGATTTCATCCTCAACAATCTCATCGGCACGTCCTCCTACGCCTTCTTCCGCGCCTATGCCGAACTCGGCCGGCGCGATCCGCATTTCCGGCCGGAAAGCTGCCCGATCCTCTCCTGCAACCTCACGGAATGCGAGCTTGCAGCCATCGCCGGCATCGGCGACGGCCACCTCTCGGCCGGGCCATATTTCCATGATCCGGCGCAAGGCGCCGTCATGCCGGCCTCGTCGTTCGAGGCGGCGGCCCATGCCAGCGTGCTGGCGCTGGCCGAAATCCTCGCCGTGAAGCCGGACGCGCAGTGGACCGACCTGCCTGACATGTTCGCCGGCAGGTCCTTCCGCTCACCGCTGGGCGATATCACCATCGACCCGCAGACCCAGCACGCGACGCTGCCGGTTCGCATCGGGCGGATCGAAGGCACGGCGTTCGCGACGGTCAGCCACCTGAGGTCGGTCGCGCCCGATCCTTACCTGTCCCATTACGACCGCAGTGCCACGTTCGGCCGGCCGGGCCTGAGGGTGATTTCGTGAGCCGGCTCTCGCACATCCCCAATCTCGGCGGCGCCAAGGCCTTCGTGCTGCATCGCCAGCACCCGACCGTGCAGGCGATCAGCCGCCAGCTGGCAGCGATCGGCCTCGAGGTTCACGATTGCTGGCCCGACCTGCCGGCCGACGTGCTGGCGGGCGATTTCGTCTTCTTCGACGTCGACATGGGCTTCGACGAGCAGTTCCCCTGGGCGCCCGGCGCAGCGCCCATGCCGCTGATCGCGCTGATCGGCTCCGAGGCCCCCGGCCGCATCGAATGGGCGCTCTCGCACAAGGCCGACGCCCAACTCGTCAAGCCCATCGGCAATTCCGGCGTCTACAGCGCCCTGCTCATCGCCCGCCAGTCGTTCGAGGCGAGGCAGCGCCTGGCCGGCGAAATCGCGGCGCTCGAGGCACGCGTCGCCGAGCGGCAGACCATCGTGCGCGCCGTCGGCGCCCTTTCGGCGCAGGGCTTCGACGACGAGCGCGCCTATGCGCAGCTGCGGTCGCTGGCCATGGGCTGGCAGGTCAGCCTGGAAGAAGCCGCAAGGCGCGTCATGGCGATGACAAGGGAGGAAGAAGGCGATGGCCAATCCCGTCACGCCTGATTTCCCGGCGGCGAGCGCTTCGCCGGTACGGCCGCGCCCCGGCATCTGGCGCCGTCTGGTCAGGCGGCCGCTGGCGCTGATCGGCCTGGTCATCATCGCCGTCACCCTGCTCGGGGCGGCCTTCGCGCCGTGGCTGACCGCCTTCGGCCCGGACGAGCAGATGTTCGACGGGCT
>Ga0182735_1000862_pt1 | contig 21787 bp, 22 predicted proteins | sample eDN5th30CKraftMG_FD_128524 | JGI IMG/M metagenome (GOLD analysis project Ga0182735, IMG submission 128524) | Enriched Miracle-Growth compost microbial communities from Emeryville, California, USA - eDNA 5th pass 30_C Kraft MG (version 2) (version 2) ...
CAGCGATCTTGCGCACTGCCTTCTTGGCCGAAGGAGTATTGGCCATAAATGCCTCTCTTTTTTCTGTCAGCTAGCCAGGGGCAAAAACCGCCGGGCACAAAACCTCTAGGGCAGCCGAGAAAAATCCTTTGGGCCGCCGATCCGTGGGCGGGCTTATAGATCAGCTTTGGCGCGGCGTCAACGTGGATTCTGCCCCAAAGCTTGATCAAAAAGCCGCAAACCCGGCCTGAGAGCCGCTCAAAAGCGACTTAAGGGCTCCCGTAAACCTCCTCCCGGGTGACCCTGGGAGGCCTGCCGGTCAGTCAGCGATTCTTGAATGACGGCGTACGCTTGTCGATGAAGGCCGCCATGCCTTCCTTCTGGTCTTCCGTCGCAAACAGGGAATGGAACTGGCGCCGCTCGAAGCGGAGCCCTTCGCTCAGCGTCATTTCATAGGTGCGGTTGACCGCTTCCTTTGTCATCAGAACCGACGGTCGCGAGAAGGAGGCGATGCGTTCGGCTGCCTTCAACGCTTCTTCCAGAAGCTCCTCCGGCGCGACCACCCGCGAGACCAGGCCACTGCGCTCGGCCTCCGCCGCATCCATCATGCGTCCCGTCAGGCACATATCCATCGCCTTGGACTTGCCGACATAGCGGGTGAGACGCTGCGAGCCGCCCATGCCGGGCATGACGCCGAGCGTGATTTCCGGCTGGCCGAATTTTGCATTGCTGCCGGCAATGATGAAATCGCACATCATGGCCAGTTCGCAGCCGCCGCCGAGCGCATAGCCCGAAACCGCCGCGATGATCGGCTTGCGGACACGATCCACTTTCTGCCAGTCGGCGAACATGTCCTGAAGATAGGCGTCCACGAAATCGATCGGCTGCATTTCCTTGATGTCGGCACCGGCGGCGAACGCCTTTTCGGAACCAGTCAGGACGATGGCGCCGATCTTGCCGTCCGTATCGAAAGCCCCGAGAGCTTCTGTCAGTTCGTCGAGCACCTTGCGGTTCAGGGCATTGAGCGCCTGCGGGCGATTGAGGCGGATGAGGCCGACGCTGCCGCGCGTCTCAACGATGATCGTTTCATAGGCCATGAATTTGAACTCCTCCTTCGGACAGATCAAGCATTTCCTGTTTTTTCTGAATCGCGGAAAATGCTCTATCTATTTGGTTTGAACCGCGCATCTTGCCCGAAAATCGTTTCACACTTTTCGGGATGCGCTTTCACTGATTGGCGGGCAAAGTGGACCGGCGCAGCTTCTTTTTCAAGGCCTCATTGCTGGCAGGAAGCACAGAAAAAAGTCGAACGTCCCGACTGTACGGCCCGTTCCACAAAGCCCTTGCAGGCGGGATTTCTGCACGGCTCTCCTTCACGGCCATAGACGGAAAAGGAGTGCTGGAAATAGCCGAGCGCGCCATCTGCCTGTATATAATCCTTGAGCGTCGAGCCGCCTGCGGCAATGGCTTCCGCGATCACTGTGCGAATGTCGGAAGCAAGCCGCTCCATGGTTGCGGGGTCCTGTGCAACGGAACCGGCGGCACGCAGAGGCGAAAGGTGACTGCGCCAGAGCGCCTCGCAGACATATATATTGCCGAGACCGGCGATGAGGCGCTGATCGAGCAGCGCCGCCTTGAGCGGCGCTTTACGTCCCTTGAAAAGTTCTGCCAGGACCGCGCCCGAAAGCAGATTGCCTGTCGGCTCGATGCCAAGACCTGCGAGCAACGGATGGCTGTCGAGCGTGCCCTCCTCTGCAAAGAGCATGAAGCCGAAACGTCGCGGATCGTTGTAGATGATGCGGGCCGGTGCGCCATCGGCGCGCCGGAGATGAAACACGACATGATCATGCGCACTCAGCTTGGAACGCTCGTGATGAAATTCGCCGGGCGTGCCACCGCCATCATCTGTCTCAATGCGAAATGAACCCGACATGCCCAGATGACTGATGACGGAAAGCCCGTCGTCGAGATGGATCGTGAGATATTTCGCACGTCGCCCGAGCGCTGCGATACGCCGGCCGGAAAGACGTTCGACAAAACGGTCGGGAAAAGGAAAACGCAGGTCCGGGCGTCTCTGTTCGACTTGGGCGACGGTCGCGCCCTCCATGAAAGGCTGCAGACCACGGCGAACCGTTTCGACCTCTGGTAATTCGGGCATTGAAAACTGTTCCTGAACGAGAGCCTTGATTAGGCTTTACCCTTATATGTTCAGTTTTGTCCGTAATGCCAAGATGTTCAGCAATTGGTGCAGGGGATCGTATTGGTATAGCGGGGCGCCAGATAGTAGGTTTCGCTCATCGGAATGCTCGTGGAAATCCATGAATTGAGCGGCTTGTAGTCAAGTTCGACGTCGACCTTGATAAAATAAGATCCTTCACCCACCAGGCTCACCGGGATAGCGCCGGTGCTGCCCTTCTTGACGGCAAAATCCGCGATGTTGGCGTAGGACCAGTCGACCTTCGGCGTAAGGTTGTTGGCGCTTGCCGTTCCGTCGATCCTGATTGCCGTAATCCTTATCTTCGGGCTGCTCCGGCCATAGGGCAGAAGTGACGCGCGACCGATATTGAACATGTCATCCAGGTCATCCTTCGTGACCGACAATTGGCGGGCAACCAGATCGGCAAGGACACTCGCCGAGCGCGAGACTTTCTTGTTCGTGTCGACACCATCGGCAAGATCGACGGAACCCAGATAAATCAGAAGCAGGAGAGGGGCGATCAAGGCGAATTCGACCGCACCGAGGCCGCGCCGGTCGTGCAGGAATTTTCGAAGAGAATTACGCATGACGATCAATCGCTCCAGAGCGCGTCCCGAGGGACGGGCGTGGGTTGTGTCAGTTCGGAAAGGGTTCGTTCTGCCAGGTAAGCGTTGCGAAAAGCGGCATCGTGCCGCCTGCCGCATGGGGACTTTTGGCCAGATAAAGGATGTTCGTCAGCACGGGCCAGGCATACACAACATTAAGCTGGTTGATCGTCGAGGTTCCGCTCGTACCGGTAACGCCTGTCTGTATGAGCCTGCCTTCGTCATCGAGAATCTTGTCCGTCGGAACATTGCCGAACCCCTCATAGGTTCCAAGATTGAACGAAAGATTGGGACAGCCCGAAGCGACCATGAATTGCATCTGCTGGCAGAGTTCGGTGCGCAAGGCATCCTCGCTGATCGCCTCCCCTCTGATCCGGCCCGTCTGCAACTTGCGCGCCACGGTCTCCGTCGCGTTGGATATGACCTGGCGTGCCGCAAAGCTCACGCCGACCTCAATCGTCGCAAAGATGATGACGAGAAATGGAACGATGAGCAGCGCGAACTCAACCGCCGCCACGCCGTTTTGCGCGCGGGCGAAACGGCGCAAATTCGCGCTCACCCGCGCAAAAATCCCCAATGTCATAACCCCACCCAATTCTGCCTGAATTCGATCATGAATCCGATGGGCGTATCGTTACAACAGGACAACCTGAAAGAGTATTAACGGAAATGGCGGCTTGCGGCTGAATATTGTTATTTGTCGTCGAAACCGTTCTTTGTCGAAGCTTTTTCGCAATAGGGGGTGCAGGAAAGCGTTTGCACTTCGGCCTGGCGGTAAATCCGCGTCGTTCCGCGTGCATTGCGGGAAACCACAAGTTCCCGGTCGAGGATCGGTTCACCCTGCTTGTCCATGACCACGATATTGGTCACACCGAAATCCTTGCCGGTCAGGACAATGGTTTGTGCATCCTGAACGACTGCATCGGCAATCGACGGATTGCCGATCACGACGCTATCGGCGGGACGCGCCAGCCGCAAAATGCGCGCCTGGCTGGTTTCAAGGGCAATATAGTCTTCCGCAGAGGCCGGTGCGACCGCACACACAGCCATGAATGCAGCGCCCATGGCGGGCACCACGCCCAAGCCACCCAAAGAAAACAAACGACGCGCCACGCGACATTCCCCCGCTGATATAATGGGCCAAGCTAATGAAGCCCCATCAATATAATGAGCAAAGAATGAACGGGATTGGTGAAGGAAGAATTAAGTCACCACCCATCGGTGCAGACCGCGCCCGCAATTCGCCAAAGATTAACCAATCGCGCGATTGCCGCCGCCTCGCAAGCGCCACAGCATTTCATTAACCATACCTGTTAAGAGGGCCACAATCCCTCTCTCCTATGCTTGAGCATATCCGAAATTAAAGCGCGTTCCCAAAAACCAGCACAATCGGAACAGCGAGGAGCATGCGATGCCGACATTGATGACGCGTTTCATGAAGAACAGGGCCGGTTCGACAGCGATCGAATATGCGCTGATCGGCACGCTCGTTTCCATTGCGATCATAAGCGGCGTCGCGCTCATGGCTGGCAGTGTCGGCGAAAAATTCAGCGATACGGCCAGACAGTTCGAACAGGCGACAAACCGCTAATCGATAAAGCGCAATTGCGTGCATATGTGGAGTTACGGGCGACGCGGGGGCATCGGCAATGACAGCAGCAGCCATGACAGCAATCTTCGCTCTGGCAATGGTCACGGCCATGGTCACCGACTTGACGTCGATGACGATCCGCAACCGGGTTTCCATCGGTCTGACACTCGGTTTCTTTCTGCTCGCGCCAGTTTGCGGCATTTCCCTTTCCGATTTCGGCTGGCATCTGGCGGTTGGCGGCATCGCGCTCGTCATCACCTTTTCGCTCTTCTGCCTTCGCGCCATGGGTGGCGGCGACGCCAAGCTGATCGCGGCGACGGCCTTGTGGTACGGCCCCAATCCCAGCCTCATGGATTATCTCGTGATGGTTTCGATCCTCGGCGGTGTGCTCACGCTTACAATCATCCTCTACCGGATGGTGCCGCGCCCGCTTCTGGCTGACCGCCTTGCCTTCATGGGGACGCTCGCCCGCAAGGATGTAGGCATTCCCTACGGCATTGCGCTTGGCGCTGCCGGTCTCTGGACATTTCCGCTGTCGCCGGTCGGGGAAGCAATGAAAGCCTATATGGCGGGAGCATTCTGAGCGCTTTGACGCACAACGCCTACGTGTAATTTCAATCTTTCTTTATGTGAATAAGATTATATTAACCATAATTACACGATTGCCAGTGCAATTTTGGAACACGTCATCAAGGCGTGGGGATTTGCGCGGGGCATATCATGAAATCAGCTCGACTGCTCATTTTAGGAGTAGCCGTTCTTGCGGCTGGTGGCGCTGGCTATATTGCCATGAACCTCGCCGCGCCGCCGCCTGCACCTGTCGTCGCCGCGCCTGAAGCACCGCAGATCAAACTGGAGGACGTGCTCGTCGCCACCGAAAATCTGGGTGTCGGCGCAGAACTGACGTCGCAGATGCGCTGGCAACCCTGGCCCGCGGAGGCAATCAGCGAAGGCTATATCACCCGCGCGAGCGAACCCGATGCCATCAATCAACTGAGCGGCGCTACGGTCCGGCTCCAGTTCTTCACGGGCGAACCGATCCGCAAGGCCAAACTCATCGGCCCCGGCCAGAGCTTCATGTCGTCGATCCTGCCGCCGGGCATGCGCGCTGTTGCGACGCAGATCAACGCCGAAAGCTCGGCAGGCGGCTTCATTCTCCCCAATGATTTCGTCGATGTCATCATGACCCGCCGCAAGCCGGACAATAGCGACAAGTCGCTGACACCCTTCACCACCGAAACCGTACTGCAGAATGTGCGTGTTCTGGCCATCGACCAGGCCATTCAGGAAGACGAGCAGGGCCGCAAGGTCATGGTGGGCCAGACCGCGACGCTGGAAGTTACGCCGGAACAGGCTGAAATCATCACCGTCGCCCAGCAGATGGCCGACCGCCTGACGCTGGCGCTTCGCTCGACACAGGATGTCGAGGACAGGGATATCAAGCAGGCCGACTATCTGGTTTCCTCGCCCACCCGCAGCGGGACGGTCAAGGTCATCAAATCCGGCAGCGTTACAGAAATAGGACCGCGCTCATGAGAAAGACAAACCGCGTGCGCCCGTATTCCGCAAAGATCGCACTGTTTGCCAGTGCGCTGGCGGCCTTTTCCCTGCCGCTTTCCGACATGGCCGCAATGGCGGCGGCCGGCATCGTCAAGGTAGGCAGCCAGCAGCGTTCACAGACGATCAAGCTCGGGCTCAACAAGTCGGTGGTTCTCGACCTTCCGCAGGATGCCTATGACGTTCTCGTCTCCAATCCGGCAATAGCCGATGCGGTGACGCGCACGTCGCGGCGCATCTATCTTTTCGGCAAGCAGGTCGGACAGACCAATATCTTCGTTTTCGGTCCGAACGGCGAGCAGGTCGCGTCGATCGATGTCGAAATCGAGCGGGACGTGAGCGGGCTTTCGTCCCAATTGAAGCGCCTTATTCCGGGTTCCGACATTCGCGTCGAACTGATCAACGATAATGTTGTGCTGACCGGAACCGTGCAGACCCCGCAGGATTCGGCTAAGGCGGCAAAGCTTGCCGGTCTTTTCGTTTCCGGTGGCGAAGCAACAACCGGTCAGTTCACCACGACTGCATCCGCGCCAACGGATGGCGGCGGTGTGGCCATCAACAATCCCGACCGAGGCCGCCGCGAGAGCGCCATCGTCAATATGCTCACCATCGTCGGCGAGGATCAGGTGACATTGAAAGTCACCGTCGCCGAGGTGAGCCGCTCCGTCATGAAGCAGCTTGGCGTCAACATGACGGGCAGCGGCGTATCGAACGGTATTTCCTACGGGGGGATTTCCGAGAATATCGCAGGCGCCATTGGCAACAACCTGTCCGATACCGGGTTCGGCCTCGCGACGAGCAACTTTTCCGCCTATCTGCGGGCGATGGAATCGGCAGGCGTGATGAAGACCCTCGCCGAGCCTACCTTGACCGCAATTTCCGGTGAAAAGGCGGCTTTCAATGTCGGCGGCGAATATAACGTCATCAACAGCGTGACCTATGACGACGACGGAAAACGCACCAATCAGCTGGCCAAGATCAATTACGGCATCGGTCTGGAATTCATGCCGACCGTGCTGGGGCCGGGACGTATCAGCCTGAAAATCAGAACATCCGTCTCTGAGCCGACGACGGAAGGTGCGGGCACGACAAACAAGATGGAAGGCGTGGGCGCGAGCGTCCTGTCGCTGCGAAAGCGGGTTGCCGACACGACGGTGGAACTGCCCTCCGGCGGTTCCATGATGATCGGCGGCCTGATCCGCGATGAAGTGCGCCAGTCGGTCTCTGGCTTTCCTGGCCTCACCAAAATTCCGGTCCTTGGCGCATTGTTCCGCAGCAAGGATTTCATCCGCAACGAATCCGAACTGGTTGTGATCGTCACGCCTTATCTGGCGCGCCCGGTCGCCCGCCAGCAGCTTGCGCGGCCTGACGACAATCTCAACCCGGCCAGCGATGGCGCGGGATACATCCTCGGCAAGGTCAATCGCGTTTACGGAACGATGGAAACCAAATTGCCACCCGGTCGCTACAACGGCGTCGTCGGTTATATCTACAAGTGAGCGGGGACAGATCATGACCTATTCAGTCAGAAGCTTTTGCAGGATTTCCACCCGATCAGCACTCGTTGCCCTGTCGCTGGCCCTTCTTGCAGGCTGCGCGAACCGCCAGCACATCACCGTGGGTGCGCTGCCGGACGATTACCGCACCAACCACCCGATCACCATTGCGGAGCGGGAGCAGGTTACCGATATTCCGATCGCACAGGCCGACCGGAAGCTGAGCCCGATGCAGCGCGGCATCGTTCAGGGCGCAATCGCAAACTACCGGCGCAACGGCTCCGGCATGGTTTATGTTCTGGTGCCTTCGGGCGCGTCCAATCAGGCCGCAGCCTATCGGCTGAGCACAGAGGTGTCCGCAACACTGCGGCGCAGCGGCATCAAGGCGAACAATATTGCCATTGAAAACTATCCGGTCGAAAGCCCGGACGCGGCCGCGCCAATCCGCATCAGCTATTATGCGATAACGGCTGGCACGACGCCGTGCGGTCGCTGGCCGGATGACCTCGCCAGCACACCTGAAAACAAGCACTACGCCAATTTCGGCTGCGCCTCGCAGAACAATCTGGCCGCGCAGGTCGCCAATCCCGCCGATCTTCTGGGGCCGCGCACCATGTCGCCAATCGATTCGGATCGCGCGACGGCACGCCTCAACGGCAATCAGGGCTATGTGAAAATGTCGCCTGCACAGACGGACAACTGGCAGGAAATCCGCAGCCAGCAGGCCGAGTATTAAGAGGGCGCCATGAGCAACTTCGCGTTCGAACCGGAGGAAGAAGCACTAGGCCCGGAAACAGGCCGTGCGCCGATCATGCTCGAAAATGTGCGCCCTATTCCGCGCATTTCCATCCAGGCATTCTGCGTGAACGAAAGCGTGGCCATTCCCATCGAACGCGCAGGCGGCGACCGGCGCATGGCTAAAACCCATCTGAAGGTCATGATGGGCGGCATTGCGGCTGCAATCGAATTCTATCAGACCGCCTCGACACCCAATCTGATCATCGTCGAATCGGCGTCCGAACCCAATGTGCTGCTTGAAGAACTGCAGCAGCTGTCAGAGGTCTGCGATCCCGGCTCGAAGGTCATGGTCATCGGTCATTCCAACGAGGTCTGGCTCTATCGCGAATTGCTGCGCCGGGGCGTCTCGGAATATATCGTGGCGCCTGTGTCGCTCGCCGACATTCTGGCCATCGTATCTTCGATCTTCCTCGATCCCGGTGCGGAACCGCTCGGCCGTTCCGTCGCCTTCATCGGCGCGAAAGGCGGCGTAGGCGCGTCGACCATCGCCCATAATGTCGCCTGGTCGATCTCCAATATGTTCCGGCACGATGTCGTGCTGGCGGATATGGACCTGCCCTTCGGCACGGCCAATATCAATTTCGATCAGGATCCGACGCTCGGCATTGCCGATGCCGTCTTTTCGCCGGAACGCATTGATGAGGTTTATCTCGACCGGCTGCTCGTCCAATATGGCGACCATCTGTCGATCCTCGCCGCACCTTCGAGCCTGGAGCGGACATTCGATTTCACGGAAGATGCCTTTGCCGAGCTGATCGACGTTGCCCAGCGCAATTCTCCGCTGGTCGTGCTGGACGTGGCGCATGGCTGGAGCGGATGGACGCGGACGACCTTGATGCGCGTCGATGAAGTCGTGATCGTCGCGACGCCAGATCTTGCCAATCTTCGCAATACGAAGAACCTCCTCGACACGCTGGCGCAGTTGCGCCCCAACGATGTGAAACCGCATCTCGTCCTGAACCAGATGGGCATTCCGAAACGGCCGGAAATAGCACTCGCCGATTTTGCGGAACCGCTCGGCATTGATCCGATCGCCACCATCGATTTCGATCCGCAGCTTTTCGGCAATGCAGCCAATAATGGCCGGATGATCGCGGAGACCAATCCGGAAAGCCCGGTTGCCGAAGCCATCAGCCACATTGCGCATGTCGTGACCGGCAGGGCCGATGTGCAACCGCGCAAGAAGAGCGGCATATCGAGCCTTCTCGGCAAGTTTGCACGCAAGACCAAGTAACGGCAGGGAATCATGTTCGGCAGAAGAGGCAACGATACGGGAAACAGGCCGGAAAGCGGAACGCGTCCGCCCGCGCCCAAACCAGCCGCGCCCGCTGCCACGCCCGCACCGGCCGTGCAGCCATCTCGCATGCAGGCTGCCCAACCGGTCACGCCCTCCAAAGCGTCGGGGCAGACCAGTACGCGTCAATCCAGCACCCAGGGACGCGAAAAAACCGAAAGCTATTACGACACCAAATCGCAGGTCTTCTCGGCGCTGATCGATACGATCGATCTGTCGCAATTGTCCCGCATGGCGCCCGATGCAGCGCGCGAGGAAATCCGCGACATCGTCAATGACATCATCGCCATCAAGAACCTCGTCATGTCGATTGCCGAGCAGGAGGAACTGCTCGACGACATCTGCAACGACGTGCTGGGCTATGGTCCGCTGGAGCCGCTTCTTTCTCGCGACGATATTGCCGACATCATGGTGAACGGTTCGCGCCGCACCTATATCGAAGTGGACGGCCTGCTGCAGGAAACCGGCATCCGCTTCCGCGACAACCAGCAGCTTCTCAACATCTGCCAGCGTATCGTGAGTCAGGTGGGACGCCGCGTCGACGAATCGAGCCCGATCTGCGACGCCCGCCTGCCGGACGGTTCCCGCGTCAACGTCATCGCGCCCCCGCTGTCGCTTGACGGCCCTACCCTGACCATCCGAAAATTCCGCAAGGACAAGCTGACGCTCGACCAGCTGGTGCGATTCGGCGCCATATCCAATGCCGGGGCGGAACTGCTGCAGATCATCAGTCGCGTGCGCTGCAATGTCATCATTTCCGGCGGCACGGGTTCAGGCAAGACCACGCTTCTGAATTGCCTGACACGCTATATCGACACGCACGAACGCATCATCACCTGTGAAGACTCGGCAGAACTGCAATTGCAGCAGCCCCATGTCGTGCGTCTGGAAACCCGCCCGCCCAATCTTGAAGGCGAAGGCGAAGTCACCATGCGCGACCTGGTGAAGAACTGCCTGCGCATGCGTCCCGAACGCATCATCGTCGGCGAAGTGCGCGGTCCCGAAGTGTTCGACCTCCTGCAAGCCATGAATACGGGTCACGACGGCTCGATGGGCACGATCCATGCCAACAGCCCGCGCGAATGCCTCAACCGCATGGAAGCCATGATCGCCATGGGCGGCTATGTGCTGCCGCAAAAGACGGTACGCGAGATCATCGTCGGCTCCGTCGACATCATCATCCAGGCGGCACGCCTGCGCGACGGCTCGCGTCGCATCACCCATATTACGGAAGTGGTGGGACTGGAAGGCGACGTCATCACCACCCAGGACCTCGTTCTCTACGATATCAAGGGGGAAGACGCTTCCGGCCGCATTCTCGGCAGCCATAGCTCGACCGGTATCGGACGTCCCGCCTTCTGGGAACGCGCCCGCTACTATAATGAGGACAGCCGCCTGGCCTCCGTGCTCGACAGCATGGAAAGGGCCAATGCATGACGGGGCCCGCCAGCATTGTGATGTTCGTGGTGCTTGCCGTCGTCGCTTGTGCTGCTTTGTTCTACGCACTCTTCTATGACAAGCTCGGCAAGAAGAACCACGCAACGCGGCGTCTTGAAACCGTGCGCAACAGCGGTTCGGAACGGGCGATAACACGCAGCGAGCGCGACAGAAACGCCGACATCCAGAAGCGCCGCAAACAGCTGCAGGACAATATCAAGGATCTGGAAGCCCGGCAGAAGCAGCGTGAGAAGAACCAGAAATACCCGCCGCTCCGCATCCTGCTGACGCAGGCGGGGCTCAATCTCACCTTGCAGAAATTCTATCTTTATTCCGGTGCCTCGGCATTTTTCGCCACTTTCATCGCGCTGCTCTTCGGCGCGCCGCTGCTTTTCCTTCCCGGTATAGCGATTGCCGGCTTCTTCGGTCTGCCGCGCTGGTTCGTGCTGCAAAAGCGCAAGCAGCGGCTGAAGAAATTTCTCGAGGAATTTCCCAACGCGCTCGATGTCATCGTGCGCGCTACCCGCGCCGGGCTGCCGCTCAATGACGGCTTGCGGCTCATTGCGAGCGAGGCGGTGGAACCGGTCAAGAGCGAGTTCAAGAAGGTCGTCGAAGCGCAGCAGATCGGGCTTTCCATCCCCGAAGCGGTCGGCAAGATGCCCGATTCCATGCCCTGCCCGGAAACCAACTTCTTCGCTATCGTCATCCAGATACAGGCACAGGCGGGCGGCAATCTTTCCGAGGCGCTCAACAATCTTTCAAAGGTTCTGCGCGACCGCAAGAAGATGAAGGCGAAGGTCAATGCGCTTTCCATGGAAGCCAAGGCTTCCGCTGCGATTATCGGCGCGCTGCCCTTCATCGTCATGGTTCTCGTCTATCTGACAAGCCCGCTCTATATGACGCTGCTTTTCACGTCATCGACTGGCCATATGCTCCTGGGCATCGCAGCCGTGCTGATGCTGACCGGCATCTTCATCATGAAGAACATGATCAACTTCGATATGTGAGGCACCGGATATGTTTTCTCTCCTCACACTGAAATTGTCCGATCCGCAGTTTCTGATCGGCGCGCTGATTACGGTCGCGGTTTTTGCAACCGTGGTGACCATCCTCCTGCCGGTACTGAGCGGAAACGCGCTCAAATCGCGCATGAAATCGGTCGCCACCGAGCGCGAGGCCATTCGCTCGCGCGAGCGGGCCCGCCTTGCAGCCGAAAGCGACCGTCGCAGCAGTCTGCGTCATCAACAGAAGCAGGGCATCCGGGAATTCGTGGAAAGGCTCGATCTCAAACGCGCGCTGGCCGACGAAAAGACAATCGCTTCGCTCAGGCAGGCGGGCTTCAGAGGGCAAAACCCGCTCAACATTTTCCTGTTCCTGCGTTTCGTGCTGCCTTTCGCGGCAATGACCGTTGCCGCAATCTACATTTTCATGCTTGGCGTGCTCGCCGATCAAACCTTCTTCGTCCGCCTTCTCGTCTGCATTTTTGCTGGCTATGCTGGCTTTTACGCGCCCAACCTCTATGTCTCGAACCGCGCAACCAAGCGCAAGCAGTCCATCCGTCGGGCATGGCCCGATGCGCTCGACCTGATGTTGATCTGCGTTGAATCGGGCATGTCAACGGAAGCTGCCTTTCGCCGGGTGGCCGACGAAATCGGCATCCAGTCCGTCGAGCTGGCCGAAGAACTGATGCTGACCAATGCCGAGCTTTCCTTCCTGCCGGAACGCCGTCAGGCCTATGAAAATCTCGCCAATCGCACCGGTCTGGAACCGGTAAAATCGGTCACGCAGGCCCTGATTCAGGCAGAGCGTTACGGCACGCCGGTTGCGCAGGCGCTGCGCACGCTTTCTCAGGAAAGCCGCGACCTGCGTCTGCTGGAAGCCGAAAAGAAGGCTGCGGCCCTGCCGCCGAAACTCACCGTTCCGATGATCGTTTTCTTCCTGCCCGTGCTCTTTATCGTCATCCTTGGTCCGGCCTTCATCCAGATTTCGGCGCAAGGCGGATTGTTCGGCGGTAACTGATAAAAGAGGGTTCAGCCCTTCGGCTTGTCCTTGAGCATGTTCCAGGAGTTCTGCTGCGCAAGCATGGAACGAAGATAATCCGTATTGGCCTTGGCCTGTTGCGGAGAAATCTCTTGCGCGGCAATCGCCTCGGCTTCCTGAAAGCGGCCTTGCAGACCGACCGACAAAGCGAGATTCTGGCGCACGCGGCTGTCGGCGCCGGGCGCAGCTGCTGCCTGTTTAAAATAGGTTTCCGCTGTCCGCGCATCACCCGCCAGAAGATAGGACATCCCCATATTGGAGATGATCGACGGTTCATTCGGCTGAAGCTGCAGCGCCTTCTGGTAGGTCGCGCGGGCTTCTTCCCGCTTGCCCATCTGGTCGAGAATGGCGCCTTCAGCGGAAACCAGTTTCCAGTCTGGATAGGCCGGGTTCTGCGCGCGGCGAACGGCGTCGAGCGCTCCGTCAAACTGGCCTGCACCGGCAAGCGCCTTGCCATAGGCGGCAAGAACAGCCTGATCCTTCGGGTAGACAATGACGAGCGCCCGCATGACAGCCAGCGCCTGATCGTTACGGCCAAGACGCGTCAGCACATTGGCATAGTTGAGCGCCGTCTGGCGATCCTTGGGATTACGTTCATACTGCGCGCCAAGCCGCCCGGCCATGGCTGCAAGCTGCGCGTCGTTCATGTGATCGAAAGTGGCGACCGTTGCTGCGCGACGGACCGAGCCCGTTGTCGTCCGGTCGACGGATGTGCAGCCGGAAAGAAGCAATGCTGAAAGAATGCAGGCGAAGCCCAGACGTGTTGCGATAGCGTCTTTTCGAGCGATGTTCAGCATCCCGCCTCTCCTGCTAAAGCGTGTCGTGCATCCAACATGCTCTAGTCTCTTGTTCTCATGCATGTCTTCATCCCGAAACCTCTCGGGAGACCATGCTTTAGGCCGGACGATGCGCCCATGCCCCCTCAAGCCCAATTCCTGTTAAATCAATAATCTGTTAACCCTAATGATTGGTTAACAAAGCGATTGCGGTTTTGGTTTCCGCACGGCAATAATCGCGCTATCCGTTTGTTTTAGCGCATCTTGTCCGAAAATCGTTTCACACTTTTCGGCATGCGCTATCAGCTTGTTTTTATGAACTTCCGACAAAATCCCAGCGCTTTTGCCGGACAGCGCTTACTGGCCAGAAAGAGCATCATGTCTGTCGAACTTCTTTCCCGAAAATCCGAACAAAGCCGTCCGATCTGGTTTACGCCGAAAGGCGGGCTGGAAACTTCCGGCCTTCCTCCTGAGGCAATTGCGTGGGCCAAGGCCAATGGCTTTGACGGCGACGCCGGACGGGTCCTCGCTCTCCCCGGCGCGGACGGATCGGTATCGGGTGCACTGTTTGGGACAGGCGACGAGGAAAAGAACGGCCAGTCGCAGCTTCTGGCGGGAAAGCTTGCGCGCAGCCTCCCGGAAGGAGACTGGCATATAGAAGGCGCAGTCGACGATGCAGCGCTCGCGGTTCTTGGCTTCCTGATGGGCGGCTATAATTTTACGCGTTATCGCAAGGCAAACGGCAAGGCGATTCGCCTCGCCCTGCCGGATGGCGCGGATGAAGCCGAAATTCGCCGCATCGCCAGCGCGGTGACGCTGGTGCGCGACCTCATCAACACGCCGACCAACGATATGGGGCCGGATGCCCTCGAAAACGCCGCCCGTGAACTGGCGAAGAAATACAAGGCCGACATTGCCGTCACCGAAGGCGATGCGCTTCTGGAAAAGAATTTTCCGATGATCCATGCGGTCGGTCGCGCTGGCGCCATTGCGCCACGCCTGATCGATCTTGGCTGGGGCAAGGCAGGCGATCCGAAAATCACGCTGGTCGGCAAGGGCGTCTGCTTCGACACCGGCGGTCTCGATATCAAGCCGGCAAGCGGAATGCTTCTCATGAAGAAGGACATGGGCGGGGCCGCCAATGTGCTGGGTCTCGCCTCCATGATCATGGACGCACAACTGCCGGTGCGGTTGCGGGTCCTCATCCCGGCGGTGGAGAATTCGATCGCCGGTAATGCCTTCCGGCCGGGGGATGTGCTGCAAAGCCGAAAGGGCCTGACCGTCGAAATCGGCAATACAGATGCGGAAGGCCGTCTGGTCCTTGCCGACGCGCTGGCACTTGCCGATGAGGAAGAGCCTGAACTCGTGATCGACATGGCGACGCTGACGGGAGCTGCGCGTGTCGCGCTTGGTCCAGACCTGCCGCCATTCTATACGCATGATGACGGGCTTGCCGCTTCCATCGCCCAGTGCGCGGATAGGACAGCGGACCCTCTGTGGCGAATGCCGCTCTGGAAGCCCTATGCGCAAAAACTCTCCTCGCGGATTGCCGACATCAACAATGTCACCACCGACGGCTTCGCCGGATCGGTAACGGCAGCCCTTTTCCTCAGCAAATTTGTCGAAAAAGCCAAGGCATGGGCGCATTTCGACATTTTCGGCTGGGTGCCGGTCGAAAAGCCTGCCTCTCCGGTCGGTGGAGAAGCGCAGGCCATTCGCGCTCTTTACCAGCTTTTGAAGGAACGCTACCCGGCGCGATGAATCTCCTTGCCTGAAACGCAGAAAGCAGATTGAATAAAACGGTTCCGAAACAATCCCCGTTCGGGTGGAGCCGGATGCCAATTGAGCTGAAGCCGTTGCAGGCCCTGACATTGCTGAGAACCCTGTCGCTGGAACAGGTGCGCGACGAGATGCCCGATCTCACCACGCGGCAGGCAGCCATTCTCCTCACCATCTATCTGGAGCCCCCGCCGCACACCGTGCGGGGACTTGCGGCAAAACTGAACGTTACCAAGCCGGTTATCACCCGCGCGCTCGACACGATGGGCGCGCTTGAGTTCGTCTCCCGGCATCGTGATGAAAAAGACCGACGAAATGTGCTAGTAAAAAGAACGGTCGCCGGTGCACTTTATGTTGAAAGACTGGGTGATCTGGTGATCGCCAAAGCAAGGGAGTTACCACTTTGACCATGCTCGACCGCCGCCTCAACGCCTATCGCCCCGACCTCGCCGATGAAAGGCTGACCGGGCAGGTGGAAGCGGCGCGTTTTACCGCAGGAATACAGATGCGGGTTTCCGCCCCGGTTGTCGACCTGCGCGCCGAACCGCGCATGGATAGCGGGCCGCAGACCCAGATGATCTTTGGCGATTCTGTCCGCGTCTTCGAGGAAATGGATGGCTGGTCGTGGGTTCAGGCAGAACGCGACGGTTATACGGGTTATGTCTCCGCTGCCGCGCTGGAACGCCCGGCGGGCGATGCCACGCATATGGTAGTGGTGCCCCGTACCTTCATTTATCCCGGCTCTGATCTTCGCTTCCCGCATACGAAGGCACTGTCGCTCGGTTCACGCGTGCGCATCGTCGGCGCTGCCGAGGCGCGAGGCACGAAATATGCGTTGCTGGAAAGCGGTGAGGCGCTGATCGCAAGCCATCTTGCGCCGGTCGACGAACACGCGGCGGACTATGTGGCCGTCGCAGAAACCCTTCTTCACACCCCCTATCTATGGGGCGGCACGTCGGGCTTCGGCATTGACTGCTCCGGCCTCGTGCAACTGTCCATGTGGGTGGCGGGTCGCGAGGTTCTGCGCGATTCCGACATGCAACAGAACACGCTTGGCGAAATAGTCGAGCCCGATGCGAATTATTCGAACCTGAAGCGCGGCGATCTCGTCTTCTGGAAGGGCCATGTCGCCATCTGCGCATCGCCCGACATGCTGATCCATGCGAGCGGCCATACGATGACGGTCACGCTGGAACCGCTACAGGACGCCATCAAGCGAATTGCCTATCTCTATGATCTGCCGACGCTTATCCGAAGACCCTGAAAATGGGGCGGGGAATTCATGAAGGGAAAGACTACACTGACGGTTGCGGTTCTGCTGATCGGCTTCGCTTTGTCTTTTCCCTCCCCCGTTTCGACTGAAAAAATTGCGCGCATGACCATTCCCGCGACACCTCCCGCTTTCGCCGATTTAAACGGCATCCAGATGTACTACAGGATCGTCGGTAGCGGTTCGCCGATCCTGCTTATTCCCGGTGGCTTGTCCGACCAGCATGTGTGGGATGCGCAGCTTCCAATCCTTGCGCGTCACCACACGGTGATCGTCGCCGACAGCCGCGGACAGGGACGTTCCACTCGCACGGTGGAGCCGATCACCTATGGTTTGATGGCTGACGATTATGTGGCGCTGCTCGATTCTCTCCACATCGATAAGGTCGATCTCGTCGGCTGGAGCGATGGCGGCATTATCGGCCTCGATATCGCGATGCGTTATCCCGAGCGGCTGAAAAGCCTTTTCGCGCAGGCGGCAAACGCCACGCCCGACGGCAATACCGGTTATGTCGAGGCACGAGCCGAAGGAAAGCCGATACCGGAACTGCGCCATTATGAGAGCATTGACAGGGAAATTCATGCGCTCTGGGCGAACGAGCCGAATTATACGGATGCGGACTTGTCCCGCATCCGCGTACGCACGGCGATTGTCATCGGTGATCGCGATACCGCCATCACACGCGAGCATACAGAGTTCATTGCCAGCCAGATACCGGGCGCAGAGCTGATTATTCTGCCTGATGCCGGCCATGGCGTTCCCATTGAAAATCCACGCCTTTACGCCCACACGGTGCTGCGTTTCATCGACGGCAAGAATGCCGAAGAAACGCAGACCGCAAGCCGGAAAAGTTAAACCCGGTTCGGCAATACGCGATCGGGCGGGCGATGCCCGTCGACAAAAGCCTTGATGTTGATGATGACCTTGTCGCCCATGTCGATGCGGCCTTCCATGGTGGCCGACCCCATATGGGGCAACAGGACGACCTTGCCTTTTTCGGCAAGCGCCAGCAGGCGAGGATTGACCGCCGGTTCGTTCTCGAACACGTCCAGTCCGGCGCCAGCCAGCTTGCCCTGCTCGATCAGTTCGATCAGCGCATTTTCGTCGATGATCTGGCCGCGGGCCGTGTTGACCATATAGGCGGTCGGCTGCATCAGTGCGATGCGACGTGCAGACAGCAGATGGAATGTGGCAGGCGTCGAAGGGCAGTTGACCGAGATGATATCCATCCGGGCCAGCATCTGGTCGAGACTGTCCCAATAGGTCGCTTCCAGCTCTTCCTCGACCTGCGGGCTGACGCGTTTGCGGTTGTGATAGTGAATGGAAAGTCCGAAAGCCTTGGCGCGGCGGGCAACAGCCGTACCGATGCGCCCCATGCCGACAATGCCGAGGCGTTTGCCCCAGATACGCCGCCCGAGCATCCAGGTCGGCGACCAGCCCGGCCACTGCCCGTGGCGCTCGCCCAGCATGTTGGCGCCTTCCACCAGACGTCTTGGCACGGAGAGCAGCAGCGCCAGTGTCATGTCCGCCGTATCCTCGGTGAGAACATTGGGCGTATTGGTGACGGTAATTCCGCGCTTTGCGGCTGCGGCAACGTCGATATTGTCGACGCCATTGCCAAAATTTGCGATCAGCTTGAGATTGGGGCCAGCCTGTTCGATTGCCGCCGCGTCGATGACATCCGTGATGCAGGGCACCAGAACGTCCGCTTCTTTCATCGCGGCGATGATTTCCGGCTGATTCATGCGGTGGTCGTCTATGTTCAGACGCGCATCAAACAGTTCCCGCATTCGGGTTTCCACTGGGTCCGGCAATTTTCGCGTAAGAACGACCAGCGGTTTCTTCTTGTTCGACATCTCCACCCCATTGTTGAGCAAAGCCCCCGGAACAGCCCGTATCTTAATCAACCGACAGGGCGCGCTCCAAGAAATTTCCTGCACATTTCCAAGGGAAACCTACTCCCACATTTCCCGAAAATGCGTTAACCGAAGCTTCATGTTGAGACCTCCTTAACCAAGGCGGTGCAATATGGGATATTGCTTCGGCTGAACATCTCTATCAAGGCGAAGCGGCAAAGACAAAGAAAAACCGGAAACTTCAAGTGCCTCTTGGAAAGCCTGCAACGACTTTCTGGAAAGGTGCATTTGAAATCAAATAATTAGGTCGCATCTCCATCTGTTGTACACAAATGGATGCACCGACCTGAAAACAGGACGGCAACGTCGCCTCGCAGCTCCCTTTACTGCCGAAGCTACTACCGTTCTGTCGTGACAGGACGGCGAGAGGTCGCAGTTTGTACAGAGTACTTTCGCAACGCTTTTGGATAGCCACGCTCGGCTTTCTGGCATTTTTTCTCATTCTGGCGCCGCTTGGCGCTTCGCACAGACATGCCTCACAGGCTGCAGAACCCGCAGGCACCACTGTCGGCGCGAGCGGACTTCCCGTTCCGCGTTTCGTCAGCCTTAAACCTGCTCGCGTCAATCTGCGCATCGGACCGGGGCGTGATTATGCGGTTTCATGGCTTTTCATGAAGGCAGGACTGCCGGTCGAAATCATCCAGGAATATGACAACTGGCGCCGTATCCGCGATGCCGACGGTACCGAAGGCTGGGTTTACCAGTCGCTGCTTTCCGGCAAACGAACCGCTATCACAGCCCCCTGGCTCAAGAACGATCAGGGTTCAATGATCAATATGCGCCGCGATGCCAGCGATACAGCGGGGCTGGCGGCCGAGATCGAGCCGGGTGTGGTCGGGACTGTGCGCGAGTGCACCGGCCAGTGGTGCCGGGTGGACATGGGCGGGGTCCGCGGCTGGATAAAGCAATCGGATCTCTGGGGCGTTTATCCCGGCGAGGTTTTCGACTGACCCTTTCCTGCGGTGCTTGATAACGGACCGGCGAAGCTTGACTTCGCCCGGCACGAACCGATATTGCGATTAGAGCGCCGGTTTCACTCAATCAAATCGGCGCGTGCTGAATTGAAATTTTGAAAGAGTTTTATGCGCAGACGTTCATCGCTGCCGTTTTAACGGATTTGAACCCGCCCGCGCGGCGGAACCCTTGTGCATATTCAAAACTCTGGAAATCATGAAAAATCACGAAGCAATAATCCGCGCCTATGAGGGGTCGGATAAATCATCCTTGTCATCCATCTGGTATAGAGCCTCCCTGGAAGCCCATTCCTTTCTTGGAGAAGACCGACTTCAAGAGCAGCGCAGGCTCATAGAAGACGTCTATCTCGAAAAGGCGGAAACATGGGTTGCGGCAATCGATGGCAGGCCGGTGGGCTTTATCGGTCTGCTCGATAGTTTCATCGGCGGGCTGTTCGTTGACCCCGAGGTTCAAGGCCGTGGAATAGGACAGATCCTGATTCATCACGCCTTGGCATTGAAGGGCGAGTTATCGCTCGAAGTCTATGCCTACAACGAACGAGCATGCCGTTTCTATAACCACCTGGGTTTCAAAATCACCGGCGAGCGAGCGGAAGACGACGACGGCCTTCCCTTCCGCAACATTCAAATGGAACTGAAAGGCTGACAAGCGAGCGGGGCGAAAAATCGCCCCGCTTCCACTTGATGGTTTCACCAGGCAGGAATCACCGATCCCTTGAACGTCGTGGCGATGAATTCCTTCACTTCATTGCTGTGATAGGAAGAGATCAGCGCCTTCACCCAGTCGGCATCCTTGTCTGCGGTACGAACGACAAGAATATTGACGTAAGGCGCCTTTTCGCCTTCCCGCACCAACGGGTCGGTTGCCGGGTTCAGCCCCGCTTCCATGGCATAGTTCGTGTTGATGACGGCAGCATCGACGTCTTCCATCGAACGCGGAAGCTGGGCGGCATCGAGCTCAACGAATTTCAGGTTCTTCGGGTTCTCGACGATATCGAGGGCGCTGACTTTCAGCCCCTTGGACGGATCGAGCTTGATGATGCCGTTTTCGGCAAGAACGAGCAAAGCGCGCCCGCCATTGGTGGGATCGTTGGGGATCGCAATCGTCGCGGCGTCGGTGAGCTCGGAGATATTCTTCAATTTCTTCGAATAAAGCCCCATCGGAAAGTTGACGGTTTCGGCAACGCTCACAATTTCGAAGCCGCGATCGGCCACCTGATTGTCGAGATAAGGCTTGTGCTGGAACGAGTTCGCTTCCAGTGCGCCATCCGCTAGCGCCATGTTCGGAATGACATAATCCGAGAATTCCTGAATATCGATTTCAAGGCCGTTCTTTTCCGCGACTTCCTTCACCTTTTCCATGATCTGAGCGTGCGGCCCCGGAGTTACGCCGATCCGGATGGTTTTTGCAAAGGCGCTGCCGGCGGTGAAGACGGCGAGGATGGTTGCGGCGACAAGCAGTTTGCGCATGATATCTCCATGGAATGGGGCCGGCCGAAATCTGGGAGGCGATTCAGCCGGGACAGCAGAATTTTTCCCTTTTCAGCCCCATGCACACCAATAGGCAACAAAAAAAGCGGCCATGGCCGCTTTCTTTTAATTTCGACTGAAACAGGGTGCCCTGTTACTGGCCCTTGCGGCGCAGGCGAACGATGATATCCACATTGACGATTTCCATGCCGTCCGGCGCATCGGGCATGTTGGCAACCGTAGGCTGGCCTTTTTCGCCATGCGGAATATCGAACACGACATTTTCTCCTTCCAGGAAGAAATGCTGGTGGTCCGAAATATTCGTATCGAAATAGGTCTTCGAGCCTTCAACCGCGATGATGCGCAGCATGCCCGCTTCCGTGAACTGGTGCAGCGTGTTGTAAACCGTTGCAAGCGACACCGGCACGTCGGCCATGACAGCCTCTTCGTGGAGATCTTCCGCAGACAGATGGCGATCACCCTGGGCGAAGATCAGGCTCGCAAGCGCAACGCGTTGCCGCGTCGGACGCAGGCCCGCGCGGCGGAGCTGCTCTTCCATCGAGACCGTCGAGTGGGTATGTGAAGACTGCATATTCACCGTTGGTTCC
>Ga0182735_1000865_pt1 | contig 21744 bp, 36 predicted proteins | sample eDN5th30CKraftMG_FD_128524 | JGI IMG/M metagenome (GOLD analysis project Ga0182735, IMG submission 128524) | Enriched Miracle-Growth compost microbial communities from Emeryville, California, USA - eDNA 5th pass 30_C Kraft MG (version 2) (version 2) ...
CGGAGACGATTTGGACGCCATAGCCTGCTGCATGATCGAAAACACATCAGGGATATTCGCGTTGATGCTCTCGTTCGAGATCGGCGCCCCGGTGTAGCCAGTCGCGGCAAGCGCGCCATTCATTCCTGCCAATGTCGGAGCAGATAAGTCTGCCTGTGTCGGGCCGGTATAGGTGTTGTAGCCAGTCTTGCTGTTGTACAGATTTAGCGCGTCACCGGCTGCCTGCGTGAACAGCGGCTTCGACCATGCTGGTGGCTCTGATTTCTGTGTCGTTTCGGACTTCTTGCTGCCCATGATATTACCCTATCTGTGAGATTTAGCTGCGGCTCCGCCGTGCTCACTCCGCGAGCGGGCGTAGTTTTCGGCATCTTCGACAGTTTTGAAGCGCCGCCATGTGGGGCCATTCTCGGCTTCATAGCGTTGCATCATGTTTAGGATGACGTCTTCTGGTGCCGACTGATTAGCGAGATCAATAGGGCCATTCGGCCCCATCCAAAGAGAAGGAACGTTCGCGTAATCACCCTGCGGCGTTTGAACCGTCCATGTTCGTTCTGTAGAAATTGATCCATCTGGATTGGATATGAACTCATCACCATTAAAAGGGCGCAACGCCATTCGCCGCTGCTGGTCCGCTACTGTAGAGAGAAGTCCGCTTAATGGTGCTGGGCGATTGAGCATATCGAGAAGCCCCATGTCATAGACCTTTCGAGTAAATGCGCGCCTCTGGCTGGTATCCAAACCGTGGCAAAAGGCGCATCCAGCCGTCACGGCCAATCAATCGGGCTTTCTCTGCCCCGTGTTCTCGCTTCGCCCATGCTTCAATTTCCTTGAGCAAGGGCATGCTTTCCCGAAGACGCGAGCCGCCAACCTCGGCAAGAACAAGCGTCTTGGCCCCGGTGGCGTCATCAACTGTGATTTCTGTGATCGGGGTGAGGATAACCCGGCCTGTTTCATCCTGGATGATCCAGAGCTGTCGGCGTCCCATTGCGCACTGCTTGATGATGTTCGACACGGTTTCATCAGGGAACCGAGCCACATACTTCTCCAGACACGCCACGATATCAGGCCAGAGCGGGGCCATTTCGTCAGGCTTCATCGTTGAGGTCAGCCGAATAGAGACGCTCATCAGATCATGCGTCCCGGCACTTCGGTCAGCGTCATAACCACGTCGATGGCGTTGGCCGTTCCTGCCTGAAGGCGGATTATGTCCCCGGCCCCCGGTGCGAAGCCTTCCAGTGGCAAAGTGATCGTTCCATTCGCTGGGACAACATGCTGATAAATCAGCCGAAACTGGTCTGCCTGCTGCACCGAATACCAGTTCACTGTTATAGTCGCGTCTGTTCCCGTGATATTTGCGCAGCGGATATCGATGATCTGTGTGTAGCCCGTAGCTGCAAAAACATCAGTGTTGGCGGTTGTGGTGAGATGAGCGCCGACAATGCGGCAGTTCTCTTTGGCGAAATTGGCCATTACTGCTGGCCCTCTGCCTTGCCTGTCGGCTCAACACCGTGGCAATGGTTCCATGTTTGGCCAGCATTGATCGTAATCTCGAACCGATGGAAGCGACCGCTCGCCCTTGCCGGGATCAGCCCTGTCCGGTTGACAGAATAAGTTGGTTTCCAGCTTGTCGTGCTACCAGCCCTGTCACGGATACCAACACGACCTTGAATGGCCCCTGCGTCACACAACGGGCGCCAGCCTGAGACAAAGGTGCGTTTGCCAGTCGCCAGTTCAACGGCAGCCGTGCCCATCGTGGCCTGCAACGGTGTTCCGCTGAAAAAGCCCATTTCATAATCTGTGCTGAATGCCGCCAGTGTCGGCGCACCCGCTGCCCATGCGCGACTGTCCAGAGAATAAGGAAGCTCATCCAGCGTGTAACCAAGGGCTGTCAGGCTATCGAGCGTGTAACCCGGTGTGGTTGCTCTGACCAATCCGGTCATGATGGTTCCGGGCTGGAGCAGAGACCACTTGTCGATCCCGTAATGGTAGCAAAGCACCTTGTCATAGGAATACTCGTATGGGTTTCCCTTCGAACGATAGGCCCAATAGACGATCTTGCGCACGGGATCTGCGCTGCCGAACACCTGATAAAGCTCTGACAGGGCGATATCATCCAGAAACGTTTGGTCGACGCGCTCAACACCAATCGGCGTGGGCGGGTTGCCGTACCGATAGAAGCCGTCGAGTGCGAGATAGAAAATGCCGTTCCCCGTCGACACAATAGACTGTGGCGCGACTGCACCGTGGGCATCGACGGTCTTGGTGAAGGTCGCAACGAGCGGCGTATCAAGCGCCAGCGTCATTTCGCGAATGCACTTCTCCTGGAAGATCACTGCGCCCTTTTCAAACCCGCATGATCCCATGATTTCCCCACCGTCTGGGAACGGCTGGAAATCGGATGATCTTTGACGCGGGGTCCAGAATGTCGGCTGGTTGAGACCCGACCACTGTACGGTCTTTTCATCGGTCGTCAGGTTCATTCCGACGACGAAATCACCGACGACGCTCACATGACGAGGGATTGGGGCATCTGCCGCAAGATCCGCAAACGTCCCGATCACTCCTGAAATATCGATGAACTGGATTGGATCGATGCCATTGGCGGCAATGACCCAGCTTCCGTAATCGGCAAAACTCCAACGTATGGTATCGGCAGTGGAATAGCCGCCTGCTTTGGACACATTATCCCACGCCAAAGTGCCCGGATTAAGCACGTATAGCCCGCTCTTGGTGCCGCAAAACTGGAGATACTGCCCATTCTTGACATAAGCGAGGTGTGATCCTTGCGGACGCTCCGGCGTGGCCTCTGTGAACGGTACGAACGCAGGGAATGGTCCCCACGAATTCACATGCGGCAGGACATTGACGAGGTTATCCGTGGTCGCAGCATCGAAAATCGACCTGTCTGGCGCGTACTCAGCAATGGAAATCATGGAGTCGGCCCAGATGCGCGCGCAGCGGCGCGGCTATACATCGCCATTTCTTCAGCGGCCAACAGGGCGTCGAGTTGGCTACGAAACATTGTCGCCATGCCTACGGTCCGTTCTGAGTCTGCAATGAAGACGCCAGCATGCATGCAAGCGCCATAGAGATAGATGTTTGGGAACTTTTTCAGGAGCCAATTGGTCTGATTATCAACGGACAAGGCCGGTATCTTCGCCCAATAGCTGAATTCGATGTTGCTCGCTGTGGTCGGCATGACCGTAAGCGTCTCACCGTCAATGGTGAAGTATGCGGGATCACCAGCCAGACGATACGGCAGTTCAGCGTCAGCATAAGATGGAGCGACCACTGAAAGTGGTCGGCGTGGATTTGTCATAGCCGTTACCTGTCTGAACGCTAGATAATCTTCTGGCAAGTTGGCTTGGCTGTTGCTGTCGAGGGTGAGCGCTACAGTCGTCAGTTGTTGACGAGTGCGCAACTGCTGGTTCAAATCACCTTCAGCAAGCGCAATGAAGTCGCCGCACATCGGCGCCAGATCCGAGCGATCAAGCATCCAGCTTTGAACTGATGCAACCAGATCATTGTAGGAAGCGAGAGCCATTAAATGCGCCCTCCGAATGTGCGGAATTTGGCGTTATCGCTATCGTTCAGCCAGCGCTTGATGTAGTCCTGATCGCCGCCGCGCGCGGCTTCGCCCAGATGCTTGTAATAAACATCGAGCGGGATGGACGCGACCCGACGCCCGTCTTTCCACCGTTGCCCGATGCTGTTGTTCAGGTCTTCTGCATTCTGGTCAAAGAGAGCATCGACAGGGGTATCTGTGCGCACGATGACATGCGTACCCATATCGAGGTGCCAGACTTTCTTGCCGGTCGCTTGGTCGTGGCTGAACAGCCGCCAGTCGCCGTCATAAACTGCGTCGGACATGGTATTTTCCATCTAAGGGACAGGCGCGCTATCACAGCGGGCCGTATTGATCAGAAGTCGTCGGCGCGGTATGCGATGCCCTTCGAAACGATATCGCGGGCTTCATCGGCCGGGAGCTTCAGCTCTGTATCTGCCGGGAGCTTTTCATCTGCATCCAGCGGACGGTAGCCCTTGCGCAGCTTCACAGGCAGAAGCTTCACCTTCTTGCCCTTGTCGATATCGCCAACCGGTTCAGCTGGCGGCGTATTCTGGTTTGTCTGTTCGGTCATTTTCCTAACCTTTCCATGAAAAAGGCCCCGCAGTTACCCGCAGGGCCTCGGTTTCAGTCTGTCGAGACGTTTAGGTCGTTACGTCAGCAATGACGCCGTGGGCCGCTTCGTTCTTCACGATCAGCGTCCATTCCGTCTTGATAACGCGCTTGTTGGCATCGCCGGTCTTTGCAGGGGTGTCCTGCTGGATCGGGCGCAGAATTCCACGTTCGACCATATCCGGCGTGATGACGAAGATGTTGCGACCGAGCGTAGCATTTGCCATGACGCGGTTCGGAACAATCGACAGCAAGCCGAAGTCCGAGAGATAGGCATCAGCGGCCGCCATGATGGTGCCCTGACGCTTACCAGGACTGACTTCATTACGGAACGGTGCGACGTTCGCATCGCTCATGAAGGTGGAGAACGTCTGTTTGTTCTTCGGAGAGAGCATAACAGTGTTCGGATTGCCGCCAGAGACGTATACCTGACCGATGACGTCATCCAGCAGAGCTTTGGTGAAGGCGCGCTGTGTGCCATTGGTTGCAGCTTCGACCAAACCAGTCGAGGCATTGTAACCACCGTCTGCACCGCCTGCGCCGCGGCTGGCGTTGGTTTCGAGCCACGCCGGGAAGCCACCCGACACACGTGCCGTGGTGTCATTGCCATCAACAGAAGCAACATTCGAGAGCATTGCCGCTTCGATATCCTTCTTGAGCTCGACGCCCTTTTTTGCCAGCTGATACGAAAGTTCTTTCGAACGTCCTGCCTTATCAACGGCATCCTGCGTTTCCGTCACGATGACGGTTTTCAGGCTGATCTGGGAGAAGTTGGCCACACGGACGGTCGGAGTGACCGCAGCATAGTTGTATTCATCGCCTTCGATTGCCGCATTGCCCGCATTTGGCGCGGCCAGTGCGTCAGTCTGCCAGTCATGGCGGGTTGCCTTGACCTTGCTGGAGCCGATCAGCGAGTAGAACGGAGTTTCCTCCGGGGTGATCTGATAGATCACGTCTTCGAGGTCTTCGCGATTGCCTACCGCATCATACGAAGAGAAAGTGCCAGTTACCTGTGCCATGGGTTAATCCCCTAAGATTTCGAGAATGACATTGGCCCCGTCCTTGAGGGAGCCGGTTCGGCGCAGCGTTGACATTTTGTCCTGTACGGATCGGGCAGCCTGCTGTTGCGGGCTGGGTCGGCTCCCCGGCTTTTGAACCGGAGGTGCGTCCTTGGCCTTTTCAATAGCCTTTGGCTTCTGGGCCATGAGCTTTCGATACGCCATTGCATCGCGAGCCATGAGGAAAAGCCGGTGATCCATCACCTGAGAAACTTCCTCGGCCTTGATGCCATAGTGCTGAACGCCCTTGACGAGATCCGCATGAAACGACTGAAGCTTGTTCATGTCGCTCAGTTCCGGCATGGCAGCCATGAGGGATTGCGCCTCATTGTATGCCGCTTCAACCTGTGCCTGCTGGCGATGACGTGCGGTCTCCGTCTCGTTCTGCTGCTTGGCAGCCATAAGCTGCTGCAACTGTCCGACGCGGTGATCGTAGTACGCCTTCTGCTGCTGGTAAGCGAATGGATCGCTTTCGTTCAGCGAGATATCAGGCTCTTGAGGAAGGTATGCCGAAGCCACATTGATTGCGAAATCAATGCTTTTCTGGAAAAAATTCGACTGCTGCGTTATTTCCGCCTGACGGTTTTCCAATTCCTTGCGAGTGTTGGAAAGTTCCTGCGTCTTGCGGGTGTAATCGGACTGTCGAAGGTTGCCCTTCCGCCATTCCTCGATCTCGTCAAGGGTGACCTCTGTACCATCTGCAAGACGGTATCGTGGTTCTTCGACTGGTTCGGGTTCTGTCGTTTCATCATCCGATTGTTCAGTGTCATTTTCGGACACTTCTGCTTCGTCGGCAGCTTCTGAAACGGGTTCATCCGCTTCTTCAACTACTGGCTCAGCTTCAGGGTTCGCAGCGCTTTCGTTCTTATCCTCTTCCGAGGGGAACAGCAGGTTTGCGATTGCATCAGCGCCTTGGCTGACGCCCATGGACTCGGTCCCGGTCGATTCCGGGGTGTCGGTTCCTGACATTTCAATGCTCCTTCGGGCGGCTAAACCGCTCTGGGACGTGGCGCATCACTGCGCGTGTGGTCAGCGGTCAAACGACCTGCTGAACCTTGGTTGCCCGTGTCTTCGACTGGTTGTCGATGCGGGTCCAAAGGTCTCGTATGATCTGTATGCGCTGAATGATTGCGTCCTTTTCCTTTTCGGACGTTTCACCCAGGCTAAGATTGGCGAGCGTCTCAAAGGCGTCTCGCTCGATATCTTCAAACGCCTCTTTAAGACGTGGGTTTTCAATGAGCTGTCGATATTCGCCGGCTCTGATCTCTTCGGGTGTCACGATAGCGCAATCCCGGTGATGACGCCGTTTGCAACGGTAATCGTGGCCGTCGTGCCTGTGCCGGTCACGCCAGCTACGGTCTGAGCATTATCGACCATTGCTGTGGTGGCCGGAAGATTTACGCCGGTCAGCGTGTCATCGGTAACAACCGCAGTTGCGTTCTTCGAATTGGCGCCAGCTGAGTTGCGAACCGCGACCGTTGCGCCATTTGCCACAACTGCGCCGCCCTGAAGGTCAGCATCTGCGCCACGTACCTGATCGCCCCAGAACGAGGGGCCGCTATTGCGAAAGTCTGCCATTGTCGTTTCCTTTCTAGCTTACCCGCTCGTTGATGTTGGTATCTGCAACGGGCTTCCTTACTTCCATCGCCGCTTTCAAGCGGTTTGCCTCTGCTGTTAGCTGGGCTTCGAGAAGCATTTCATCACGACGAAGCTGCGCATCTTGCGCGGCCTTCTGCCGATCCAGTTCAAGCTGCGCCGCGAACTTTTCCTGCATGAGTTGAAGCTCAAGCGCGCCCTTCTCTCTGGCGGCTTGCATGTCCATCGCGTTCTTTTCGCGCTGTGTCTGAATGCTGGCAGCTGCTTTTTGCTGATCAAGCTGAGCCTGAGCTTGTGCCTTCTGCTGCTCTATCTGGATTTGCGCCTTGGCCTTCTCCGCTTCAGGATCGGGCTTCTGCTGCTGCGCCTGCTGCATTTGCTGCATCTTGTCCTGCGTGACTTCGCTATAGAAGCTGTCAGGATTGCGAATTCCTGCCGTCTCGACCATCTTGCGGAGCGTGTTGGAATATTGCTCTAGCGAGACAATCCCGTTATTCGGGCCACCCTGAGCAATGATCAGCTCCTGCTTGGCGGCGATCTGTTGCAGGATCATCAGGTCACGGTCGCGAGAGCCTGAGCCGAGGCCGACGCTCACGGTCACGTCCATATTTGCATTCCAGGAGCGCGGATCCATTTCCACCCACTGGTCACGCAACCGGATCATGCGCGGACGATCCTGATGGCGAACAATCAGTTTGAGAATGCTGCGAAACAGGCGTTTCAGGCCGGTTTCTGCGATATTGCGGGCATACAGCTCGACCTTTGCATAAGCCGCGCTCTGGGCCATCATCTGGCCTGCTGCTGTCTGGTTCTGCAAAGCGTCTGGATCAAGGGCCATGGACTGGCGCGATACACCGGTGCGCTTCTCGCTCAGTTCATCCATATAGCCGAGCATGGAATATGATTTGTCGGCTACAAACGGGATTGCCATGTCAGCGACCGCACCCGCCTGTTTGACAAGAATTGCGCCGCCAATCGTGGGGTTGATCACCTCATCAAGGTTCTTCACCTGGTTCTCGACAACCTGCCGCTGTGGGCGGTTGGAAAGATACAGATTGTCCAGCGTCTGACGCAGAAGAACGGTTTTGACCTTCTGGATATCTTCCAGTTCATCGAACAGTGAGCGGCCATTCCAGCGGTGAGGCTCAGGCATGGGAACAGCGTCCGAGAAAGGCACGTCATCCGACCATTCGTCATTCGACAGAATCATGTTGCTCTCGCCTGATCCAGCCATCACGACTTTGCGCCATTCAGCATAACCGTCGCCGTCATAGTCGCAGCGAAGGTATGCTTCATACACCTCGACTTCGACCATTAGCGGGTCGGTATCCGAGCTGTTGCGCACTGGATTGATGCGGCCCCAGCGGGCAACCTGTTCATCAGTCGTGTCGAGGTCCGCGCCTTCTGGCAGCGTCATGACCTTTTTGCGGTCGAAACCATCATCGATCAGGCTTTGGCGTGTACGCAATGACCGATGGCAAACAAAGCGCGCATCTTCAATAGACTTCGCGCCGCGTTCAATCAGAAACTCTTCGGGCGGGATCGAGCAGACGATCAGCTTTCCGTACTGGCAAACCCGCTTGATCTTGCAATCATGCGTTATGGATTGCTGCTCAACCTCTTGACCTGTTGCAGGGTCAACAACGATCTGAATGTCGACTTCCGCCGTATGCTGAAGCACTTCGACATCTTCATCCATGACAAGCTGTGTGAAAGCCATATCATCGAGGCCGGTATAGTCCAGCGTCTCATATTCCTTGGATTCGTCCCACCAATGCTTCCAGATGCCGTTTCCAAACAGCAGCCCCTCATGAAAGGCTTGGCTCAGTGTGCGATAGCCTGCGCACTCACGCATAAAGACGTAGTTCACATAGTCCGTCGCCTGCTTGGCGAAAGGCTCATCATTTGGGTTCTGCGGTTCATAGACGGCAATCGTGTCTGAAGCCGTGAAAACACGCATCAAACCCGGCAGAATCCAGCCGATAGCGTCCGATAGATCATGCGAAGTGACCTTGGAACGCCCATCCTGTGCGGGCACGTCCTTCATTTCACCGCGGAAATACTCGATAGCTTTCCCGCGCTGCATCGATAGTTCTGTATTGTCATATGAAATGGCATCATCAATGCCAGACCGCACAAGAGCAGCGAGTTTGCCCTCGTCCATCGACTTTTTCGATTTTGCCATAAATCAATGATCCATCTAAGGGACTGTACGTCTCACGACGTTCAAACCACCCATGCCGTTTGCGGCTTAGGAGTGCGGTTGTTTGTTTTCGGCTGCTCGTAGTGAACGGCCATCAATCCGAAGGCGTCTGCGCTATGCGATGACCAGTCATGATCAGGACCGAGGCCGATCCCGCGCACTTCGTCTTTCTTTTCGTGATACCAGCCAAGAGCGTCCCGACCGGCTTCTGTTGTGGCTTCGTTGAACCAGATCGACGGGAAAAGCCGGCGAACCGCCTCGATCCGCATCTTTGCTGCGCCTGCGCCTTGGTTCGGGATGACCTCAACGTCAAACTCTGCATCTTCCAGTGCAGAGCGGAAACTCACGTCATGCACCTTGTCTTTCGTGTCGCCGTCATGCGGCAGCACACATAGAGCGTTGCCATATCCGTTATCGCGCAACCATTGCACATGAACCGCGAGAGGCTGGCCCTGCGCTTCGTAGTGATCGAGAACGCGAATTTCGCGCCCGATGAACTGAACTATCCAGATCGCGGTGTTATCCGCCTTGGCGCCTGTCCCGCCGATATCCCAATAGGCCCGGATCGTCATGAGCGGGTCTTTGGCGACCTTGCTTATGCGGCCTTCATTCTTCGCATCAGTCAGATGCTTGGCGAAATATGCACCGTCGATCACAGTCGCATAAGCACCGTCCCAGACGTGCGGATATTGCTCTGGCCGCTCTGCCAGATCCGAAAGTCTGTCGCGCTCAAGCTTGGCCGGAAACTTCGGGTTGTCTCGCCAGTTGATTTCCGCGCCTTTGACCCGCTTGCTTTCCGTGAAGCGAAAGCGCTTTTCTACCGGCGCATCCTTGCGCAGCGGGTTCCATGTTACCCAGAGCTCCGCGTTCCAGTCCTCACCTTCTTCACGAAGCGTCGGAATGAGCGTGCGCCATGCCTCGTCTGTGACAGGCTCAGCCTCATCAACCCAGCAGAGAAGCAGGCGGCCTTTCGACTTGATGCTAGCGATATTCCGATCAAGGCCAGCGAACGCGAATGAGATGCGTCCATCTTTGGACTTGATGTATTTTTCGCCAATCTCGTAATAGTCCTTGAGGAAAGGCTCATCCTCAATCGCTCGCTTGATTTCTTCCAGCGAACTGTCAGCCAGCGAATTCATGAACTGGCGGGCACACAGGATAATTCCAGATATGCCCTGCTTGCCGTATTGATAGCCCTTCACTGCGGCCATCTTTGCAAATGATCGTGTCTTACCTGATCCTCGACCGCCCCATGCGGCTCTTACATCAGCATCACCCGAAAAGACCGGGATCAGCCTTGGAGGCAGTTCAATCCTCGCTGTTGTCATTGCCTGTCAGCGGGACAATCTCAATGCGGCTGATCGTTTGCAGCGGATTGTCCGCATCGCCCTTGTGCTCGACACTGGCAAGCTTCGGATGAACATATGGGGCTGCGGCCTTGGCAGCTTCAAACCGGCTTTCCGTGTCCATGCTCTCATCGCGGAGAATGTTCAGCATGTAGTCGAGAGGCGTAAGACCGGATGAAGCTGCTTTATCGGCAATCTCTCTTGTGCGCCTTGTAGCCGACCCCGGCTTTCTGCCAGCGCCACGGCGCTTCCCGCCGTGCTTAGTTTCCATCTTGATTAAGCTTGATTGTTTTCAAGAGGTGAATAGCATTCAACTCGGATTGAGACCCGCCTTCATTCAGGTAGAGAACACGCATCGCTTTACTAAGCTTCGTTATCTCGCTCTTGGCTAAAGTATTATCAGGCTCAACCAGATTTTCGATAGCATCCACCCCCTGAGAAAGAAGAAGTAAAGTTCTCAAACCCCTGTCAGAAAAAGTCATCACTTACACCTGCTATCGCTGAGATAGTCCGTAAAGCCGCAGTGGTATTCGTATTTGCTTGCACATGAGGCAAGGAGGATGAAGGCAGAGAGAGCGAGAAGCTTGGCACTCATCCGAAGTCCAGCAGCATATCCGCCTGCGCTCTCAGGATCGTCGCCACTTCTTCCGGGCTGTCCGTATCCATGAATGCAGCAATGACAGCTTCAAGCATGATCATGTTGCGCGTGCGCCAGACCTTGACCTGAGTTTTGTTCGCTATCTTGTTCAGAGCCTTAAGCTCTTTCTTGGAGGGCTTGGTCATCAGCAGGTAACTTTGGGCACCAGAGCCGGATTGATTTCGTCTGCGACAAATCTCTGATCCCACCCCTTAGGCTGGAATGGCGGCGTTGGAATGCCAAAGCTACCCGGAGCGACGATCTTATCGATCTTACCAAGCTTTGCCTGTACCTTTGCCCACTGGTCAGCATTTGGAACGCCATCGGTGAAAGCTTCGCTATATCCTTCAAGCCACGCTTTGAATTCGCTGAGTGTCATCGGTGCTCTCCAATGAAAAAGCCGCCACCCGAAGGCGACGGCTGAACCATGGATGGTACCATGGATGGTAAGATCAGAACGGACACTACAGAGGAGCATTTGCCTGTCTGTAGGTCCTTACTGTCCGGCATCGTTTGTATCAGTGACGAATACCGGCTCACTTAGACCAGAACGGGCCGGACGCTATCCCGGCTATCCAGCAGCCTAACCGGTCTGGCTATCGTGCAAACTGCCGCGAAGAGCGCTTCTAGCTTTCAGCGCCGCCGTTCTGATTGGTATGCGAGGGCTTCACCGCCGTTTATCCGTCGAGGAAGGGTGTATCGGTATGTCGCCAAGGTCGCGAGCCAGTGACATATCGGGTGGAGCGAACCAGACCCATCGCATTATGGAGCGGATACTCGTGGTCGAACCGAGCTTGGGAGCTTGGAAGGCTCTTAGGTCGCCACGACCACACCCGCAAGAATCAAAAAGCGGCCCGAAAGCCGCTCAATTTCAAACACTTTACGCGTTAGCGTAAAAATTAATGCGCTAGTTCGTTTTATATGTCAAGCGGCCTTCTGAATTTTCAACACAAGCGCTAACGAATTCAGTGCGCATCTGAGATCTGGCAGCATCGTTGGCGTGTCCTTATTCTCGATCACCACCGTTTCGACCGCCATCATCCCAAGGGGGCCGCTTTGGAGGATTGCCCGCCTACAATCACGATAGAGGCATTCGACGGCGTGATGTTTCTTTGCACGCTCGACTTCGAATGGATCGCGACTGTCTTTCCCTGCCGCCCGGTTTAGATCAGAAGGTGAGCGCACTTTTCCTGCCTCGATGACAGCCTGATAATCTTCATGCAGTTCCAGAAAGCTCATCGCCGTATCAAAATGCGATTGCGTGAATACATTTTCGTGGATCGCTTCCGGCTTAATCCGTCTCGCCCGTTCATACTCGTTGCGCCATTGGGCAATAACCAAGCCATGGTGCTGCAATCTCGCTTCCTGAACGGTGATGCCTGGGTTTTCCTGCCTGCGCTTCCAGGTGGCAGTTTCAAGGGCCAGACGTTCTTCCAGCCCTCGCGTGATTGCCTTGCTATCTGCCGATCTGCTGATCTGACCGGAAGGCGTGCGCAATACACCTTCCTTCTTCGGCCTGCCTCGCTTGGATTTCAGTTTCGCCGCCTTCGTCCTCGCCATGTCCGTTCCTCGCTGACTGGGGTTAGTCTGCCGTAAGCTCAAATTCGCTGACCGTTTTCACGTCAGCATTGGAAAGTCTGATCCGGTAAAAGCACTCATCTGGATGGCAAAGCACGCTCACTATCTGTGCCTTGTTTCCAAATGAAGACAGCTTAACCATTTGGCCACGATAGAAGGCGGCCTCTTTAACTGGTGCATAGAGCGGGTAGAGTAACCATGCGCCTATAGCCATGAACGACAATGACAGCAGCCATAATACCGCTTGCTGGTGAACCTTCATCGCCCTCTCCTATGCCGCGTGTTTGGAAAGGCGCGCTATCGTCGCCTCTCTGCCGTGAAGTGAAATGAATGCGGCGGCTTCCTCTCTGCTCTGGAATCCGAACCGTTCTTTCGAGTGAAGAATCGTTGTGTGATCGCGTCCGCCGAACTGCCGTCCAATTGCTGGCAGGCTCATATCCGGGCGGAATGCCCATGCCGAAACGATTGCGAAGTGCCTGAGATTGGTCATGGCGCGCATTCTGCGTCCACCGATGATGTCATCGTATGTGTATGCCGTTCCCTCAATGGCGCCGGTAATGATTTCCTTGACCGATAAACGGGCATTGCTCGCCCGAATGCCTACCTCTCGGTATGACGCGACGATGTTGTGATAAGTTTCGAGACGGCGCTTTTCGGCTTCTCTGCGCTCCATTTCGCGGCGCTTCGCTTCAAGAAGGATCTGAGCTTTGCTTTCCTTTTCCGCCTCGATGCGCTGGCGCTCCTGTTCAAGCTTCTTTGCCTTGAGATTGGCAATTGCTGCGGATGCACTCTGATTGGTGCGTGTTGCTGAAACTGCGAACATTACGCTGCACTCCTATTGATCTTCGGGAATGAATATCCTCGTGCCATTCCGGGATGCTTGATGATGATCCCGCGCATCGAGAGGTTATGAACTAGACGGTGAGCGCCTGACTTTGCGGAAAGGCCGATTCCTGCGGCAATTTCCTCATACGAAGGGCCAAAACCGTTCGCCTTGGTGTAGCCAATGATGAATTCGTAAGCGTCATTCTGGCGTTTTGTCAGTGTGATCATGCTGCTACCCCTTCCTTGACTGACTTAATAAACGTGTCGATTTCAGACGGCCCGCCCTTCGGCAGATAAGCTGCACCCTTCCACGGGGCTTCCCATGGCCACCCCTGAGATTGGAAATATTCGCGCCAGCGCTGATGAATGGCGGTGTCTGGTTTCACCGGCTCCAAAAGCTGCACAAGCTGGCGGTATCTGTCCTCTACGACAACAGGATCATGAGTTTCATCCATGGCCTTGAGCCGCGGGAACCCGTACTTGCTGACGTGATCCAGATGGAACTTGCGCCCTTCCTCGCCACCTTTGGCGATTACACTGGCGAGAAATGCCGTGGGCTTAGGCATGTTCGCAATCGGGCCTTCGGCAAGGATTGCCATCCGCTTGGCGAACCACATCGGATCATACTTCGCCACACCTGGCTTTGCTTTGAACGGTTCTCTCGGCTCGGGAGAGGAAATCGTGACAACCCGCGCCCAACGCTTTTCCGAGAGATAGCGGCTGAAACGGCAGATTGTCTTGCGTCCGCCCTTACGGCTCTGATCGACATAGGTGTCGAGCCAACGGATAGCTTCGTACCTGTCGGCTTCGGAAAGGCATTCCCATGCCGTCAGAGCCTCGCCTTCACTGTCGCTGACGTAGGAAGGCCAGCGAGAGAATCCCTTTTGAAAATCCAAATCAGATTTATCCGCGCACTCGTGCGCATCTCTCTCAGGGTTATTAATTACTGGTTCTATTACAGGGTTAGTGTCTAAATTTTGGACACGGAAATCCTCATTTTTTGGACACGGCTTTTCGTCAGATTTGGACACGGCTTTTTGCTCACCGTGTCTAAAATCTGGACACGGAAAATCAGCCTCAAACGCAAAGCGATAACGTGTAGATTGCTGGCGATTTGAACGGGTCTTGCGCTGCTCGCGATAGATCAATCCAGCCTGTTCTAAGTCGGCAAGCTGGTTATTCAGCGATGCACGCGACATTTCGCAGTCAGCGGCTAGCGTTTCCTGACTAGGAAAGCAGCCATGATCGGGGTGGAAACGGTCGCACAGATGCCAAAGGACAATCTTCGCGGCAGGCTTAAGTCCGCGCTGTTTTATCGCCCAGTTGGTCGCTTCATGGCTCACTTGACCACCTCCACCTCAATACCGAGGAAAGAGCGCACAAGCTTGCGCTTGAGGCGGAAAACAGGCGTTTGGACGCCCTTCACGTCGATCACGCGAAAGCGATCTTCTGTAAAATCCCAGAAAGCAAAATCGGCTTTGTACGTGGTTATTGTCTCGCCTTTCGGACCTAGGATGACAAATGGCCGTTGCAGCTCAACGCCGCCCACTTCCCCAGCCTTCTCACGCTGCTTAAGCTCAGCGTAGAAGCGAGCTTCTGCCTTGCTATCGAAAGTGATGCCGTCGAGCGTGGTTTTACGGGCGCCGTACTTGTTACGCTTGTTTGTCTGTCGGAATTCTGCTGCTGACATTCGCATCAGAACCTCGCCGCAATGAACAAGCCGATCATGCAGACCAGCAGGATTGTTAGGAGCGTTGAGAGAACAGCGGCGGCGAAAGGGTTCATTTCTTATCGGCCTCCATTCGCCGTTCGAGCTGTTCCTTTTGCTGCTTTTTTCGCTTCACGAACCTTCGCCAGAAGCTGCGAAGCCTCGCCCATAAAATCCTCCATATGAGCATCGACGTTCACCGCCTTTTCTATTTCTAGGTCGTGTTGAAGCTGCGCTATCTGGCGCTCGCAGTAATCGAAATATGCGGACTGGACGCGCTTGAAGATCGAAGCTTCAACCGTCTTGGATCGTCCGATGCGCAGATTGTTCAAAGTCCAGTAAGACATGCCGTATCGACGGCTAAGGCGCTTGAGGGCGTTGTTCTGGTCGCCCCACCCTTTCGCCTCTCTATCCGTCATTTCGCGGACATAGCGGCCCGCCATCTCGCAGCTACTCATCGGTACGCGCTCCGAAACCAATTGATGCTCGATTGACTGAATTTTTGAGTCCGTCATGCACAAAGCCTCTCGCTAAGTTCCTGATCAGAGACGACCGGAACCAAACAGAAGGACGGACATGGAACACATCGGACACGCGGCTTGGAGGGTTCTGCAAAACGCTCGCAAGGCCGCGATTGCCCGAAGGAATGACGAAGGCGCAGAAAGACGTGATGAATTGTTCCAGGTTAGCAATGGAAGATCTGCCGTCACCACGCGCCAGCACGTTGCGCCCACTACTGCGGGAGACCGTGCTGAACTTGAAAGAACGCGCAAGAAGCGCCCCGCAGGTTCGTAAATTTGAGAATTGGACAGGCTTGTTCCTCATCGCCGCCTAATCCTGTCCATGAGAGGAAGCCGTGCCACGCTTATTGAAAGGTGGCACGGCTTTTTCGTCTGCCGAGGGGGCTTGGGAGGGGACAGACGAATGGGAAACAGTTGCGGGGCTTTCACCCGCTCCGGCATGGCTCACGCTACCGTCATCCGGCCATTGCCGGGACACCTCACGGGCGTTTTCCGCTGCCGCACTTCCAGTCTCAAAAGAGCCTTCCGTGGCGCGGTCCATCTCGTTGAACAGGATTCTGAAACCAAACCCGCGCAGGTTGCCAGCACGCATGGATTCCAAGGGAGTGAAACGGTAACCGCTCATTGCTCGCCCTCCCCAATAACGCCAGCGCCGAACTTGCGGGCAATTCCATCAGAAAGGCGGATATTCTCTTGATGAGCTTCTTCGGAGATCATGCCATTAGCCAAAAGCTCTGCGGACAAAGCCTTGTGATCTTCCATACTTTCAGAAGTGCGAGCCTTGGCGCGCTCTTCGCGGCTCGTTCCCGAAGAAAAATTTTTCTCGTTAATATTTGCCAGACCCAACATGTCGGCATAGGCGCAAGCAAACTCTGCTTTCTCTACGACCTTCTGGACACGCTTGCGCTCGCCCGTTCCGTCGCGCTCATCCATGATTTGCGCTTTGAGAAGGGCCTTAATCTGCGACCAGTCGAAGCCTTTGGCAGCGGCGGCATCACGCAACGCTGCAACCTGCTCCGCAAGCTCAATCTGCTGATCGATCAGTGGATACGCCGCTGCGTAGATGTTCTTAAGTTCGCTGGAATGGCTCATACCGACGCCCTCGCAGAACGGGGGCGCTTGGGAGCCTCGAACGAAACGAAATCCTCTGGGCGCAACTTGATTTTCCGCTCTTTGGCGGCGGCAAGGAGAACAGGAACGTGCCAGTGCGGTATTGCCCCGCCAGTGCCGCCCGATTGCTTAGGCATACGCCAGCGCATCACCGAATGCGGAGAAACGCCGACAATCGTCGCAACTGCGGTTAAACCGCCAAATTCATTGATGATTTTGTTAGCTGGTTCGTGTCTCATGACCATGAATGTACGATAAACGCACAGACAACGCAAGAGGCAATGTACGATAACGCTACAACAAATGTCGAAATGATTGTGCGAAAATCAACCACCATGGAAAATTCGCAGCAAATCTATATCGACTGGATAAGGGAAGGCCTCAAAGGCGACGGGAAAACCCAGAGCGGTTTAGCCCATCACCTCGGCATTGCTCATCCGCAGATCTCACGCCTGTTAAAAGGCGCGCGGTCGATCAAGGTTCATGAGCTGCCAAAGATAGCGGAATACCTAGGTTCGCCTATCCCCGGCCCAGAAGCTGTACCGGTAACCGCTCGCAACCAGACGGTTGTTCGTGTTGTTGGAACAGTCGATGCTGGCGCTTTTCGCGAAGTAGATGAATTCACACAGGAAGAATTTCCAGAAATCTCCGCTGATCGCGACGAGCGGTTTCCACACGCCCGCATGATTGCATTCGACGTGGCGGGAGATTCAATGAATGACCTCAAGCCGCGACCAATCCTGCCGGGTGATCGCATCGTTGCCTTGGCTTATGACGATATTCAGCATGAAGTTCCGTTACGTAATGGTATGACGGTTGTTGTTGAGCGTGAACGCGACGGCGGTCATATGCGTGAATGGTCTGTCAAAGAAATACAGATGTTCCCTGACAGGACCGAGTTTCACCCGCGGTCAACGAACCCACGTCACAAGCCGATCATCATCGAAAAAAATGAAGACCCAGACAATGGCGAAACCGTCCGGGTCATAGCATTGGTCAAAAACATTGTCGGCGGATCGATGATCTAGGCAGCAAATTTCTTGCCGGTGAAATCGAACTCGCGGCAGGCCTGCGCAATATCGGCCATGAACCATCTGCTCGGCGGTTCGCACATGACAGAGCGACCGTCCGGATTCAGGAAATTCATAATAGGCAGCACGCAAAATTCGTCATCGTCGCCTACTGGCGCGAAATCAGCGATACGAAAACCATATCCGGGGAACCGGCGTGAAAGATAATCCTTCAAGCGCTCGGCAGACGCTGCCACTTGTGAAGCCCGCTCATATGGCGGAACGATGATGTATTCCAGAACTTCACGCTTCATCATACTTCTCCTACTGTAACATCTAACAGGCGACCGATAACGCTCTGACAGTGCACGCACCGGAATGGCATTCCGTTCAAAAGCGCGCTTTCCAATAGCTCATCAGCATCCCTTGGCATGTCGGTGCAGACCGGCACTGTAAGCCCCCTCACCGTCTCAACCATGCAGTTATCGCAGCGAATGTGCAGCGAAAACGATTGATACTCTTGCTGCCTAAGCGCCCACCCCATTCCCTTTCACCTCTCCTTTTGTTCTCTTTCTGTTCTCATTCAGCCAGAACAGCCGGAAAGAGTCGAGTCTTATTTTCGTACAAGGGGCGATTCGGGGCGTAAAAACTTTTTGTGCTTTTTTCGCACATTGCCTATTGCAAGGTATGTGCGTTTATCGTACATTGATCTCAACAAACGAGATCGGAGCGCAACATGCATCCCTCAATACAGACAACGTACAACGAAGTGGCAAAGACGCTTATCGGCCTGACCATAAAGGCAGAAAAGCCGGTTCGTGAAACCACCCGCCAAAAGCGCGTCATGCAGCTTGCATGGTCCATGTACCGCGCAAAACAGGCAGCGGAACTCAAGGACATTGAACTGTACCGCGCCGAGGCCACGCCAGAGCAATTCAAGCGTTGGATCAAGCGGAATACGACCTTCAATGCCAAGCAGTTCGGTTTTGCCCTGCAAAACGCACATCGCGCCATTTCGATGGAAGAGCATCAGCCAACATTCATCACGACCAAGCAGAGCTTGCTTATCGGCTCTGACAGCCGGTGGAGGTAAGACAATGGCTGAGACAAAGTTCACGCCGGGACCTTGGGAATTGGTCTCTTTGAGCGGTTACGGGAACCCTTTTTCCGTTCGTATGCCGTACATCGCAGATACAGCAAAGCCAGACCAGACGCACTACGGAATTCAATCTATTCGTCGTCGGGAGGATGCCAACCTCGTTGTCGCAGCGCCTGATCTCTTTGAGGCTACAACGCCATTCGAAGTCATTGCCATGGATCGTGCAGTTTATAGCCCAGAGTGGCGAAATCAGGACTGCATAACAATGGTTATCTCTATTGGAGAGTTGCGCGCCATCAAAGCGGCCCGTGCCAAAGCGCGAGGTGAAGCATGACGCTCTCCCCATTCGATCACCTAATCACCATGGCACTGATCGTCGCTTTTATCGCGCTGTGCCAGAGTAAGAGGACACGCTGAAATGGAAATCGACAAGAACAGAATTGAAGACGCCATCATTCAGCAGGTCGCATCTGACTTGATTTCAGATGAAAGCCTCTGGGACCGCGCAAAGCGTGCCTTCGATGCACGTATTGAGAAATTATGGACGGAAGTAGCTGAAACGCGCCTTCGTACTGAAATCGAACTTGCAATCACAAGCGGCCTTGAGCGTGAGTATTGCAAGGTTGACGGCTTCGGTATGCAGAAGGGTGAAAAGACTACCATCCGCGCCGAACTGGAAAATCAGATTGGCGGATACTGGAACACCAAGGTTGATCGCCAAGGCAAGCCCTCGACTGCCTATGGCGCCGACATGACCCGTGCCGAATGGATGATGACGCAACTCGTAGCAGCCGACTTCCAAGGCGAGATGAAACAGCACGTCATCAACCTGGGTGGATCGCTAAAGGATCACCTGCGCAAACAGCTTCATGAAACGGTCAACGGTCTTCTTTCCGAGGTTTTCTACGTCAGAAGCCAAGGCGACGAAGAACTAAACCGGCAGGATCGTAGCACCATCAAACCGAAAGCTGCGCCGGTAGGCGGTGCGAAATGACCCTCTGCGCCCTCGCACAATACTTTTCACCATCGCCGTTGCTGGTGTTTCAGCAGCATTTCTCATGCTCTGCCATCTTGAAAGAATGGCGGATATCGCAAGGAACGAAGTCGATGTCCTCTGATCATCTCACCCCGGCAAAGGTCGATCTGTTTCTGATCGCCATCAGCACGACAAGCACAAACGAGGAAAAGGAGCAGGCGATTTTTGATCTTCTGGCTGGCCCATTGCCGCCAGACGTTCGCCTCGAGCTTCACAAAACCCTCGAAGAAATCAACCCGATCGCAGTCATTCATGACAGGAGGGCAGCATGACCCCGCGCGGCAAAATTTATCTTACCTCCGCTCTTAAGCACCGCAACACCGCGAATTATTGCCGCTCAGTCGCCATCGATGAAGAGGCGAGCCGGTGTGACCACCTCGCCCGCAAATGGTGGGCTTACTACTGGGAAGAGCGGGACAAGGCTTGGAACAATCTCAGGATCGCAAAGCGGGAAAGGACCGCATCATGACAGCAGAAAATGAACGCGCCGTCATTGGCGGTAACAATCCTCCCAGCCCTTACGATCTGGTCAAGGACAAGATTGACGACCTGTACGACGAAGCCAAGCTATGGCTCGACGGCGAAAGCATCACCAGCCAAGAACAGGCAGACGAAATCCAAAAACTCATGCGCCTTATTCAGGCAGCGGAGAAGGAAGCGGACGAAGCCCGCAAGGACGAAGCCAAGCCTCACGATGATGCCAAGGCAGAAATTCAGGAGCGCTACAATCTTCTGATTGGCAAGACGAAGTCTATCACCGGCAAGACTGTTAAGGCTGTCGAGGCGTGTAAGAAGGCTCTCGCGCCATGGCTTCAAAAGCTAGAGGACGAGCGCCTTGAGCGTGAAGCAGCCGCAAAAAAGGAAGCGGAAGCAGCAGCACTAGCGGCAATGGAAGCTATGCGCCAACGTACCGGCGACAACCTCGAACAGAGCGAGCGCGCAGAGCAGCTTGTGAAGGATGCGAAGGCAGCGGAAGCCGTAGCCCGCCGCATTGGCAATGAGAAAGCTACCGCAAAGGGCTTTGGCCGCGCCGCGTCTCTCCGCACTTCTTACGTCTCGCAAGTGACCGATTACACGGCGTTCGCTCGCTATGTCTGGGCGCATCACAAGGTCGAGCTTTGCGAATTTCTTGATGATCTAGCTCGCCAGATTGTTGCTCGCGGCAATCACAAGATCGACGGTGTGACCGTCCGAGAAGAAAGAAAGGTAGCGTAATGTCTGCCAATCTCGACCTGTGGGAAGCCCACGCGGATATTGATCCGGCCTTCACCAAGGCAATCACTGGCAAGGCCTATAAAGGCACGTCACCCAACCCGCAATATGTCATCAAGTGCTTGACTGAAATGTTCGGCCCGGTTGGTCAGGGTTTCGGCTGGGAAGTGCTTGCAGAAGAATTCACACCTCTTGGCGATGAGATCCTCCATTGGTGCCGCATTCGTTTCTGGCACACCAAGCGTGAGCATTATTACGAGGCATACGGCCAGACCAAGGCGCTTATGAAGACAAAGAGCGGCCTTATGTCGGATGAAGATGCTCCGAAAAAGAGCCTCACAGACGCGATCATCAAGGCCGCTTCACATCTTGGCATCGCAGCCAACATCTTCCTTGGCCGTTGGGACGATCAGAAGTACGTGGCCGAACTCCGCGACGAATTTCGTCAGGATGATCAAGCCAATAAGCCAGCGCCAAAGAACGACGAAGCCCGCGCAACCTACGCGGCTCTCGAAAAAGACATGCGCCAGAACACAACCCGCGCCGATCTGGGCCGTTGGTGGCGCGATCCTGAATGTGAAGCCCTGCGCCGCAAGCTTCCGGTCGATTGGCAAAAGAACTTGCAGCA
>Ga0182735_1000866_pt1 | contig 21736 bp, 10 predicted proteins | sample eDN5th30CKraftMG_FD_128524 | JGI IMG/M metagenome (GOLD analysis project Ga0182735, IMG submission 128524) | Enriched Miracle-Growth compost microbial communities from Emeryville, California, USA - eDNA 5th pass 30_C Kraft MG (version 2) (version 2) ...
ACGCGCACGTCGGCCTCGTTGATATCGACGATGATCCGGTCGTCGACGACGGGATAGACCGTCACGCCGGCGAACGAGGTGTGCCGGCGCGCGTTCGAATCGAACGGCGAGATGCGCACCAGCCGGTGCACCCCGCCCTCGGTCTTGAGCCAGCCGTAAGCATTGCGGCCCTTGATCTGGATCGTCGCCGACTTGATGCCCGCCTCTTCGCCCGGCGATTCCTCGAGGTACTCGACCTTGTAATTGTGCTGCTCGGCCCAGCGCGTGTACATGCGCAGCAGGATGTTCGCCCAGTCCTGGCTTTCGGTGCCGCCCGAGCCGGCGTGGACTTCGAGATAGCTGTCGTTCGCGTCCGCCTCGCCGGAGAGCAGCGCCTCCGTCTCGCGCCGCGAGAGCTCGGTCTGCAGCGCGCGCAGCGCGTTCTCCGCCTCGGTGACGACCGACTGGTCCTTCTCGGACTCGCCGAGCTCGATCAGGCCGACATTGTCCTCGATGTCGCGCTCGATACGCTCGATGGCGGCAAGGTTGTCTTCGAGCGAGGTCCGCTCCTGCATCAGGCGCTGCGCCTTCTGCGGATCGTTCCAGAGGCTCGCATCTTCCGCGAGCTTGTTCAGTTCGTCGAGACGTTCGCGCGCTTTCGGGACGTCAAAGATGCCTCCTCAGCAGCCCGACCGACCGCTTGATATCCTCGACGAGTTTTTCGATTTCCGCGCGCATGATGGGGGATGTAGCGGCTGTTGCGGTCAGGTGCAAGACGCGAGTGGCGCGTGACGCGACGGCGAATGGAAAGCGATGTCTTTCCTCTCGCTATTCCCTGTTCGCCGTTCGCTAGTAGAGCCCGTTGCCGCTGCGCACGGCGCGGTCGACGTCGGGCGAGACCTGGACCGGCGAGCCGTCGGCATTGGCCACGCCGATGATGGAGTTGTTGTCCGGCGGCGCGGTGCCCGGCTTGAAGCCTTCGAGGATCGCCGGCCCGCCCGGAGAGGCCCGCAGGCCGGTCTTCGGATCGATGCGGATGAGCTTGATGCCCGGCGGCACGCGGAACGGAACGGCCGGCCGGTCGGCGAGCGCCGTCTTGAGAAAATCACGCACGATCGGCGCCGCCAGCAGGCCGCCGGTCGCCCGGCCGCCGATGTGGCGCGGCTTGTCATAGCCGAGATAGACGCCGACGGCGATCTCCGGCGTGAAGCCGATGAACCATGCATCCTTCTCGTCGTTGGTGGTGCCGGTCTTGCCCGCGACCGGCTTGCCGACCTCGCGCACGGCCGTGCCCGTGCCGCGCTGCACGACGCCTTCCAGCATCGAGGTGATCTGGTAGGCCGTCATCGGGTCGAGCACCTGCTCGCGATGGTCGATCAGCGTCGGTTCGGGCTGGTTGCTCCACTTGTCGGCATCGCACCCGCGGCACTCGCGCTGGTCCTGCTTGAAGATCGTCTTGCCGTAGCGGTCCTGCACGCGGTCGATCAGGGTCGCGGTGACGCGCCTGCCGCCGTTGGCGAACATCGAATAGGCGGTCGTCATCCGCATCACCGTCGTCTCGCCGGCGCCGAGCGCGTAGGACAGGAAATGCGGGAGGTTGTCGTAGACGCCGAACCGGCGGGCATACTCGCCGATCAGCGGCATGCCGATGTCCTGCGCGAGCCGCACCGTCATCACGTTGCGCGAGTGCTCGATGCCGAAGCGCAGCGTCTGCGGGCCGAAGAACTTGCCGGCTTCGTAGTTTTCCGGCCGCCACGGCGGCAGGCCCGGCCCCTGGTCGACCTCGATCGGCGCGTCGATCACGACGGTCGAGGGCGTGTAGCCGTTGTCGAGCGCGGCGGAATAGACGAACGGCTTGAACGACGAGCCCGGCTGGCGCATCGCCTGGGTCGCGCGGTCGAACTGGCTCTGATCGAAGGAGAACCCGCCGACGATCGCGAGCACGCGCCCCGTGGTCGGGTCCATGACGACCATCGCGCCGGAAATCTCCGGCACCTGCCGCAGCCGGTACTGCGTCGCGCCCTTGTCCAGCGGCTCGACGTAGATCACGTCGCCGGGGTTGAGCACCTGCGTGACCTTGGTGATGCCGCCGCGCGGCGCGCCGGTGGGCGGCTTGGCCCATTTCACGCCTTCCAGCGGGATGTTGCCGACCTGGCGCTCGCGGACCACCGCGCCGCCCGGCTCGCGCGCCGGCTGGAAGCCGATCCGCGCCGACTGGTCGTTGACCTCGAGCACCACGGCCAGGCGCCACGGCGCGATATCCGTGAGCGCGCGCACGTCGGCGAGCTTCACGCCCCAATCGCCGGACAGATCGATCTTCTGCACGGGGCCGCGGTAGCCGCGCCCCTCGTCGAACCGCACGAGGCCGTCCACGAACGCCTTGTGCGCCTCCATCTGGATCTTCGGATCGAGCGTGGTGCGGACCGAGAGACCGCCTTCGTAAAGTTTCTTCTCGCCGTACTTGTCGAGAATCTGGCGGCGCACCTCCTCGGCGAAATATTCGCTCGCGAAAATATGCGCGCCGCGGGTGCGCTGCGCGACCACGAGCGGCGCTTTCTTCGCCTTCTCCGCCTCCTCCGCGCTGATGTAGCCGTCCTCGCGCATGCGCTCGATGACGTAGTTGCGGCGCTCGATGGCACGGTCGCGGTTGCGGTAGGGGTGCAGGTCGCTCGGCGCCTTCGGCAGCGCCGCGAGGTAAGCCGCCTCCTGGATCGACAGTTCGTGCACCGACTTGTCGAAATAGAGGAGCGAGGCCGCGGCGACGCCGTAGGCGCTGAAGCCGAGATAGATCTCGTTCAGGTAGAGTTCGAGGATCTTGTCCTTGGAATAGGTGCGCTCGATCTTGAGCGCCAGCAGCGCCTCCTTGATCTTGCGCTCGAACGAAACCTCGTTGGTCAACAGGAAGTTCTTGGCGACCTGCTGGGTGATGGTCGAGGCGCCCTGCGGACGCCGCCCGGTTCCGAGGTTCTGCACGTAGAGGACGCCCGCGCGGGCGATGCCGTAGAGGTCGAGCCCCGGATGCTCGTAGAAATTCTTGTCTTCGGCGGCGATGAAGGCGTGGGTGACGAGCTTGGGAATCGCCTGGATCGGCAGATAGAGCCGGCGCTGGTTGGCATATTCGGCGATCAGCGAGCCGTCGGACGCATGGACGCGCGTCATCACCGGCGGCTCGTAATCCTGAAGCTGCGAGTAGTCCGGCAGGTCCTGCGAATAGTGCCAGAGCAGCCCCGCGACCGCGCCGACCCCGACGAGGAAAACCGTGGTGCCCGCCGCGAACAGGAAGCCGAGGAAGCGAAGCAGCAGTTTCATCTAGATTCTCGAATGTCCGGCAGGCATTTGCAGGACGGCTGCTGCACAGGCAAGCGCCAAATGACGGCATGCAACGGTTCCCGCCCGAAAGCCGGACCGGGATGCCGCCGCATCGGCCGGAAACGCGCGCCCGCGGGGCGAAAGTGGTCGCGCTCCTTTATGTTCAAACTTAGGCCGCTGCGGATCGCCATGCGGTTTCCTAGTTCGCGCCCGGCTGCGCCGCCGTGCCGGCCACGCGCGTCGAGAAATAGGTCCCGATCGCCCGCACGACGGCATCCGCTGCACGCTGCCGCCAGTGATCGGACAGCAACTGTTTCGAATCGTCCCGATTCGAAAGATAGCCCAGTTCGAGCAGGACGGACGGTACATCGGGCGCCTTCAACACGCGGAACCCGGCCGACTTCTGCGGATGCTTGTGCATCCGCGCCGACGTTTTCAGCTCCGTGACCAGCGAGCGCGAAAAATGCGCGGAAAAGGTCCGGGTCTCGCGCTGCGCGAGGTCGATCAGGATATCAGCGATATTGTCGGGTTCCGCGGACAGATCGACGCCGGCGATCACGTCGGCGCGGTTTTCTGCGTCGGCCAGCCGCGCCGCCTCCGCGTCCGAGGCCTTGTCCGACAGGGTATAGACCGTGGCGCCCTGGGCATCGCCCTCCGCTTTCGGCAGCGAGTCGCAATGGATCGAGATGAACAGTTGCGCCTTGCGCATCCGGGCGAATTTCACGCGATCCGCCAGCGGCACGAACTGATCGTCGGTGCGCGTCATGGCGACGCGGTATTTTCCGGTGCGCTCGAGCTTGTCGCGCAGCGCCAGGCCGAATTCCAGGGCCACCGTCTTTTCGAGCTTTCCGCTCGCGGCATGGGCGCCGGTGTCGATGCCTCCGTGCCCCGGATCGAGCACGATCAAGGGGCGCGGGTCGCCGTCCGCGCCGCCGCGGCCGGGGTCGGGCGGCGCCTCGACCGCGCGCGGCAGGCGGTTGTCGATCGCGACGGCGCGCAGGAACGTCTCCCGGTCGGTGGCGGCGAGGTCGAGCACCAGCCGCGCCGGCTGGCCGTCCGCCGCATCGATCACGAACGCCTTCTCGACCCGTACCGGCCCGGTGACGTCGAATACCATCCGCGAGCCGCCCTTCATGACGAGGCCGTAGCGGAACGCCTTGATGAGGCCGCGGCCGTTCTCCCCGGCACGGGCGGGAAAGCGGAAAGCGACCTGCGGCAGATCGATCACCACCCGGTAGGGATTGGCGAGCGTGAAGGCCCGCATCTCGATCTTGCGCGTCAGGTCGACGACGAAACGGGTCTGCTTGGCATTGCCGCCAAGGCGGTAGGCAGTTGCGGCGGGAAAATCCTCGGCCGCCGCAAGCGAAGCCGCGCCGGCGACCGCGAGGGCAGCCAGGCCTGCGATCAGGACGCCGGCCGTCGGCCTGCCGCCACGGCGGCTTCCTATGGCATGGCGCTTCCAGGCCACCAGCCCTCCTCTTCCCGAAGACGCCGGCCGCGGCCGTTTCGCCGTCCGGGGCAAATCACGATCATGCAGGGTCGAACCGCCGGCCCACCCGCCGGCGCCCAAGCGGCTCTTACCGCATTAGACCGGCGTGGTTAACCCCATCTTAAGCCTTCACGGCCGTTTTGGGGGTGTTTTGAGCCTAAATTTCGGGCGTGCCGCGCTTTCCCGCAAACCCTTGCTTGCCAACCGACGATGGTCGGCCCTATGTAAGAGGCTCTGACGGTTTACCGATTCCGGCTTTTACGTCCGGGTATACGGCCGCCGGCACAAGCAGCGCTCAGATCGAGGCCGAGGAGCCGATTGAGCCGCTGCCGGCTGCCACGCCCCTTCCGACGATCAGCCGGTCACCTGCAGGCCTCTTCGCAGGCCCCCTGTGCGTGCGGGATGCCGTCAGCACGAAGAAGCTCCACTCGGCGCGCCGCGCCGACGCCCTTTGCCGGGCACATATCGAGAGGCCGATGGCCATGGCGAGATTCACCCCCAGCACCGCAGCCGTTGCCCACGGGCACGCTGCGTTTGCGACCCAGGGTGCCCCCTCGCGCGGCCGGACGCCAGTTTTCCAGCGTTCAACCCCCAATTCAGCCGATCCAGCCTTTCGCGACACCCTGAGGCGAGCGCCGCAGCCTGTCGCGGGCGCAGTGCGATCCGCTGCAAAGAGACTATTCAATGGCCAACAAGATGCTAATCGACGCGACCCACCCCGAGGAAACGCGGGTGGTCGTGTTGCGTGGAAACCGGGTCGAGGAATTTGATTTCGAATCCGCAAGCCGCCGCCAGCTCCGCGGCAACATCTATCTCGCCAAGGTAACCAGGGTAGAGCCCTCGCTGCAGGCCGCCTTCGTCGATTACGGCGGCAATCGCCACGGCTTCCTGGCGTTCAGCGAAATCCATCCGGACTATTATCAGATCCCCGTCGCCGACCGGCAGGCGCTGATCGCCGAGGACGAGCGCGCCCACCGCGCCGCCGAGGACGAGCACGAGAACCGTTCCAGCGGCCGTTCCCGCCGTCGCGGACGCAATGCCGCCCGGCGCTCCCATGCCGTGCGCAGCGAACCGCTGTCGGAACATGCCGAGCCGCAGGAGACCGGAAACGGCGAGAGCCAGGCGACCGGGGCTTCGCTCGACGAAATCGCCGCCGGCGTCCCATCGAATGAAGAGACGGACACGGCGGAAGGCGTCGCCCACGCCGACGAAGGGACCGACGCGCATCCCGAGCCGTCCGAAACGGCGGCGGGCGCGGACACCCACCTTTCCGCCCACGACGAAGCGCTCGACGAATCCGCGCCGGAATCCGATGAAGCGGCGCCGGCCGGCGAGGAAACCGCTGAACCGGCAGACGCATCCTCCGATCATGAGGACGACGGGGAAGCCCACGCCGCGCACGCGGAAGACGACGGCGAGGACGGCGACAGCGACGACGATGAGGACGACGACAACGGCGAGGATTCCGAGGCTCCGGAGGAGGAAGCCGTCGAGTCGGTCGGCGGCGCCGACGCGCTCGAGGAAGTGCCCGACCGGGCGCCGCGCTACCGTCGGCAATACAAGATCCAGGAAGTCATTAAGCGCCGGCAGATCATGCTGGTGCAGGTGGTCAAGGAGGAACGCGGCTCCAAGGGCGCCGCGCTGACGACCTATCTCTCCCTCGCCGGCCGCTATTCCGTGCTGATGCCGAACACCGCCCGCGGCGGCGGCATTTCCCGCAAGATCACCAACTCGCAGGACCGCGCGCGCCTCAAGGAAGCCGCTTCCATGCTGGAAGTGCCGGAGGGCATGGGCGTCATCCTGCGCACCGCCGGCGCGTCCCGCACCCCGAGCGAGATCAAGCGCGATTTCGAATACCTGCTGCGGGTCTGGGAGAACGTCCGCGACCTCACGCTGAAGTCGACCGCGCCGACCCTCGTCTACGAGGAAGGATCGCTGGTCAAGCGCTCGATCCGCGACCTCTACGGCAAGGACATCGACGAGATCATCGTCGCCGGCGATCAGGCTTACGCGGAAGCCAAAGAATTCATGAAGATGCTGATGCCGGGGCATTCGAAGAACATCCGGCACTATCACGACGGCCAGCCGATCTTCACGCGCTACGGCATCGAGAGCCAGCTCGACGCCATGTTCTCGCCGACGGTGCAGTTGCGCTCCGGCGGCTACATCGTCATCAACCAGACCGAGGCGCTGGTCGCCATCGACGTCAACTCGGGCCGCGCGACCCGCGAGCACCATATCGAGGACACCGCGCTCAAGACGAACCTCGAAGCCGCCGACGAAGTCGCGCGCCAGCTTCGCCTGCGCGATCTCGCCGGCCTCGTCGTGATCGATTTCATCGACATGGACGAAAACCGCAACAACCGCGCGGTCGAACGGCGGCTCAAGGACGCGCTCAAGAACGACCGCGCCCGCATCCAGGTCGGCCGCATCTCGCATTTCGGCCTGATGGAGATGTCGCGGCAGCGCATCCGCACCGGCGTGCTGGAAAGCTCGACCGAGAAGTGCCCGCATTGCGGCGGCACCGGCCACCTGCGCTCGGTGTCCTCGCTGGCGCTGCAGTTGCTGCGCGGCATCGAGGAAGTGCTGCTGCGCGGGGCGACGCACAATCTCACGGTCCATACCGGCAACGACGTCGCGATCTACATCCTCAATCACAAGCGCGCGCACCTGACCGATCTCGAGCAGCGGTTCAGGGTGTCGATCAGCGTGGCCGCCGACCGCGACATGGACGCGGAGCATCCCTTCCTGATCGAAAAGGGCGAGCAGGTGCATTCGCCGGAAGAGGCGAAGCAGTTGCTCAACCAGATGGCCAACGCCGAGCCGCTGCTGGCGATCGAGGAAGACCCCGACGACGTCGCGCCGCTTGCGGAGGAGGAACCCGCCGGAGACGCCGCGGAAGGCCGCGACGAAGGCGAAGCCATTGCCGCCGAGGGCGAAGACGGCAGCGAGGAAGCCCGCGAAGGCGGGCGACGCCGTCGCCGGAGGCGCCGCGGCGGCCGCGGACACGGCGAGCGCGAGAACGGCGAGCATGAACATGCCGCCCAGGCGGAAGGCGATACGGGCGACGCCGAGGCACCCGCCGGCGAGCAGGAGGCGGGCGAAGCCGACGGCGATGCCGAGCAGCAGGCGCGGGAGGGCAACGGCGAAGGCTCGTCGCGCCGCCGGCGCCGGGGACGCCGCGGCGGCCGCCGCAACCGTCGCGACCGCGACGAGCATCACGCCGGTTCGGCCGACGGCGAGGCCGAGGCCGGCTCGGAAGAGGATACGCACGGCCACGACGATCCGGGCTACAACCCGGATGCGCCGGAGGTCACCTATCACGCCTCGCAAGACCACATCAGCGCCGAGCCGCCCGCTCCGCCCGCCGAAGCGCCGGCAGCGAGCGAGCCATCCGCGCCGGCGCCGCGCCGCCGCTCCACCGTGCGCGAGCCTGCGCCGGTCGTCGCCTTCGGCGACACCGGAGCGTCGACAGCCGCGGTGGCCGAAGCGAGGCCGCCAGCGGCTGCCCCCTCGCCTTCCGCCGAACACGATGCCGCTCCCAAGCCGCGGCGCACCGGCTGGTGGGGCCGCCGCCTGCTGGGCGGCGACAAGAGCTGATCTCCCTCCGCGACACGGCGCGTAACCGCCGTGTCGCAAATCGGGGCTAGAGCGTCTTCGCTCGAAGCGAGCACCGGTTCGCGTGAGGAACGCGGCAGACAAAAGCTGGAGTTTCCCGGCTTGATCCATCAAGGCCGGAAAGGCGCCGGGGGCACGCCATGAAAAGCCGCTACGTCGAAAGCGACGCGCGCAAGCTGGTCGAAGGCTACGCCGCCAGGAGCGTTCCGGAAGACATCGCGCTGCGCGTCTATACGACGCGGCTTCTCGGCGGCGATCCGAAGCTCGTGCTGCACGGCGGCGGCAACACGTCGGTCAAGACGCGGACGATCGACCTGATGGGCGAGCCCGCGGACGTGCTGTGCGTCAAGGGCTCGGGCTGGGACATGGCGGCCATCGAGCCCGCCGGCCTGCCCGCTGTGCGCCTCGACGCGCTGCGCAGGCTGCGCGCGCGCGACGCCCTCACCGACGAGGAAACGGTCGCGGTCCAGCGCGCCAATCTCATCGATCCGTCCGCGCCGAATCCTTCGGTCGAGACGCTGCTGCATGCCTTCATGCCGCACAAGTTCGTCGATCATACCCACGCGACCGCCGTGCTCAGCCTGATCGACCAGCCGAACGGCATCGAGCTTTGCCGCGAGGTCTATGACGGGCGGATGGGTATCGTGCCCTACATCATGCCGGGCTTCGCGCTCGCGAAGACATCGGCCGAGGTCTACGAGGCCGCCCCGGAGGTCATCGGCCTGATCCTCCACAAGCACGGCATCTTCACCTTCGGCGAAAGCGCGCGCGAGGCTTACGAACGCATGATCGAGATGGTGAGCCTCGCCGAGGCGCGGCTGCAGCGGAACCGCAAGGCCGCCTTCGTCACCGCGCAGATGCCGCAGACGACGGCCAGCGTCGCACAGGTGGCGCCCGTCATCCGCGGCGCCTGCGCGATGAAGGACCATGGCGGGGAAGGCGCGCACCGGCGGCTGGTGATGGAATTCCGCGCCGGCGAGGCGGTCCTGAACTACGTCAACGGCGCCGACGTGGCGCGCTACTCGCAGGCCGGCGTGGTGACTCCCGACCACACGATCCGCACCAAGAACTGGCCGCTGGTGGTACCCGCCCCGGATGCCGGCAGGCCGGAGGAGTTCCGCACGGCCGTCGAGGCCGCGGTCGCGAGGTTCGCCGCCGATTACCGGCGCTACTTCGAGCGCAACAACGCGCGCGTCGGCGGCATCAAGAAGATGCTCGACCCGATGCCGCGCGTGGTGCTGGTGCCTGGCGTCGGCCTGTTCGGGCTCGGGCGCAGCCTTGGCGCGGCGAGGATCGCCGCCGACCTCGCGGAGGCGGCGGTCGAGGCCATCACCGACGCCGAGGCCATCGGCACCTTCGAATCGATTTCCGAAGCCGACATGTTCGACGTCGAATACTGGTCGCTGGAGCAGGCCAAGCTCGGCAAGGAAGCCGAGAAGCCCCTCGCGGGCCAGATCGCCGCGATCACCGGCGCCGGCGGCGCCATCGGCGCGGCGACGGCCCGGGCGTTCGCGGCGGCAGGCGCGGAGGTCGCCCTGCTCGACAACGATCTCGCGGCGGCGACCCTGAAGGCCCAGGCCATCGGCCGCCATGCCCTGCCCGTCCCGTGCGACGTGACCGACGCCGCCTCGGTCCGGGCGGCGTTCGACACGGTGGCGAGCGCCTTCGGCGGCCTCGACATCCTCGTCTCCAATGCCGGCGCGGCGTGGCAGGGGCGGATCGGCGAGGTCGATGAAGACGTCCTGCGCAGGAGCTTCGAGCTGAACTTCTACGGCCACCAGCGCGCCGCCCAGGCCGCCGTGAAGATCATGCTGGCGCAGGGCACCGGCGGCTGCCTCCTGTTCAACGTCTCCAAGCAGGCGGTCAACCCGGGCCAGAACTTCGGTCCCTATGGCCTGCCGAAGGCGGCGACGCTGTTCCTCGTGCGCCAGTACGCGCTCGACTACGGCGCCGACGGCATCCGCGCCAACGCGGTCAACGCCGACCGCATCCGCTCCGGCCTGCTCGACGACACGATGATCGCGGCGCGCGCGAAGGCACGCGGCGTCGACGAGAAGGATTACATGCGCGGCAACCTGCTCGGCCGCGAGGTCACGGCGGAGGACGTGGCGCAGGCTTTCGTGGCGCAGGCGCTGGCGCTCAGGACCACCGCCGACGTCACCACGGTCGATGGCGGCAATATCGCCGCGGCGATGCGGTAGGGCACGATCCCGAAAAGCGCGCAGCGGCTTTCGGAAAAGATCGTGCCGGGAAAGATAGGCGCCGCCCCTTACCGCAGGTGGGTCGGGCGGGGCAGCATCTCCTTGACCTCGACGGCGATGCGGTTGCCGTTGATGACCACCGCCCCCTTCGCCACCGGGAAGTTGTTGGCGAGGATCTGCACCTCGTCGTTCTGCCCGCCCTCAAGCTCGATGATTGCGCCGCGGCCGAGACGCAATACCTGATGGATCGGCATCGACGCCGTTCCAAGCACGACGGCGATGTCGAGCGCGACTTTTTCGATCTGGGCCACGGGGTGGTTCTTTCGGGATTCGTTGCGGTAAAGTGGCCCCGACACTGACGATTTCATGGTTACCAGGTGGTTAACGTCCGGGAAATGAACGCGGGGCTGCCGCCCGCCGCGGCGCTGCCGCCGGTGGAGTGGCGGGTTGCCGACGCGCCGGTGGGCTACGCGGAAGCCGTCGCGACCATGGACGCGCGGGTGGCCGACATCGCCGCCGGCAACGCGCCGGAGCTGGTGTGGCTCATCGAACACCCCCCGCTCTACACCGCCGGCACCAGCGCCAGGGAGGCCGACCTGATCGAGGCCCGCTTCCCGGTCCATCACACCGGACGCGGCGGCCAGTTCACCTATCACGGGCCGGGCCAGCGCGTGGTCTATGCCATGCTCGACCTCAAGCGCCGCGAGCCCGACATCCGCCGCTATGTCGCGACCCTCGAGGAATGGATGATCCGCACGCTCGACGCCTTCAACGTGCGCGGCGAGCGCCGCGAGGACCGCATCGGCGTATGGGTGAGGCGCCCCGACAAGGGCGAGGGTTTCGAGGACAAGATCGGCGCCATCGGCGTTCGCGTGAAGCGCTGGGTGACGATGCACGGCCTCGCGCTCAACGTGGAGCCGGACCTGACGCATTTCGCCGGCATCGTGCCCTGCGGCGTCGCCAACGCGCGCTACGGCGTCACCAGCCTCGTCGATCTCGGCCATCCGGTAACGATGGATGACGTGGACGTGGTGCTGCGCCGCGAATTCCAGGCGCTGTTCGGTCCCGCCGAGGCACCCCGATGACCGTCCCATCGCGTTCCGCCCCGGCCGGCGACGATCGGCGCGGCCGGCCCGGCGCTCCCTTCGAGGTTCCCGGACTGGCCGATTGCCTGCATTGATGTTTCCATGCTGGACCTTTACCGGCCCACCCCTCAAAAGCCTGCCATGGCAACGAAAGAGCAAGTCGCCCTCGCCTCGATTTTCGCTTCCGCCGGGCTGACCTGCGCGAAAGCCGTCGTCGGCGTCGCCTCCGGCTCGCTCGCGATCCTCTCGGAGGCGGGCCACTCGCTGATCGACCTGCTGGCGACGGTGATGACCTACTTCGCGGTGCGGATTTCCGACAAGCCGGCCGACGAGGAATACCATTACGGGCACGGCAAGATCGAAAGCGTCGCGGCGCTCGCCGAGACGGCGCTGCTGTTCATGCTTTCGTTCTTCGTGATCTGGGAAGGCACCAAGCGCCTCCTCGGCGATCCGCATCTGGTGGAAGCCTCGGTCGCCGCCTTCGCGGTGATGATCCTGTCGATCGTCGTCGATTTCTTCCGCGCGCGGGCGCTGAGCCGGGCGGCGAAGCTGCACGAGAGCGAGGCGCTGGAGGCCGACGCGCTCCACTTCTCGTCGGACATGCTGTCGTCCGCCGCGGTCATCCTGGGCCTCGGCGGCATCGCGCTCGGCTTTCCCTGGATGGACTCGGCCGCCGCGATCCTGGTCGCGCTGGTGGTGTGCTATGCGGGATGGAAGCTCGGCAAGCGCACGATCGACACGCTGACGGACGCCGCCCCCTCGGGCGTGGCGGAGCGGCTGCGCGAGGCCGTCGAGAACGTCGAAGGCGTCCTCGCGGTCGACCGCATCCGTACGCGCAAGGTCGGCGCCACGCTGTTCGTCGAGATCGACGTCGGCGCGAACCGCGCCCTGCCCATGGACGGCGTCGCCGCGCTGAAGGAGCGCATCGAGGAGAAGGTGCACCGGATTTCTCCGTCCGCGCAGGTCAACATCATGGCCTCCCCGCGCTCGCTCGACAGCGAGACCGCGCTCCAGCGCGTCATGGTGATCGCGCACAACCGCGATCTCGCGATCCATCACGTCACCGTCCAGGAAGTGGAAGGCCGGCAGTCGGTCTCGCTCGACCTCGAGGTCGACGGCGACCTCGCGCTGAGCGCCGCCCACGACATCGCGAGCGGACTCGAAAACGCGATCCGCAGCGAGCTCGGCCCCGACATCGAGGTTGAAACCCATATCGAGCCGCTGCAGGTTGAAGACCTGAAGGGAAAGGATGCTTCCGCCGAGCGGGTTGTCGCGGTGCGCGACACATTGGCGAAGCTGGCGCAGGCGCAGGATTACCTGCGCGATATTCACGACGTGCGGGTGCGCGAGACCGCGGGAGGCGAGATCGTGAATTTTCACTGTTATGTCGATCCCTCGCGCACGGTCAGCGACGTGCACGAGCATGTCGACGACGTCGAGCGCGGGCTGCGCCGCGCCTTTCCAGAAATCCTGCGCGTGATCGGCCACGCCGAACCGCGCTCCTGAATGCTCCTTATCGAAGAAGGCGAACGCCCATGCGAACCGAAGAAGCCCGCCCCATCCGTCTTGAGGATTACCGCGCGCCGGACTGGCTGGTGGATACCGTCCACCTCGACGTCTCGCTCGATCCGCAGAAAACCCGCGTGCGGGCGAAGCTCGCGCTGCGGCCGAACCCCGCGGGCGCGGCGCCCGCCCCGGTGATCCTCGCCGGCGACGAGCTTTCGCCGGTAAGCGTGTTGATCGACGGCGCGCCGCTTTCGCCCGACGCCTTCGCGGCGACGCCGGACGGCCTGACCATTCCGCAGCCGCCCAATGGTCCGTTCACGCTCGAGATCGAGACCGTCGTCAACCCGACGGAGAACACCAAGCTGATGGGCCTCTACCGCTCCGGCGGCACCTACTGCACCCAGTGCGAGGCCGAGGGTTTCCGCCGCATCACCTATTTCCCCGACCGGCCGGACGTCATGGCGGTCTACACGACCCGCATCGAGGCCGAGCGCGCCGAGGTGCCGGTGCTGCTCGCCAACGGCAACCTGGTCGACTCCGGCTCGGTCGAAGGGACCACCCGGCACTATGCCGTGTGGCACGATCCGTTCCCGAAGCCATCCTACCTGTTCGCGATGGTCGGCGGCGACCTCGGCGTCGTCGAGGATACGTTCGTCACCATGTCCGGCCGCACGGTCGCGCTGAAGATATTCGTCGAGCACGGCAACGAGCCGCGCGCGGCCTATGCGATGGATTCGCTCAAGCGCGCGATGCGCTGGGACGAGGAGACCTTCGGGCGCGAATACGACCTCGATATCTTCATGATCGTTGCGGTGTCCGCCTTCAACATGGGTGCGATGGAGAACAAGGGCCTCAACGTCTTCAACGACAAATACGTGCTCGCCTCGCCGCAGACGGCGACCGACGCCGACTTCGGCGGCATCGAGGCGGTGATCGCACATGAGTACTTCCACAACTGGACCGGCAACCGCATCACCTGCCGCGACTGGTTCCAGCTCTGCCTCAAGGAAGGGCTGACGGTGTTCCGCGACCAGGAGTTCACCTCGGACCAGCGCTCGCGCCCGGTGAAGCGCATCGCCGACGTGCGCAACCTGCGCGCCACCCAGTTCGTCGAGGACGCAAGCCCCCTCGCCCATCCGGTGCGCCCGGAAGCCTATCGCGAGATCAACAACTTCTACACGACGACCATCTACGAGAAGGGCGCCGAGGTCGTCCGCATGATCAAGACGCTGCTCGGTCCGGCGAAATTCCGCGAGGGCATGGACCTCTACTTCGCGCGCCACGACGGCGAGGCGGCGACGGTGGAGAATTTCGTGCAGTGCTTCGCGGACGTATCGAAGCGCGATTTCGGACCGTTCATGCGCTGGTACCGGCAGGCCGGCACCCCGGAGGTGCGCGTCACGCCGCATTACGATGCCGGCGCCAGGACCTTGGCCCTCGACATCGCGCAGACCGTGCCTCCGACGCCCGGCCAGCCGCACAAGGAGGCGATGGTGATCCCGCTCGCGGTCGGCCTGCTCGGCAAGGACGGCAAGGACATGCCGCTGACGCTTGGCGAAGGCGGCACGCCGGAGCGCGGCGTGATCGTGCTCGACGAGCCGCGCAAGCGCTTCGCCTTCACCGGCGTCGACAAGGCGCCGGTGCTGTCGATCAACCGCGGCTTCTCCGCGCCGGTCCGCATCGTCCTGGAGCAGTCCGACGACGACCTGCGCTTCCTCGCCGCGCACGACTCCGACCCGTTCAACCGCTGGCAGGCGCTGCAGACCCTGGCGACGAAGCTGCTGGTCGGCAACACCGCGGCGGCGCGCGAGGGCAAGCCGCTGCGGCGCGACGACGGGCTGATCGAGGCCGTGCGCTCCATGCTGCGCGACACGGCGCTGGAGCCCGCCTTCGTGGCGCTGGCCGTCGCCTTGCCGAGCGAGGGCGATCTTGCCCGCGAGATCGGCCGCGATGTCGATCCGGACGCGATCTTCGCCGCGCGGCTCGCCTTGCGGCGCGAGCTCGGCAAGGCGCTGCGCGGCGAGCTAGAGGCGACCTACGCCCGCCTCGCGGACAAGGCCCCCTATTCGCCCGACGCCGCCAGCGCCGGGAAGCGCTCGCTCAAGAACGCCTGCCTCGATCTCGTTTCAGCCGTCGGCGATGCCGCGGCGATCGCGCTCGCCGACCGGCAATACAACGATGCCGACAACATGACGGACCGCCTCGCCGGCCTCGCCGCGCTGGCGCAGCACGACACCGGCGAGCGTCAGGCGGCGCTGGAGGATTTCTACCGGCGCTTCGAGAAGGACGCGCTCGTCATCGACAAGTGGTTCATGCTGCAGGCCGCGCTGCCGGAAGTCGGCACGCTCGAGCGCCTGAAGCGCCTCACCGCGCATCCCGCGTTCTCGATGGGTAATCCGAACCGCGTGCGTTCGCTGATCGGCGCGTTCGCGCAGGGCAACCCGACGCAGTTCAACCGCAAGGACGGCGCCGGCTACGACTTCCTGGCCGACGTCGTGCTGCAGCTCGATCCGAAGAATCCGCAGGTCGCCGCGCGCCTGATGACCGCTTTCCGGACCTGGCGCACGCTCGAGCCCGCGCGGCAGGGCAAGGCGGAAGCCGCGCTGGCGCGCATCGCCGCCGCGCCTTCGCTCTCGCGCGATGTCGCCGACATCGTCACGCGGGCGCGCGCGGCCGCGTGAGCCGAACTCCTGTCAAGGCCGCGGCGGCGGCCTTGACACCGTTGTGGAAAGCTTCGGATTCGCCTGCGACTCAATGGTTTCTGCGCTGCCGCAATTTCTTAAATAATTTTCAATTTTCGATTCAGCGACTCTCGACAAGAGTCGGCGAATGGATTCAAATGACTGCGATTCGGAAGCGAGATGCGGCACATCCTGATTCCGATCGCAGGGTGGTGGGGACAATCCGACGGAGGCCAAATAGATGGCGCCCGCTCAGGCGGCGAGCGCGTCAGCAGGTACGGATTCAATCAAGGGGCTGGCTCAATCGGTTGCAAAACCGGCGTATCGGCGTTTGCTTGTCGCTGAACCCGCGCTTCGGCGCGCCGTACCGATTCTGATTGTCGCTTTCCTGGTGACCATGGCCATCGGCGCCATGGTGCAAATCAGCGACCAGCGCCGGCAGATCGTTGCCGGCATCGGTCACGACATCGAGGTCACGGCGGACCTGCTCGCCACGCGGCTCGAGCGCGACGTACGCGGCACCCGCGCCGAGCGGGCGGCCGGCAGCCAGGAAATCCTCGACGCCGTCGCGCGCAGCCATGCCGTGGACGGGCGGGCGTTCCTCGTCAGCGACGCGGAAGGAACGGTGATCGCTGCGTTCCCGCGCTCGGCCGTCATCGGCCGCAGGCTCGCCGACGTGCTCGGCGCCGATGCGATGCCGTCCGGTCTCGCCGAGGTGAAGCTTGCCGACAGCAATTCCGCCTTTGCCGCGATCCGCGACATCGGCCACGCCGCGCTCGGGCGGTTCGCCGTGGTACAGCCGCATGCGAGCGCCCTGCTGCCGTGGCGCTCGAACACCGCGCTGACGATCACGCTCTCCGCCACGACCGGATTCGTGGTGCTGATCCTCGGCTTCGCCTTCCACTGGCAGTCGGCCCGCGCCCGCGAGGCCGACACCATCAACGACATGGTCCGCGGCCGCATCGACACCGCGCTCAATCGCGGACGCTGCGGCCTGTGGGACTGGGACCTGTCGCGCGGACGCATCTTCTGGTCGCGCTCGATGTTCGACCTTCTCGGCATCGAGCCGCGCCGCGAGCTCCTGTCCTTCGGAGAGGTCATCGCACTCGTCCATCCGGACGACGTGCAGCTTTACGAGCTCGCCTCCGAGTGCGCGAGCGGCGCGGTCAAGGTGATCGACCACGATTTCCGCATGCGCCACGCGCGAGGCCACTGGATATGGCTGCGCGCCCGCTGCGAGGTGACGCGGCAGTCGGACCAGGGCCTTCACCTCATCGGCATCGCCGTGGACGTCACCGAGCAGAAGCAGCTCGTGGAGCGCTCCGCCGCCGCCGACCTGCGGCTGCGCGACGCCATCGAGACTATTCCGGAAGCCTTCGTGCTGTGGGACGCCGACAACCGGCTGGTGCTGTGCAATTCCAACTACCAGGCGCTGCACGACCTTCCCGACGAGGCCATCGCCGCCGGCGCGCCCTACGAGCAGGTCGTCGCCGCCAGCCGCAAATCGGCGGTCCAGCGCAAGTTCGGCGCCGAGTTCGGCTCCCGCACCTTCGAGGCCCGGCTCGACGACGGCCGCTGGCTCCAGATCAGCGAACGCCGCACCAAGGACGGCGGCTACGTCTCCGTCGGCACCGACATCACCAACATCAAGCTGCACGAGGAAAAGCTCATCGAAAGCGAGCGGCTGCAGCGCGTCACCATCGAGAACCTGCGCGAATCCCAGTTGCAGCTCAAGGCGCAGACGGCCGAGCTCGCGATCCTCGCCCATAACTATGCCGAGGAGAAGAGCCGCGCCGAGGAGGCCAATCAGGCCAAGACCAAGTTCCTCGCCAACATGAGTCACGAGCTGCGCACGCCGCTCAACGCGATCATCGGATTTTCCGAGATCATGGAGTCGGGGATGTTCGGCCCGCTCGGCGCCGACAAGTACAACGAATATTGCAGCGACATCCGCGCCAGCGGCCTCTACCTGCTGGAAGTCATCAACGACATCCTCGACATGTCGCGGATCGAGGCCGGCCGCATGAAGCTGCAGTTCGACGACATCGATCTCGAGCGCATCGTGCAGGAATCGATGCGGGTCGTTTCCGGCCGCGCGCAGGACAAGAGCGTCGCGCTCTCCGGGCGCGTGCGCCCCCACGTCCGCTTCCGCGGCGACCTGCGGGCGGTGAGGCAAATCCTGCTCAACCTGCTTTCGAATGCGGTCAAGTTCACGCCGGAAGGCGGCCAGGTCACGGTGCGCGGCTGCGCCTCCCATGCCTCCCTGTTCATCACGGTCAAGGACACCGGCATCGGCATCCCCCGCGAGGCGCTCGGCAAGCTCGGACGGCCGTTCGAACAGGTCGAGGGCCAGTTGACCAAGACCTATCAGGGCTCCGGCCTCGGCCTCGCCATCGCGAAATCGCTGATCGAGCTGCATGGCGGCGCCATGCGCATCCGCTCCGCCGTCGGTACCGGCACCATCGTCGTCGTGCGGATGCCCTTGCGGCAGCCTGCCGAGGATCGCGACGCCGCGGCGGCCTGAGCGGCCGGCCGGGGATGCGCCCGCGCCGCCGGGCCTGTCCCGGCCATGGCGGATTGAAGAACAGTCGCCTTGCGGACGGCCTTTGCATGGCCGTCGCCAACGTAAACCGCGCCAACCTGCGCGAGCGAACGAAGCGCCCTAGCTGTCCGCCTCCATCCCGCCGACCAGCCGGTTGAAGCAGGCGCGTACCGCCTGCTGCGTATCGGTCAGCAGCGCCTCCAGGCTGGCGAAATTGGGCGCATCGGCCGCGCGCGTCAGCAGCCGGGTCAATCCCGCGCCGACCCGCTTCGGATCGAGCGGCCCGCTCAGGCACAGCCGCAGGATCTGCGTGAGGTCCTGATAGAGCCGCACAGCGGGCCGCAGCACCTCCGCGTCCTCCGGCGACAGCAGCCCGAGCCGAGCCGCCTTGTCGAGCACGCGGGCGGTGTTGACGTCGAGGATTTCCGGCCGCGCATGCGCGTGGGCGAGTTGCAGGTACTGGGCGATGAACTCGATATCGAGCAGCCCGCCAGGCGCATTCTTGATGTCCCAGCGGCCGGCCTCGCCGCGCTCGGTCTCGATCGCGCCCCGCATCTCGAACACGTCGGCGGCGACTTCCGGCGCCGAGCGCGGACGGCACAGCACCGAGCGGATGATCGCTTCGATCTGCGCGGTGAACACGGGCGGCGCGGCGAGCACGCGCGCTCGCGTCAGCGCCATGTGCTCCCAGGTCCAGGCTTCGTTGGTCTGGTAGTCCTCGAACGCGCGCAGCGACGTCGCGAGCGGTCCCGAGCCGCCGGAGGGACGCAAGCGCATGTCGACATCGTAGAGCTTGCCGTAGTTGGTCGGCGCCGTCAGCGAGTTGACGATGCGCTGCGTGAGCCGCGCGAAATATTGTCCACCGGTCAGGCTGCGCCGGCCGTCGGAATCCGGATGCTCCTGATCGAAATCGTACATCACGATCAGGTCGAGGTCGGAGCCCGCAGTCATCTCGTTGCCGCCGAGCTTGCCCAGCGCGAGCAACGCAACCTGCTGGCCCCGGATGCGGCCGTATTCGGCGGTGAACTTGTCGGTCGCGGCCTTCAGCATGGCGCGGATCAGCACGCCGGCGAGACGCGCGAAGGCTTCGCCCGCCTGCGCGGCGGTGACCGTGCCGGAGATCACCCGGGCGCCGATCAGGAACATGTGCTCGCGGCCGAACACGCGGGCGCGGTCGAGGAAATCCTCGAACGTGTCCGATTGCCCGAACGTCGCCTGCAGCGCGGCCTGGAGTTGCGCCTCGTCCGGCAGCGCGCCGAAGAACGCTGGCTCGAGGACGCCGTCCATGGCCTCCGGCTGCTGCGCGAGGATGTCGGCAAGGCGCGGCGCGGTGGCGAGGATGGTGATGAGCAGCGCGACGAGATCGCGGTTCTGCCGCAGCAGCGAATAAAGCTGCGCGCCGCCGTGCAGCGCCTCGAGGAAGCGGTCGAGCGCGGCGAACGTCGCGTCGGGGTTCTCGGAGCGCTCGGCATGCGCCACGAACTGGGGGATGAGATCGGCGAGATGGGAGCGCGCCTGCTCGCCCCGAAGCGAGCGGTAGCGGCCCGACAGCCAGTTCGCCACCGTCGCGGACGCCTCGGCGGGCTTGGCGAAGCCGTGATCGGCGAAATATTCGGCGTTCGCGGACGGGTTCTCGGGATTTGCGGTATCGAGCCCCCGCTCGGCGCCGGGCGCCGTCGGCATCGCCTCGAACAGCGCCGCGTAATGGTGCTGGACCTTGTTGAGGTGGTGCAGCAGTTCGGCGGCGAAAGCCTCGCGGCCGGAGAAGCCGAGGAACTTGGCGAAGCGGTCGAGGTCGGCGGTCTCCTGCGGCAGCGTGTGGGTCTGCTCATCGGCGACCATCTGCAGCCGGTGCTCGACCTTGCGGAGGAACTTGTAGGCGGCTTCGAGATCGGCCCGCGCCTCCTCCTTGATCCATTGTCCGGCGGCGAGCGCTTCGAGCATCGCCAGCGTCTGCCGCCCGCGCAGTTGCGGATGCCGGCCGCCGGCGATCAGTTGCTGGGTCTGGACGAAGAACTCGATCTCGCGGATGCCGCCGCGCCCGAGCTTGATGTTGTGGCCTTCGACCGCGATGTCGCCATGTCCGCGATAGACATGGATCTGCTGCTTCATCGCGTGGACGTCGGCGATCGCCGCGTAGTCGAGATGCTTGCGCCACACGAATGGGCCGAGGCTCTTGAGCATCGCCTCGCCGGTCGCGATGTCGCCGGCGCAGGGACGCGCCTTGATCATCGCCGCGCGCTCCCAGTTCTGGCCGCTGCGCTCGTAGTAGTCGAGCGCGGCGGGGATCGAGACCGCGATCTGCGTCGAGGAAGGATCCGGGCGCAGCCGCAGATCCACGCGGAAGACATAGCCGTCGGCGGTGCGCTCCTGCAGCAGCCGCACGAGACCGCGCGTGAGCTTCACGAAATAGGCGCTGGGGCCGGTGTCGACCTGCGGCGCGGCCTCCGGCTCGTAGAACACGATCAGGTCGATATCGCTGGAGTAGTTGAGCTCGTGCGCGCCCATCTTGCCGAGCGCCAGCACGACATAGCCGGTCTCGGGCGGAGACGCGGCTTCCCGCGCGTCCTCCCCCTGCGCCTCCCGTGCGCGCCGGAACAGGTATTTCACCGCGGCGCCGACGGCGGTGTCGGCCACCTCGGTCAGCGCATGCACGACCTTCGGCACGTCCCATACGCCGCCGATATCGGCGACGGCGATCAGCAGCGATGCCTCGGACTTCATCCGCCGCAGCGCCCGCATGGCCGCGGCATCGTCTTCCCAGTCGTGTGCCCCGGTCAGCGTCTGCGCCAGCAGTTCGCCGATCCGCACGTCCGGATCGGCTTCGAGCACGGCGATCCAGCGCGCCGCGTCCGCCGTCATCAGGTCCCACAGGTAGGGCGAGCCGTCGGCGAGCCCTTCCATCATGGCGAGAACGTTGGGGAAAGCGCCTGCGATCCGCGCGAGCGCCTTGCCGGCGGCGCCGTCGCCGATTTCCTCGCGCCATGCCGCGAGCCTGGCACGCACGGCGTCGGGAGCCGCGAGCCGCGGCGCGTGGACGATGCGCTGCGCGAGGCTGCCCGCAGCGCCCGCGTTGCGCCGGCCCTCGGCCTCCCCGGATTTCGCCCTTCCCGTCACGCTCATGCCCCGGCCGCCGACGCCCGCGGCAGGTCGATCACCGCCCTGAGGCCCGGCGCGTTATCCTCCAGCCGAAGCTCGCCGCCGTGCAGTCGCGCGACCGCGGCGGCAAGGCTCAGCCCCAGGCCGGAGCCCGGCAGCGAACGGCTCTGCTCGAGCCGCACGAAGCGCTCGACGGCGCGCGCGCGGTCGGCCGGCGGGATACCCGG
>Ga0182735_1000867_pt1 | contig 21735 bp, 15 predicted proteins | sample eDN5th30CKraftMG_FD_128524 | JGI IMG/M metagenome (GOLD analysis project Ga0182735, IMG submission 128524) | Enriched Miracle-Growth compost microbial communities from Emeryville, California, USA - eDNA 5th pass 30_C Kraft MG (version 2) (version 2) ...
ACGTTATAGATGACGCCGTCGTAGGTGCTTTGCGTCAGCGTCAGGATGCGCGGCTTCTTGTTGGCGGCTTCGCGCGCGAACGGGTTGGCTTCGATTTTCTTCTTGATGTTCTCGGGGTCGAATTCCTCGAGCGGAATCGGCCCGATGATGCCCAGGTGGTTGCGGGTGGGCCGCAGGAACACCGGGATCGCGCCCGTCATGGTAATGGCGTGCAGGATCGACTTGTGGCAGTTGCGGTCGACCACCACCACGTCGCCGGCCGCCACGTTGGCATGCCAGACCACCTTGTTCGACGTGGACGTGCCATTGGTCACGAAGAAGCAGTGGTCGGCGTGGAAGATGCGCGCGGCGTTCAGTTCGGACTCGGCCACCGGGCCGGTGTGGTCCAGCAACTGGCCCAGTTCGTCGACGGCATTGCAGACGTCGGCGCGCAGCATGTTCTCGCCGAAGAACTGGTGGAACATCTGCCCCACCGGGCTCTTCAGGAACGCCACGCCGCCCGAATGGCCCGGACAGTGCCACGAATAGGAACCGTCCTGGGCGTAGTTGACCAGTTCGCGGAAGAACGGCGGCGGCAGGCCGTCGACATAGCTGCGGGCTTCGCGGATGATGTGCCGGGCCACGAATTCGGGGGTGTCCTCGAACATGTGGATGAAGCCGTGCAGCTCGCGCAGGATGTCGTTGGGAATGTGCTCGGACGTGCGCGTCTCGCCGTACAGGTAGATGGGGATGTCGGCATTGCGAAAGCGCAGTTCGCCGATGAAGGTACGCAGGTTCTTGATGGCCCCCGCCACGTCTTCCGGCGAATCGACGTCGAATTCCTCATCGTCGATCGACAGGATGAAGGCGCTGGCGCGGCTTTGCTGCTGGGCGAACGAGCTCAGGTCGCCATAGCTGGTGACGCCGATCACCTCGACGCCCTCGGCCTCGATGGCCGTGGCCAACGCACGAATCCCCAGGCCCGAGGCGTTCTCGGATCGGTAGTCTTCGTCGATGATGAAAATGGGGAAGCGGAATTTCATGCGGGCGCTCCTGGGGGCGAGGCAAAACGGAGGCGAGTGTACTGCGAGTTGGGGACCGCAGGTTGACAAGGCGTGCGTGGGAACAGCGCCGGCGGCGCAAAGGGGAATTGTAGGCCGCTTTGCCCGGACGCCGGACCGGGCGGTCCAGGGCGGGAGTTGGGGTGGCGGCGGTCCTTGCAACCGAAAGGTCTCAGACACCCCGTGGGTGTCTGGCACCCGGACAGATCGGCGTCCGGCCAAGCCTGGCGGCAGTAGCCAGGACGCTTCGCCGCGGGGGTGTCTGACACCTACCGATGGAAGGGGATCGATCAGCGGATCGTATCGGACGCGCGCGCGTTCACGGCGCGCACGTAGTGCTGGAAGAATTCCGGCAGCGTATCGGCCGCGCCATTGCGCAGGCGCCGTTCGACCTTGGAAATGGCGCACAGGCACACGTCGAACTCCGGTTCGCCGGTCACGAGCACGACCGGGTCTTCGTCGTCGCACACTTCATACAGCCCGCCATAGTGGCGCCGGCCGACCTCGTACAGATAGGCCGCGGCGCCCACTCTCTGCATGGGCGTCAATGTCAGCAGGCCGCGGTGGGCCTCTTCGAGCACGGCGTCCAGCGCCGCGACGCTCTCGACCGAATAATCCAGTGCCGAGGTGTCCGGCACGGCTTCCAGGAAAGCCTGGGCCGCGCCAGTGACGCGCTCGATGAACTCGTCTTGCACCTCTTCGTCCACTTGCTGCGTATTTCTTAGGAAACCGAACATCGTTGGCTCCTGCGCCGGCAACCCGCGCGATAAGGTAAGTCCATTATATTTTCCGGGGCTGCCCGACGACACCGCGAGCGCCCTGCCGTTCAAGCCTGGTTACGCCCCTCTACGCGATGTCACGACCCGCCCCGCCGCGACGCCCCCAGGGGGCCGCACGCCTTGTACGGCGGCGAGACGGGCGCGATACTGGTCACGTAGCGACACGCCTTTTTGTTGCTCATACGCAACGCCAACGGGTTCCGGAGGCCGCATGCAAGTCCTGATCAATATCGATGTCGACGACCTGGACCGCGCCATCCAGTTCTATCGCGATGCCTTCGGGCTGGAAGTGACGCGCCGCTTCGGCGACGACGGCGCCGAACTGCAGGGCGCGGGCGCGCCTATTTACCTGCTGCGCAAGGCCCAGGGCACGCGTCCGGCCGGCACCGTGGCCGGCGGCCGCGACTACGCGCGCCACTGGACGCCGGTGCACCTGGATTTCGTGGTGGACGACGTGGACGCCGCGGTGGATGCGGCGGTGGCCGCCGGCGCGATACTGGAAGACCCGGCGCATACCCACGCCTGGGGCCGCATCGCCCATCTGTGCGACCCGTTCGGCCATGGGCTGTGCATCCTGCAGTTCCTGGGCCAGGGTTACGATGCGGTTTCCACCGTGGAAAACAACCCGCCGTGACCTTCCACAACCTGGCGTACCCCGCCGTCACCGAACAGGATTTCGACGCGCTGGCCGATTTGCGCGCCGCCGCCATGCAAGCCAGCCTGCAGCGGCTGGGCCGCTACGACCCGCAGCGGTCGCGCGAACGGCTGCGGGCCGGCTTCGAGCCCGATCGTACGCGCGCCATCGAACGCGACGGCCGGCGCATCGGCTTCTATGCCCTACGCCCCGTCGACGGCGCCCTGCGGCTGGATCACCTGTATTTGCTGCCCGCCACATGCGGCCAGGGCGTGGGCAGCCAGGTCATGCGCCACATCATCGAACAGGCGCAGGCGGCCGGGCTGGATTTGTGCCTGGGCGCGCTGCGCGGCAGCGACGCGAACCGCTTCTATCTGCGCCACGGCTTCGTGCAAGCCGGCGAAAGCGAATGGGATATCGAGTACCGGCGCGCCTGCCCGCCGGCGGCGCCGGCCTGATCAGGTGCGCGGCAACGTGACGCCGCGCTGGCCCTGGTACTTGCCGCCACGGTCGCGATACGAGGTTTCGCAGACTTCGTCGCTTTCCAGGAACAGCATCTGCGCGCAGCCTTCGCCGGCATAGATCTTGGCGGGCAGCGGCGTAGTATTGGAAAACTCCAGCGTCACGTGCCCTTCCCATTCGGGTTCGAGCGGCGTGACGTTGACGATGATGCCGCAGCGCGCGTAGGTGCTCTTGCCCAGGCAGATGGTCAAGACGCTGCGCGGAATGCGGAAGTATTCCACCGTGCGCGCCAGCGCGAACGAGTTGGGCGGGATGATGCAGACATCGCCCTTGAAATCGACGAACGATTTCTCGTCGAACTGCTTGGGATCGACGATGGTGGAATTGATATTGGTGAAGATCTTGAACTCGTCGGCGCAGCGCACGTCGTAGCCGTAGCTGCTGGTGCCGTAGCTGACGATACGGCCGCCATTGGCGGTGCGAACCTGTCCGGGCTCGTAAGGTTCGATCATGCCGGCTTCGGCCGCGCGGCGGATCCAGCGGTCGCTTTTGATGCTCATGGTGGTAGGCCCAGGTTGATTGCCGCCTATTTTATCGTTTTGGCGGACCGGACCGCCCCGGCCGCGGTCAAACCGGCCAGGGGCCGCCCCGCGCCGGCCGGGGCGCCGGGCTCAGTCGTCGAAAAAGGTGCGGTAGACCAGGGCAATGCCATTGATGGCGCCGCCCTTCACATCCAGCGACAGCCCGCGCGCCAGCCGGTAGCTGGCGCGGCCCACCGTCTCGGAACCGGCCATCGCCTGTTCGACGCTGAGCGTGATGCCGTTGGCAAAATGCTTGCTGGCCACCAGGAACTGGGTGGCCAGGTCGCTGTCGCTGTCCCGGTTGACCTGGCTGGCCACGGTGCGGTCGGGCAGCAGGCTGCCCGAACTGCCGATGGCGCCCGACCGGATACTGACGTCGTCCAGGCCCAGTTGCTTGTAGAACGGCTGCCCGCCGCCCAGCAGCGCGGTGCCCACCGACAGCAGCAGCGCCGCGTCGCTGCCGCCCTCGTCGGGGCCGCGGCCCAGGATCAGCCACGACAGTTTTTCCACATCGCTGACATCGGGATACGACACCAGGTCGATGCGCGGGCGCTGCGCCGTGCCGCTGACCTTGACGCCGGCCTCGACCTGCTCGCCGGTGCGCAGGGCCTCGATATCGAGCAGCGGGTTGTCCAGCCGGCCCTGGAACGTCAGCGTGCCGCGCCGCAGCCGCAGCTTCTGGCCGTATGCCTCGATGCCGCCGCCGCGCGTGCGCAGCGCTCCCATGCCGGTCAGCCGGCCGTCGGCCATCTGGATCTCGATGGCTCCCAGCAGCCCGGCGTCCAGCCCCATGCCGGTAATGTAGAAACGCGGCCCCATGTCGAACTTCAGGTTCATGAACATCTGCATGGGCGACTCGCGCGCCTGCTCGTCGCCGGGCCGCACCACGCGCACGTCGTCGTCCAGGCTGGGCACGCCCTGCAGGATTTCCAGGCTGAACCAGCCGGCGTCGGCCGTCAGGTCGCCGGTGATGGAAATGCGCGGCAGTTGCGCATCGATATCGACCGTGCCCGACACCATGGCATAGCGGTCGGATCGCTGCAGCGCGGGAAAACGATGCAGCTTCACGTGCACGGCGCCGCGCGCCTCGAGCAGGTCCCACTGGCCGGAGGCCTCGACATAGCCGTTCTTGGCATCGGGGTTTTCCGTCACCCATTCGCGCGTACGCCATTCATCGGGCATGACGCGCAGCGACGCGGGAAACCGCAACGAGTCCAGGATCAGCCGGGAGCCGTCCAGGTGCGCCGCCAGGGTGCCGTCGACCAGCCGCACGCCGTCGTCGATGCGCACCACGCGCAGCGCCTGGCCGCGGATATCGCCCTGGGCGCTCCATTTGCCGCCCGGAGTGCCCTGCGCGTTCACCTTGGCCTGCAGCTTGCCGCGCACTTCCATGGTGTCGCCCACGAACAGGTCGACCCAGGCCAGGTCGGCGATGTCGGCATCCAGGTTCACGCGCATGGGGCGGCGCGTATCCAGCGCCAGCGCACCGCCGGGGCGGGCCGCCAATACGGCCGATGCCGCGCCGGACAGCGTGCCCATCTTCTGCGTGCGCACGTCCAGCGTCGCGTCCAGGCGGCTGGCGCCCGCCCCGGTGGGCGTGGCGGTCAGGTCCAGCGCCAGGTTGGTCAGCCCCAGCGGAATGGGCGGGTCGCCGGGAATGCGCAGGTCGCCGTCGCGGCGGGCGACGCGCGCGCGGCCGGCCAGCGCGCCGGCGAATTGCAGGTCCCAGGATACGTCCAGCGCAATGCGGCGCTGGCCATCGGGCACGCGCGCATTGACACTGCGCTGGCGCTGGGCCGCGCGTGCGGCCGCCTGGGGGTCGAGCGCGCGCATGACCTGCCGCAGCATGGCGGCGTTGACAACCAGATTGTCGGCGCGGCCGGCGCTCTGCCAGCGGCCCGCGCCGCCGCGCGACCCCTGGTGCGCCACCAATACGCGCTGCTTGTCCGGCAGCGTCAGGGCCAGTTCGGTGGCGCCGACCTGCCACTGCCATTCGGGCGCGGCGGCCTGCGGCACGAACGACAGCGTGAACGGCTTGAGCGCCAGCAGGAAATTCATCGAGTCGGCGTTCAGGCGCTCGATCTTGCCGCGCCACCCGGGCAGGCGCGCGGCAGGCGCGGCCTGGGGATCGGCCGAGCCGGGCCCCCAGCCGCCGGCAAAGGCCAGTTCGGCCCGCATGGGGGCCCGGCCCAGCGTGTCGGCGCGGCTGTCGGCCGGTGTGTAGCGGGCGGTGAACTGCCCGCGGTGCTGTTCCAGGCGGCCGTCCAGCTTGCCTTTCAACGCGGCGCCGCCGGGCAGGCCAGGCCAGAAAGCGTCCAGCCGCGGCGTATTGGCGTCCAGGGTCAGCGCGCCATCGCCCTGGCTGAGCTCGCCCTGCGCGCGCACGCGGTTCGGGCCCAGCGTCACGTCGAGCTTCAGATCGCGCAATTGGAAGCCGGCCAGCGGATCGGCGGGGCCGGCCGCCGCCGTTGCCGGGGCGGCCGGCAAGGCATCGACGCGGCCCGTCAGGTTGCCGGCCAATGCCTGCTTGTTCCAACGGCTGCCCTTGGCAATCGTGGCCTGCACATAGGCCTGGCGCAGATCGTAGGCGCCGGCCACCTGGGCATCCACCGCCATGCGCGCGCTCAGCACGGCGGGCGGGATCAGGTCGCCCAGCAGGCGGCCCAGGTCCAGGTGTTCGGCATCCAGGGTGGCCACTACGCGGTCGACGTCCGGATGCAAGGGCTGAGGCTGGCGATCCAGCGTGGCCACCAGGCCGGACTTGTCGGCCAGCCGCAGGTCCAGGTTGGCCGTGCGCACCGGAAACGGCTGGTCGAACGCCAGGCCGGCCTGCGCCAGCAAGGTCAGGGCGCCATCGGCGGTCGCGCCGTCGAGCCGCACATCGAGTTGATCCAGCGAACCTTCCGCCTCGGCGCGCAGCGTGGCGTCGCAGGCGGCGGACCGGGCCGGCGGCGCCTTCTTGGCCACGGTGCCCGACGCCGACAGCATGTCGCTGGCGCACAGCGGCGAATCGGCCCCCACGCCGCGGGCCAAGACATCCAGGCGGGCCTGCAGCGGCCAGGGGGCGGCCCATTGCAGCAAGTCGAACTGGCCCCGCAGCGTGGCCATGGCCCGGGCGTGATCCAGCCGCAGGCTGTCCAGGCGCAGCCCGGCGCCGCGGGCATCGGCGCGCAGCGACGCGGCCAGGTCGGTGATGCCCAGCGGCAAGACGACGCCGTCGTTCTTGATATCCAGCGCTCCCAGCGCCAGCCGGTCGACCGTCACATCCACCGGCAGGGCCGGCACGGACAGGGGCTCGTCGGCAGGCTCGGCCTCGGGCGTGGGCGTCAGGCCCACCTGCACGCTGCCGGCCGACAATTCGCGCACGTGCAGCAGCCGTCGGCCCAGCGCGCGCCATTGCACGTCCAGATGCAGATCGGCGATATCGACATCGGCGCCGGGCAGGACCAGGTGCAGCCGCCCCACGCGCAGCCCGCGCAGGATGGTGCCGCGCACCTGTTCGGCCGCGCCGTCGAATTGCTGCGCCACCACGCCCAGCAGCATGCGCGTGCCGGGCTGCGTGCCGGTCAGCCACAGGGCGAATGCGCACAGCAGCACCACCAGGCCGATCGGCAGCGGCAGCCACCAGACCAGCAAGTGGCGCAGGATGGCGCGCAGGCGGTTCAAAAGGCGATCCCCAGCGAGAAATGCAGGCGCAGGTCGCGCTCGCGCTGGCCGTAGGCCAGGTCCAGGAACAAGGGGCCGGCCGGCGTGCGCAGGCGCGCGCCCACGCCGTAGCCCAGGTGCATTTCCATGTCGCTGAACGTTTCGGCCGCGTCACCCGCGTCCACGAACACCGCCATGCCCCACATCTCGTCGAAATAATGGTCGTATTCGATGCTGGCCACCGCCAGCGTGGGCGCGCCCACCACGGCGTCGTCCTGCTCCAGGCCGATGCTCTGGTAGCGGTAGCCCCGGATCGAACGCGCGCCGCCCGTGCGGAAGCCGAAATCGTCGGGCACGCGCGTCTTGGAATCGGACCACACGCGCCCCACTTCGCCGCGCACCGTCAGCACGTCGCGCTGGCCGATCGGCCACCACTTCTGGCCGCGCACCCGCGCGCGAAAGAACGGATTGCCGCTGTCGAGCACCACGCCCAGCCCGCCGCCCACGGCGATCAGGTTGCCCTCGCGCGGATCGTATTTGTTGTCGACGTCGCGCCGCAGCCATTCGGAGGTCAGCGTGGCGCTGGGCAGGTCGTATTCGTCGCCGCCGTCGATCTTGACGTGATCGTGCGCCAGCAGCACGCCCCAGCGGTTTTCGTATTCCACCCGGCTGTCGCCCGCGCCCTTGCGCTCGCGCAGCCGCGTGGCGCCCAGCGCGAAGCGGCGCACATCCAGCCCCTGGATGTCGGAATGATCGGCCAGCAGGCCGATGGAATCTTTCTGGCCCTTCTCGTCGGGCGGCAAAAGGAAGTCGGCGAACGCGCGCTGGCGCAGGCGATCGACGCTGATGCCGCTTTCCAGCGTGACGGGCAGGCCGAAGACCACGTTCTGGCGGTACATCACTTCGCCGCGCACGCCGGCCTCGTCGTCCACCCCGATCGATGTCGCCACGCGGCGCGCCGGCGCCTCGACCACGCGCACATCCACCGGCAGGGTCACCACGCCGTCCGAGTCGGGCCGCGCCGCGCCGGCGCGGGTCGGCCCGCCGGCCACCAGCGGATCGCCTTCCGGCGTGGCGGCCGCCAGCCCGGTGGACCCGGGCGCGCGGGCGCGATCGGCCTGCGCCGCGGGCTTGGGCGCCGGTTCCGGCACGGCCGTATCCAGCGTGACGAAGGCGCCGCGGAAGAACGAGGTGGCCTGCAAGTCCTGTTGCCAGCCGTCGAGCTTGTCCTGGTCGTAGCTCTCGCCTTCGCGATAGCGCACGTAGCGGCGCACCAGCGAATCAGGCACGCGCCGCAGCCCCTGGGTATTGAGCGGGCCCAGGCGCACCAGCGGGCCGCTGTCGATCGTGACAGCCAGGTTCACTTCGGCGGTGTCGGCATGCACCACCGCGTCCGACGCCGTCATGTGCGCCAGCATGAAGTCGCGCGACGAGACGGCATCCAGCAGCGCCGACTTGGCCTTGTTCCAGTCGCTGTTGATGAAGGGCTGGCCCGCCGGCAGAGACCAGTTCTTGCGCAGCTCTTCGATGCGCTGCGCGTATTCGGGCCGCGTGACGCGCCCGGTGAATTGCAGGTCGACCGACGCCACCACGGCGCGCTTGCCGGGCTGGATGGTGATGTCCCACGTTTCGCCGGCCACGTCGGTGCCGGTTTCCAGCGTGACGGTAGGCGTGAAGTAGCCCTGGGTGGCCAGCGCGGCCAGCGTGGCATCGCGCGCGCGCCGGCGCAACCGGTTGATTTCGCCGCCGTCCTGGTCTTCGGCTAGCCGCGTGATGGCGGCGACGGCCTCGGTAATGGACTGCAGCGCGGCCGGCGGCACGCCGCCCGGGTCGATGATGACCTCGGGCCCCTGCGCGCGTACGCTGCCCGTCATGCCCAGCAGGCCGGCCAGCAGCAGAGCGACCGCTACCCGCATACGTCAGGTCGGCGGCTGGACGACAACGGACGGCAGCTTGCCCGCCATATCGCGCGGCAGGGCCGCCACGCCGATGGCGAGCTTGCGGGCGATATCGCGATAGCGCCGCGCGGCCTCGCCATCGGGGTCGGCCACCACCGTGGGCCGGCCCGAATCGGTTTGCGCGCGAATGTCCATGGCCAGCGGCAGGCTGCCCAGCCACGGCGCCTGGTACTGCTCGGCCATGCGCTGCCCGCCGCCCTCACCGAAAATGTGCTCGGCGTGGCCGCATTGCGTGCAGATGTGCACGGCCATGTTCTCGACGATGCCCAGGATGGGGACGTCCACCTTCTGGAACATGCGCAGCCCCTTGCGCGCATCCTGCAGCGCCAGGTCTTGCGGGGTGGTGACGATCACGGCGCCCACCACCGGTACTTTCTGGGCCAGGGTCAGCGCCAGGTCGCCGGTGCCGGGCGGCATGTCGACGATCAGGTAGTCCAGGTCGCGCCAGTTGGTCTGGCGCAGCATCTGCTCGAACGCCTGGGTGACCATCGGGCCGCGCCAGATGGCGGGCGCGTCGGCGTCGATCAGGAAACCAATGGAATTGGCCTGCAGGCCATGGCCCTCGAGCGGCTCCATGGTCTTGTTGTCGTGGCTGGCGGGGCGGCCCGAGACGCCCAGCATGGTGGGCACGCTGGGGCCGTAGATGTCGGCGTCCAGGATGCCCACCGTGGCGCCGTCGGCGGCCAGCGCCAGCGCCAGGTTCACGGCGGTGGTGCTCTTGCCCACGCCGCCCTTGCCCGAGGCCACCGCAATAATATTGCGCACCGTGGGCAGGGGCTTGAGGCCGCGCTGCACGGCATGGGGGCGCACGGACCAGTTCACCGTGACGCGCGCGTCCGGCGCGCCCGCGGCGGCCAGCGCCTGCCGCGCCGCCTGCTCGACGCCCGCCCGGGCGTACGTGGCGGGATAGCCCAGGGTCAGCGTGACCGACAGCGCGCCCCCGTCGACCGCGATGTCACTGTCTTTTACAAATCCGGCCAGCTCCTGGCCCGAAAATGGATCTGTTACGGCCCGCAATGCCGCACGGACTTGCGCTGTCGTTATACTCATTACTCTGATTCCATAGGCAGGACGGCTTTGCGCCGCCCGCTACCCCCAAGGATAGCGGATACGCGGGAACCTTTTGTCCTGTTTTGCATCCGACCATCATGATCGACACTATTTCCCGATTCCTTCGCGCCGTGGCGTTCGCCGTGCTGGCCCTGTTCGGCATGGCCATGGCGCTGGTCTTCATGATCTCGACCGCCATCGCGGTCGGCATCCTGTACGTCGTGGCCAAGGTGCGCGGCAAGCCCTTCGGCGTGCGCGCCTACTGGAGCCAGCGCCAGAATGCGCGCCCGGGCGCGTTCCGCCCCGGCGCGGCCTCGCCTTTCACGCCGCCGCGCGGCGACGTGATCGACGTCGAGGTCCGCGAAGTCCGCTAAGGTCCGCGGCGCCCCCCGCCGGCGCGCCCGCGTTCCCCGCGCCCCTGCCCCGGCCCGGTCCGGCGCAGGGGCGCGGCGTCTTTTCGCCCGTCCGGGCCGCGCCCCGCGCGTGCGGCCGCTAAAATAGCGGGCTCCCCTTTCCTGAATTGCCATTCACGATATGTCCCGCACCCTGTTCGTCACGACCGCGCTGCCCTACGCCAACGGTTCTTTCCATATCGGCCACATCATGGAATACATCCAGGCCGACATCTGGGTCCGTTCGATGCGCATGGCGGGCCACACCGTGCATTTCGTGGGGGCGGACGACGCGCACGGCGCGCCCATCATGCTCAAGGCCGAAAAAGAGGGCATCTCGCCGCGCGACCTGGTGGCCCGCTATGCCGCCGAGCGCCCGCGCTACCTCGACGGCTTCCACATCCGCTTCGACCACTGGCACAGCACCGATTCGGCCGAGAACGTCGCCCTGTCGCAGGACATCTACCGCGCCCTGAAAGCCCAGGGCCTGATCGAGACCCGCGCCATCGAGCAGTTCTACGACCCGGTCAAGGGCATGTTCCTGGCCGACCGGTACATCAAGGGCGAATGCCCCAAGTGCCACGCCAAGGACCAGTACGGCGATTCCTGCGAAGTCTGCGGCGCCGTCTACGCGCCCACCGAGCTGATCAACCCGTACTCGGCCCTGACCGGCGCCACCCCGGTGCTGAAGTCGTCGGAACACTTCTTCTTCAAGCTGTCCGACCCGCGCTGCGTCGAGTTCCTGCAAAGCTGGACGACCGGCGTCAACGCGGCCGGCAACAAGCACCTGCAACCCGAAGTGCAGGCCAAGACGCGCGAATGGCTGGGCGGCGACGACGGCGAAGCCAAGCTGGGCGACTGGGACATCTCGCGCGACGCGCCGTACTTCGGCATCGAGATCCCCGACGCGCCCGGCAAGTATTTCTATGTCTGGCTGGATGCCCCGGTGGGCTACCTGGCCTCGCTAAAGTCGTACTGCGCCAAGCAGGGCCTGGATTTCGACGCGCTGCTCGACCCGCAAGGCAACACCGAGCAAGTGCACTTCATCGGCAAGGACATCATCTACTTCCACGCCCTGTTCTGGCCGGCCATGCTGAAGTTCGCCGGCCGCAAGACGCCGGACGCGCTGAACGTGCACGGCTTCATCACCGTCAGCGGCGAGAAAATGTCCAAGAGCCGCGGCACCGGCATATCGCCGCTGCGCTACCTGGAACTGGGCATGAACGCCGAATGGCTGCGCTACTACATCGCCGCCAAGCTCAATGCCCGCGTCGAGGACATCGACTTCAACCCCGACGACTTCGTCGCGCGCGTCAACAGCGACCTGGTCGGTAAATACGTCAACATCGCCAGCCGCGCGGCCAATTTCATCACCAAGCATTTCGATGGCGCGCTGGCCTACGCCGGCGACACCGATTCGCTGTCGGCCGGGTTCGCCGCCCAGGCCGAATCGATCCGCGCGGCCTTCGAGGCGCGCGAATACAACCGCGCCATCCGCGAGATCATGGCCTATGCCGACGGCATCAACCAGGCCTTCGACACGGCCCAGCCATGGGTGCTGGCCAAGGGCATCGGCACCGCCGACGCGGCGCAAAAAGCCGCGCTGCAAGATATCTGCTCGCGCGCGCTGGCCGGCTTCAAGGCCCTGTCGGTGATGCTGGCCCCGGTGCTGCCGGCGCTGTCCGACCGGGTGGCGCGCGAACTGTTCGGCGCGCAGCCCTATACCTGGGCCGATGCCGCCGTGCTGCCGCGGCATGTGGCGCCCTTCAAGCATCTGATGCAACGGGTCGAGCCGGCCATGCTCGACCAGCTGCTCGAGCCCCCGGCCGCGCCGGCGCAACCCGCGCCCATGCCGGGCGGCGAAGCGCTGGCCGACACCATCACCATCGACGACTTCGCCAAGATCGACCTGCGCATCGCGCAGATCGTCGATTGCCAGCACGTGGAAGGCTCGACCAAGCTGCTGCAACTGACGCTGGACGTCGGCGAAGGCCGGCACCGCAACGTGTTTTCCGGCATCAAGTCGGCCTACAAACCCGAAGACCTGGTGGGCAAGCTGACGGTGATGGTCGCCAACCTGGCGCCGCGCAAGATGAAGTTCGGCGTGTCCGAAGGCATGGTGCTGGCCGCCAGCCATGCCGACGACGCCGTCGATGCGGGCATCTACGTGCTGGAACCGTGGCCTGGCGCCAAGCCGGGCATGCGCGTGCGCTGAGCCCCAGCCCGGGCGCGGCGCCGCAACCGTACGGCCGGTGCCCGCGCTAGGCCTGGCCCGCCGGGTCCGCCTCGCTCATCGGGGCCAACGCCGGATCCAGCGCAATGCGCTCGTCGAACACGAAGCAGCGGCCATTGAAGCCCTTGCCGCCCGTCTCTTCGAAATACTTCAGGATGCCGCCGTCGAGCTGGTAGACGTGTTCGATGCCGGCCTCGGCCATGTACAGAGCGGCTTTCTCGCAGCGGATGCCGCCGGTGCAGAAACTGACGATGGTCTTGCCTCGCAGGCTGTCGCGATGCGCCTGCACGGCGGCCGGAAATTGCGTGAACCGCTCGATGCGCCAGTCGATGGCGTTGTCGAACGTGCCGGCATCCACTTCGAAAGCGTTGCGGGTGTCCAGCATGACCACCGGACGCCCGTCGTCGTCGGCGCCCTGCTCCAGCCAGCGCGCCAGCCGGGCCGGCGCCACGGCGGGCGCCCGCCCGGCTTGCGGCTGGATGGCGGGATGATCCATGCGGATGATCTCGCGCTTGACCTTGACCAACAACTTCCGAAACGGAACGCTCGCCGAACGGCTAAACTTCACTTCCAGATCGGCAAAACACCGGTCGGCGCGCAACCAATGCAACAATGTATCAATTTCGCTGCCCGCGCCGGCCAGGAATAGATTGATCCCTTCCTCGGCCAGCAAGACCGTGCCTTTCAGCCCGGCGGCCCGGGCATGCGCCAGCACATCGGCGCGCAAGGCCTGCAGGTCATGCAGCGGAACGAACTTGTAGGCAGCGATGTTGACGACAGAAGACATGGCAGGCGATGCGGCAGGACGAACAGGCCGCGTAATAGTAATCGAGGCCCGGTAAACGGGCCTCGATCCGCTGGCGGGCAAATTCACTGCGGCGTGGGGGGATCTTCCCGGCGCGTGAATTCCAGCACGTCGCCATGGCTCACGTTGAATGTCAGATGCCGCGGGGTGCTGCCGCTGTCCAGCGTAAAAGAACGAATGTTGCCCAGGGCTTTCAGGTAGGCGGTTTCCAGCTGGGCGCGCTCCGGCGAGGGGCATGCCATGCGTGTACTGGCCGGGGCCGAGATCGACAATTTGCCGGCCTGGAGTTTGTAACTGCCCCTGTAGCGGTTGCAACCTGAATATCCATTGACCTGGTATTGGTTGTCGTGGGCCAGGAAGGTCAGTTGTATGGGTTCCCCGTTGTCGCCGTGCGGAATGGCCCGCTGCGCGCCGTCGGGCGCCGTCCAGCGCGTCAATTCCCAGCGCGTCTGGGCCAGCGAGTCGGCGCTGGTGGCCGCATTGGCCGCCGCCGCGCCTTCGGCGGTCGCGTGGCCGGTCGTGCTGGCGCAGCCCGCCATGACGGCAGCCAGGGCGACAAGCAGCAAGCCGCGGGCAAGCGTGGGAATCGACATGTCGGTGCTCCGCAAAACAGTACAGACCTTCTACTGTAACGCGGGGCGGGGGCGGAACAGGGTGGACGGCAAGCCGCGGCCGCCGTCCGGCGCCGAATTGTATCAATTTGGTGGTTATATTCACATAAATACACATTTGAGGTTAAATGACACACAGCGTCACACAAGAACAGCAGCCAGACCTCGCCCCCGCCGATAACACCGATTTATTCTTGATCCCCGCGAATCGGGCGCCGGCCATGCTTCGCCCAGGCCCATCCTGCGCCAATACCCTTATCCAAGACACAAGCAGACCGCTCGCCTCGGTATTGCCAGCCCCGGCGCGCATGCCGCCACTGGCGCCTTCATCCGGAAGGGAATCATGAATAGATCGTTGGATGTCCTCTTTCTTACCGGAGACGACACCGCCCACCCGCAGCAGATCGCCGACCTGTCGCACCTGGGATTCCAAGTTCACCGCTATGCGGACCTGGCCGGGCTCTATACCCATGTATCGCGGCACGCGGTATTGCTGATCGTGCTGACGGGCTCGCTGCCAAAAATACATATTGCCGCGGCCCAGTTGCGCGCCATGCGGCACACGCTGGGCATCATCGCGCTGGCGGCGTTCGCCGACAGCGAGGCCCGCGTGCGCACATTGCTGTGCGGCGCCGACGCCTGTCTGGACACGGGCGCCAGCGGGCTCGAACTGGCCGCGGTGTTCCAGTCGCTGCTGCGCCGCGTCGCCGAACCGCCCGTGGCCGCCGCGTGCGATGACGCCGCCGCGCCGGCGCACAGAACCGTGCCCATCGAAAGCAGCCTGGCCGCCGAGCCGATCATCGAACCCGCCGTGGCGGCCGGCTGGCGCCTGGCCAGCAAGGGCTGGACGCTGGTGGCGCCGGACGGCCAGGAACTGGCGCTGACCACGGCCGAACGCGGCTTTCTGCTGCGGCTGGTGCGGGCGCCGGACAAGAAGGTCAGCCGCGAAACGCTGATCGCCGACGGTGTGCAATCGGGCGAGGCCGCCGACGGCGAGCGGCGCGGCCGCTTCGTGGACGTCATGATCAGCCGCATGCGGCGCAAGGCCGCGACTCATCACATGCGCCTGCCCATCAAGGCCGTGCACGGGTGGGGCTACATGTTCACCGCCGATGTCGCGGAAGAAGCCGGTGTGCCCGACGATGGCGCGGCCGGCGTCTGAGCGTTATTCGAATACGTGGGAAATCGCCGCCGATCCCCCCGCGCTGACGTTGATCGTCGTCTCGTAGTCGGGCGCGGCGGGGTTGCGGATCGTGACGCGATGGCGGCCCGGCGATAGCGTCAGCTCGGTCAAGGGCGGGCTGATGCCGCGCGAACGGCCGTCGACCAGCACCTCGCCCCAAGGCTGCACATGCACCCGCACCGCGACGGACGCGGGGGGCGGCGTTTCCTCGGGCTGCGGCGGCTCGGCCGGGGTACCGGGCGCGGCGGCCTGGCCGCCCGCGGCCGCATTGCCCGTCTCGCCCGGGCCGGCTGGCGAGGTGCCGGCCGGCGGAGTGCCGGGGGCAGCGGGCGCCGGGGTACCGGGCAGGCCCGTCGCGTCGCCCGGCGAGGGTAGCGCCGCATCGGGCGGCGTAGTGCCGGACGGCGCCGGCGGCACGCTGGCCGGCGGCGCCTGGTCCGGCGTATTGGGTATCGTGCCGGCGGGCGCACCGCCTTCGGGGGCGGTGGGCACGGGCACCATGGCCGCTGGCGGCGTCGCCGCCGGCGCGTCGGCCGGTGGCGCCGGCGGCGCGCTGGATGACGGCGGCGCGGGCGTACCGGCCGGAGGGTTCGCTGGAGGGGCGGCCGGATCCGCCGGCCGCGCGCCCAGTTCGGACAATGCGGGCGGCGTGGGCACGGGCGCCTCCGGAGCCGGGGCCGGCGCGGGCACCGGCGGCACGCCGCGGTCCGCCGACTGGGGCGCCGGCGCTCCCGGACGCAACCACAAATACACGGCCAGCGCCACGGCAGCCAACACGCCCAGCATCACCAGCAAGGGCACGCGCGGGCCCGATTCGGACGCCGCGGGCGCGGCCACCGGCGGCAATTCGGCGGAGGCCGCGGGTTCGGCCGGCAGCGGTTCCGGCGCCGCCGCGGGCGCGGCGGCAATGCCCAGCCCGGCGTCCCGCGCGAAGGCGTCCATGTCCTGCGCGCGCGCGGCAGGCGTCATCGCCAGGCCCCGATCCACCGCTCGCAGGAATTCCGGGTCGTAGGCGCCCAGCTCGCGGCCGGCCAGCGGCGCGTAGGTGTCCTTGACGCAGCGGGCCAGCGCGGCAGGCGGCGCCGCCCCCACCAGCATGGCGTGGGCCACGGCGCTCAGGGCATAGATGTCGGTCCAGGGCCCGCAGGGGCGTTCGGGGTCGTCGGTGTACTGCTCGAATGCCGCGTAGCCCTCGATGCGCACGCCGCCCTCGGCGTCGGGAGCGGGCTCCAGCGGCGGCACCAGCAGGTGGGCCTTGCCGGAAGCATCCAGCCCCACGGTATTCATGGCAATGGCCCCGTGCACGCGGCCCTGCGCATGCAGTTGCGCCAGCGGGGCCACCAGGTCGGCCAGCACCCGGCGGATCCGCGCCTGCGGCACGCCGCCGCCGGCGGCGGCCGCGATGGCGCTCAGCGGCCGGTAGTCGGGCCGGGCGCCGGCTGGCGCATCGCGATTCGGCAAGGTGGCGGAAGAGGCACTCATACTAGGAACTCCGGGCACAGGAAACGTCGCCGCGCCTAGCGCCAGGCTGGCAGCGACGCGAACAATCGGGTGAACAGCGCGGCATTGAGCGCCCCGCCATGCACGTAGGTTTGCAGGGCCGCGCCGTCGACCTGGTTGGTCCACCAGTAGCTGGTATGCGAACTGGGGTTGAAGCAGAACGGCAGGTCGGGCCAGGCCGCCAGGCTGCGCGCGGCCACGGGGGCGGCCGCGCTGTCCAGGCCGGCATTCAGGATGTCCATGATGTCGCTGCCGCTCGAACGCTCGGGCGGAGGCGCGGCGCCCGGCACCCGGATCGTCTGCAGTTCGCGGTCGAATTGCTCCGCCGCGCAGCCATGGCGCACCGCCGACAGCATGCACGCGCCGACTTGCCGGTAGTAATCGGTGGCCCCGTCGAGCATGCTGCTGTGATAGTCGTCCTCGGCAACCGCCATGACCACGCACAGCGGATAGCCGCGCCCCACCCGGTCGCGGCTGGGGGCGATGCAGCCCAGTTGCGCCCCGCCGCCGCTGGGGCCGGCCGGAATGGCGAAATTCCAGATCGGCGCGGTCGCGAAGCTGCGTGCCGCGCTGTCGTCAGGCGCCTGTTTCAGCGCCGCCAGGCCATATTGCAGCCAGCGGTCCCACCAGGCGATCAGCTCGCGCGGCAAGCGGCGGTGCACGAAATCGCCCGCCGCCGGAATCTTGCCGTACCACCCCAATTGTCCCCTTGCGTCGTTCATGGCGGATCCTGTCTCTAGCGAGCGGGGCAGGCAAAGCCCTGCATCTCGGCCAGGTGAAACGGACTTTTCACGCTGCTGGCGGTGATCTCCAGCACGACCTTGCGGCCGTTGATGTCGAACGTCGCGATCGTGACTTCGGGCGACGAACCGCGCCGCAGCTGCGCCTTGTCCAGCAAGCGGTTCAACGCCCACGGGCCGGATGCCGACAGCCCCGCGGGGCCGGTCTGCGGCGTGAGTTCGATGCGCGCCTGGTTGGTGCCGCGCGGGCCCGGCCACTGCACGTTGGTAGCCACCTGCGGGCCGTGCGCATAACGCACCGTCTGCCCGTCCACGTCCATCAGGAACTGGGTGATCTGCGCGTCCATCTCGAGCGGGCGTATGGCCACCCGGTACGACGGCAGGGGATTGCCGGCCGTGAAGTACACATCGCGGATGACCCCGGCGCGCTGGAACGAATCCAGATAGGCCGCCCGGTCGCCCTGCTCGCCGTCGATGCCGGGCTTGAAGCGCCAGCGCGACCCGGACACATCGATCTGGGTGGCCAGGTGCTTCTGGAAGAAGTCGTCCATCATGCCGTTCGGGCCGAACAGGCGCGCCATGTCGTTGGGCGCCACGTCGCGCGACGAGCCCGGCGCGAACGGGTAGCGCCCCGCGATCGACTGCCGGCAGAACAGGCCGATAGTCGCCGATACGGTATCGCCCATGCGTTCGCGCGTGGCGTCGGAGATCTGCCCCGAGGCCTTGACCGACAGGGTATTCAGCAGGTCGCGCAGCGGCTCGGGCAGGCGGCCGGCCTCGGCGCGCAGCTTGGTCACCACGTCCGAGCCCGGCGCCGGGCTGGCGCTGCGCAGCGCCGCATCGGCGGCGGTCAGGTAGGTGTACAGCTCGTTGATCAGGCCCGTGGTGGCCATGATGGCGGGCGGGGTGCCTTGCGCCTCGCTCTGGGCCAGGCGGCGATACGGCTCGAAGTGCAGGTCGACGATGCGTTCGAGCTTTTCGTCCGATGCGTCGGCGCGCACGGCCGCGCTGGGGCCAGTGGGGCCGAACATCTGCTCCAGCGCCTCGCGCGTGCTGCTGACGCGGTCGCGCGCCTGGTCCATCAGCGAACGCCCGTCGCCGGTATCGCGCAGCAGGCTTGTCTCGCGCGCCACGCCCTGCACCAGCTTGACCAGCGGCGACTCGGGCGCCGACAGGGTGCGCGCCATCTGGATATTCTGCAGCAGCGACGTGGTCGGGGCCAGCTGCAGGTCGTTCAGGTAGGCGTCCCACTGTTCGACGTAGTCGTTCATGTACAGCCGCTTGATGTCCACGATCAGCTGCTGCTGGGCGCGCTGGTCCAGGATGCCGGGCGCCTCGATGTTCAGCACCCAGGCATCGTCCTGGCGCAGCAGGTCGGCCACTCGCGTCACCCGCTGGTTGAAGACCTTCCAGTAGCCGTCGTAGCTGTACAGCCGCGAGATGCCCTGCGTCAGCGGCTTGCCGCTCTTGCGCACGAACACCGCGCTGGCCTGCGGCCCGCCCAGGGTGATGGCGGTCTGTTCCGGCCCCTGGTCGGTATTGGCCAGCATGCGGCGCAGCCGGCTGTACGCGCGCTGCGCCAGGGTATACCGCGCCAGCCGCTCGCGCGCCTCGGTCACCAGCTCTTCGTCGCGCGGGAAAGGCGAAGCCAGCACCCGGCCCTGCACCAGGTTGCGCAGATGCAGCGACATCAGGTCGTACTGGCGCCGCGTATAGCCTTCGGGCAGGGTCTTCTGCATGTCCGACAACAGCCAGGCGTGCATGAACTCGGCATCGTAGTGATCAGCCTCGTACAGCATCAGGTAGGCGCGCAAGGCCTCGTACGAGAACTCCAGGTCGTCGGCCTTGGCGGTGCGCAGCGCGGTCTCGATGCGCCGCGCGATCTGCGGCAGCAGCACCTGCTCGAGCGTGTCGCGGTACACCCCCTGCGCGGCAGCCTGCAGTTTCTGGCCCTGGTACAGCCCGAACTGATACCCCAGCGGCGGCTCGTTCACCTCGAAGCTGGCGTGTCGCGGCAAATACCACAGGCTGTCCAGGAAAGGCATCAGGCCCAGCACGTCGCCGGCGCGGGTGATCTTGATGTCGCGGCCGAGCTTTTCCACGGTAGGCACGCGGCGCGACACCTCCGCGACATAGGCCTTGTTGTTGCGGTAGCTGATCGACCATCCCACCAGCAGCGCCACCAGCAGCGCCGCGATCAGCCCGTAGCCGGCCCAGTGCAGGCGCCGGTAGCGCCGTTCCCAGCGCAGGTTGCGCCCGGCCAGGCCGGCCTCGCGGAAGATGACGTCCTGCAGCAGCCCCTTCAGGAAATAGCTGCGCCCTTCCCCTTCGCCCGGCACGGTGGCCGCCGGGGCGGGCCCGCCGTCGATGCGCAAATAGCGCTTCAGGTAGCCGGTGACCTGGTCGAAGGTCTCGCCGCCCTGCGTGCCGCTGGTGAAGTACACCCCGCGCGGCACCAGGCGCGCCTCGTACTTGGACGTGGCGAACACGTCGCTGAGGAAATGCCCCAGCACGGCCTGCAGGCCCGCGAACTGCTGCGGCAACATGTACGCCAGCGCGCGGCGCGACGGGTCCGTCTCGGCGGCCAGCACTTCGGGCAGGGCATCGTCCAGGCGGCGCTGCAGCAGCTTGTACTCGGTGTGGAAGGCCTCATACAGGTCGAAATCGGCTTCCTGCGTACGCGTGTACGGCAGCGTGAAGCCCCACACCTGGGACAAGTCCTCGCGCGAGAACGACGCGAAGTATTCCTCGAAGCCCGACAGCAGGTCGGCCTTGGTGACCAGCACATACACCGGGAACTGGATGCCCAGCTGTTCGCGCAGTTCCTGCAGCCGGCGCCGCAGCACCGCGGCGTGCTGCACGCGCTCGGCGTCCGACGCGGCCAGCAGGTCCTCGACGCTGATGGTCAGCATGGCCCCGTTGATCGGCTGGCGCCCGCGGTACTTCGACAGCAGGCGCAAGAAGCCCTTCCACTCCTCTTCGTCGCCGGTGGCGTCGCTTTCGTGCGTGGTGTAGCGGCCGGCCGTGTCCAGCAGCACCGCATCGTCGGTGAACCACCAATCGCAGTTGCGCGTGCCGCCCACGCCGCGCAGCGCCACCTTGCCGAAGCGGTCGGCCAGCGGGAAATTCAGGCCGGAATTGACCAGCGCCGTGGTCTTGCCCGCGCCCGGCGCGCCGATGATCACGTACCAGGGCAGCTGGTACAGGTACTGCTTCGAGAAACGATCCAGCGACAGGCGCCGCCGGGTGCCTTCGAAACGCGTCTTGCGCAGCAGCTCGACCGCCTCGTTGAAGCGCTCTTCCAACTGGCGGATCTCGGGGTTGCCCGGTTCGGGCTCGACCTTCTTCTTGGCCGCGGGCTTGCGCAGCTGGCCGAGCAACTGCGCGTTCAGCCGGCCTTCGCGCCACTTGCGCCACAGGATCCGTAACAGCCACAACCCGAACAGGACAGCGATGACGACGATGCGGGTGGTCTCGCTTTCCAGCGGCCGCGTCGTACCGATGGCCAGCAACGGCCCGGCGATCCAGATCAGCAGCGCCAGGGCCACCAGGCCCAGGAAATTCCACACACCCCGGCTGAACAGGAAACCAAATACGTTATGGATCATTGCCGCGCACCCTCGACCGTCTCTTCCCGAGGCACCGGCGGCACCATCAGCGTGATTTCGACGCGGCGGTTGCGCGAGCGCCCCGCCGCCGTATCGTTCGGCGCCACCGGATCCGCATCGCCGCGGCCTTCGGCGCGCACGCGCTGCGGGTTGTCCAGGCGGGTCTCCAGCAATTCCTTGACGGCGTCGGCGCGCGCCTGCGACAGGTGCCAGTTCGACGGATAGCGCGCGCCGCGCATGGGAATATTGTCGGTATAGCCGCGCACCAGGATGTTGCCCTGGGTCTCGCGCAGTGCGTCGGCCACGCGCGACAACACCGGCAGGTATTGCTCGCGCACCGACGCCGAGCCGGACTCGAACAGGCCGTCGCCGCGCAGCACCACCACGCTGCGGTCGACTTCGTCGCGCACCGTGACCAGCTCATCGCGGATCTCGGGCGCCAGGAACACCGCCAGGCGCGGCGCGGGAGCGGGCCGGCGCACCGGCGCGATCTGCACCGTGGGCGGCTTCAGGC
>Ga0182735_1000868_pt1 | contig 21732 bp, 18 predicted proteins | sample eDN5th30CKraftMG_FD_128524 | JGI IMG/M metagenome (GOLD analysis project Ga0182735, IMG submission 128524) | Enriched Miracle-Growth compost microbial communities from Emeryville, California, USA - eDNA 5th pass 30_C Kraft MG (version 2) (version 2) ...
TATTGGTGGCCGTGCGCGCGATCGCCCCCGTGGCGGCAATACCGCCGAACAGCGGCGCCAGTATATTGGCCACCCCCTGGCCGATCAATTCCTGATTCGAATTGTGGCGCGTGCCCGCCATGCCGTCCGCCACCACCGCCGACAGCAGCGACTCGATGGCGCCCAGCATGGCGATGGCGAACGCCGGGCCGATGAGCTCCACCAGCCGCGTCAGCGTAATGTCGGGCCAGTTCCATCCGGGCAACCCGCGCGGGATCTCGCCGAAAGTGCTGCCTATGGTGGCGACGCTTTCAAAACCCAAGACGGCCTGAATCAGCGTGGCCGCGTCCAACGCCACCAAAGGCCCGGGCAGCCGGGCCATATGCGGGATGCGCGGCGCGAAAATCACCAGCAGCAAAGAAATGACGGCCAGCGCCGTGGTCGCCGGATCGAACTGCGGCAGCACCTGCAGCAGACCCCATAATTTCTGATGGAAATGCTCGCCGGCCACGGGCGGCAGGCCGAAGAAATCCTTCCACTGCCCCACCCAGATGATGACGCCTATCCCCGCCGTGAACCCGACGATGACCGGAGCGGGTATGAATTTGATGACCGCCCCCATGCGGGCGATGCCGAACAGCAGCAGGATGATCCCCGCCATCAGTGTGGCGATTTGCAGGCCTTCCACGCCATGGCGCGCGACGATGCCGGAAAGAATGACGATGAACGCGCCGGTCGGCCCGGCGATCTGCACGCGACTGCCGCCCAGCAGCGACACCGCCACCCCCGCCACAATGGCGGTGTACAGGCCTTGTTCGGGCTTGACGCCGGAAGCGATGGCGAATGCCATCGCCAGCGGCAAGGCCACGACACCGACGATGACGCCGGCAATGATATTGGGCAGCCAGTGCCGCCGCTGCAGCAAACCCGCGCGTTTGGCTTCAACTAGAGCAAGCATTCTGAACCCGCATAGGCAAATTGAATGTAGCTCTAATTATAATCCTATGCACACATGTTTATTTGCGCAGCAGCCTCAAACTGTTCGCCACGACCAGCAGGCTGGCGCCGACATCGGCGAATACCGCCATCCACATGGTGCCAAGTCCGGCCATGGTCAAGGCGACGAACGCCAGCTTGGTCCCCAGCGCAAAGCAGATGTTTTGCGTCAGCACGGCGCGCGTCGCGCGCGACAGGCGGATGAAGCGCGGTATCTTGCGCAAATCGTCGTCCATCAGCGCCACGTCCGCGGTTTCTATGGCGGCGTCCGTTCCAGCCGCGCCCATGGCGAAGCCGATATCGGCCAGGGCAAGCGCCGGCGCGTCATTGATGCCATCGCCCACCATGCCCACGGCGCCGCGCCCGGCATAGTCGCGGACAGCCTGCTGCTTGTCTTCGGGCAGCAAGCCGGCCCGCACATCATCTATGCCCGCCTGGGCGGCGATATTGGCCGCCGCCTGCGGATTGTCGCCCGACAGCATCGCGCAACGCACACCCAGCGCGTGCAGTTCGGCGACCGCCTCGCGGCTCGATGGCTTGATCGTGTCGGCCACCGCGAACAAGGCCAGCAACCCTTGCGGCGATGCCAGGACCGATATGCTGCGGCCTTCCTCCCGCAGGCGCGCCAAGGTTTCCGATGGCCGACCGCCAGCGTCTTCGCCTGCGCCGTCAACGTCGCCTACCCTACCCTGATCACCCACGTGCCGGGCGGCTGCGGCGGCCAGGCGTTCCCCTACCCAGGCTTCGCTGCCAAGAAAATAATCGACGCCGTCCACTCGCCCGCTGACGCCGCCGCCCGGCGCCGCGTGGAAATCCTGCACGGCGCCGGCCTGGCCCGGCCAGGCACCGGCAATGGCTTGCGAAACGGGATGGCTGGACAGCCGCGCCAGGCTGGCCGCCACGCGTCGGCATTGCTCTTCGTCCAAGGCATCGCTGACGGCGACGGTTTCCACCAGCCTGGGCTCGCCCCGGGTCAGCGTGCCGGTCTTGTCCAAAGCCAGCCATTCCAGCTTCCTGCCCAGTTCGAGGTAAGCGCCCCCCTTGATCAGAATGCCGTGGCGCGCCGCGGCCGCCAAGCCGCTGACCACGGCCACCGGCGTGGAAATGACCAAGGCGCAAGGGCAGGCGATGACCAGCAGCACCAAAGCCTTGTATATCCAGTCCGACCATGCAGCTCCGAAGAACAGCGGCGGCGCCAGGGCAATGGCCGCGGCGGCCAGGCACACCGTCGGGGTATATATGCGGGCGAAGCTGTCCACGAAGCGCTGCACCGGCGCCTTGCTGCGCTGCGCCTGCTGGACGGCGTGCATGATGCGCGCCAACAGGGTGTGGTCGTAGGCCGCCTCGCTGCGATACTGGAGCTCGCCCATGCCATTGACGCTGCCCGCATAGACGGCATCGCCCGGCTGTTTGTCGACGGGCATGCTTTCGCCCGTGATGGAGGCTTGGTTCACGGCGGACCGGCCGGCGACCACGCTGCCGTCCAGCCCGATGCGTTCGCCCGGGCCGACGCGCAGCAGGCTGCCCACCGGCACCTGCGACGGCGCCTTGCCGACCCAGTTGCCCGCGCCGTCCCCCACCCAGACCGTGGCGGGCGCCGCTTCCAGCAGCTTTTCGACGGCGTGGCGAGCCTTGTCCAGCGAGCGTTCCTCGATGGCTTCGGCCATGGTGAAGAGCACCATCACCATGGCGGCCTCCGGCCAGTGTCCCAGAATCAGCGCGCCGGTGACGGCTATCGCCATCAGCGCGCTGATGTCGAGGTCGCCGCGCAAAAGCGCCTTGGCGCCATTGCGATAAGTGCCTACCCCGCTGAGGGCGATGGCAAGCAGGGACAGCGGCAGCGCCAGCCAGCCCCAGGACGGATCCGCCACCCAGCCCAGCGCTTCCGCCGCCAGGGCGATGGCCAACGCCAAGGCAAGCATGGGCCAGGATGGCGAGGCGGCATGGGAATGGCCGCCGTTTCCGTGGCCGGCGTGGCTGTCATGGCCGGCGTGATCGTCATGGCTATCATGGCCGCAGCAGTCGAACGCCCATCCAGCCCCATCGCCGGCGGCGCCGCGATCCAGCGACGCCGCGGAGGAACGCGCGCCATGAGAATGCGCGGCGTGGGAATGCGTGGCGTGGGAATAGGTGCCGCGGCTTTGATCCCCGTGTTCGTGTGCAGACATGTTTCCGAGTCCTTTTCGTTGCATATCCACAGTAAACACCTTAAAGTAACTATAAGGTCAATCCGTTAGTTGAAGGACGCACAAATGAAGATCGGAGAACTGGCCGCCGCAGCCAACTGCAGCGCCGAAACCATACGTTTCTACGAGAAGGAAGGCCTGCTGCCGGCGCCGCGCCGCGGCGAGAACAACTACCGCCGCTACGACAAAAGCCATGTGGAGCGCCTGCGCTTCATCCGGAATTGCCGGACGCTGGACATGACGCACGACGAAATCCGCAGCCTGCTGGCTTTCATGGACCAGCCTCATCGCAATTGCGGGCCGGTCAACGCCCTTCTGGACGAGCACATCGTCCATGTGGACGTGCGCCTGGCCGAACTGCAGCGCCTGCGCACGCAGCTGCTGGGCCTGCGCAAGCAGTGCGCCAACGCTCAGGCCATCGAGGATTGCGGCATCATCCAGGGCCTGGCATCCATGCCCACGGAAGAAAAACTTCCCTCTGAATCGCATCTGGGGTAGCATTCGGAAACATCTATTTCCAGATCGGAGACCGCCATGAATGCCAAGAGCACAGAAGGCGTAAAACGGGGCGACACCAAAGTGCGCGGTTTTGAAGACCCGGAAATGGATTTCCAGCTGCTGCGCGGTCTGGGCGCGGCCAACTATGGCGGCGGCGCGCCGGGCGAAGTCCTGAACGCCGCGGCGCAGGTCCTGGCCCGCATGGAGGAAGGCGAAAGCCCCGCCCAGGCCTGGACGCAGGCATTCTCGGAATTCGCCGAGCACGCCGAAACCCTGGGCCAGCAAGCGCTGAAGCAAGGCCATCGCATCAGCGCCCGCGACCATTTGTTGCGCGCCTCCATGTATTACCGTTCAGCCGAATACTACTGCGATCCCTACACGCCCGCTCACAGGCGCTGGGGCCTGGCCAGCCGCGAAGCTTTCGTTCTGGGCGCCAGCCTGCTGGATACGCCGATGCAGGTCGTACAGATTCCCTACAAGCAAGCCTGGATACCCGCTTATTTCTTTACGCCCGCCGCCGATGCGGACGGCAGTGCGGCCCGCAAGACCCTGCTCGTCAATACGGGTTTCGACGGCAGCAGCGAAGAACTCTATTTCACGGCGGGCCGCGCGGCGCTGGAGCGCGGGTACAACGTTCTGGTGATAGACGGGCCGGGGCAAACCGGCATGACCCGATTGCACCCCCAGCTTAAATTCCGGCCCGACTGGGAAGTCCCGATCAAAGCCGTCCTGGATTGGCTATGCGCGCAGCCGGGCGTGGATACGCAGCGCATCGCCTTGTACGGCATCAGCCTGGGCGGCTATTTCGCCACCCGCGCGGCCTGCCATGAAAGCCGCATCGGCGCCTTGATCGTCAATTCCCCCATCGTCGATTTGAAAGCCTATCAACTGGGCTTCTTTCCGCCCGGCATGGCGGACGACCCGCCCGAACTGAAGCTGGAATGGTTCGAGCGCCTGTCGCGCAGCGAATTGCCCGATCATCTGCGCGCCTTGCTCAAGATCGCCTTCTTCCGCTTCGGCGTCGAATCGCTGCATGGATGGCTGCACATGCTGGACGGCTTCCAAACCGGCAAAGATCTGCGCAATATACGTATTCCCTGCCTGTCCATGCTGGGTGCGTCGGAAGGCGGCGAACCCTTGAAACAGGCCCAGTATTTCCGCGAGCATGTAGGCGGGCCCGTGCACGAACACGTATTCAGCGCCAAAGAAGGCGCCGACGCGCATTGCCAGATGGCCAACCTGCCTATGTCGGCCGCGGTGCTGTTCGACTGGCTGGATGGCGTCTTCAAAGGCTGAAGGCGGCCCGGTTGGCTGGGCGGCATCGTATCTCATCGTATCTTAAAGACCGAATGAATATGCGCGGCGCCCGCCTGCGCGCCCCCTGGAAGATCGCCGCTGTTCCGGACGCAAAAAAACCTCCAAGCCCGGATTCACGTCCGGGCTTGGAGGCTGGCTATGCGAAGAAAGCATTCCCGGCTTCGCGGGATGCGCCGGCAAGCCGGCGCATGGTCCCCGCTGATTAAGCCGCAGCCTTATTCCGCCGCAGCGGTAGCGCCGTAGCCGACTTGCGCGGCGGGGCGGCGAGGCTGGAACACGCCCAGCACCACTTGCCAGAAGATGGCCAGCGTACCGATGATGAACACCACGTCGCCAAAGGTACGCACCCAGCGCAGGGTCTGCAGGATGGGCTGCTGCATGAACTCTTCGCCGCGCGCATACCACATGCCTTCCGTCAGGCTGGCATGGAACTGCATGATGCCTATGGGCAGCAGGCTGGTGGTGATCATCAGCACCAGGCCGGCGTTCAATCCCCAGAAGCCCGTGCGCATGACTTTTTCATTGAAGCTGAAGCCCGGCACGATGTAGCGCAGCACCAGCAGGGTGAAGCCGATGGCCAGGAAGCCATAGACGCCGAACAGAGCGGCGTGCGCGTGCACCGGCGTCGTGTTCAAGCCCTGTATGTAGTACAGCGCGATGGGAGGATTCACCATGAAGCCGAATACGCCCGCGCCCAGCATGTTCCAGAACGCCACGGCGACAAAGCACATCAGAGGCCATTTTATGGATTCCATCCAGGGCGCGCGCTCCTTCAGGCGCCAGTTTTCCCAGGCTTCGTAGCCCAGCACGATCAGCGGCACGACTTCCAGCGCACTGAAGGTCGCCCCTATGGCCATCACGGGCGTGGTCGTGCCCGCAAAGTACAAGTGGTGCAAGGTGCCGGGCACGCCGCCCAGCATGAACAGCGAAGCCGAAGCCAGGCTGGCGACCGTCGCGCCGCGCTTGGACACCAGGCCCATGGACGAGAAGATGAAAGCCAGGGCGGTGGTGGCGAACACTTCGAAGAAGCCTTCCACCCACAGGTGGACCACCCACCAGCGCCAGTATTCCATGATGGTGATGTGAGTGCGTTCGCCGTAGAACAGGCCGGTGCCGTAGAACAGGCCTATCGCTATGGTCGAGGCGGCCAGCAGCGCCAGCAGGTTCTTGTCGCCTTCCTTCTTGAAGGCCGGCAGCATGCCCCGCAGCATCAGCAGCAGCCAGAAGGCCAGGCCCAGGAATTTCACGATTTGCCAGACACGGCCCAATTCCAGGTATTCATAGCCCTGATGGCCCAGCCAGAAATTCAGGCTCGCGGGCATGATGTGCTTGATGGCCAGATAGTTGCCGATATAGGAACCCACCACCAGCACGATCAGCGCCCAGAACAGGATGTCCACCCCGAGCTTCTGGTATTTCGGATCCTTGCCGCCGTTGATGACGGGCGCCAGGAACAGGCCCGCGGCCAGGAAGCCCGATGCGATCCAGAACAGGGCCGTCTGCAAATGCCAGGTGCGCGTCAGGGAATAAGGGAACCACTGCGACACATCGATGCCGTAGAAAGTCTGCCCTTCCACGGTGTAGTGCGCGGTGAAGCCGCCCAGCAATACCTGGAAGACGAACAGAGCCACGACCAGGAACAAGTATTTGCCCAGCGCCCGCTGCGAAGGCGTCAAGCCGCCCAGCGTCAGGGGATCACGCTTGGGCGCGACCGGTTCCGGCTCCTCGCGGTGCAGGAAGGCCCAGCCCCAGACCAGGAAGGCGATGCCCGCGATCAGCAGCACGACGCTCGCAATCGACCACATGACGTTGGCCGTGGAGGGATGGTTGTCCACCAAAGGCTCGTGCGGCCAATTATTGGTGTAGGTGACCTTGCTGTTGGGACGTTCCGTCGCCGCGGCCCATGCCGTCCAGAAGTAGAAATTGGTCAGGTCCTGGCGGCGTTCCGCGCTGGGCAGCGTGTCTTCCTTCATGGCGAAGTTCGACCGCGTCTTGCGCAGTTCCGGATCGGAACCGTACAGCTTCTTGTAGTATTCCGCGGTTTGCGCAATCGCCTGCGCACGCCGGTCGGACACGGTGACCACGCCCGTCGCCGGATCCAGGGTATTGCGGCGATACTCCGACTTCAACTGGCTTTTCAATGCCGCCTGCTTGTCGGCATCCAGATGGTCGAACGGCACGCCCGCCGCATCGCGGGCGGCTAGGTCGAGCCAGGCGAGCAATTCGCGATGGAGCCAGTCGGCCGTCCAGTCGGGCGCCTGGTAGGCGCCGTGGCCCCAGATCGAACCCACCTGCATGCCGCCCGTGCTTTGCCACGCGGTCTGGCCATCCAGAATATCGTCGTGGGTCATCAGCACTTTGCCCGATTGAGTAACTACTTGCTGCGGTATGGGCGGCACCTGCTTGTAGACTTCGACGCCGCTCCATCCGAGGACGGCAAAAGTTACCGCCAGCACAGCCAGCAATAACCACCATAACTTCTTGTACTCACGCATCACGAGCTCCTTCTGCCGCATGTGAGGAATTTAAAAACAGCACATCGTTTTCCAGATGGATGTGCTGGGTCAGATCTTCTTGAAACGCCTGCAGGCCGCCATACAGGGCGCGCCAGGTATTGCATGCTTCCGGCGGAACCGCCAAGCCGTCGGTCAGCCGGCCGATTTCTTCCAGCGCGCCGAAGTGGTGTTCGTGCTCGAAACGCATGACGGAAATGGGCGCGCGCGCCTGCTGGTGCATGCCGCGCGCGAGCATCGGAAACAACACCTGCTCTTCTTTGAGCATGTGGCTTTCCAATTCCTGGTACAGTGTTTCCAGCACATCGGCCAGCCCGGACGGGCAGCTCGGCTTGCCGGCATGCGTATGCTCCACGCGCCGCGCAAGCCGCACCAGTTCCGGCAGCTGCACCCTGTGGCGCTCGTGAAAGCGGGTGATCAAGTATTCGATCAAGTCGGCGGCGGAAGCCCGTCGCCAATGGGCGGAATCGGTCGGCGCAGCCAGCAAGATATCGTTCATGGTGCTTTATCCATATCGGGAATCAGTCCGTTTGTATTAAGCAATACTCATGCCAGATTTTTATTCCTTATTTTTCAATACACTGTATCTACGAGGGTAATAAATACCTGATTAATTAGGGTAGTAATAACCCTAATAAGGTATAATTCACCCCATGGATCAGATGCTGCTTGCCGACCTCGTCACCGATCTGCCGGACGCCGTACGTCTGCAGCGCGCGGTACATACATTGCGTGAACACTTCCATTGCGACGCCGTCGGCCTGCTCAGCCTGGATACCGACAGCCTGCGCCTCGTGGCGGCTTCCGGCCTGGCCCACGAAGCCCTGGGGCGGCGTTTCGTCGTCGCCCAGCATCCGCGCTTTGCAACCATATTGGCCCGGCGCGAACCCACCTGGTTCGAGCCGGGCAGCGTCCTGCCCGACCCTTACGATGGGCTGCTGGACGACAAAAAAGGCACCCCCCTGCCCGTGCACGACTGCCTGGGCGTCAGCTTGTACACCGAGGGCCGGCTGTGGGGCGCCATCACGCTGGACGCATTGAAGACCGGCACATTCAGCGACGCCGGCCTGGTTGAATTGAAGCGCTATGCCATGATGCTGGAAGCGGCCATACGCATTTCGGCGCTGGAAAAAGAAAACCGCAGCCTCAGGCAACTGGGCAGCACGGTCAGCGGCTCGCTGCAGCTCATCGACGAGCACGAGCTGCTGGGCGAGAGTCCGGCGATTTCGCAGCTGCTGCACGAACTGGACGTAGTGGCCGACTCGGACCTTCCCGTTCTGCTGCTGGGCGAAACAGGCGTCGGCAAGGACTTGTTCGCGCGGCGCCTGCATCGCCATTCACGGCGCAGCCATAAGCCCATGGTCCACGTCAATTGCGCGGCCCTGCCCGAATCGCTGGCCGAAAGCGAACTCTTCGGCCACGTGAAGGGCGCGTTCTCGGGCGCCGTCAGCGATCGCGCGGGGCGTTTCGAGGCCGCGCAGGGCGGCACCCTGTTCCTGGACGAGGTGGGCGAATTGCCGCTGTCCGTACAAGCCAAACTGCTGCGCGCCTTGCAGAACGGCGAAGTCCAGCGCCTGGGCACCGACGACGTCATCAAGACGGACGTGCGCATCATCGCGGCAACCAATCGGCAGCTGAAGGATCACACCCTGTCCGGCGATTTCCGCGCCGACCTCTATCACCGCCTGTCGGTCTATCCCGTGCACATCCCGCCATTGCGCGAACGGGGCCGGGACATACTGATACTGGCCGGCCATTTCCTGGAGCTGAGCCGCGCCCGGCTGGGCCTGCGCGGCCTGCGGCTGTCGTATATCGCCGAGCAGGCGCTGATGAATTATTCCTGGCCGGGCAATGTGCGCGAGCTCGAACACGTCATCAGCCGCGCGTCCCTGAAAATGCTTAGCCGCGGCGCATCGCGCGACCAGATACTGACATTGGGCCCCGATGTGCTCGACGTGGGCATCGCCGCAAGCCCGGCTCCCGGCTTCCAGGAAATCAACGTCGCGCGCGGGGCGGGCGCGGCCGACGCCCCGGGCCAGGCCGGCGCCGACAACAACGATGACGACGATCTTTATGCGCCGGAACCCTTTTATGGCTCACAGGCCGCCATGCCGCCCGCCAGCCCGCAAAAGCCGCCGGCCGTCATCCTGCCGCTGCGCGAGGCGGTCGATGCCGCCCAGCGCAGCGCCGTCCTTCAGGCCTTGGCAAGCACCGGGCAGAATTGGACCCAGGCCGCCCGGGCCCTGCAGCTCGATCCCAGCAACCTGCACAAGCTGGCCAGGAAGCTGGGCTTGAAATAGCCGGCGCGAGCCGGCGCACGGGAGCGGCCGGAATAGCAGGAACGGCAAGCCTCGGGGCCGCCTCAGCCGGCGAACCCGCCCTGGCGCAGAAAATCCAGTTCCTGGCGGGTGCTTTCCCTGCCCAGGATGACATTGCGATGGGGAAAGCGCCCATAGCAGGCGATGATGTCGCAATGCTCTTCGGCGAACGCCAGATTCTCGGGCGCATACTGCTTGTACAACTGGACGCCGCGGCGCTGGTCGTCGAGATCTTCCGAATGGATGAAAGGCACGCACAGAAACAGCGCCAGCGGCGCCCGCAATTGCGTGGCATGGCCGCGGGCTATGGACAGCTTGGCGTATTTGCGGGCGAGGCTGTCGGTCGCGTACATATGCGGCGTGTCGCGAAATGCATTGCGCGGAAACTGGTCCAGCAGCAATATCAGAGCCAGGGCGGCATCGGCATCGTCCAGCCAGTGTTCCAGTTCCCGCCGGGCGGCGGCAAAATGCAGGTCCATGAAGCGCTCGCGAAAACGCCGGTCGAAGTCCGCATTCTTGGCGAACCAGGCGTCCGCCCCGGCTTCCATCCAGAAGGCCAGTACTTCGTCCGCCTGCGCGTACTGCTCGCGGCCCATGGCGCTAGCGGCCGGCGGCGCGGGCGCTGACGCCGCCCGCCAGACCCATATTGGCCTTGGGAAAATCGATGACGCGAACCCGCACTTCGCTTTCCGGCACGCCCGTGGCTTCGTGGCCGGCGCGGCTCAAGGCGGCAATCAGCGCCTCTTTCTGTTCGTCGCTGCGGCCGGTGATCAGCTCCACGAGAAACATCAAGGCCTGGGTGTCGAATTTACCGGCATTCAGGTAGTGGCCCTCCGGCAGGTCATACAGCATCACGCGCACGCTTGCGACAGGCGCCCCGATGCTTTGAACGACGGCATCGCTGCTGCGCTGCAATAGTTCGCGCTTTTGATCCGAAGTAAGACGAGGGCTCGCGGAAATCGTAACGTATGGCATATGGCCTCTTGATGGTGTAAGGTTGAGCCGTGATTATCGCTTTATGGCGGCGTGGTGCACAAGCCCGCCCCGGCCCGTTAGCGCCGCCCGTGCCGGCCATAGCCGCGCAGGTCTCGCCGCCATGCAGCCATCGAGGAGCCTACATGTCGCCGCCTAAGGTCCAGGTCTTTTTCGACCCACATACCTCCACGTTTTCCTATGTCGTCTACCGGCCGGGCGAAGCCGCCTGCGCCATCATTGATTCGGTACTGGATTACGACCCGAAGTCGGGCAGCGTCGACACGGCGTCGGCGGACGCCATCATCGATTTCGTACAGGGAGAAGGCCTGGAAGTCCAGTGGATATTGGAAACGCATGCGCACGCCGACCACCTTTCGGCTGCGGACTATCTCAAAAGAAAGCTGGGCGGCCGCATCGCCATAGGCGAGCATATCAAGCAAGTGCAATCGGTCTTCAAGGGCATCTTCAACCTGAAAGACGACCTTGCATCCGACGGCTCCCAGTTCGACCATCTGTTCGCCGACGGGGAAGCCTTCATGATCGGGTCCATGCAGGTCAAGGCGCTGCATGTGCCCGGCCATACGCCCGCCGACCTGGCTTACCAGGTGGAAGGGCTGGGTATCTTCATCGGGGATACGCTGTTCATGCCAGATGTGGGAACCGCGCGCTGCGATTTCCCGGGCGGCAACGCAAGCACGCTGTACCGCTCGATAAAAAAGCTGCTGGCCTTTCCCGGCGGCACCAGGCTGTATCTATGCCACGACTACCCGCCCGAAGGCCGCGACCGCCAGTGCTGCTGCACCGTGGCTGAGCAGCGCGCCGACAACATCCATGTGCGCGACGGCACCAGCGAAGATGAATTCGTCGCCATGCGCACGGCGCGCGACAAGACGCTGGACATGCCCGTGCTGATCCTGCCCGCCATCCAGATCAATATCCGCGCGGGCCAGTGCCCTCCTCCCGAAGACAACGGCGTGCGCTATCTGAAAATCCCCATCAATCAGTTCTAGCCCGATTCCTTGCGGCCCCGCCCCAGGCGATGCTGCCGGCTCCTCAGGCTGCATCGCCCTTCGCTGTCCAGATCTTCGCCGCCCGCTCTACGCTGTCGTGTTTTTCGCTGGCGCGGAAGGAACATTTCCCCCAGAATGCGGTCTTTACGTTTTCACGGCGGCGCGGAGCGCGGATGGATTGGAATCAATTATTGATGGATAGCGGGGTATGGCTGCTCCAGGCCTACCTCATCACGACTATCGTCGGCGCGGCGGCCGTTTGGGTGCTGGCCCGGCGCACGGTTTGGGGCCGGCAGTTCTGGGCGCTGGCGGCCGGCTATTTTTCCCCTCGCCGCGATTGGCGGCCGCTGGCGGCGCTGGCGCTCATCCTGTTTTTGACTTTGTGCGCCGTCAGGCTGGGGGTGCTGTTCTCGTCCTGGTACAACACCATGTACACAGCCCTGCAGAAGCTGGACGAAAGCAGTTTCTGGATGGCCATGCTGCTGTTCGCCGTGCTGGCCACTGTGCATGTCTTGCGCTCGCTGCTCGACTTCTATGTTCAGCAAGCCTTCACCATACGCTGGCGCGTCTGGCTGAACGAGGAGATGCTGAGCCGCTGGCTGCAGGGGCAGGCCTATTACCGCAGCCAGTATCTGCCCGCGCCCATCGACAACCCCGACCAGCGCATACAGCAGGACGTCGCCACCTTCACCGAGATGTCGCTGAGCCTGTCCATGGGGGTGATCAACGCCCTGGTATCCACTTTCGCCTTTACCCTCATCCTGTGGAATCTGTCGGGCCCGCTTTCAGTGGGCGGCCTGGAGATACCACGGGCAATGGTATTCCTGGTGTTTGCTTATGTTCTGGTGGCGACCGCTTTTGCCATCTGGATCGGCCGGCCGCTCATTTCGCTGAACTTCCTGAACGAGCGCTTCAACGCCGACTATCGCTATGCTTTGGTGCGCCTGCGCGAATATGCCGAAAGCATCGCCTTCTATGCGGGGGAAAAGGTCGAAGGCGCGCTGCTGCGCAGCCGCTTCGCCTACGTCATCAGCAACGCCTGGGCCATTGTGTACCGGTCGCTGAAATTCCTGGGCTTCAACTTTTCGGTGACTCAGGCGGCGGTGGTATTCCCCATCATCATTCAGGCGCAGCGCTTCTTCACCCAGCAAATAAGCCTGGGCGATCTGATGCAGACTTCGCAGGCCTTCGGCCAGTTGCAGGATAATCTTTCGTTCTTCCGGAATGCTTATGACAGCTTTGCCACTTACCGCGCGACGCTGGACCGCTTGACCGGCTTCAACAAAGCGCTGGACGAATCGCACGCCTTGCCGGAGCCGGACGTGCGCACGCAGGGCGCGCAGTTGGTGCTGCGCGGCCTGAGCGTCGATACGCCCGCAGGCGCTCCGCTGTTGAAGGATCTGGACTTGAGCGTGGCGCCGGGCAAGCCGCTGTTGATCCGCGGTCCGTCGGGTTCGGGCAAGACTACTTTGCTGCGGGCGATTGCGGGGCTGTGGCCGTATAGCCGCGGCAGCATCACGCGACCGGAAGGCGGCGTCTTGTTCCTGTCGCAGAAGCCCTATCTGCCACTCGGTTCGCTGCGCGCGGCCCTGCATTATCCGCAGCCCTTGCAGGAGATAGAGGCCGTGCGGATGGAGGCGGGCATACGGCATCAACAGCAGGTCGCGAAGGACAGCATGCGGCAGGGTTCGAATAACCTGGACGTGTTGATGGGCGCTCGGCTGGGGGTGCTGGCGCCGGAAGCGGAAATCGGCATCCCGCCATCGGGAGGCGCCGCCGCGATGAGGCGGGTAACCCTGGCCGCGGAACATGGCGGCGCTCCGGCCGCTACGGCCGCGCCGGCGGCTGCAAGCGAGGCGGACGGCCGCGCGGCCGATGTGTTGAGGCGGGTCCAGCTGGGGCATCTGGTCGACCGGCTGGATGATGTAGCGGACTGGGGACGCATTCTGTCGCTGGGCGAGCAGCAGCGTCTGGCTTTCGGGCGCTTGCTGCTGGCGCGGCCGAGCGCGGCGTTTCTGGATGAGGCGACTTCGGCGATGGATGAGGGGCTGGAGGATGCGATGTACAGGCTGGTAAGAGATTGCCTGCCGGATATGGTGCTGGTGAGCGTGGGGCACCGCGCTACGCTGACGCGTCATCATGGATGCCTGTTGTCGTTGAAGGGAGATGGGACGGGGGGATGGGAAGTGACGGCGGCGCCGCGCTGATAGAAACTGCTACGATATGCGGGCTGCGGATATTGCGGCTGTCTTTGAACGACATGAACGGCCGGCTTCGGCCATGCAACGACCCACTATGAACTACCTTCTCATCAAGTATATACACATGACGGCCGCGGGCCTGAGCATTGTTTTTTTTGTCACTCGCGCGTACTGGTCCGTCACGAGTTCCGCCTTGCTGCAAAAGCGGCTGGTCAAGACGCTTCCGCATATCATCGACACGGTTCTGCTGCTGGCGGGTGTGACGCTGGCGGCGATGATAGGGCCTGAGCAACCCTGGATACTGGCCAAAATCGTGGCGCTGTTGTTTTATATCGGCGTGGGCACCATCGCCATCAAGCATGGCAAGACGCCCGCGTCGCGGGCGGTCGCCGCCTTGATCGCCGTCGCCATCTTCATGTATATCGTCGGCGTCGCCATCTACCACAACCCCATGTCCTGGCTGGCCTAACGATTACCAGGCGCCCAGGAAGCTCTGGACCGCCAGGCTGCTGCCGGCCACCGCTACCCAAACGCCCAGGCCCAGCATGATGGGGCGCATGCCCGCGACAGCCATGCGCCGCAAGTCCGATGACAGGCCCACGGCGGTCAGTGCGACCACGATCAGGAACTGCGCCAGCAAATGCAGGCTGGAATGCAGCGCTTCCGGTATCAGGCCCGTCGAACGCAAGGCCGAAGCAACCAGGAACCACAGGATGAACCAGGGGAAAATGCGGGCCAGGCTGAAGTTGTTCTTGCCTTGCTTCTTTTCGCGCCATGCCACCAGAAACGCCAGCACCAGGCAAATGGGAATGATGAGCGTGGCGCGCGTCAGCTTGACGATGGTGGCGTAGTCGCCCGCCGCAACGCTGTAGCTGTATCCGGCCGCCACCACCGAAGAGGTGTCGTTGATAGCGGTGCCCGCCCACATGCCAAAGCCTGCGTCGGACATGCCCAGCCAGTGCCCCATCAAGGGGAAGGTCAGCACGGCCACGATGTTGAAGATGAAGATGGTGGAAATGGCGAAGGCCGTTTCATGGTCTTCGGGCTTGATGATGGGAGTGACCGCGGCGATGGCCGAGCCGCCGCAAATAGCGGTGCCCACGCCGATGAGGGTCTTGAGCTTGGATGGGATGCCCAGCCACTTGCCCAGCAGGTATGCGGAACCGAAAGCCACCACGATGGTCACCAGCGTGACCCATAAGGACTCCAGGCCGGTCTTGGCGACTTGCTGGATGCTGAGCCCGAAACCGAGCGCGATAATGGACCATTGCAGCACTTGCTTGGACGCGAACTGCAGGCCGGGCTTGAAGACCGGCCCCACTCCGACAGTATTGCGCACGGCGATGCCCAGCAGGATGCCGAATACCGGGCCGCCTATCAGCGGCATCCAGCGCCCCAGCACCATGGCGCATATCCCCACCACCACGGCCAGGGCCAGCCCGTACAAAGGCGAAGGAGACTGGGGGACGGAGCCCCGCCGGCTGGCCTTGTCCGCCCGCGACGCAGCGGGAAGGGAGCGGGATGCCGAAGAAGAGTTAGCCATGGGATGGGCCTTTGCATGTAGTCATAACTTGCGGTTATTTTAAAAATCCGCGCACAATAAATAAATTCACTTATATTTATTCTTCGTATAAAATTTATTGATGCTAGGGATCAGCGTCAAACAACTCGAGGTATTCGTCGCCATCGCCTCCACCGGCACTGTGCGCGCGGCGGCGGAGCGCCTGTTCGTCACCCAGCCTGCCGTCAGCATGGCGCTCGCCGAACTGGAGCGCCAGCTGCAAGTCCAGCTTTTCGACCGCGAACGCGGCCGCTTGCATCTCAGCCCGCGCGGCAAAGAAGTCCTGCCCATGGCGCAAGAGGTCATCGAGCGCATCCAGGAAATCCAGCGCCATGCCGGCGGGCAGCCCTTGACACTGACCGGCGAGCTGCGGGTAGGCGCAAGCAATACCGTGGGCAATTATCTGGTGGGCGATCTGCTGGGGCCTTTCGTCGACCGGCACCCCCTCGTGTCCCTGCAGGTGAGCGTGGAGAACACACGCGATATCGCCACGGGTCTGCTGGAACATCGCATCGACGTGGGCTGCGTGGAAGGGCCCATCAACCATCCTCAATTGGAAGTGCTCGAATGGCGCGACGACAAGCTGGTGGTGTGCGCGGCGCCCGCGCACCCGCTTGCGCGGCAAAGCGGCTTGAAGGCCAGGCATTTCAAAGACGCCAAATGGATACTGCGCGAACAAGGCTCTGCCATGCGCACGCAGGCCGAGCAAGCGATGGATTCCCTGCCTTCCGGAAAAATCGTGCTGGAGCTGGGGCAAGTCGAAGCCATCAAGCAGGCCGTCATAGCCGGCCTGGGCATTGCTTGCCTGCCTCATGCCGCCGTGCTGGACTCTGTGGCGGCCGGGCGCCTGGCCGTCCTCGATACGCCTTTTTTGAATCTGCACCGACGCCTGTCGCTGATTCTGCACAAGTCCCGCTACCGCGGCGCCTTGATCGATGCCTTCGTTCAAAGCCTGTCGGCCGCGGCCGGATAGTATGATGGCGAAGGCCGCGGGCGCCGCGCAGGCTTATCGCGCTGTTTGATTGAGCCTGCGCAAGGCGCGGTCACTGTATATTTTTTTGGTTCATCCATGCCTCATCAACTCGAGCTGTTCACAGAAGATCCAGACGCGAAACCCAAGCGCCGCCAGGCGGCGCAAGCGCCCCGGGCCTCGGGCGACACGCAGCGCCTGCCTACGAAAGCCAGTGTGGAAGACGCCCAGGCGCGCAATGCGGACCTGCCCGTCAATACCGCCCGCAACTTGCCGCCTTACGAAACCGTGGCCCTGGTGTTGCAAGGCGGCGGCGCGCTGGGCGCTTATCAGGCCGGCGTATACCAGGGCCTGCATGAAGCCGGCATCCAGCTCACCAGCTTATCGGGGATATCCATCGGCGCGCTGAACACGGCCATCATCGCCGGCAACCCGCCGGAGCGGCGGGTCGAGCGCCTGCGGGAATTCTGGGAAACGATATCGCAGCCGAACTCGGGCCTGGATATCCCCGAATTCATAGAACGCTCGCTCTTCAACGTCAACGACACCGTGCGCGGCGCGTTGGGGGCCGTGCATGCCGGCAACGCATTGCTCGGCGGCCAGCAAGGCTTTTTCCGGCCCCGCTTCCCTCCTCCTTCATCCTTGCTGCCGGGCACGCCGGACGCCGCCAGCTATTACGATACCGCCGCCCTCAAGGACACGCTGGAACGCCTGTGCGACTTCGATCTCGTGAACTCGGACAAGCATCAGGTATCAGTAGGCGCCGTCAATGTGCGGACCGGCAACTTCGTCTATTTCGAGAACGCCAAAACCCGCTTGCGCGCGGAGCACTTCATGGCCTCGGGCGCCTTGCCCCCGGCCTTCGCCGCCGTGGAGATAGACGGCGAATACTATTGGGACGGCGGGCTGGTTTCCAATACGCCGCTGGCGCAGGTGCTGGATGCGCGCCCTTTGCGCGATACGCTGGTTTTCCAGGTCGACCTATGGAGCGCGCGCGGACACCCGCCCACCAATATGAGCGAAGTATCGGACCGCATCAAGGACATCCGCTATTCCAGCCGCACCCGCATGGTGACCGAACAATTGCGCTGGTCGCAGTATCTGCGCCATATGCTGCAGCGCATTCTCGAAGACGTCCCAGCCGATGTCCGCGCCGACGATCCTTATTACCGGATGGCGCAAGACCTGGCGTGCAGCAAGCGCTATAACATCATCCATCTGATCTACCGCAACCAGCCCTACGAGCGGCACTACAAGGACTTTCAGTTCGGCCCTTCCACCATGCGCGAACACTGGGCCGGCGGCCTGAAGGACATACGCCAGACGCTGGCCGATCCCAGCCGCCTGGCCATGCCCCAGAATCTCTCGGGCTTCGTCACCCACGACGTGCACCGCGAAGATATCGAGCGGGGCCTCGCCAATAGCAGCAAACCCGCCAATGGCGCCAGCTGAATCCCTCTCCGCCATCCGCGTGCAAAACCGCCCTGTGCGGATACCATGGCTAGACAGTAGTTGCCCAGGCAGATAGCTGGCGTTAGAATCCCCCCATGAACGACTCCGTCTCCCCGCCGACACAGCGCCGGACAGCCGCGGCCCCGAAAGCGCGCGGCAAGCAGGATTATTATTCCGGCACGCCGGAATCGCTGAACCAGCCCAACAATATCGGCCATTTGATCAAGCAGGTGCAGAGCTCGCTGAACCGCATGATAGACCAGCACGTATCGCCGCTGGGGCTTACCGCCATGCAATGGCGGCCGCTGGTGATGGTGCGCTACCGCGACGTGAACACGCCGGCCGAGCTGTCGCGCCAGACCCATGTCGATACCGGCGCCATGACGCGCACGCTCGATAGGCTGGAGGCCAAGCGTTTCATCACTCGGCAGCGCTGCCCGGACGATCGCCGCGTCGTCCGCATAGCGCTGACGGATAGCGGCAAGCGGGTTGCGGAACAAATCCTGCCGGCCGTCGCGACTTCCCTGAATGCCCACCTCGAAGGTTTCAGCAGACAGGAAATCAAGACCCTGATCGGCTTCCTGGACCGCATGCTGGCCAATGGCGAACAGCCTGCGGAACCCGGCGGTAAAGAAAGCCCGCACTAGCTCGTCTGACGCCGCCGGCCAAGCGCCATCGCGTAGATATTGCTTCGTTTCATCCATGATATTGCCTTGCGTTGCGTCCTCTTGAAGGATGCTAGCGCCCCGAGACACGCCGCCACAATTTTTTCCGCTCGATTGTGATCTACGCCTTGAGCCGAAATTTTTTCGTTATATAATTGCCTAGGCAAATACCAACTAGGCAGCTATATTCAGCTTGTTGTAAGCCATACCCGTCAATCTTCAGAACACGCATGAAAGCTTTCATTCCTATCCTGTTCGCCGCCGCGCTGGCGGGTTGCGCCGCCATCGAACCCGGCGCGCCCGCGGTACAAGCGCTGGACGCGGCTGAATTGGGCCTGCAGGACGGCGGCATCGCCTGGCCGTCGGAACAATGGTGGCTGCGCTACGACGATGCGCAGCTCGATGAATTGGTGGCGCAAGCGCTGGCGGGCAGCCCTTCCCTGTCGGCCGCCCAGGCGCGCCTGCACATGGCGGACGCCGCCGTACGCGGCGCACGCGCCATCCAGTTGCCCCGCGCGGACGTGAATTACACGCTGACACGCGAGCGCTTTTCGGAAAACTACATCTATCCGCCCCCGTACGGGGGGTCCATGCAGACCGACAACAGCCTGCAGTTGAAACTAGGCTTCGACCTGGATTTATGGGGCCGGAACCGCGCCAATTATGCCGCGGCGGTATCGCAGCAAGCCGCCGCGCAAGCCGATTTGAGCGTGGCACGCAACGCTCTGGTCAGCGGCGTCGTCCAGAGCTATTTCAATCTGCAGAACGCCTTGGCTCAGCACGATGTGCTGCAACAGATCGTCAAGCAACTGGGCAATGTAGCCAGCATCACGCGCCAGCGCGTCGCCGCGGGCCTGGACACCGAGGCGGAAGCGAAGCAGGCCGATTCCGCAGTGTCGGCGGCGCGCGTCCAGCTCAGCCAGGCAGCCACCAACGCCGGCCTGCTGCGCAACCAGATAGCCGCCATGCTGGGCGCCGGCCCGGCGCGCGGCGCCGCCATCCAGCCCGTGGAGCTGGATCATGCGCCCACCGGGCTGCCGGGCAGCATACCCCTGGAACTGCTGGGCCGTCGGCCGGACATCGTGGCCGCCAGGCTGCGGGCCGAAGCGGCATCGAGCCGCATCTCCGCCGCCAAGGCCCAGTTCTATCCCAACGTCAACCTGTCCGCCTTCGCGGGCTTCATGTCCTTGGGCCTGTCCAATCTGCTGCAGGACGGCAGCCAGACCTATGGCGTGGGGCCGGCCATTTCCCTGCCCGTCTTCCATGGCGGGGAGCTCAATGCCAACCTGAGTTCGAAGCAGGCGGAACGCGATCTGGCCATCGCCAACTACAACGAGACCCTGCTGACCGCCGTGCGCGAAGTGGCCGACGCCTGCACGTCGATACAGTCCCTGCAGCAGCAGGCGGCGGACCAGGCGGCCAGCCTGGATGCCATCACTTCCGCCTATGAAATAGCCCTGCAGCGCTACAAGTCCGGCTTGGGCAACTTCGTTCAGGTGCTGCTCGCCCAGAACGAAGTGCAGAGGCAATCCATTCTGAACACGGAAATGCGCGCACGCGCCTACAAGCTGGACGCCCAATTGGCCGCCGCCCTGGGCGGAGGCTACGGCGCCGCCGGCGCTGCCGCTAAAGCCATCCCCTGAATCACGAGATCCACATGAGTGCAACGAAAAAAACGGAATCCCGGCGCAAGCCTTTGATGATTGCGGCGGCCGTCGTCTTTCTTATCCTGGGCGCCGCCTACGGCATCTGGTGGGCCATTTATGCTTCCAATTATGAATCCACGGACGATGCGTATGTACACGGCAATCTGGTCCAGCTGACGTCCCAGATTCCCGGCACGGTATTGTCGATCGCCGCCGATGACACGCAACTGGTCCAGAAAGGCGCCCCGCTGGTCGAGCTGGATTCCAGCGATACCGAGATAGCTCTGCAGCAAGCGGAAGCCGCGCTGGCCCAGGCGGTGCGGCATACGCGCACCATTTTCGTGCAAAACGACGCCTTGCGGGCCGACATCGCCATGCGCGAGGCCGATATCGAACGCGCCCGCATCGACCTGGCCAAGGCACGCAGCGACCTGAAGCGCCGTCAGACCCTGGCGCGCTCGGGCGGCGTCAGCGGCGAAGAGATCCTTCATGCGCAGACTGCGGAAAAAGCGGCGCAGTCCAGCCTGGCGCAGGCCGAAGCCGCGCTGGCCGCGGCCCGGGCCAAGCTGCAAACCAATCTGGCGTTGACCGCGGGCACCACCGTGGCGAAGCATCCGGACGTCATGCAGGCGGCCGATCAACTGCGCAAAGCCTGGCTCGCGCGCTCGCGCACCCGGCTGCCCTCGCCCGTCGACGGCATGGTCGCCCGGCGCTCGGTGCAATTGGGCCAGCATGTCGCGCCCGGCACGCCGCTGATGACTATCGTGCCGCTGCGGGAAGTATGGGTGGAAGCCAATTTCAAGGAAAACCAGGTGCGCCGCATGGCGCCCGGCCAGAAAGCGACGCTCACTGCCGACCTGTACGGCAGCGGGGTCGTCTATCACGGCGTGGTGCAGGGACTGGCGGCCGGTACGGGCAGCGCATTTTCATTGCTGCCCGCGCAGAATGCCAGCGGCAACTGGATCAAGGTCGTCCAGCGCGTACCCGTGCGCATCGTCCTGGACCCCGAGGAATTGGCCGCCCATCCCTTGCGCGTGGGCCTGTCCATGCAGGTGGAGGTGGCGCTGGCCGAGCCGGAAAACGGCGCCGCGCCCGCTCCCGGCGCGGGGCTCAGCACAACCGTCTTCACCGATGACAGCGGCCGGGCCGATGCGCTGATCCAGCGCATCATCGACGAAAACCTGAGCTCATGAGCGCAACGGATATAGGCAAGCCGACCGATGCGTCGGGCGCCGATGCGTCGGGCGCCCCGGCCTCTGCTGCGCCGGCGTCCGCGGCGAGATCCGTCTACCCGCCTCTGGAAGGCCGGGCCCGGGTGTTCGGCACCGTCGCCCTGTCGGCAGCGGTATTCATGAATGTGCTGGACTCGTCCATCGCCAACGTATCCATCCCGACGATCGCCGGCGACCTGGGAGTCAGCGCCACCCAGGGCACCTGGGTCATCA
>Ga0182735_1000869_pt1 | contig 21732 bp, 20 predicted proteins | sample eDN5th30CKraftMG_FD_128524 | JGI IMG/M metagenome (GOLD analysis project Ga0182735, IMG submission 128524) | Enriched Miracle-Growth compost microbial communities from Emeryville, California, USA - eDNA 5th pass 30_C Kraft MG (version 2) (version 2) ...
ACCGCTTCCCGCTGAACGGCGGGCGTCACCATTTTTTTGTGAGAAGATCCTTCAACGCTGCATTGTCGAGCATCGAGTCCGCCAGCAACCGCTTCAGCTTCGCGTTCTCGTCCTCGAGCGAGCGTAGCCGCTTCGCCTCCGACACCTCAAGGCCGCCATACTTGGCCTTCCAGTTGTAGATCGTTGCTTCCGACACCCCGTGTCGCCGCGCCAGCTCGCCGGTCTTCGCGCCCGCCTCCGCTTCCTTCAACACCCCGATGATCTGCTCTTCCGAAAACCTCAAACGCTTCATCTGTCCGTCCTTCCTTCAAGGCCGGACTCTAATCAAGACTGGAGGAAAATCAGGGGGTCACGTCACAGGGTCCGTGATCTGGGCAAACGGTTCGAACTGGTCGAACGCGAATCCATTCTCGATCAGGCTGTATTGGGCATGCCCAATCTGGCTGTATTCCTCTGAGATCAGGGTCCTGACGCACCGCCTGAGGGTCCGGCGAATCTATTCTTCTTTAAGACGACAATTCTAGAAACAGAATTGACAAGCGGTGAGCGAGTGGCGACTTGTCGCTACCGATGCGGAAGTTTGTCCGCAGGGCCGAAGAGGATACGGACAGGGTAATGACTGGGGAGTATAACGGAAAGGTGGCCGTTGCCGGCGCCGGATTGATGGGCACGGGCATTGCACATGCCTTTGCGAATGCTGGCTATACGACGGTGCTTACCGACATCAATGGCGAGGCGCTTGAGCGTGCCCAAACGGGCATCGCACGCATTCTCGACGATGGGGTACGATTGGGCAAACTTGCCGCCGAGGCTGCCGAGACCGCCAAGGCACGGCTGACGGTCACGACCAAAATCGCCGAAGCGGCAACCGATGCGTCGCTACTGGTCGAAACGGTGTCTGAGAATCTGGCGGTAAAGCTGGCGGTGATCGCAGAGGCGGAGCCGCTGCTCGCGCCCGATGCGATCATCGGCACAAATACATCGGCATTGAGCGTGACCGAGATCGCTCGCTCCGCCGCCGATCCGGCGCGCGTCGTCGGCATGCATTTCTTCAATCCGGTTCACAAGATGAAGCTGGTCGAGCTGGTACTGGGACTGCGCACCAGCGAAGCCACGTTGGCGCGTGCACGCGAATATTCGGATGCGATCGGCAAGACGTCGATCGTCGTCAACGAAGCGCCGGGCCTCACCACCAGCCGCATGTCGGCCATGCTCGGCAACGAAGCGATGTACATGGTGATGGAAGGTATCGCGACGGCGGAAGATATCGATACCGCCCATCGCCTCGGTTTCAACCATCCGCTCGGCCCGCTCGAACTGGGCGATGTGACCGGATGGGACACCCGCCTTTCGGTGCTGCGCTATCTGCATTCGACGCTGGGCGAGAAATTCCGCCCCTGCCCGCTGATTATCAAGATGGTTGCCGCTGGCCGGTTCGGGCGCAAATCGGGCGCCGGGGTCTATGAATATGACGCGGATGGAAAAAAGATCCCTAACTCCGGATTGAAGGCCAGCGCATTATGACCGGTGCGGTGATTGTCGGGGCCGTTCGCACGCCGATCGGGCGCTTCCGCGGGAGCCTTGCGACCGCACGCGCAGACCATCTCGGCGCGCTGGTGATCGAAGAACTGGTGCGCCGCGCAGGGGTTGCCCCGGCCGATGTCGACGATGTCGTATTCGGGTGCGTGACACAGATCGGCGAGCAATCGGCGAACATCGCACGTACGGCGCTATTGGGCGCGGGCTGGCCGAGCAGCATTCCGGGCATGACGGTGGATCGTAAGTGCGGTTCGAGCGAAGCCGCTGTCCATATCGGCGTCGGTTCGATTGCGAGCGGAGCTGCCGATATCGTTGTAGCGGGCGGGGCCGAATCGATGACGCGCGTGCCGATGGGCAGCAACCGCGATCTGCACGGTGAGGCATTCGGATGGATGGTCACCGACCGCTATGACCTCGTCTCGCAGGGCGAGGCGGCCGAACGAATCAGTGACCTTTATGGCATCACCCGCGATGATTGTGACGATTACGCCATCGAGAGCCATCGCCGTGCCGCCGCCGCCGCCGATGCCGGTAGGTTCGATGATGAGATCGTGCCGGTTCCGCTCGATCGGGTGCGCGAGCGCGACGCTGAAGGCGAAGCGGCGACCCTTTCGGCAGACGAAACGATTCGCCGTGAAACCAGCCGCGAAAAGCTGTCGACGCTGAAGACCAGTTTCCGCGAGAATGGCCGGATCACCGCCGGCAACGCCTCACAGATCTCCGATGGCGCGTCTGCCTTGCTGCTGATGTCCGACGCTGCGGCACAGCGTATGGGCATTCGTCCGCGCGCGCGGATCGTGGCGACGGTTGCCATCGGGTCCGATCCCGAATTGACCCTGACCGGCCCCATCGACGCGACACGCAAGCTGTTCGCGCGCACCGGGCTTTCGGCGGACGATATCGACCTGTTCGAGGTCAATGAGGCCTTTGCATCGGTGCCCCTCGCCTGGATGAAGGAGATCGGCGTGGGTCATGACCGGCTGAACGTCAATGGCGGCGCCATCGCACTGGGACATCCGCTCGGCGCGACGGGCACGCGGATCATGGCGACAATGCTCAACGAGCTGGAACGCCGCGGTGGCCGTTATGCGATGCAGGCGATCTGTTGCAACGGAGGGCTTGGCACCGCAACATTGATCGAACGGATACCCTGATCGATTATCCGGATCGGCATTGTACCGGTCCTTTGCTTGCGTTACCCACAAAGACAATGTCGCCGGTATATGAGATGTCGCGCAGCCCGAATTTGAGGGAAGATGCCAATCAAAGCCAATAAGATCGTCAAGGATGATGAGCGCGATTTCCGTTCCGGGGATCGTGCCGACGGCAGGGTCGCGGAAATCGAATCCTTTCTGGCTGAGAATGTCGCTGAAAAGGAGAGCGACAATTCCAAGACGGTAATCGTCAAGCCGGTGGTCAATGCCGTGCGCATCATGCGATATCTCAGCGAATGCGGCGGCCCTGCGCGCGCGATCACCATCGCGCGGAGTTTGTCGATCAACGCGAGCACTTGCTTCAATATTCTGCGCACGCTTGCGTTGGAAGAGGTGGTCGAATTCGACCCGATGTCGAAAACCTATACCCCCGGCCACGGACTGACCCGGCTGGTCGAAAATTTTCTCACCGAGGGTCAACGGGTTGCGGCTGCGGTTCCGCACATGACGGACCTCGCAGCGGAGTACAGCGTTACAATGGCGCTGTGGAAACGGGTTGCCGCCGACCGCATCGTGTTGGTGAAAAGCATCTCCAGCCCCACGGTTTTGCGTATCGAGCTCGCGGAGGGCCAGCGTCTGCCGATGATGATGGGCGCGACCGGGCGGTTGTTCGCCCCCCGCCTCACCCTGCCGGAAAAGAAATTGCGTGCGACGTTCAAAACGCTGCGCTGGCAGCGCCCGCTGACGTTCGAGGAATATTGGAAACAGGTTGAAGAAGCCGAAGCCGATGGCTGGGCCGTCGATGACGGTTACTTTTCGATCGGCGTGAAAAGTCTGGCGGTGCCGATCGACGATCGCAACGGCGACCTCGCATTTACGCTGGTCGCGATCATGTTTCGCGCGCAACTTGAAGATACAAGGCTCAAACAACTCGGCAGCGACATGCGCACCCTGGCAACCCGACTCGTGCCAATTTTCTTCTAACCACGCCGCAAAATGCTCTAAAATCGGGCAAGAAAAGGGTAGCCCTGCGGTAGCGTCGTCTCTAATGAGATTGGCATTCTGAAATAAGATAAAGGCGATGGCGAGGCGTGCACAGTGAGTTCTGATCTGCCCTTCAAATTACGCCGGACAACATCGAGAGACCTGCGATGCGGCTGACCGATTTCGCCCATGCTCATATTCCGGCGGAAGCCGAAGCCTTTCGCGCCGAAATCCGCGCCTTTCTCGAACGCGAGATGCAGGATATTCCGCCGGTCGTACGCGCCGATAGCTGGATGGGCTATGATGCCGAATTCAGCCGAAAGCTCGGCGCTGCCCGCCTGATCGGCATCACCATGCCGAAACGCTATGGCGGACGCGAAGCGGGTGCCTTTGCACGCTACGTGGTGAGCGAAGAGCTGCTTGCCGCTGGCGCCCCGGTTTCGGCACACTGGATCGCCGACCGGCAAAGCGCGCCGCTGTTGCTTCGTTATGGCAGCGACACGCAGCGCGAACGCTATATCCCCGGCATCGTGCGGGGCGAGACTTATGTCTGTATCGGCATGAGCGAGCCAAATGCGGGTTCCGATCTCGCAGCCATCGGCACACGAGCCACGCCTGCTGGCGAAGGGTGGGTGCTGAACGGGCGCAAGATCTGGACGACCAACGCACACCGCTCGCATTACATGATCGCGCTGGTGCGAACCCAGGATCGCGCAGAGAACCGGCATGGCGGCATGTCGCAATTCCTGATCGATCTCAAAGCGCCCGGTGTAACCGTACGGCCAATCCGCGACCTGAGCGGCGGCGAGCATTTCAACGAAGTGTTTTTCGACGACGTCGCGCTCGACCGTGACGCATTGGTCGGCGTGGAAGGCAATGGCTGGCAACAGGTGATGGCCGAGCTGGCATTCGAGCGTAGCGGTCCCGAACGGTTCCTCAGTTCGATGGCGCTGTTCCATACGCTGGTCGATGCCGTCGGCCCGAAACCCGATGCGTTGCAGGCATTTCAGATCGGCCGGATCGCGGCTAAGCTGATCGCGCTGCGGGCAATGTCACTTTCCGTCACCGCCCAGCTCGATGCGGGCGAGGATCCCGCCTGGGCCGCATCGTGCGTCAAGGATATCGGCACTGCGCTTGAGCAGGAATTGCCCGAAATCGCGCAACTTCTCACGGCTATCGAGCCGCGGGTCGAGAGCGGCAGCGATCATGCACAGGTGCTTGCCTATCTCACCCAGCTCGCGCCTTCCTTCTCGTTGCGTGGCGGAACGCGCGAGATATTGCGCGGCATTCTCGCGCGCGGCCTGGGGGTAAGATAGCATCATGAAGGATATGTTCGAGGAAACCATCGAGCGCGTGCTCACCGATCTCGTCACGCCCGAACTGATCGCCGCGGCGGAGGAAGGGGCCTGGCCGCAGGCACTGTGGCAGGCGATCGAGGAAAATGGCCTTGCCGTCGCCGCGACGCCCGAAGCGCAGGGCGGCGTTGGAGGAAGCTGGCACGACGCCTTTGTGCTGGTGCGTGCGGCTGGCCGACATGCCGCGCCCGTGCCGCTGGCCGAAACGCTGCTGGTAAACTGGCTATTGGGGCTTGCCGGTCTGGACGCGGCACCCGGTACAGCAACATTTGCGACCGCGACCGGCAGTATGGACCAAGGCCGTTTCAGCGGAACGCTGAACGAGGTGCCCTGGGGCCGGAGCGCCGGTCATATCCTGGCCGCGAGTGGCGGGGAGAGCCCGATGCTGGTGCTGCTCCCCTGTAGCGATGCGACCATATCGGAGGCGCTCAACACCGCACGCGAGCCGCGCGATACGCTGGTGTTCGACGCCGTAGAGCCGCTGGCATCGGCGCCCTTCCCCACCGGTCTCCCGACGGATGCGCTGCTGCTGGGCGGTGCGATGATCCGTTCGGCGCAAATCGCGGGGGGCCTTGCCCGTCTGCTCGATACGGCAATCGACTATGCCAATCAGCGCACCCAGTTTGGTCGCCCCATCGGAAAATTTCAGGTGATCCAGCATCAGCTGGCGCAATTGGCCGAACAGACTGCCATCAGCGCGGCAGCCGCCGAAACGGCATTCGCGGCGAGCGAGCAGGCTCCCGATTCGCTGACGATTGCCGCTGCCAAAGCGGTCGCGAGCGAAGCCTCGGGGCAAGGTGCGGCGATTGCCCATGCCGTGCTCGGCGCGATCGGCTTCACTTACGAGCATTCGCTGCATTTCACGACAAGGCGGCTATGGTCCTGGCGGAGCGAATTCGGTTCCCATACCCACTGGTCGCAACAGATCGGCAGCACCTTATGTGAAGGCGGCTCGCGTAATCTTTGGCCGATCCTGACATCAGCCTGACTGCAGAAAGGCAAAAATGGACCCCTTCCTCATCATCGAACGCGACGGCCCGGTTGCGACCATAACGCTCAATCGTCCCCAAGAACGCAACGCGATCTCGCTGCCTGAATATATTCAGGAAATTCGCGATTTCTGCGCCGACGCCACGCGCGACCCAAGCCTGAAGGCGGTGATCGTCACCGGTGCCGGATCGGCCTTCTGCGCGGGCGGCAACGTCAAGGACATGCGCGACAAGGCAGGCATTTTCGAAGGCTCGCCCTACAAGCTGCGGAACCGCTATCGCGAAGGCATCCAGCAAATTCCGCTCGCGCTATATGAATTGGAAGTGCCGACCATCGCCGCAATCAACGGCCCCGCCATCGGTGCGGGACTCGATCTCGCCTGCATGTGCGACGTGCGCATTGCCGCCGAGGGGGCGATCTTTGCCGAGAGTTTCGTCAAGCTCGGCATCGTACCCGGAGATGGCGGCGCCTGGTTGTTGCCGCGGATCATCGGCAATGCCCGTGCGACATTGATGACGCTGACCGGCGATGCGATCGATACTGCCAAGGCACTCGAATATGGGTTGGTCAGCGATGTGGTGGCGCCCGATGCGTTGCTCGATGCGGCCAAGGCGGTGGCGCTGCGCATCGCGGCGAACCCGGGAGCCGCGCTACGGCTGACCAAGCGCCTGCTGCGCGAGGCACAGGATATGAAGCTGGGCCCATTGCTGGAACTGTCGGCGGCTTATCAGGCGCTTGCGCATCATACCGAAGATCATGAGGAAGCGGTCAACGCATTCCTTGAAAAACGTAAGCCGAGTTTCGGCGACCGATAGAAGGACAGCGCAATGCGCAAGGTTTTCCGCGAAGATCATGAAATGTTCCGCGATCAGGTTCGGCGGTTCGTCGACCGTGAGATCGTCCCGTTCCACGCGGAATGGGAACATCAGGGCTATGTACCGCAATCGGTGTGGCACAAGGCCGGGCAGGAAGGCCTGCTGTGCGTCATGGCACCCGAAGAATTCGGCGGGGCCGGCGGCGATTACGGCCATTCGGCGGTACTGATCGAGGAACTCGCCCGCGCCAATGCAACCGCAGTCGGCTTCACGACGCATAGCGAGATTGTCGCCAATTATATTGTCGCCTATGGCAGCGACGACCAGAAAGCGCGCTGGCTGCCCAAGATGATCAGCGGCGAGATGATCGCCGTAATCGCGATGACCGAACCCGGCATCGGCAGCGATCTGCGATCGATGCGCGCCACGGTGAAGCGCGATGGCGACGATTATATCCTGAACGGATCGAAGACCTTCATCACCAACGGGTTCAACTCCGGCATGGCGGTGGTCGCGTGCAAGACCGATCCCGACGAGAAGAAGCTCACTCTGGTCTGTGTCGAGGAAGGCACTTCGGGGTTCACCAAGGGCAAGCGGCTGGAGAAAATCGGTCTCAAGGGTCAGGACACGTCGGAGCTGTTCTTCGACGAAGTGCGCGTTCCCGTCGCCAACCGTCTGGGCGAAGAGAATAAGGGCTTTCAATATCTGACCCACCAGCTCGCCTGGGAACGGCTGATTATCGCGATCCGTGCGGCGGCGTCGATCGAGGCGTTGTTCGACGAGACAGTCGAATATACGCGCGGTCGCAAGGTGTTCGACAAGACCGTATTCGATTTTCAGAACACCCGCTTCAGTCTGGCGGCCGCCAAGGCGGAGGCAACGATGCTGCGTGCCTTTGTCGACGAATGCCTGGGCGAAGTGATGGAGGGCACGCTAACCAGCGAAAAGGCGGCGATGGCCAAGCTGATGGGATCGGAAATGCAGGGCCGGTTGCTTGACCAGTTCCTGCAGCTTCATGGCGGCTATGGCTTCATGAGCGAATACAAGATCGCTCGCGCCTGGGTCGATGCGCGGGTTGCGCGTATCTATGGCGGCACGTCGGAAATCATGAAGGAAATTATCGCGCGGACGCTTTAGCGTTGGATGCAGCTTTACGCCGCGTCGAGTTCCTCCGGGTAACCGCGCTGGACATAGGTCATGCGGCCGCCCGCCAGCATCAGCGCGGCGAAGAGGTTGAGTTCGACGATCTCGGCCGTGTTGAAATGCCGTTCCAGCTCGGCATAGATCGCCTCATCGATGGCAAAATAATCGGCGGCGAACAGTTCGGCATAATGGAGCGCCGCCTGTTCCGCCGGTGAAAAGCGCGGATCGTTCCAGCTCAGGCACGCGATATCGTCCTCGCTTACCTCATCCGATTTGCGCGCAACCTGACAGGCGGCGCAGGTCGTGATGCTCGCGATCTTGAGCCGCACCAGTTCACGCAACCGCTGATCGAGCAGGCCGTGAACATGCATTTCCTCGATCGTGCGCAGCCAGGCAAGCGCCACGCCGGGCCGGTGCGCCCAGATCTGCACCGGCAGCGTGGAGCTCAACATTCGCGTCTGCTGGCCGCGTGCGACTGCTTCGGCAAGGTCGTCCGGCAACTGGTCGAGGGGGACGGGGTCGATCATCGGCATGTCATTCTCCGAAAGTTCATGCGGCAGCGGTGGGTTCGATGGGGGGCGCACGATGCTCGCTCACCGCAGCCCAGATCGCGGTCGCTACGATAACGCCCGCCCCAAGGATGGTCCACAAGCCCGGCACTTCGCCAAAGGCGAGGAAGCCCGCCAGGATTGCAAGCGGCAGGCGGACATAATCGACCGAAGCGAGCTTGGCGGCCTCGCCCAGTGCCATGCCGTGGATATAGCTTGCCGTCGTCGCCACGCTGATCCCGCCAAGCAGAGCGAGTAGCGCGAAATCTCCCAAATCCGGCCAGCGCCAGCTGCCCGCTGCGAACGGAAGCAGAAGCAGCACGCCGAAGATCGAGGACCATACCATGATCGTCGTAACACTGTTATTCCGCGTCAGCAGCTTGATCCCGGTAACGCTGAGGGCAAGCAGAAATGCCGAGGCAATGGCCGCGAGATGCGCCCAGCCCATATGAGAGATATCCGCAGGGCGCGCGATCAGCAGCACCCCCCCAAAGCCCAGCGCAAGCGCCAGCCAAGTGCCCGGCGAAATCCGGTCGCGCAGCACGATGGCCGCGAGCGGCCCGATCCACAGTCCGCGTGTGAACGAGATGGCATTCGCATCGGCCAGCGGCAGCTTTTGCACGGCATAATAGGACAGGGTAACGCCAAGTGCAGCCGACAACGAACGCCCGATCTGCAGCCACACCCCATTGAGTGCGAGTACCCGCCCCCCGCTGCGAACAACCAGCGGAACCATCAGAAACAGTCCGGCGACCTGACTGTAAAGCGCCTGCATCTGTGGCGGATAGCCACGCAAAAACTTGATGAGCAGCGTCATGACCGTGAAGAAGCCCGCCGAAACGAGCAGCCACAGGGCACCGCGCAGGTTTCCCGATAAATTGCGATAAGCCGCGAGTACGGCTGTCCGCCGTTTCTTTACCCCTGTCACGACCATCCTATCAGCGCGATCGCATCGCTGCTGCGCTGGCTTTCCAGTCTTCCGGGGGTATTTCCGCAATATCGAAATCGAGTTCGACCTCGACGCCATTCGGATCTTCGATAAATAATTGCCAGCGCGAGAACGGCCGAGGCGTGCGAATGATCGAATAGACGATTCCACGTTCTTTCAGCACCGTCGCGATCGCCAGCAACCCCTCACTCGTAAAGGCCATATGATCGAGCGCACCGCGACGCACTGCAGGCATGTCGGCTACACCGACAATATGCAGCACCGGCTTGTCGCCCGCATAGAGCCAGGCACCCGGAATGCCAAAATCCGGTCGTGGACCCTCGACTAGCCCCAACGCAGCATAAAAAGCCAGCGTCTCATCGAGGCAATCGGTCAGAATCGTGAAATGATCCATGGCCCGGATCGTCATGTCACCCTCTCATTTCCGAATGCCCTTCGGGATGCTATTCCCGAAACACCAGCCCAAAACAATGTCCATTTGATCTGAACATAGTATCTTCTTCTGATATTAGATAGATGCTAGCAGCGTCGCAGCGGCGCCGAGCGCGCGAAATATGTGAAAAAAAGGAGACAGGAATGCCAAGGTTCGAAATGCTGCTCAGCGCCGATATGATGGTGCCGGACCCCGATGGCATGACCGAATTGCTGGTCAACAAGCTCGGCGTTCACAGCCACCCACGCTGGCGGCAGGCATTCGAAAATCATCCCTATATCGCGCATTTCCTTCGCGTGCAGAAATCCCTAGCGATCGCGCCGACGCGGATCGAGCCGCAGGTGCATCTCGACAAGCCCAATCCGGGCGACCCGCTGTTCCACGACCATCTCATGGGACTGGAGCGTTTCCAGGGCCGCCACCGCCCCATGCTGACGCACTCGATTGTGCTCGTCACCTGGAAGGAAAAGCTCGACGCACTGATCCAGCGCCTGCATGAAAAAAAGGTTCGCTTCCGCCTGGCCCAGCGCACGCCCGAAATGGAATTCGACAGGCTGTGGCTGGGCGTCACCCCCGAAGATCCGCAATATGATCCCTCGGTCGATGGGGGGTTGTGCATCGAATTCATCCCTATGGAACCGACGATGATGCCCGCCGAGGCGTTCGAGACGCCGCCACCGCGCGTCAAGGATCCAAAGCCCGGCGAACTGCTCCGCGTGACCGCACGCGGCTTCATCGTGCGCGATCTCGACTTCACCCTCGGCAAGCTGCGCGACAATCTGGAATGGGAGCCGGAATCGGTGACCGACCTGCCCGGCGAAGGCTATCGTCGCGCTCGGATGGGCTTCACCATGGGGCATAGCGCAACGCTGGATGTGATCGAGCCCACGCAGTGGGATTCACCGTCCGGGCTTTATCTCAACAATTGGGGACCGGGACCGTATTTCATGCGTCTTGGCGTATTCGATCTCGCCGCGAAGGCGGAGCAACTGCGCGAACAGGGCACCGCATTCGAATGGGTACCCGAATCCGACGCCGTCGGCGGCGCGCCGCTGATCCGCATCGACCCGCGCGAACTGGACGGTCAGGTGTTCGAGCTGGAAGGCTTGAGCGAGTGATCCGCCGGGCCGGCGGGTAGCGTCTTTTCAGCTTCGGCGAAGCGGCGCCCGCCCGCTCTCCCACTCGGGCGCGGGCGGGTGCCGCCTAACTAAAACGACCCTCGAGCTTCAGGGCTTGACCAGCCGGCTCCGCAAAATACCGATCTTCTCGACCTCAAGCTCGACGACATCGTCGGGCTTGAGGTAGCGCATCTGCTCCAGCCCGCAGCCGGTGCCGACCGTGCCCGATCCCAGCGCCTCGCCGGGATATAGCGTCTCCGAGCGCGAGATGTGCACGATCACCTGTTCGAACGTCCAGCCCATGTCGCGCGTCGTGCCGCGTCCCCACTCCTCGCCATTGACCCGCGCGATCATCGTCAGATCATAAGGGTCGGGGATTTCATCGGCGGTGACGAGGCACGGACCCATGACATTGCCGGTATCGAAATCCTTGCCCTTGGCGGGACCGAGCTGACCGGTCATCTCCAGCGCCTGTGCATCGCGTGCGGAGAAATCGTTGTAGATGGTGTAGCCGAAGATATAAGGCTGCGCTTCCTCGGCAGCGATGTCCTTGGCCTTGCTGCCGATATAGCAGGCCCATTCCAGCTCGAAGTCCATGGCGCGCGAATAAGAGGGCCAGATCACCTCCTCATCCGGGCCGACCACCGACATGCGGTTGGCCTTGTAATAAATTGGCTGGCGCTTGAACGTCTCGATCACTTGATCGGATTCGCGCGTGTCGAGTGCCTGATAGGCCGCTTCGGGATCGGGCTCCTTGCGGACCTTGAACCGACGCGCCGCCTCGAAGCTGTTACGCAGATGCGTTTCGAAGCACGAACAATCGCGCAACTGCACCGGCGGTTGAAGCGGTGCCAGCAGCTTTACCTCATTGCGTGCCACCTGCGCCGAAGCTGGTGCGGTCTCCACCAGTTCACGGGTCAGCGCGAGTGCATCCGTTCCCCCCTCGATCAACGCGAGCAGACTGGTCACCGCTGCAGGTGCCGAGCCGGATCGGCTCGCCTCGAATGCAGCAGCCAGATCGATGATGCGCGTATCGCCATCGATCAGCGCGCCTGCACGTGCCGCCGCGCCGTCGCGCGACCAGGTGACCAGTCTCATGCTGTGGCTTCTCCTGCTTCCGGTGCAGCGCGCAACCCCGCGCGCCATGCCAGCACATAATGCATGCACCCCCATGCGCCAGTCAGCATCAGCGCGGCAAGCCCCCAACGGATACCGTCCGTGCCGCCCGCGGCCTCGCTGACGACACCGGCCAGAAATGGCCCCATGCCATAGCCGATCAGATTGGTCGCGATCTGCAAGGACGAGACGCTGACCCCGCGCATTCGCGGCTGAACGCTGCCCAGGATCGCACTATAACCGGGCGCAGTATAACCGCGCACGATCATCTCGAATGCAACGAGGCCGACAAGCGCGATAACCAGATTGTCCGACAACAGGAATACCAGCCCGGTCGCCAGCGAAACCAGCGTGGTGCTGGCCGCCGCCAGCGGCAGCGCCGTCAGCCCGCCGCGCTTGAACACGCGATCCCCTAATGGACCGCCGAGCAGCGAGCCGATTCCGCCGAAAATACCGGCGGCCAGACCCGCCAGCAGGCCGGCCTGTGCGAGCGAAAGATCGTGCACGCGGATGAGGAAGGATGCCTGCCAGACGAGCACGCCGGACAGCATCATCGAATTGAGCGTCATGCCCAAAAAGACATGGATGAAAAAGGGCTTCTTCAACACATACCGCAACGTTTCCGCGAGCGGAGGTGCGGTTTGTTTGCCGACCGTGGACCGCCGCGGTTCTGCGACAGTGAAGAACAGCAATGCCGCGATCAGCAGCCCCGGCAATCCCGCAATCAGGAAGGCGGCGCGCCAGCCATATTCGACTGCGATCATGCTTCCCAGGATAAAGCTTGCTGCCGTTCCCAACGCGGTGCTGGCCCAGAACACCCCGATCGCGGTCGAGCGCAGCCGGGCCGGAAACAGATCGCCGATCATCGAAAGCGCGGTCGGCGCCCCGCCGGCTTCAGCCATTCCGACTGCCAGTCGGGCGGTGACGAGCATCGCATAGCTTTGCGCAATGCCGCACAGCGCGGTGCATCCGCTCCAGACGGCAACCAGCACGGATAAAAGACGTCGCCGGTCTACCCGATCGATCAGATAACCGAGGGGCAAACCGGCGAGCGCATAAGTCAGTCCGAACGCAAGTCCGGTGAGAACTCCCATATGCCCATCGCTAAGGTCGAACTCCTTTTTGATCGGTTCGACCATGATCGACATCACCGATCGATCCACGGCATGGAGCGTGTAGATCAGCGTCAGGATGACGAGCGCATACCAGGCACGCCCGGTAACGGGACGGTCCGGCGAAGAACCGTCCTCCGTCTGAACTATGGGGGTCACCTAACGCTTACCAGCCGGTCGGGCGCAGGGTGAGCTGCAACAGGATCTCGCGACCACGATTTACGTTGCCGGTCAGATCGGCAAGCCCGCCTGTTGTTGTCGTGCCGGTGCGTGCGCCGATCCCGGTCTGTGGCACGTTCGAAGCGACATCGACTCGCCAGGTTTCTGTGAGATTGCGACCGATCAGTGCGAGCTCCCATCCCTTTTCCTCGTCCTTTGCACGAATGCTGCCGTTCAAGAACCAGGCGGGACGCTGCTCGGCGCCGGGTGCCCTCTCCGGATGCGGGTTGTAGCTGGATTTGTACGCTGCATCGAAGCTCATTCCAAGCAACAGGCCCGACGAATTGACCGCGCTCTCATAGTTGAAACCGACCGAGGCATTCCAGCGCGGAGCATTGATCAGCGGCTGACCCCCCAGCTGCTGCCCCTTGAACACGCCGGCCTCGGGCACCTGATTACATCCCATCGCCACGGTCTGGCCGATATAGCAGGTGGCAAGGAAATCGGTGTAGTTCGCATCGTTATAGTTGAGTGCGCCATGCAGATCGAAGCCTCTGAAACCACGGGGGCGCAGCACGAAGTTGGTTTCAACGCCCTTGACCCGGGCCGCGGCCGCGTTGGTCACGCGGATGACCGCGATGCCGGTTGTATTGTCGAGCGAGTTCACCTGAAGATTCGAATATTTATAGGTATATGCAGCCGCGTTGAGGCGCAGCACGCCGTCGAACAGACGCGCCTTGGCACCAACTTCGAAACCCTCGGCCTCTTCCGGGCTGTAAAGATAGTCCGGTGAAGTCAGCGGCGCACCGCCCGTCAGCGGTGTTGCGAAGCCCCCCGATTTGAAGCCATTCTTATAGGCACCGTAAAAGGTCGTATTCTGATCGGGTCGCCAGGTCAGCGTCGCTTCCGGCGACAAATTGTCGAACCGCGCATGCGTGCGCGCCAGTGACTGCAGCACGCCGTTGCGGGTGATTGCCAGATCGCGAATTTCACGCGTGACGCGTGCGCCACCCGCCAGTTCGAGCTGATCGGTCAAATTCCAGTTCGCCTGCGCGAAACCCGAATAAGCCTCTCCGTTGACGCGCTGATCGAAAACCACATTGCCCAGGATCGCGAAAGTATTGGTCCGAAGCTTCGAATCCTCAATATAGCCGCCCAAGAGGAAGTTGATCGGCCCGTCAAAGTCCGAAGCAAGCCGGAATTCCTGCGAAAGCTGGCGATAGGCGGTTTGCCCAGCAATATCGATGGCGGTTACGGCATCCGAAGGTGCCACCGCATAGGTATCAAACCGATATTCGGTCTGGCGGACGAAACCGGTCACCGATGTAACCGTCAGTGCATCGGTGGGCCGATAGTTCAGCTCAAGCGAACCGACCGCCTGAACATATTCGGCCTGACCGTAGGTGTTGTCGATCCAGTCGGCCGCTGCCCCGACCACAGCGGGATTGAGCTGGCCATTGGCGTAGACATTGTTGGCCTTACAATCATCGACCGCAAGCGCGGCGGCAAGCGCCGGGTTATCCACGCCGCCGTTGAGCGCCCTCGCCTGCGGAGCGAGTACTGGCGTACCGGACGGGCAATAGATCCGCTGAAAACCGCCGCCCTGATTATAGCCGATGCCATCGACACGGGCATAGGTGAACTTGGCACGCGCGTCGAAGGCATCCGAAGGTTCCCAGCGCAAGGTACCGCGTCCGAAAAGGAATGTCTGATTGGGGCCGCCATCTGCAAAACCCGTTACAGCACCGGGACGGATTGCGTTGGCGGGGCCCGCCGCCTGCCCCGCAATATTCTCGCGATATCCCTGCATATCGGACAGCGAGAGTGCGACGCGGAAGCCGAGCGTATCGGAGACCGGAGTCGAAACGACGAGATCGCCCCGCATTTCCTGCGCGTTGAATTCATACCCGGTTCGGGCGATCAGCTCGAAACGATCGCCCGGATCGGCGGTCTTGATCGAAATGACGCCGGCCGGGCTGTTCTTGCCGAAGAACAGTGCCTGCGGCCCCTTCAGGATTTCGATCCGCTCCATATCGATCTGGCCGAGGCGAAGCGCGCTGCCACGACTGATCTGGACGCCATCGAGGTTGACCGACACGGTTTGTTCGAACGAGGGATTGGAGCCGGCGGTGGTGCCGACGCCGCGCAGTACGATGGTACCACCCACGCCGCCCGAAACTTCGCCGACCTTCAGCTCGGGCACCAGCCCGGCGAGATCGGCCAGAGTTGTCACATTCATTCGATCGAGCTGCGCCGGACCGAGCGCCGTCACGGAAACGGGAATCGAGATCGATGTCTCGTCGCGGCGGCGCGCGGTGACGACGATATCGCCATCCGCATCGGCAACGGCGCGATCCTGTTCAGGCGCGGGGGTTGTGGCAGTTTGCGCGACAGCGGGTGACGCGATGAGAATCGCCGCGAGCGCAAGCGTGCTATTTGTTTCAAGAAATTTCTTCATATACCCCCCCAGTGACTGGTCGTATTACGCCTGCATGCGCCTCGGCCCTGTAGCTCGCTTAGCGCGTATCCCAGGCGTTTGCAATCTTGTATCAGCATTGCGTTCTGGTATTGGAATGCGCTCAAATATCGCATTCTACTCGACGCGACGGGGCGGTCCGGCGCATGATATGCGGGAGAGGATCAAAATATGCAACGCAAGCTCCCGCTGCTGACCCCCGAAAATCGCGCCTTCTGGCAGGGCGGCGCGGATGGGCAGCTTCTCATTCATCGCTGCCGCGCTTGCAATCGCTGGTTTCACCCGCCCGCGCCCGTGTGCCCCACCTGCAACTCCCTGGATGTCGGGCCGGAGTCGGTATCAGGCCGCGGCACGGTGGTCAGCTTCACGATCAATCATCAGGCGTGGACGCCGGACCTTTCGGAGCCTTATGTCATCGCCATAGTCGAACTGGACGAGCAACCGGCGCTGCGCTTCCTGACCAATATCGTCGACTCTCCGGTGAACGAGATCGCGATCGGTATGCGCGTGTCGGTCACCTTTCTTCAATGCGAGGATGTCTGGTTGCCTCAGTTCAGGAAGGAAGCCGCATGAGCACCATCGGCGCCGCCATAACCGGGATCGGCCAGTCCGAAATCGCCCGGCCCTCCAGCCGTTCGGCGATGCAGCTCACAGTCGATGCCGCATTGGCGGCGATGGGCGATGCCGGGCTGACCGCCGCCGATATCGACGGGGTCGCCTGCTGGCCTGGCGATAACGACAATGGCAATCCATTCTCACCCGTGGGGCCGCTGGCACTCAAATCGGTGCTGGGGATCGAGACAAGCTGGTATGGTGGCGGCTATGAGGCACCGGGGCCGCTTGCCGCAGTGATCCATGCGGCGATGGCGGTGGCAGCCGGCATTTGCAATCATGTGCTGGTGTTCCGCACGATAACCGAATCGAGCGCACGACAGACCGACCGCACCGCCTCCTCGCTCGCCAACAAGACACAGGGCCGCGACAGCAGCTATTTCTGGCAATGGTACACGCCGTTCGACGTGCGCTCGGCAGTCAACATCATCGCGACGTACGCCCAGAGTCATTTCCATAAATATGGCACGACCTCGGAGCAGCTTGGCTGGATTCCGGTGACGCTGCGGGATCATGCGGCGCGCAATCCCAACGCGATCTATCGCAAGCCGATGACCATCGACGATTACCTAGCCTCACGGATGATCTCGACACCGCTGCGGATGCTCGATTGCGACGTGCATTGCGACGCATCGACCGCGATTATCGTATCGCGTGCGGACGCGGCGCGCGACTTGCGTAATCCGCCGATCCGGATCGAGGCGATGGGGTCCGCGCTGTCGCAGCCCTGGTCGTGGGACCAGATTTCGCTGACCGAGATGGCGACCGCCGATGTCGGCCGGATGCTCTGGTCGCGCACCGACTATAAACCCACCGATGTCGACACCGCGCAGCTTTATGACGGCTTCTCCATTCTGACGTTGATGTGGCTGGAAGGACTGGGGTTTTGCCCACGCGGCGCAGGCGGAGAATTTGTTGCGGGCGGCAAGCGGATCGCGCTGGATGGCGAATTGCCGCTCAACACCAATGGCGGCCAGCTTTCCGGCGGGCGCACCCACGGACTGGGCTATGTCCATGAGGCGTGCACCCAGCTCTGGGGACGTGCCGACGGGCGGCAAATCCGCAAGCAGGATGTCGCGGTGTGTTCGGGAGGTGGCGGCCCGCTGGGCGGCGCGCTGCTGCTGGTCAAGGAGTGAGTGGAATGAAGCTCGATTTCTATTATGCGACGACAACCTGTGCGCTCGCTTCCCATATTGCGCTTGAGGAAACCGGCGCGCGCTTCGACGCGCATTTCGTCAAACTTCACCGCGAGGAAGAGCGTGTAGCCTATCGCGAAGTCGTGCCGAGCGGCAAGGTTCCGGCGCTCCGCGTGGATGGCAATGTTCTGACGGAGAATGTCGCCATCATCACCTTTCTTGCGCGCAGTTTTCCCGAAAGCCAGTTGCTGCCCGCCGCGCCGCTGGCTCAGGCCCGCTGCATTTCGATGATGAGCTGGTTCGCCAGCACCGTGCATCTCGACCGGCGTCAGGCGCGGGTCCCCGCCCGATTCACGTCCGACGAAACGACCCATGAAGTGCTCGCTGCGGATGGCAGAACCCGCTTCCTCGCCGATCTGCATCAAATCGATGCGATGCTGGAGGACCGCGAATGGCTGATCGGCGACGGATTCACCGCCGCCGATGCCTATGCTCTGGTCTTCTGGGCCTGGGCTGTCGCGGACGGCCAGCCGGTCGATACACTGCCCAATTTCGCCGCCCATGCGGCACGGGTCATGGCGCGACCTGCGGCACAGCGTGCGCTCCAACGCGAACGACATCCGCTAATCCGCGAACCTGCGTCAGCCTAAGCCCGCGCACCGATCACGTTGCGAAGCGTCCCAATTCCCTCGATCGTCGTTTCCATTACCTCGCCGGGATTAAGGAAGATGCCGGTCCCCTGCCCCACGCCTTCGGGTGAGCCGGTGAACAGGATATCGCCGCAATCGAAGCTGGTACGCGCATCGATAAAGCGGATGAGTTCGTCCACACCCCAGGTCATGTCGCCGCTCGACGCGGACTGACGGACCTGGCCGTTTACGCTCAGCGTCATCTGCAGCGCGGGCGATCCGGCCGGGAATTCGTCGCGTGTCACGATCCACGGGCCGACCGGCGTGGTGGCGTCCTGGCTCTTGGCCGCGAGCAGATCCATACCCACGCCCTTCGGTCCGCTGCGCTGCAGATCGCGCGAGCTGACATCGTTGCCGACCGTATAGCCGAGCACGCTTGCCAAAGGATCGTCGCGATCGACTTTTTCCGCCCCGATCACCGCCACCAGTTCGACCTCATGGTCCAGTTCGCTGGTCAGCGGGGGGAAGCGGATGTCGTCGAACGGCCCGGTCAGCGCGCGATACGCCTTGAGAAAGGCAAAGGGCTGCGACGGCGGCGCCACGCCGAACTCGACCAGATGCTTGGTATAGTTGACCCCGGCGATCATCACGCGTGCCGACCGTTCGATCGGCGCGAGCAGGTGCACGTCGGCCAGCGCCAGCGTCTCGCCGGTGAAAACGAGCGCGGCCTCGCCCTCGCCGCGCGTCACCGCCGGCGCCCATTCGGCAAAGCTGCCTGCGAAGGGGCGAATGGTGGATGCATCGGCATCCACCACACCCCAGAATGGCGCACCGCCATTCTCGGCCCTGGCTATACGCATCAGGCGGCGACAGGCGTCCGCGCGCGACCGATCTTCGCGGGATCGAGATGCAGCAGGTCAAGCGCGTTCTTGTAGCGAATCTTCTGCAAATCCTCGTCGGAGATACGCAGACCCTCGGTAAGGTCGTGCCGCACGGCGTCGCTGCCACCGAAGTTCGATCCATAGAGCAGTTGATCCGCACCGATCAGCTCCAGCACCGCCTGGCGCATCGGCTTCTCATGCAGTTCGAGATCGAAATAGAAGTTCGGCATATATTCGAGCAGACCCTTTTTATTGAAGGTCGTATCGAGATTCTTGTTGCACTGGTCGAGGCGACCGAGCTGGTACGGCACATAGCCGCCGCCATGCGTGATATAGACCTTCAGATCGGGGAAGCGGTCGAACACGCCGCCATTCACCATATACCAGAAGCAGCGCGTCTCGTCATATTGCATGCCGACGATCGCCGTCGTCTCATACTTGTCGTCATTGGCCTTTTCGCCCCACGCCACCGACTGATTGTAGCCGTGAACGAACATCGGCAGGTCGAGGTCGCAGAGCGCCTTCCACACCGGGTCCATTGCGGGATCATCGAATTCAAGACCGCCAAAATTGGCACCACCGGCGCTGAGCCCCAGAAAGCCATGCTCCTTCACCGCGCGGCGGATTTCCTTCGCCGCGGCTTCAGGCTGGTCGAGCGGCGCATGCGCCCAGGCGTAGAGACGATTATCGCCACCGGCACAATATTCGGCGAGCGTGTCGTTGACTTTGGTCGCGAACGGAACCGTGAACTCCGGCTCGGCCCAGTACATATAGATGTGCGACGGCACCGAGAGAACCTGTGCGTCCTGTCCGGCCGCGTCCATCTTGGCGAGGCGGCTCTTGGGATTGCGCCAGCTCTCGAAATACTCTTCCAGCGACGGAGCTTTGCCAGCCTTCACCGCCGCCTTGCGCTCAGGCGAACCGAGCGTGAGAATCCAGTGACCGACGCGCAGGCGGATATCGCCGTCATCGCCCTTTTCGAAGAACGGCCCCCAATGCGGGTGCTGGTTATAATAGCCGGGCAACGGCGCATGAGCGTGCAAGTCGATCAACATGAGGCTTTTTCCTTCCAATATCCTTCACGATACGACTCGCTGCATAGCGACAGGGCGCACCGTTTCTCCATGAGATACGGTGCGCCCTGCTGCTTTTCGAGTCAATATCGCTTGTTCTGTTCACAAACTAAAAGCGATAGGAAGCACTCACGCCATAGGTGCGCGGCGCGCCGACCACGATCGAATTGTAGTTGGCCCCGTAGAACGAACCCGACCGACCGGCATAATATTCATCGGTCAGATTTTTGCCGAACACCGCAAGTGTCAGCGGCATCTGCTCAAGATCGAACGAGATACGGGCGTTGAGCAGGCCATAGCCTTCCTGCGTCACCGACGCGATCTGGAACGGCGTATAGGGCACCGTTCCCGTACCGGTCACCCGTGCCGTATTCAGGAAATAAACCTTCGACTGATAGTTGTAATCGGCATGCAGGTTGAGCGTGCCCACGTTACCCAGGGCGACCGGCAGATCGGCACCCAGGCTGTACGTGGTGCGTGCCACAGTCGGCACTTCCGATCCGACGAACGGCCCCTTGGTGAACTCCGGATGGATCAGCCCCAGCGAACCGTTCAGCCGCAGCTTGCCGATCAGCGCCGTAGCTTCGAACTCGCCGCCATAGATTTCAGCCTCACCTGCATTCAGCGTGGTGATGATGACCGGCGAGGCCTGCAGGACGGCATTCTGCTGAATGTCCGAATAGGTCGAATAATAGCCCGAAACGCCGATCCGTAGCCGCCGGTCGAACAGGGAAAGCTTTGCGCCGGCTTCCCAGCTGCTGACCTGCTCGTCGTTGAATGGACGGAATGCTGCGGCGGTGGTTCCGCTCGCCTGCTGGAAACCGCCCGAGCGGAATCCCTTCGAATATTTGGCATAGACCAGCCCATCGCCCCGCAGACGATAATCCAGGCCGACCGTGAACGGCACATTGTTGAACGAGATATTGGGCGGACGATAAGCGCAGCCCGTCGGATCCTGGTTAAGACCGATGGCATCCAGCGGACATGCCGCGGGCGTTATGGCCGATGCAGGCGCGCTGGGCGTCGAAGCAAAGGCCGCCGAGACGTCGGCGCGCGCGGGGGTGTAGATGATCTTGCGCACATCATGGACGTAGCGCGCACCGGCGGTCAGCCGCAGCCGCGGTACGATCTCGAAGGTGAACTGCCCGAAGACACTCATCGATTCATTGGTGGGGCTGAAGCTGTTGTCCCGGATCGATGCGCCAACGCGGGTGATCGGCGCGTTGAGCATTTCCTCACGGAAATAATACATGCCCGCAACCCATTCGAGACGATTGTCGAAGCTGCTGCCGAGCGCCTGAAGCTCCTGCGTGAACTGATGACCGGCAAGGATGAACGTCTCCACGTCGGCATTGGGCAGCGGCGTGCCGTCCAGATCCGAAGCGCCTGAGAACGGCGGTGAGAAAGTCGACCACGGTAGCGGCGGGATGAGCCCGCTGCGGGCGGCGTAAAAGTCGTCCACCTTTACCCTTTCTGGCGACAGGGAGGGCGGGAGGATTTTCACCGTGGA
>Ga0182735_1000870_pt1 | contig 21701 bp, 16 predicted proteins | sample eDN5th30CKraftMG_FD_128524 | JGI IMG/M metagenome (GOLD analysis project Ga0182735, IMG submission 128524) | Enriched Miracle-Growth compost microbial communities from Emeryville, California, USA - eDNA 5th pass 30_C Kraft MG (version 2) (version 2) ...
AGTTTAGTCAAATGCTTAGCCTCTTTATGACCCGCCGCGGCCGACTCTCCTGTGGATAACTACCCCCCGGACGGGGTAGAATCGAGGTTTACCAAAGTGATGGACATGAAAGATTTTTGGCAGACTTGCGTCCAGCGACTGGAGCAGGAACTTCCTCCGCAACAGATAAGCGCTTGGATACGGCCGCTGGTTCCGCTTGCGTTCGACGAGGCGCAGGCCGTGCTGCGCGTGTCCGCGCCCAATCGTTTCAAGCTGGACTGGGTGCGCAAGAATTTTTCTCACCAGATAGAAACCCTGGCTACTGAATGGTACGAACGTCCCGTACAGGTCGCTTTCGAACTGGCGGCTAGCCCTGCCGGGCGCGGTGCTCCGGCGGCAAGGGCCGCGGTCGCGGCGTCGGCGCCTGTGCCGCCGGCAACTGCCGTGCCCGCCGCTGCTCCAGCGCTGGCGGTCAGCCCGGCCGCGGAAGTCATCCACGATAGATCGCGTCTGAATACGGACCTTACCTTCGATAACTTCGTCACCGGCAAGGCCAACCAGCTGGCGCGCGCCGCCGCGCTGCAGGTGGCCGAAAACCCCGGCGTGTCGTACAACCCGCTGTTCCTGTATGGCGGCGTGGGCCTGGGCAAGACTCACCTTATCCACGCCATAGGCAATGCCTTGCTGGCCAACGGCAATGGCACGCGTGTGCGCTATGTGCATGCCGACCAGTACGTGTCGGATGTGGTCAAGGCATACCAGCGCAAGGCCTTCGACGAATTCAAGCGCTATTACCATTCGCTGGACCTGCTGCTGATCGACGACATACAGTTTTTTGCCGGCAAGAACCGTACGCAGGAAGAATTCTTCTATGCATTCGAAGCCATGGTGGCTCAGCGCAAGCAGATCATCATCACGTCCGATACCTATCCCAAGGAATTGTCCAATATCGACAGCCGGCTGATTTCCCGTTTCGATTCCGGCCTGACCGTGGCCATCGAGCCGCCCGAACTGGAGATGCGGGTGGCCATACTGTTGCACAAGGCCGATACCGAAGGGGTGGCCATGCCCGAAGAGGTCGCCTTCTTCATCGCCAAGCACTTGCGCAGCAATGTGCGCGAACTTGAAGGCGCTTTGCGCAAGGTGTCCGCCTATGCCCGCTTCCACGGGCGCGAAGTCTTGACCGTGGATGTCTGCAAGGACGCGCTGAAGGATCTGCTTTCTGTGTCCAATGGGCAGATCACGGTGGAAAACATACAAAAGACGGTGGCGGATTTCTACAAGATCAAGGTGGCCGACATGTATTCCAAGCGCCGGCCCGCCAACATAGCGATGCCGCGCCAGGTGGCCATGTATCTGGCCAAGGAACTCACGCAAAAAAGTCTGCCGGAAATCGGCGATCTGTTCGGCGGGCGCGATCACACGACGGTGCTGCATGCAGTCCGTAAAATCGCCGATGCCAGGTCCAAGCAGACTGAGCTCAACCATGCTTTACATGTATTAGAACAAACCTTAAAAGGATAACCATGCAACTCGTACAAGCGACTCGCGACGCATTGCTCAAGCCGTTGTCGACGGTGGTGGGAATCGTCGAACGAAGGAACACGCTGCCCATACTGGCCAACATCCTGCTTCGTAAAGAAGGCAACAGCGTCGCCTTCATAGCCACCGATCTCGAAGTGCAGATCACGACGCATGCCGAGTTCGGGGTAGGCGATGGCAACGAGTCGACCACGGTTGCGGCGCGCAAGCTGCTGGACATCTTGCGGGCCTTGCCGGATACCGGCGACATCAAGCTGGCCATGGCCGGTACCAAGCTTTCGGTCCAGGCCGGCAAGAGCCGCTTTGCCTTGCAGACCATGGGCGCCGCCGAATTCCCCACCCTGGCCCAGCCCGAGAAATGGGACGTGTCTTTTTCCCTGCCCCAGAAGACGTTGAAGCATCTATTCAATATGGTGCACTTCGCGATGGCGCAGCAAGACATCCGCTATTATCTGAACGGCCTGTTGTTCGTGTTCGAGCCCGGCTTTGTGCGCGCCGTGGCGACCGACGGCCATCGCCTCGCCCATAGCGGCACTGCGGTCGAAGGCATAGAAGGCAAGCAGGATGTCATCGTGCCGCGCAAGACCATACTGGAAATGCAGCGCCTGCTGTCCGACACCGACGAACCCGTGTCCATCGACGTTGCCACGGGCCAGATCCGTTTCCGCTTTGGCGATGTGGAGCTCGTGTCCAAGCTGGTCGAAGGCAAATTCCCCGACTTCACCCGCGTCATCCCCAACAATTACACCAGGCATTTTTCGATCGACCGCGAGGCCTTGCAGGGCAGCCTGCAGCGGGCGGCCATCCTGACCACCGACAAGCTCAAGGGCGTGCGTCTGCAACTGTCGAACAATCTGCTGAAGATTTCCTCATCCAACGCAGAGCAGGAAGAGGCTCAGGAAGAGCTCGATATCGACTATGGCCACGAGCCCCTGGATGTCGGCTTCAACGTCAGCTATTTACTGGATGTCCTGGCCAACGTCAAGACCGAAACTATCAAATGGTCGGTCCAGCCCGATGTCAATGCATCGGCCCTGATCACCTGCCCCGACGATGATCAGTTCAAGTACGTCGTCATGCCGATGCGTATTTAGTTCCACGACTGCAAAGTCGCTAGAAGCGTCTCCGGGCCTTGGCGGCCCGGCGGGCTTCGATAGCCGCGAGGCTTTATAAGGTTTTCAACTATGTCAGATCAAACCACGAATGCCGCCGTTCCCGGATACGGCGCCGACTCCATCAAAATGCTCAAGGGCCTGGAAGCTGTACGCAAGCGCCCGGGCATGTACATCGGCGACACATCGGACGGAACCGGCCTTCACCACATGGTGTTCGAGGTCGTCGACAACGCCATCGACGAAGCGCTTGCGGGATACTGCGACGATATCGTCGTTACCATACACGCCGACAACAGCATTTCGGTCAGCGACAACGGCCGGGGCATCCCCACGGGCATTCACAAAGACGACGAATTCCATCGCAGCGCAGCCGAAATCGTCATGACGGAATTGCATGCCGGGGGCAAGTTCGACCACAATTCCTACAAGGTATCTGGCGGCTTGCATGGCGTGGGCGTGTCTTGCGTCAACGCGCTTTCCGAATGGCTGCGCCTGACCATACACCGCAGCGGCGCGGTGCACGAAATGGAGTTCCGGCGCGGCGAGCGCGTTGCGCCGCTGGCGGTAATCGGCGCCAGCGAACGCACCGGCACGCGTGTGCAGTTCCTGGCGGACAGCGAGATCTTCGACCAGACGGAATACCATTACGATATCCTTGCCAAGCGGCTGCGCGAACTGTCGTTCCTGAATAATGGCGTCAAGATCCGGCTGGTGGATGAGCGCACCGGCAAGGAAGAAGATTTCGCCTTCCTGGGCGGCGTAAAGGGGTTCGTCGAATACATCAATCGCAGCAAGACCGTGCTGCACAGCAATGTATTTTCGGTCAGTACCGAATCCGTGGTCGGCGACACGCGTATCGGCGTGGATGTGGCCATGCAATGGAACGATGGCTACACCGAAACGGTGCTGTGCTTCACCAACAATATTCCGCAGCGCGACGGCGGCACGCACCTGACGGGCTTGCGCGCGGCCATGACGCGGGTGTTGAATAAATACATCGCCGACAATGAACTGGCCAAGAAGGCCAAGGTGGATACCACCGGCGACGATATGCGCGAAGGCCTGGCCTGCGTGCTGTCGGTAAAGGTGCCGGAACCGAAATTCAGCAGCCAGACCAAGGACAAGCTGGTTTCCAGCGAGGTCCGGCCCGCGGTCGAAGAGGCCGTGGCCCGCACACTGGAAACCTGGCTGCTGGAAAATCCCAACGACGCCAAGGCCTTGTGCAACAAGATCGTGGAAGCCGCCCGCGCCCGGGATGCCGCGCGCCGCGCCCGCGAAATGACACGCCGCAAAAGCGTGCTGGAAGGCGCCGGGCTGCCCGGCAAGCTGGCCGACTGCCAGGAGAAAGACCCCGCCTTGTGCGAAATCTACATCGTCGAGGGCGATTCCGCGGGCGGTTCCGCCAAGCAGGGCCGCGACCGCAAGTTCCAGGCCATACTTCCTTTGCGCGGCAAGGTCCTGAATGTGGAGAAAGCGCGCTTCGACCGCCTGATCGCCAGCGAGCAGATCACCACGCTGATCACCGCACTGGGCACCAGCATCGGGCCGGATTTCAACATCGACAAGCTGCGCTATCACCGCATCATCATCATGACCGACGCCGACGTCGACGGCGCCCACATCCGCACGCTGCTGCTGACGCTGTTCTACAGGCAGATGCCGGAACTGGTCGAACGCGGCCACGTCTACATCGCCCAGCCGCCGCTATACAAGGTAAAGGTCGGCCGCGACGAGCGTTATCTGAAAGACGATGCCGAAGAAGCCCAGTTCATGCTGCAAGTGGCGCTGAAAGATGCATCGCTGGTCGTGCGCGAAGGCGCCGATCCCATTTCGGGCGATGCCCTGAGCGAACTGGCGCGCCAGTACATCATGGCGGACTCCGTCATCAACCGCCTGTCGCGCCATATGGATGGCGCCGCCTTGTCGGCGATGGCCGAAGGCGTCAGCATCAACCTGGACGACGCCGAGCAGGCAACCGCATCCGCCCAGCGCCTGCAGGACGCCATTGCCGACCCCGCCGTTCCCAACGGCGTCACCGTGGCGGCCGAGGCCAACGAAGACAGCACGTCCTGGCGCCTGGTCCTGAACCGCATGCACCATGGCAATGTGCGCGTCAGCATCTTCGACCGCAGCTTCGTGCGCGGCGCCGACTACGCCATCCTGTCCAAGGCCGCGCAGACCTTCACCGGCCTGATGGGCGAAGGCGCCCTGGTCGCCCGCGGCGAAGGCGACAAGCGCCGCGAAAAGCCCGTGTCAGATTTCCGCGAAGCCATGGGCTGGCTGCGCAGCGAGGCCGACCGCAATATCAGCAAGCAGCGCTACAAAGGCCTGGGCGAAATGAATCCCCAGCAGCTATGGGAAACAACCATGGATCCCGCCGTGCGCCGCTTGTTGCGCGTCCAGATCGAAGACGTCATCGCGGCTGACGAGGTCTTCACGACGCTGATGGGCGACAACGTCGAGCCGCGTAGAGCATTCATTGAGACGCATGCGCTGCAGGCTGGGAATATTGATGTGTAGGGGTGTGGGATTCCGCCGGAGTTTAGATTTTTCCGGGGAAATGTAGAGTAAAAAGAGGGCTGCTTCAGTGAAGCAGCCCTCTTCTTTTGAAATTCTCTGAGCTGCGTAGACGCTACTAACAAGTATCGGCTTCCGGCCAAGAGCGAACATTGAAGATTCGCCTCATGGCGGGCGTTCCAGTCTGTTTTCTCGTGTCCGTATCACTGGAGAGGTTATACGGATGCAAACTTGCCAAACTCACTTGCGTGGCAAGTGATTCGCTATCCATAATAGGCATATCTATTATCAATGTATAGCTACGGATCTAGCGATCTGTCTGTGAAGTATTGGGATAAGTTAGTCTGGAGGAGTACATTTAGATGAAGTGGCAAGTACGATTGGATGGCCCCCAACACGAGTTAGCAGAATTATCACGATCCCTTTGTAGTGAAATCCTTTCTCTTTCGAAAGATAAGCACGACCAATACTACTTAGCATCTACCAAGTTCGAAAGTTGCAGTACAGCTGATGAGGTACTGACAGTTTCGGAGCATATTCTCGCGGTTTTAAATGGTGCAACGAAGTTGGCTCTCGGCGGAAACCTTGGTTTGTCCGAATCTGGCGTGCTCGAACAGTTGGCGAATGGCGCCAAAAATTTTTACATGTATCTCTCGGATACAGCCAGTGCGCGTGACTCCCTTGGCGTTTCCATCACCGATACAGACGGCAATATAATTGAGGAATATAAACCCGCCGACCCAGTTCTAAAGTGGGTAACAGCAGGATTGACAGATGACTCGGTTGGAAAAGTTTTTAGGCTTTTCGGTCGCGAGCACAACTGGGCCGAGCTATATCGTATTTTTGAGATCATAGAAAATGATGTGGGGGGTATTAACGAGATTGCAATCAGAGGGTGGTCCTCGAAGGGTCAGTTGAAAACCTTCAAACACACGGCAAACAGCCCAAGCGCTGTCGGCCACCACGCTAGGCACGGTAAAGAAACAACGGAGCCACCGAAGAATCCAATGCTGATATCCGAGGCGCGCGTCCTAATTCAGACATTGGTTCATCACTGGCTTCGGAGCAAAGGATTCACCTAACGATCCATGTAACCAAACTTCAGCGATAGTCGCGCGGAACAGTGAATTCAAACTCTCTTAAACATCCGTTTTTACTTACCACCATTTCCGCTTTGGGTCATTTCCCGCCGCTGCTTTGATTCGGAAGCTGTCATACCTCTATAGGGTCGTTAAAGAGATTAGGGTATTTAAATAGTTGGAACGGACGCCACATGCAAGAGCCTGCGCTGGTAGATAAATCTAAAAACAAAGACAGATTCAGACGCTATTTGCCTTCAAGCCGGAAAATTCAATCTGAACCGATCGCCCAATGTGGCTAATTGCTATGAATGAGCATCCAGCGTCGCCTCCGCGAAATCTTCCACTGAAATCCTGGAAACACCGCTTTCATCGACCAAGAGGGTGTCGGTGCCAAGGCGATAAAGCGACCAGCAGCTGGCATCCCGTCAATGATTTGTTCAGAGGCAGTAGTTCGTGCCGCGCGTTTTAAGTGGGTACTCATGGAAGATGCTCGCACGTAGATGAGACAACAGTGAAGACAACAGCGCCTGCAGCCGAAGGCCTATTCAAGCTGCTTAATCAAAATGGTTGGCAAAAGATGGCCGCTTTTGTAGTCGTGACAAAGTCGAAAACGAGAAGCGAATTTGAAGTGGGCATGCGAATGAGCTCAAGCAAGCTGAAGCGGCAGAGATTTTGAGTGTGACACGCCCACGCGTTTCCGACGTCATCAACAAGAAAGCCGTCAACTTCACGATCGATGCATTGGTGGATATGATGGCAGTGCAGGAAAGCACATCCGGTTGGCTATTCAATAACGTCGGTACGCTCGGGCGGGCCTGCTACAGGGAAACCATGCTCCGCTGCCCGCCATAAAGTGGTATAAAAAATCACATCCTTCATCGCCTTGCGGAGAATGGAAAGTGAGCATTCAACTGAATCACACTATCGTCTGGTGCCGCGACAAGCAGAAGTCAGCAGGCTTTATGGCAGAAATTTTTGGCCTGCCGCCTCCGGCGCCGTTCGGGCCTATGTTGGTGGTACAGGTTGATAACGGCGTGTCGCTGGATTTCTATGAGAAGAACGGCGAGATTTCGGCGCAGCACTATGCCTTTTTGGTCAGCGAAGAGGACTTTGATCGCATCTTCGCGCGCATCCAGGAGCGCGGCCTTTGTTACTGGGCTGATCCCGGAAAACGCCATGTGAGGGCGAGATCAGCCGCGACGATGGCGGCCGGGGCGTATATTTCGATGATCCAGACGGGCATCTGCTGGAGATCATCACGCGGCCTTACCAGGACTAACAACAGCACTTGCGCATGCCAGGCATTTTCGGGCCGACTTAGGTTTCGGCTTCCGCGGCCGGCTTGCCGCGACTTGTGTCACACGCTTAGCCGGCCGCGGAAGCCCCTGGCTGCATAGTACGACTGCGCACCATTGTGGTACACGAACACTTTGCCATAACGGCGATCGCAGAATAGGGCTCCGCCAAGCTTGCGTACCTCGGGCGGTGTCCGGATCCAGCTTGAAGTCTTTGTGTCGAAGGCTTCAAGCTTTTGTAGATCCCGATACTGCTCTTCGGTCAACAGATCGATGCCCATCGCGACAGCCATATCTATTGCGCTGCTCTTGGGCTTATGCTCTTTGCGCGAGTCCAGGGCCTCACGGTCATAACAAACGCTGCGACGTCCCGCGGGGCTTTCTATGGCGCAGTCGCAGAATGTGAACTGTCCGCTTTTCTTGTCCTTACCGATCACGTCCGGTTCCCCGCCGCTTTCCTCCATCGCCTGCAGCGACTTCAGTGCGGCAGGATTGCTTTCCAGCCTTGCCATGACATCGGACCAAACGATGCCCTTGTGGCGATGCATATTGTTGGCGTAGCGGTCCTTCAGTGTCTGAATCAGTGAGTCGTATTCCGTCATCTTCATGATATTTGGCTGCATCGTTAATCGTTGAGAACGACTTGTTGATTACGGCGGCCATCTTGGTCAAAGGTGGCCCGTTCCCTGAAACACCGCCGCCATTTCCCTCGCGGCGGTCTTCATGGCTTCTTTGAACTCCAGCAAATCCTGCAATGATCTCTGGGCGGTTGCGGCGTGGCAGGCTACGGCGGCGAGTACCTGGCCGTGGGCGTCTTTGACGGGTACGGCGATCGCCACCATGCCGCGTATGAATTCCTCATCGTCCACGCCGATTTCCTGCGCGCGGATGCGGCGCAGCTCTTTTTCCAGCAGCTCGCGGTCGGTGATGGTCTTGGGGGTGAGAGGCTGGAGCGCGATGCGGTCGAGCAATTGGCGCCGATGGGATTCGTGCATGAAGGCCAGGAAGAGCTTGCCGCTGGCGGTGCAATGTATGGGCACCTGTGCGCCGATTTCCATGTGCAATTGCAGGCGCATTTTATCCGGGCTTTCCACGCGCGCCAGATAGTGCACGGCGTCGCCGGCGGGCGCGGTGAGATTGCAGGCTTCGCCGGTAATGGCGATGAGCTTGCCCAGCACATGTCGGCATGCGCGCTGGAAATGCGGCGTCTGCAGTAGCCGCAGCGCCAGATAGCTTGCATAGGGCCCCTGCACATAGCCCATGTCTCCGGGCAGGCGCGTGACATAGGCGGATTGTTCCAGCGACCGCAGCATGCGCATCAGGCTGGTTTTGGGCAGGCCGGTGCGCTGTGCGAGCTGCGCCAGCGTCTGCGGATACTGAGTCGCGGCCAGTTGTTCCAGCACATGCAAGACCCGGGTATAGCGGGAAGCCTCGTCATCGACCATGATTTGTTCCTTACTCGCGCTAACAGTGAAACGATTATGACGTTTTCCATTTCGAAAATGAATTCGTCAGTATTAACCCTATAGTTTTAAGGTTTCATTCAGCAGACACTGCCTTCCAACGCAAAGGCAAAACGCCATTTTTGAAGGCCGGGAGCCTTCGTCGCTGGGAAGCGGAAGAAATCACAGGAGTGTGTTGGCGCATGATATCCGAAACTGTTGACTATATCGTGGTCGGAGCCGGTTCCGCGGGTTGTGTGCTGGCGAACCGGCTCAGCGAGAACGGCAAGCATACCGTGGCGCTGCTCGAAGCAGGCCCCGCCGATACCAATATATGGATACATATCCCTATCGGCTATGGGAAAACCATGTTCAATGAAAAACTGAACTGGGGCTTTTACACCGACCCGGATCCCAATATGCTCGATCGGGAAATCTACTGGCCGCGCGGAAAGACGCTGGGCGGCTGCAGCTCGATCAATGGCCTGATCTATGTACGCGGCCAGCGTCAGGATTACGACCGCTGGGGCGAGCTGGGCAACAAGGGCTGGAGCTGGGACGAGTGCCTGCCTTATTTCCGCAAGCTGGAAAACAACGACCTGGGCCCCGGCCCTACGCGGGGCACGGAAGGGCCGCTGAGCGCCTCATCCATCAAGACGAAACACGAATTGGTCGAAGCCTTCATTGAATCGGGGGTCAAGAATGGCGTGCCCCGGGTTCAGGACTTCAATTCGGGCGATCAGGAAGGCGTGGGCTACTACCAGCTCACCACGCGCAATGGCAAGCGCTGCTCCACCGCCGTCGCTTACTTGCGTCCCGCCAGGAGCCGCCCCAATCTGCGCGTGGAAACGGAGGCGCATGCCACGCGCATCATCATGGAAGGCAAACGCGCCGTGGGCGTGCAATTCCAGAAGGGTGGCGCGCTGCGCACCTTGCGCGCAAACCGGGAAGTCATACTGTCGGCCGGCGCATTGCAATCGCCGCAGCTGCTGCAGCTGTCCGGCATAGGGCCCGCGGCGCTGCTCCAGCAGTTCGGCATCCCCATCGTGCACGACATGCCCGGCGTCGGCGAAAACCTGCAGGACCACCTGCAAATGCGGCTAATTTACGAGGTCACCAAGCCCATCACCACCAATGACCAGATGCGTTCGTTGTGGGGCAAGGCCCGCATGGGCCTGCAATGGGTGTTGTTCCGCGGGGGGCCGTTGGCCATAGGCATTAATCAGGGCGCCATGTTCTGCCGCGCTCTGCCGGACGAGTCGCCGACGCCGGATATTCAATTTCATTTCGGCACATTGTCGGCCGATCTGGCCGGCGGCAAGGTGCACGATTTTTCCGGATGTACTTATTCAGTCTGCCAACTGCGGCCGGAGTCCAGGGGTTATGTGCGCATCAAGTCCACTAATCCCTTTGAGGCGCCGTCCATGCAGCCTCATTATCTGTCTACCGACCGGGACCGCCGCACGGCGGTGGCCGGTGTCAAGTTCGCGCGGCGCATCGCAGCCACCGAACCCATGAAAAGCCTCATGGCGCGCGAGTTCCGGCCCGGAAACGACGTGCGGACCGATGACGAGATCCTGCATTTCTGCCGTGAATATGGGGCGACCATCTTTCACCCGACCGGCACGGCAAAAATGGGGACGCCGGATGATCCGCTGGCCGTCGTGGACGAAAAATTGCGCGTGCGCGGCGTCGATGGATTGCGTGTGGTCGACGCTTCCATCATGCCTACGCTGGTGTCGGGCAATACCAACGTGCCGATCGTCATGGTGGCCGAGCGCGCATCGGAATTCATCCTCGCCGATGCCGTAAAGGACAAAAGCAGCGACATCCAGACGGCTACCGAGGGGCGGCAGCCGCAGCGACCGCAACGGGCGGCTTAACCGCAGCGTACGGGAGGCGGCGGTTCGCGCCGGGATTTCCACAACACTAAAGAGATGCTTCAAGCACAGCGTTGGACGTAGATCGGGGCACTGGAACAACGGACGTGCGGCGGCGCGTCCGATAACTATTTTATTGGAGACTTAACCATGTCGGCAGATGCAAATACAGTGAAGCGAGTCGTCACAGCCTCGGTAATAGGCGCGACGATCGAGTGGTACGATTTTTTTCTGTACGGGGTCGTAGCGGGCCTGGTATTCAACAAGCTGTACTTTCCCAGCGATGATGCCTATGTGGGCACTTTGCTGGCCTATGCCACTTTTGCGGTGGGCTTTGTTGCGCGCCCGCTGGGCGGCGTGATCTTCGGCCACTTTGGCGACAAGATCGGCCGCAAGAGCATGCTGGTGATGACGCTCATCATCATGGGCGTGGCCACAGTGGCGATAGGCCTTATTCCTTCATATGCCTCCATAGGCATCTGGGCGCCCATCTTGCTGCTCTTGTGCCGTATCTTCCAAGGCATAGGCTTGGGCGGAGAGTGGGGCGGTGCTGTCTTGATGGCCTATGAATATGCGCCCAAGGAGCGCCGAGGCTTTTTTGCATCGTGGCCGCAAGTGGGCCTGGCAATAGGCCTGTGCCTGGCTTCCGGCGTCGTGGCGCTATTGTCGGCGCTGCTCACCGACGAGCAGTTCCTGGCATGGGGATGGCGCATCGCCTTCCTGTTGTCGGCCGGCCTGGTGTTTGTGGGCATGTACATCCGCCTGACCATCAAGGAAAGCCCGGAATTCGAGAAGGTCAAGAAAGAGAACGCCGAACGCAAGATTCCCTTCATGGATATGATCCAGCGCTTTCCGGGCAACATCCTCAAGGGCATGGGCGCGCGCTACATCGACGGGGTGTTCTTCAACATCTTCGGCGTCTTCATCATCAGCTATCTCACCAGAAATCTGGACTTGTCGCGCACCGAGGCGCTGACCGGCGTCATGGCGTCCGCAGTGGTCATGTGCTTTACCATTCCCTTCTTCGGTCACCTTTCCGACCGCCTGGGCCGCACCCGCGTTTACTTCTGGGGTTCTCTGCTGACCGGCCTGTCGTCGCTGCCCGCCTTCTGGCTGATCAGCACGAACAGCGATAACCTGATGGTCATCTGGCTGTCCATCGTCATTCCGTTCGGCATACTGTACGCATCGGTGTACGGGCCTGAAGCCGCGCTGTTCTGCGAACTGTTCGACACGGAAGTGCGCTACACCGGCATTTCTTTCGTCTACCAGTTCTCGGGCATCTTCGCCTCCGGCATCACCCCCATGATCGCCACCTATCTCTTGCATGCCAACGATGGCGAGCCGTGGCTGGTCGTTGGGTACACGATAATCGTGGGCGTCATATCCGCCATCAGCGCGGCCGCCATGAACAAGCCGGCCGGCTACAACAAGCCCAGTCCGCAAGCGACTTGACGGCTGCCTACGTAAGCAGGCCATCGCAATGCAGGGCGGCCCCATGACGGGATCGCCCCGCATTGTCTCGATGGCACAGGAGGAGCCCGGTTGCCATCGGGCTATATCGTCCATTATCTCGAGCTATTCGCCCGTTATCCGCGCTTTGGCTGGAAGGTTCGGGGCGACGAGGCAGCGGACGGCGCCACCCCGCACGGCACAGTGCACAAAGGCATGAGGGAGGCTCGATTTGCCTCCGTTGCTATCCAATGAGCATATAACGGTGGAAAGGGCGGCAGCGCCTGGACGCCAGCTTAGCTTGTTCTGCCGACGCGGCCGTGGCCTGCGGGAGCCTGCGTCCAGCACACGCGTGCGGCGGCTGGGATGCGACGCGAGTCCCGCATAAAATAAACGGCATTGACAGTTGCCGAGGCCGGGCTTACTCTGCCGGCAAGCATGGCATAACGTCCATGCATATCGGCCAGAACTCCAGGAGAACGGAATGAAAGTTACCCGCTTGCTAAAATCGCTGGCGGTCGCGGCTGCGCTGTGCGCGGGCGCGGCGCATGCCCAGGTCAGCGTGATGTTGCCCGCCAATCCCGGTGGCGGCTGGGATTCCACCGGGCGCCAAGCGTTCCAGGCAATGAATCAGGCCGGTATCTATACCGGCACGGTGAATTTCACCAACAAGGGCGGCGCGGGCGGCACGATAGGGCTGGCCGAGTTCCAGCGCTCGCAGAAAGGCAAGCCGGACGCCCTGGCGGTATTCGGCGCGATCACGGTGGGCGCCATCACCCTGAACAAATCGCCCGTCGATCTCAGTAAATTCAAGCCTGTGGCCCGTTTGACGGCGGAATATCTGGTGCTCGCGGTCAAGGCGGATTCGCCTTATAAAACGCTGGGCGATTTCGTTGCCGCGCTCAAGAGCAACCCGGGCGCGACCGCCGTTGGCGGCGGTTCCGCCGGCGGCGTGGACCATATCGCCCTGGCATTGCTGGCGCAAAGCGCGGGTGTGCCGGTGCCCACCTTGAACTACATTCCGCAGGCCGGCGGTTCGGACACCGTCATCGGCATCGTCAATGGCACGCTGAAGGCCGGCATTTCGGGCATTTCCGAGTTCCAGCAATTTGCCCAGGACGGCCGGATACGCATATTGGGCATCACCACGGCCAAGCGCATGAAAGGCCTGGAAGACGTCCCCACCTTCAAGGAAGCGGGCTACGACGTGGAAATCGCCAACTGGCGCGGCATTCTGGGGTCGGTCGACATGCCTGAAGCCAATTACAAGGAATGGGTGGAGCGCTTTACCAAGCTGAGCGAAAGCGAGCCTTGGCAGGCCGTGCTCAAGAAGCAAGGCTGGGATCCTTATTTCCTGGCCGGCAATGCATTCGGCGAATTCATCCAGAGCGAAAGCAGCCGTATCAACAAGGTCCTCAAGGACGCGGGACTCAGCAAGTAACGCCCCCGCGCCGGTGAAGGAATGTCGATGACATTGTTGCGCAAAGGCCCATGGTGGCTGGGGCTGGCCGTGATATTCATGGGGGCGGTCTGCTTCTATGCGTCGAGCGAGCTGGCGGCGACGGCGCGCTATGCCGCCGTCGGCCCCGGCATGTTCGTCGCGGCGATCGGCTTGGGGCTGATCGTGCTCGGCGTACTGCTGCTGATCCAGATTGCCCGCGGTGAAGTGTTCGAGCCGGAAGAGGCCGAGAACGCCGTGCCAGGGCAAGCCATGGACAAGCGCGCCTTTTTCACGGCCTTGCTGGCCGCCGTGCTGCCTGCCTTGGCGATCGAGGTCCTTGGCTTGCCGATAACCGCCATGCTGTCGTTCATGCTGGTGGCGCGCGCATTCGGCTCGCGCCGCCTTGTGCTCGATCTCCTGGCGGGGTTCGTGCTGGCCAGCTTTAGCTGGCTGCTTTTCGGGTGGCTGGGGCTGCAGTTGGGCGGCTTTTTTCCTTTGGCGGGTTTCTGATGGAAACGCTGGCTTTACTCTTGCATGGTTTCCAAGTCGCTTTGACGCCGGTCAATCTGATGTGGGCCTTTGTCGGCTCGGTGCTGGGAACCGCCATCGGCATTCTTCCCGGCATCGGCCCCGCCCTGACCATTGCGCTGTTATTGCCGGTGACGGTGTCGGTGGGGCCGGTGTCCGCCTTCATCATGTTCGCCGGCGTGCTGTATGGCGCCATGTATGGCGGATCCACGACTTCCATCCTGATCAATACCCCCGGCGAAGCGGGGTCGATGATGACCGCGCTCGAGGGCAATAAAATGGCGCGGGCCGGCCGTGGCGCCGCGGCGCTGGCCACCGCGGCCATCGGCTCTTTCGTGGCCGGGACCATCGCAACCTTGCTGCTGACATTTGCGGCGCCTGTCGTTGCGGAACTGGCGTTCCTGCTCAAGCCGGCCGATTATTTCGCCCTGACGGTGCTGGCGTTCACTTCGGTGGCGGTGGTCATGGGCGCATCGAGGGTGCGCGGGTTCGTATCGCTGTTCATCGGCCTGGCGCTGGGCGTGGTCGGCATCGATGCCATGACCGGGCAGCCGCGCATGACTTTTGGCATTGCGGCTTTGCTGGATGGCGTGGAGCTGACCGTTGTGCTGGTGTCGCTATTTGCGGTGGGGGAAATCCTGTACGTTGCCAGCCGCTACAGTGCTGCGCAGGACGAGATTGTTCCCATCAAGGGCAAAGCCTTCATGACGCGCGAAGATTGGCGCCGCTCCTGGAAACCCTGGCTGCGCGGTACGGCGCTTGGTTTTCCGATCGGCACTATTCCCGGCGGCGGGTCCGAAATCCCCACCATGCTGTCGTATACGCTGGAGAAAAAGCTGACGCCGTATAAAGATGAGTTTGGGAAAGGAGCCATTGAAGGCGTCGCGGGACCCGAAGCCGCCAATAACGCCGCCGCGGCGGGCATCCTGGTTCCTTTGCTCACGCTGGGGTTGCCGACGTCCGCCACGGCGGCCATTCTGCTGGCGGCATTTCAGAACTACGGCCTGCAGCCCGGCCCTTTTTTGTTCACCAGCAATCCGGAACTCGTCTGGGGCCTGATCGCATCTTTGTATATTGGCAACCTCATGCTGCTCGTGCTGAATCTGCCTTTGGTGGGCATATGGGTGAAGCTGCTGCAGATTCCCCGACCGCAGTTGTACGCCGGTATTCTGGTCTTTGCGATGATGGGGATATGGGGCGTATCCGGGTCGGTATTCGACCTGGGCCTGATGGCCGGGCTGGGCGTGGTCGGCTATGTGATGCGGGTTTACGGGTTTCCCATTCCACCGCTGCTCATAGGCCTGATTCTGGTGCCGCTGGCGGAAAACCAGCTCAGGACCGCGCTGGCGGCGGGGGAAGGACGGCTGTCCGTCCTGTTCGAAACCCCAATCTCGGTGACTTTCCTGACGCTGGCTTTCATGTTTCTGTTCCTGCCGGTGTTGCTGAAGAGGTTGAAGAAAGCGGCATAGTGGGGGTATGTGGGAGCGCATGAGCAAGACGATGATTTTCGCTGATAACGTTGTAGAAAATTGCGTGCCATGAACGACCCATACCATCTCCAGCGTTTCCTCACTGGTCAAGACCCTGTCTATGCACAAGTCCTGGGCGAGTTGCGGGCTGGCGAAAAGCTGAGCCATTGGATGTGGTTCATTTTTCCGCAGATCCAGGGCCTGGGGCGCAGTGCGATGGCGAAGAGATATGCGATCGCTTCAATGGCGGAAGCGCGCGCCTATCTTGATCACCCTGTGCTGGGACCGAGGCTGCGGGAATGTACGGGTTTGGTCAACGATGTGCGGGGGCGCAGTGTCGAGGATATATTCGGATATCCGGACGACTTGAAGTTCCATTCATCCATGACACTGTTTTCGGCCGCGGCGCCCGATGCGGAAGTTTTCGAGCAGGCCTTGCGGCAGTACTTCGATGGCAGGCGGGATGCCTTGACGCTACGCCAGCTCGCGTCTGAATGAAGCCTCCATGCCGAGGCGTGGAGGCCCGGCATGGAGCCCCTGCCGCGTGTCAGGTCAGCAGGTCGACCCGGCCGGTGTCCAGCCTGTAAATACCGCCTACGACCTTTAGGCTGCCGTCCTGGGTCAGCCGGTCCAGTAGGGGCGCGGCTTTTTGTAGCTGCCTGACATTGCGTCTGACGTTTTCCTCTATGGCTGCCTGAAGCAGCCCCTCCTTGTTCCCCGCCGAGGCGCTTGCGGCTGCCCGCACGGACGGAAGCAGGGCAGTGGCGATGCTCTGAATATGGCCGGGGAAGTTGACGCTTTCCTGCAATGACTTGGCGGCGGCGCTGATGGCCCCGCAGTTGGTGTGCCCGAGCACCATGATGAGCGGCGCCTTGAGCACGGCGACGCCGTATTCGAGGCTGGCCAGAATATCGGTGGTGACATAGTTGCCCGCCACGCGGGTGATGAACAGGTCGCCTCGCGTCTCGTCGAAACACAGCTCGGGGCTGACGCGCGAGTCGGCGCAGCTCAAGATGCAGGCGTAGGGGTTTTGCGCGGCCACGAGGCTGTCGCGGGTGCTGGCGAAGTCCCGGCTGTTGGCCTGATTGGACGCATAGCGGGCGTTGCCTTGCATCAGGCGCTGCAGCGCCTGATCGGGCGAGAGGACATTGTCCGGCTTGGGGGCCGCTGCGGCGCGGGCCTGACCAAAGAGCCCGCCAACTGCCGCGGCGGAGGCCATGCCCAAAGCGGCCAGTGCCCTGCGCCGGGTGTGGGAGGCCGGGCCGGAACCACTGCGTTTGCACATTAGACACATTTCAGAATCTCCAGTTGATGTTCAGGTTGCCGGCGACGGCGCGGTAGCCTGCGCGCAGGAAATGGCTGGACAGGCTGGCGCCGATGCTCAGTCTGTCGTCGCGCGCGTAGTTCAGGCCCGCCGTGACGGCCAGCGCATCGGCGCCGACGACGGTGTTGCGAGTGCTGAAAGTCTGGGCCGGGTAACCGGCGAAGGCCGCCTGCTGGGTCAGGTCACGGTTGAGCAGTTCATGCTCCCAAGCCACTTGCAGCTGGGCTTTGAGCTTGGCTGCATTCTTGAGCGGCAAATCCAGGCTGGCGCTGGCGCCCAGGCTGCTGCGCAGCGACGATAAGCCGGCCGAATCCAGGCGCAGGCGCGTGGCATCGGGGCCGGACTCGGTCACGCCGGGCCGGTGCAGATAGGTGTAGGCCAGCGAAGCGATAGGCCCTGCGCTGAGGGTCGGCGAGAGCGCCCAGTTGTAGCCGCCGCCAGCGGTCAGCCCGGCACTGTAGCCGGTCCAGTCGGCGCGATGCCTGGCCTGGTAGGAGTCGATGCCGAGCTGGCGGTCCAGCTTGCCTTGTTCTACACCAAGCTGTCCTTGGCCGAAGAGAAAGGGCCCGGCCAGGTTAGGCCCCGCCAGGTCAGGCCCGGCTGCGTCGGGCGCATAGCGCGCCTGCAGGCCCAGGTGCAGGGCGGTGGAGCGCCCCGTTCCGCGTTGCGAGTCGCGTATTTTGACGGTTTGTTCGCTAAGCGCGGTGTAGGCGCCCAGGGTCCAGTCCTTGCGCTGGGTGTGGGCGCCGAAGACGGCGCCATAGGTGGAGGCGTCATAGGCCAGTTGGCTGTCGCGCCTGTTCTGGCGCAGCCCGGCGCCGAAGGGGGCGGCGTAGCCGCGCCATAGTCCGGCGGCAGGCGTGCCGGCGGCATTCTGGCTGCTGCCGGAAGCCACCGCTTTGCGCCAGGTGATGGCGGAAGCTTCAAGGTTGTGCTCGGCGATGTCGGCGATCTGCTGCTCGCGCTGCAAATTGCCTGCGAACAGGGTGCTGTAGGCAGCGCCCGAAAGCGGTTCCAGGGCAGCGGCGATGGTGCTGCCGTCGGCTGCGGAAAAATCCAGCGCCTTGTACAGCGGCTGGATATCGGGCCGGGCGATGCCGGCGATGCGGTCCAGGGCCTGGCCGACCTGGCGGGCGTTGTCGTCCTGAGCGTAGCGGCTGTAGGCCTGGGCCGAACGGCTGGCGGTGAGCCGATAGGGCCCGGCGCCCTGCCCCGTAGCCTGGAAGGCCAGCGTAGGCGATGATGATGCGGCCGCGACGGCGGCGAAGGCGCCGGTGGTGGCGCCGGCCTGCACCAGCTCGTCGAAGCGCAGATTCCAGTTTGAAGGGTACCAGTCCTGCAACGGCGTGATGGCCAAACGGCCATCGAGCGCGGCATTGCCGGTGACGGCCAGGGTGTCGTGGCCGCCCTGGCCGTCGACTTCGAGCGCCAGAGTGCCTTGCGGGCCTTGCTGGTAGTTGCCGACGATGTCGATGCGGCCCAGCGAGTTGCCCGGGGCTACCGTGCCTTCATTGACGAAGGCCTGGCCTGGCTGCAGGGTGTAGCGGCTGTTGCCGGCCAGGGTCGCGCCATATGACACGCGGACGCTGTGCAAATCGTGCCGGCCGTTCAGCGAGGTCTGCCCGCCTTGGGCGGACAGGGAGATATTGGGTCCCTGGATATTGCCGACATAGCGCAGGACGAAGGCCGGATCCGGCCGGCCGGTGGCCTGGCCCAGCGCGTCGGGCAGTTGCCCGAAGCTGAGCTGGGTCAAGCGGGGTTTGCCGTTCTCATCGTTCTGAGCGTAGCGCGAAACGATGTCGCCTTGGATCTGGGCGCCGCGCATGACGTTGATATGGTTGACCAGGGCGTTGGGCGAAAGATAAATGGCCGCCTGGCGCCCGGCCAGCCGGCCGGTCAGGTCATAGCGTTCCACCAGCGCGCCGTTCAGCTCATCCAGCAAGGGGGCCGGCGCATCGTAGCTGCGCCGCAGGTAGGACCCCCGGTATTCCAGGTCATCACCCAAAGTGCTGGAGCCGAAATCAAAGCTCGCCGCGATGCCCAGTTCGCCCAGGGCTTGCACTTCGCCACGCTGCACGAGGACATGGTCGCGGCCATAGGCGAAGGCCAGTCCGCGTCCGTTCAGCCCATCGGCATGGATGCGGGCGCCGGGCTCGATGACGATGGTATTGGCCCGGCCGTCCACGCGAATGCCGGTCCCGCCCGGCCCCTTGGTGAGCAGGTCGGCGCGCTGGTAGACGGTGTTGCGGCTGCCGTAGATATGCAGGCCCACGCCCAGCATGGCGGTGTTGTAGGTCCCGGGCAGGTAGGCGGTGCCTTGCGGGTTGCGCTGGAAGTAACCCTGGTCGTTGACGACGGTCAGCCCGTCGTTGTAGATCGAGCGGCCAAAGAAATTGCGCCGGTCGATGTCATAGCCCAGGTCCTGCATGACGGCCAGCTCGGCTTCCATGAAGCTGGCATAGTTGCCGTAGTTCTGGTGGCTCATCGTGCTGTTCTTCAGCTCGATGTGGCTCATGTAGTTGGTATCGATATCGCCCTCTTCGCCCAGGATCTTGACGGGCACGCCGGGCATGGCGCCGGCCAGCACTTCGTCCACGTGCTTGCCGGCGAAGTAGCCCTGGTCCTTGCGTACATCGAAGGCATCGGGGCTTACGGGATTGGTGCAAGGGCCGCAGAGAATGGCCTGGCCGGGCTGCGCCGGACGGCCGTTGTCGTCGCGCAGGTGCGCGCTCCAGTCGGTGAGCTTATCGAAGAAAGCGGGCGTTTGCTTGTTGCCGTTCATCATCCCTACGGAGCTGGTGATGCCCAGGCCGTGCGCCAGTTCGTGCAGGGCGGTGCTCATGACATCGACTCGCCCTGTGGGGGGCACCTGTGCCGGGACATAGGGCACGGTATCGAAGTCGAAAGTGCCCATGACGAACTGGGCCTGTGAGTCATAGGGCCCTGGTCCCGGATTGGCGCCCTGCAGCGCCATTTGCAATTGAGTCAGATAGCGCGTGCCGATCGGGTTCCAGCCGCTGGTGCCCGCGGCATTTTTGTCATTGTAAGTTCCCACATTGACCGCGGCGGGCAGATAGCCGGGCACAGGCTTGATGACATCCGCCCAGTACTGCATGGCCTGCAGTATTTTTCCCTTCTGCCCTTCATCCAGATTCCAGGTGGATGTATAAGGGGAATAAGAGCCTTCCATGAAAAACCCATCCCCCACGGCGAAGTAGCGTATGTCGAACATGGCCTGACCGTCATTGCGGTAGACGAGGTGGCTTTCATAAGCTGTAACGGCCGGCGCCTGCAGCGCCAGCGCGCAGGCGAGGAACAACGGTTTCAATGTACGCATGGTGGAATTGCTGATGGATTACATGTAACGCGAGTTTAACTATCGGTAAACAAAAACAACAACCCGAGTTTGCCGCTATGTTGCAAAGCCGCCAATGGCCGCGCAGCGCCTTGCCCGGACAGGCTACACGGGAAATGGCTTGCAGATTGTTGCGATGTCCGACAGGGCAGTGTGGTTGAAGAAGCGCGGGGGATGGACTAGCCTGACAGACGGCGATAAAAATCCGCGCATCGCGCCGCTGCGCTTTTACTCAATCCAACGGGAGATTGCCATGTCTATAGAAAAAGTCCTGTATCGGGCCCAGGCCACCGCAACGGGGGGGCGCGATGGGCGCGCTGTGTCGTCCGATAACGTGCTGGATGTCAAGCTGACGACGCCGACGGAACTCGGGGGCGGAGGCGGGCAGGGCACGAATCCGGAACAGTTGTTCGCCGCGGGTTATTCAGCTTGCTTTCTTGGAGCGCTGAAGCTGGTGGCCTCGCGTGAGAAGGTGAGCTTGCCGAATGACACCAGCATACAGGGCACGGTGGGCATAGGCCCTATCCCCACCGGGTTCGGCATAGAAGTGGAACTGAAGATTTCGGCGCCGGGCGTCGCGCGCGAACAGTTGCAGAAGCTGGTCGACAAGGCGCATATCGTATGCCCTTATTCCAACGCCACGCGCAACAATATCGATGTGACGCTTACTGTGGTCTAGGGGCCTGGGGCAGCAAGGCCTGGTAGCGATGGCAGTCGGTGGTGTGGTCCATGAAGCAGCCTATCGCCTGCATGTACGACTGGCAGATCGTGGGGCCCACGAAAGTGAACCCGGATTTTTTCAGCGTGCGGCTCATCGCCTCCGCCTCGGGCGTGATCAGAGGGATGTCCGCCAAGCGCTGGTAGTGATGGATACGCGGCACGCCGTCCACGAAAGACCAGATCAGGTCCGCCGGATCATCCAGCCTCAACCAGGCGCCGGCATTTTTACGCGCCGCTTGCAGTTTCAAGCGATTGCGTATGATGCCGCTGTCCTGCATCAGCGTGTCGATATAGCCGTCGTCCATGTCGGCGAGCCGCCGTGCGTCGAAGTTGAACAGCACCTGCTGGTAGCGCGGCCGCTTCTTCAGTATCGTGATCCATGACAGCCCGGCCTGGAAGCCTTCCAGCAGCAGCATCTCGAACAGATGCCGGGGGTCGCGCGAGGGCACGCCCCACTCGGTATCATGGTAAGCGGTATAGACGGGGTCGTCGGAACACCAGGCGCAGCGCTTCATGCCGACATTCTAGCGCGGCGGCCGCCCGATTAACCCCCGCAACCG
>Ga0182735_1000872_pt1 | contig 21645 bp, 24 predicted proteins | sample eDN5th30CKraftMG_FD_128524 | JGI IMG/M metagenome (GOLD analysis project Ga0182735, IMG submission 128524) | Enriched Miracle-Growth compost microbial communities from Emeryville, California, USA - eDNA 5th pass 30_C Kraft MG (version 2) (version 2) ...
AAAAATCTCGACCGGCTCGGCGGCCTCATACATTCGCAGCGCGTGCTGATCGCGCTGACGCAGAAAGGCGTGGCGCGCGAGGACGCCTACCGGCTGGTGCAGCGCAACGCCATGAAGGTGTGGGAACAGGGCAAGGATTTCCTGGAGGAACTGCTGGCCGACAAGGAAGTCACCGCCGCACTTCCCGAAGCCGAAATCCGCGAGAAATTCGACCTCGGCTACCACACCAAGCACGTGGACACGATCTTCAAGCGGGTGTTCGGCTAGAGAAGGCGAAGATGCCAACGGTCCTGCGACTGGAAGGCTACCGGTTCTTCTTTTACAGCCGGGAAAACGACGAGCCCGCACATATCTATGTGGAAATGGGCGACGCTCTCGCTAAATTCTGGCTTGATCCAGTTGAACTGGCGTCATCGAAACGGTTTCGGGCACATGAACTCGGCATTCTCAGGCAAATGGTGCTAGAGTACCGGTCGACTTTCGTGAGTGCGTGGAATGACCATTTTAACGCTGGCTAACGAACCGCTCGTAACGGACGTGCGTTTCTCGGACGCGACCCTTGGCGTCACGCTCGAGGACGGGCGTGAGATTTCCGTGCCTATCGACTGGTTCCCCAGGCTGCGCAACGCCAATGCAGCCCAGCGGCAGAACTGGCGCCTTATTGGCCGCGGCGAAGGCATCCATTGGCCCGATATCGACGAAGATATTTCCGCCTACGGGCTGCTGGCTGGCTACACCTCCCCGAAACCGGGCAGCGCCCGCAGCGCGTAGGCCGCGAGCGTGACCCGTCCGGATCAGGCGGCGTCCGCCACCGTCCTGATCACGGTGCCCCAGGGGTCGCGCTTTTCGCCAGCGAGCGACGCATCGGCCGAACGCAACTCGACCCAGGACAAGCCGCTGCGCGAGGGGTCGCGGGGACCGGCGCCGGGGCTCTGCCAGATATTGCCGGCGATGTGGTGGTGGTAGCCGCCGGAGGACAGGAACACCGCCTGCTGGCCGTATTTCGCCACCGTGTCGAAGCCGAACTCGTGGTGCCAGAAATTTTCCGCCTCGTTCGGGTTGCCGACGCGCAGGTGTACGTGGCCGACGACGGTGTTTTCCGGCGCGCCCTGCCAGCCGCTGTCGCCGGCGGGAATGGAGCCGACGACGCCCGGAACGTCCATGCGCGCGGTCGCCATCTCGACCATGCCGTCGTTCCAGGCCCAGCCTTCATGCGGCCGGTCGGCATAGATTTCGATGCCGTTGCCCTCCGGGTCGGTCAGGTAAAGCGCCTCGCTGACGATATGGTCCGAAGCGCCCTCGATGCGGATGCCGTCGGCGATCGCGTGGTTGATGAAGCGGCCGAGATCGGCGCGCGAAGGCAGCAGGAATGCCGTGTGGAACAGGCCGGCGCCGCGCGGATCGTCCGGCTTGGCGGCAGCGTCGCGCTCCAGCACCAGCAGCGCCCGGCCAGGCGAGCCCAGCGTGATCGTCTCGCCGTCGCGCGACAATTCCTGCAGGCCGACGACGGTCCGGTAGAAATTCGCGAGGCTGTCGGCATCGCGGGCCTTGAGCCCGACGCGGGCGACGCTGACCGGCGTGGTAGCGGCAAAAGGCAGTTGGCTCATGACGGGCTCCTTGGGCAGCACGCCCATTGCGCCACCCCCATGGGTAGCTCGTTGCCCCTTTAGATCGACCATCGCCAGCGTTCACACAAGATAGCTAAAAGCGAACATCGTGTTCACCTTTCTGCTCCTTTTGCAAAGACCGGCGTTGCGCGCCGCCTACCGGGCGGCTACATGCGCGCCATGAAAGTCAAGGACGCAGACATCCTGATCGTGCCGGGCTACACCAATTCCGGCCCGGATCACTGGCAGACCCGTTGGCAAGGAAGGCTCTCCACCGCGCGCCGCGTCGAGCAGGCCGAATGGTCGAAGCCCGTGGTCGCCGACTGGACGGCCAATGTAGCCAGGGCGGTGAACGAAGCCGTCAAGCCGGTGGTCGTCGTCGCCCATTCGCTCGGCGTGCCGGCGGTCATCCAAGCGCTGCCGCAACTCTCCAACCCCATCGCCGGCGCGTTGCTGGTGGCGCCGCCCGACGTCGCCAACCCGGCCATCCGGCCGCGCCACCTGATGACCTTCGGCCCCTATCCGCGCGGCAGGCTGCCGTTTCCGTCGATCATGATCGCAAGCCGCAACGATCCTTTCTGCGGCTTCGAGGTGGCGCAGGACCTGTCGAAGGCGTGGGGATCGCTGTTCATCGATGCCGGCGAGGCCGGCCATATCAACACCGCTTCCGGCCACGGCCCATGGCCGGAGGGGTCGATGGTGTTCGCGCAATTCATGGCGCAATTGTAGGCCGCAGCGGCCTCTTCCGGCCGCCGGTGGCTATTTGCCGTTCACCGATTTCCTGACATCGGCCAGCAGCGTCCTGGCGCCGATCTCGATCAGCGTATGTTCCGCGCCCATGGCCAGCAGCCCATAGCCCATCTTCGCCATCCGGCCGGCAATCGCCGGGTTGACGATGTAGATCGCGGTGTATTTTTCGGCCGCCTTCGCCCGCGCGGCAATCGTGGCGACCGTCTCCATCATGGCTTCCAGCGTCGAATCGACGGTGCCACCATTGGTCCAGGCGATGGACAGGTCGGACGGGCCGACGAAGATGCCGTCAATGCCCGGAACGGCGAGAATGTCGTCCAGCGCATCCAGAGCGGCGCGCGTCTCGATCATGGCGAAGGCCAGCGTGCGGTGGTTGCTTTCGTGCAGCCACTCGGCCTGGTCGCCCCGACCGTGGCGCGGGAAGGCGAAGGTCGGCCCCCAGGAGCGCCCGCCGAGCGGCGGATATTTCATGGCGGCGGCGAAGGCCTGGGCATCCGCCACCGAATTCACCATCGGGGCGATCACCGCCTCGGCGCCGAAATCGAGCGCTCGGCTCGCCATGTCGAAGCGCCCGACCGGAATGCGCACCAGCACCGGCTTGCCCGCCGCCTGGAGCACCGGGACCGAGCGCAGCACGCTGTCTTCGGTATGGCCGCCATGCTGCATGTCGAGGGTAATGGCATCAAACCCCTGCCGGGCGACGATTTCCACCGTCAGGGCATCGGGCACGCCCGACCAGGCCGTGTAAAGGGTTTCACCGGCCGCCAGCCGTGCTTTCAGCGTCATGTTCGTCTTCCTCTTGAGCCTGGCCTTCCTGAATTGATTCCAGTTTCGCCCGGAAAACCATGGAAAGGCAAAGAAAAACCGCCCGCTAGATGCGGGCGGTGATTGAGCCAGGCAACGGCCGCCAGGCGGCCGGGCCGGTTCAGGCGTTCCTGATCTGCTCGACTGCGGTCGCCATCAGTTCCTCCATGGTGCGGCGGATCTGATGGTCCGACTGCGCAACCCCGGCGGCGTCGAAATCCTTGCGGATCTTGCGGAAGACGTCGTGATCGCCGGCTTCCTCGAAGTCGGAATTGATCACTTCCTTGGCGTAGGCGTCGGCTTCGGCGCCGCTCTTGCCAAGCTTTTCGGCGGCCCACAGGCCAAGCAGCTTGTTGCGCCGGGCGACAGCCCGGAATCTCTGTTCCTCGTCCAGCACGAACTTGCGCTCGAAACCCTCCTGGCGGTCTTTCATGTCGTTCATGATGCGGCACTCCAGCTGCTTGCGATTCGGTGACGATAGATATGGTGCTTCAATCAAAAACCAAAAGGCCGCCGATCGGTCAATACGCCCGTGGCGCACGGCGTCTCGTCTTTGGCCACCGAAAGCGGTGCGTGGGCCCAATTGCCGATTGAGCAAACCGTGCGTTTGGGCTAGACCGCCGATTGAAATACGCCGCCGCATCCATATTTCATGCAAGGCGCCGTCCGTTCGGCGCCTGCCCAGACCTCAGAGACAATTATGAAAAATCGCCGCCGCATTTATGAAGGCAAGGCCAAGGTTCTCTATGAAGGACCCGAGCCGGGAACGCTTATCCAGTTCTTCAAGGACGACGCGACGGCTTTCAACGCCAAAAAGCACGAAATCGTCGATGGCAAGGGTGTGCTCAACAACCGCATTTCCGAGTACATCTTCAACCACCTCAACCGGATGGGCATCCCCACCCATTTCATCCGCCGCCTCAACATGCGCGAGCAGTTGATCAAGGAGGTGGAGATCATCCCGCTCGAAGTCGTGGTGCGCAACGTCGCCGCCGGCTCGCTGGCCAAGCGCCTCGGCATCGACGAGGGTACGATCCTGCCGCGCTCGATCATCGAGTTCTACTACAAGGCCGACGCGCTCGACGATCCGATGGTGTCGGAAGAGCACATCACCGCCTTCGGCTGGGCCTCCCCGCAGGAGCTGGACGACATCATGGCGCTCGCCATCCGCGTCAACGACTTCCTCTCGGGGCTGTTCCTGGGCGTCGGCATCCAGCTCGTCGATTTCAAGATCGAATGCGGCCGGCTGTTCGAGGGCGACATGATGCGCATCGTCGTCGCCGACGAGATTTCGCCCGACTGCTGCCGCCTGTGGGACGTGGCGACGCAGGACAAGATGGACAAGGACCGCTTCCGCCGCGACATGGGCGGGCTGGTAGAGGCCTACCAGGAAGTGGCGCGCCGGCTCGGCATCATGAACGAGAACGAGCCGCCCCGCCCGGCCGGCCCGGTGCTGGTCTCGTCCAGCGACGCGCCGAAGGGCACCAAGCATTGAACGGCAACGCGACAGGAAAGTTGAACAGCGTGATCAAGGCCCGTGTCATCGTAACCCTCAAGAACGGCGTTCTCGACCCGCAGGGCAAGGCGATCGAGCACGCGCTGTCGGGCCTCGGCTTCGACGGCGTCGGCTCCGCCCGCCAGGGCAAGGTGTTCGACCTCGAGCTTTCCGGCACCGACAGGGCCAAGGCCGAGGCCGACCTCAAAGCCATGTGCGACAAGCTGCTGGCGAACACGGTCATCGAGAACTACGCGGTGGAGATAGCCTGAATTGAAATCAGCCGTCGTCCTTCTTCCCGGCCTCAATCGCGACCGTGACCTGATCGCGGCGCTGACCAAGATTTCCGGCAAGCCGCCGGTCACCGTCTGGCAGACCGACACGGAAATTCCGGACGTGGACCTGATCGCCATCCCGGGCGGCTTCTCCTATGGCGACTACCTGCGCTGCGGGGCGATCGCGGCGCGCATGCCGGTGCTGAAAGCCGTCGCCGAGAAGGCGGCCAAGGGCGTCATGGTGATCGGCGTGTGCAACGGCTTCCAGATCCTGGTCGAGGCAGGTCTCCTCCCCGGCGCGCTGATGCGCAACGCCTCGCTCAAATTCGTCTGCCGGCAGGTGAAACTCCAGGTCGCCAACGCCAACACGGCCTTTACCCGCAACTACCAGCCCGGCCAGGTCATCCGCTGCCCGGTGGCGCACCATGACGGCAACTATTTCGCCGACGCCGAGACGCTGGCCCGCATCGAGGGCGAGGGCCAGGTCGTGTTCCGCTACGCCGAAGGCACCAACCCCAACGGCTCGATCAACGACATCGCCGGCATCGTCAACGCACGCGGCAACGTGCTCGGCCTGATGCCGCACCCCGAGAACCTGATCGAGCATGCCCATGGCGGCTCCGACGGGCGGGCGCTGTTCGAAGGCGCGCTGGGGATCGCGGCTTGAGGGCCATCATCGACAGCCAACGAGCCGGCGTGGGTGCAGCAATGAAGAAATCGCTTTTCGCCCTGCCGGCTGCCGCCGCGCTTGCCGCGCTTGCTCTCGCCGGCTGCCAGTCGAAGTCGAGCCACACGCCCGTTCCGCCCGGCAAGAGCGCCTCGCTGCGGGCCATGGAGCAGGTGGCGATCGCCGCGCACAAATGCTGGATCGCCTCCAAGGACCCGGCTTTCAAGGCCTACCAGATGGCTAACGAACTGAACAATTTCGGCGGCACGCCGCGCTTCCTGCTGGTGCCGGCCAAGCACTATGGCGGCAAGCCGCTGCTGGTGGTGCAGGCGACGGGCGGCTCCAGCCGTGTCGAGGTGTTCGGCCCCCTGATGTCCGAACCGATCGGCGCGCGCATCGGCGCAGACATCGCCCGCTGGCAGGCCGGCGGCAGTGATTGCGGATCGAGCGCCTAGCCGATGTCGCGGGTGTTGCAGATCGCCGGACTGGCCGCGGGGCTGATCGGGCTCGTCCTGCAGTTCTTCATAACCATACCCATGTCGATGGACGCCGGACGCAGCCTTCCGGGTTCCGTCGTGTTCTATTTCAGCTTCTTCACCATCCTCACCAATATCGCCGCCGTCCTGGTCCATATCTCGCTGTTGTCGCCGGCCGGCTACGCCTGGTTGCCAGCCTTCGCCGGTCCGAAAGTTCGCGCCGGTACAGCGGTCTCGATCACGCTCGTGTTCGTCGTCTATGTGACCATGCTGGCGCGGCTTTGGGCGCCCGAGGGGCTGTTCCTCGTCTGCGACATCCTGCTGCACTACGTCACGCCGCTGCTGTTCGTTCTGTGGTGGCTGCTTGACGGCGCGGATGGCTCCACGCGCTGGGCCGACATCCCCTATTGGATGCTTTATCCGGTCGCCTATCTCGTCTACGCACTGGCGCGAGGGAGAATAGCCGGTGAGGTGCCCTACCCGTTTCTCGACGTGGCAACCAACGGCGTTGCGGGCGTCACGATCTCCGCTGCGCTGGTGACGGCGCTTTTTCTTGTGCTGTGCGTTCTCGCCGTCCTTGCGGACCGTGGCATTTCCCGCTTTAGGGCGGCCTAGGATCAAATGGAAAGTCCAATGACCGTTTCCAACACCGCTCCGATCACTCCCGAACTGATCGCCGCCCATGGGCTGAAGCCCGACGAATACCAGCGCATCCTCGACCTGGTCGGGCGCGAGCCGACCTTTACCGAACTCGGCATCTTTTCGGCGATGTGGAACGAACACTGCTCCTACAAATCGTCGAAGAAGTGGCTGCGCACGCTGCCGACCACGGGCGACGTCGTCATCCAGGGGCCGGGCGAGAATGCCGGCGTGGTCGACATCGGCGACGGCGATTGCGTGGTCTTCAAGATGGAGAGCCACAACCACCCCTCCTACATCGAGCCCTACCAGGGCGCGGCGACCGGCGTCGGCGGCATCCTGCGCGACGTATTCACCATGGGCGCGCGCCCGATCGCGGCGATGAACGCGCTGCGCTTCGGCGCACCCGACCATCCCAAGACCCGGCATCTGGTGGCCGGCGTGGTCTCCGGCATCGGTGGCTACGGCAATGCGTTCGGCGTGCCGACGGTCGGCGGCGAGGTCAATTTCGATGCCCGCTATAACGGCAACATCCTGGTCAACGCCTTCGCGGCGGGACTGGCGAAAACCAACGCCATCTTCCTTTCGGAAGCCAAGGGCGTCGGCCTGCCGGTCGTCTATCTCGGCGCCAAGACCGGGCGCGACGGCGTCGGCGGCGCCACCATGGCCTCGGCCGAATTCGACGATTCCATCGACGAAAAGCGCCCGACCGTGCAGGTCGGCGATCCCTTCACCGAAAAGTGCCTGCTGGAAGCGAGCCTCGAACTGATGGCTTCCGGCGCGGTCATCGCCATCCAGGACATGGGGGCCGCCGGCCTCACCTGCTCGGCGGTGGAAATGGGCGCCAAGGGCAATCTCGGCATCCTGCTCGACCTCGACACCGTGCCGGTGCGCGAGGAGCGCATGAGCGCCTATGAGATGATGCTTTCGGAAAGCCAGGAGCGCATGCTCATGGTGCTCTCGCCTGAAAAGGAGGCCGAGGCCAAGGCGATCTTTGTCAAATGGGGCCTGGATTTCGCCATTGTCGGCAAGACCACGGACGACCTGCGCTTCCGCGTCGTGCACCAGGGCGAGGAGGTCGCCAACCTGCCGATCAAGGATCTGGGCGACAAGGCCCCCGAATATGACCGCCCCTGGGTCGAGCCGGCAAAGCCGCAATCGCTCGCCGCAAGCGACGTGCCGCAAGCCGATGTTGCCGACGCGCTCCTGAAGATGCTGAACGGGCCGGACCTGTCGTCGCGGCGCTGGGTGTGGGAACAGTACGACACGTTGATCCAGGGCAATTCGCTGCAACTGCCGGGCGGCGACGCCGGCGTGGTGCGCGTGGAAGGCCACGCCGCCAAGGCGCTCGCCTTCTCTTCGGACGTGACGCCGCGCTATTGCGAGGCCGATCCGTTCGAAGGCGGCAAGCAGGCGGTGGCCGAGTGCTGGCGCAACCTGACGGCGACGGGCGCCCTGCCCCTTGCCGCTACCGACAACCTCAATTTCGGCAATCCCGAGCGCCCCGAGATCATGGGCCAGCTGGTCGCGGCCATCAAAGGTATCGGCGAGGCCTGCCGCGCGCTTGATTTCCCGATCGTGTCGGGCAACGTCTCGCTCTACAACGAGACCAACGGCCAAGGCATCCTGCCGACCCCGACCATCGGCGGCGTCGGTCTGATCCCGGACTGGTCGAAGATGGCGCGCATCGGCTTTACCGGCGAAGACCTGCCGATCCTGCTCGTCGGCGCGCCGGAGGGACGCTGGGGTTCGCATCTGGGCCAGTCGATCTACATGCGCGACCTCCACGGCCGCAGCGACGGCGCGCCGCCGCCGGTCGACCTCGCCCACGAAAAGAAGGCCGGCGACTTCGTGCGCGACCTGATCCGCAACGGCGACACGGCGGCCGTGCACGACATTTCCGACGGCGGGCTGGCGGTGGCGCTGGCCGAAATGGCGATGGCGTCCGGCATCGGCGCAACCATTAGCCAGCCAGAAGGAGGCGACGCGATCGCCGAATTCTTCGGCGAGGACCAGGGCCGCTACCTTGTGGCGCTGGCGTTCCCGACCTCGGACAGGCGCTTCGCCGATCTTGAAGCCCGCGCCAAAGAGTTGGGCATATCCGCCACCGTCATCGGCACCACCGGCGGCCGCGAATTGAAACTCGGCAAGGCACATGCGATATCTCTGGGAGAACTGAGCACCGCTCACGAATCCTGGTTCCCCCGCTTCATGGGAAATTGATCGAGGAATAAACGCATGGCCATGGACGCGCGCGACATCGAAAAAATGATCAGGGAAGGCATTCCGGACGCCAAGGTGACGATCCGCGACCTTGCCGGCGATGGCGAGCACTATGCGGCGGAAGTGGTGGCCGAAAGCTTTCGCGGCAAGAGCCGCGTGCAGCAGCATCAGATGGTCTACGAGGCGCTCAAGGGCAACATGGGCGGCGCCCTGCACGCGCTCGCCCTGCAGACCAGCGCGCCGGACTGACAGCCAGCCTGCTCCAGCACGGCTCTGTTTTCACGAAGTGAGCAGAGCCGCACTATCTTTTTGTTTTAACCGCATTTTCCGAGCGCAAGACCGTTCAGCTTTTGCTGGAAACGCTTCAGCCGGAGACGGCGGAGGCGACCTTTTGCGAGGGTGCCGGCGCTATCGAGCCGTCCGCTTCCAGCGGCGCAAGGTTATCGGCCGAGAACCTCGCGAAATCCTGCGCGGCGAAGGGGCCGGCGGTCATCAGGGTAAAATCATAGGTGGCGCGCCGATCCGGGCCGAGCACGTACTGGCGGTGCATGCGCAAGAAATCCCGCTTGATGCGGCGATAGCGCTCGGGCGTCACCATGTGCTTGAAGCGGATGAACAGGATTTTGGCCTGCGGCAGCGCCGCGAAGCCGGCCGCCTTCACAACTTCGGTCCTGTAGAAGCTGATGACGTCGGTCAGGCACTGCACCTCCAGCCAGAAGACGTCGGGACACTGCGCGATGACGCCGACGCGGCGGCGCAACTCGGTGGCCGGGCCCAGCAGCGAACATTGAAGCACCGCCCCGCCCAGCGTGGCGAACACGACCTTCTTGCCGGCAAGAAGCTGCGGCTCCCGCTCCAGCAGCATTCCGATGGCGTGCACGGCGACGGACGAGCCCATGCTGTGCGAGGTGACCACATATTCGTCCGCCTCTTCCTGGAACGCAGCGCGGGCAGCCGCCACGCATTCCTCCAGCCGGGCATTGGCCGGCGCGTCGTCCAGCCTGGCCAGCGAAACGGCGAGGCCCCAGTCGTCGAACTGGTGCAGGGTATGGATGTTTTCCGCAACCGGCAGAAACACCCGGAAGAACAGCAGCCACGCCGCCGGCAGGGTCCATAGGAAATTCCACGCCGGAAAGCCAAGCAGCACCGGCAGCGACGCCAGCAACAGCAACGCTGCCGCCCCCAGCGCGACCAGCAGGAAGGGGAACAGGAAAAACAGGCCGAAGCGCCAGGCGTGGCGGAAATAGCCGAACATGCCGCGATGCCAGATCACCTGCGCGGCACTGCGGTAGCCGGCGAGAACGCGTGCGAGCGGCGAGCGCGAGCGCAGCGCCAGAATAAGCTCGTTATGGTCCAGCACATGGATCCGGCTTTCGGTTCGCCAGTTCGGGCCCGTCGCATCGACGCTGAAGGACGGCGCGAGCGGATTGCCGCCGAGCGGCGCGGTCTCCACGCGAAAATTCCAGACCTGGGCGCTTTGCATGGCCGAGCGCGCATAGCGGCTGCAATGGGCCTCGGCGTCCAGCGGCTCGAAGCCGGGAAAATGCAGGACGACCCGTTTCCTGATATGCGGCATGATGCCCCTTGGGTTGAACATCGACGCACAGCCCGTCGAGGCCTTCTTCCACTCTCCGGCGATTATCTGGTTCTTTTCCGCCTGGAAAGCAACGTATCTGTTCGCGCCTTGAAAATAGCGGCGAAAAGGGCGCGCGAGCGCCTTCCATCAGGGTTTTTGATCCGTCGAAAACCAAAATGCTATGGAATTACCGAGGCTACATGTTATCTAAGGGGCAATCATGCAACCCGGGCCTTGAACCCGGACGATCAAGGGATTCTGCCATGAGCGCCATCAGCGATTATATCGACAGCCAGGTGAAGAGCAGCGACGTCGTGCTGTTCATGAAGGGTACGCCGGGCTTCCCGCAGTGCGGCTTCTCGGGCCAGGTCGTCCAGATCCTCGACCACATCGGTGCCGACTACAAGGGCGTCAACGTTCTCGATTCGAACGAACTGCGCCAGGGCATCAAGGAATATTCCAACTGGCCGACCATTCCGCAGCTCTACGTCAAGGGCGAGTTCGTCGGCGGCTGTGACATCGTGCGCGAGATGTTCCAGTCGGGTGAATTGCAGAGTTTTCTGACCGAAAAGGGTGTCAGCCTCAAGGGCGCGGCATAAGCAATCGATCGGGCGCCCCCACCCGATCTACGCTTCACTCCCCTTTCGGGACAGACGATGCGCCGGCCAACCGGCGCATTTTCATTTGAAGAATTGGACCGGTTATGGATCAGCGACCGCAAGCGCCGCAACAAGAGACGAGACTGCCTATTCCGCGCTGGGAATTCATCGCGCTGTGTGCGGCGCTCATGGCGCTCAACGCGCTGGCGATCGACATCATGCTTCCCGGCCTGCAACAGATCGGGGCCGCACTTGGCGTCGAGAACCCCAATCACCGGCAGTATGTCATCACCGCCTATATCATCGCCTTCGGCATCGCACAGTTGGGCTTCGGGCCGATCTCGGACCGGTACGGCCGGCGCGGCCCGCTGCTGATCGGGCTCGGCATCTACATCCTGGCGGCGTTCGCGGCGGCCATATCGACCGACTTCTGGACCTTGCTGGCCTGCCGCTTCATGCAAGGGGCCGGTGCGGCGGCAACGCGGGTGATCGCCATCTCCGTCATCCGCGACTCCTTCGGCGGGCGGCGCATGGCCGAGATCATGTCGCTGGTGTTCATGGTGTTCATGGCCGTCCCCGTGGTCGCGCCCGGCCTCGGCCAGATCATCATGATCTTCTCGACCTGGCACCTGATCTTCGCCGCGATGGGCGGCGGCGCGCTCTTGATCACCTTGTGGACGTTCCTGCGGCTGCCCGAGACGCTGCACCCAGAGTTCCGGCGTGCGCTGACCGTGCAGGCCATCACCGGCGGCTTCGGCATCGTGCTCTCCGATCGGGCAGCGCTTTGCTACACGCTGGCCGGCATGTTCACCTTCGGCGCGCTGTTCGGCTTCATCAACTCCGCCCAGCAGGTCTATGTCGACATCTACGGGCTGGGCGCGTGGTTCCCGGTCATCTTCGCCGCCGTCGCCAGCCTGATGGCGGTCTCCAACTTCCTCAACTCGCGGCTGGTGGGGCGCTTCGGCATGCGCCGGCTGTCCCAGGGCGCGCTGCTGGCCTTCATCGCCGTCAGCGCGCTGTGGTTCGTGCTTTCGCTCATCGGCCCGGTGCCGTTCCCGATCTTCATCACGCTGTTCACGCTCGACATGCTGCTGTTCGGCCTGCTCGGCTCGAACTTCAACGCGCTCGCCATGGAGCCGCTCGGCCATGTCGCCGGCACGGCTTCCTCGGTGCTGGGGTTCACGCAGACCTTCGGCGGCGGCGTCATCGGCACCTTCATCGGCCAGATGTTCGACGGCACGGTGATGCCGCTGGCGGCCGGCTTCTGCGGGGTTTCGATCGTGGCCTTCCTGATGGTCGTGCTCGCCGAGCGCGGAAAGCTGTTCCAGCCGCATAACCCCGCGGTCTGAGCCGCTGTCAGCCGGGCAATGCCAGCCCGGCGAAGTCGAACAGGCCGCGGTCGAGCAGATGCGAGGGGCGCACGTTGGTCAGCGCTCGGATCATCGTATCCTTGCGGCCCGGCATCTTCTTCTCGATGTCGTCCAGCATCGCTTTCATGATGTTGCGCTGCAAGCCGTCCTGCGAGCCGCACAGGTCGCAGGGGATGATCGGAAAGCGCATGGCGGCCGCGAGCCTGGCGAGATCGGCCTCCGCGCAATAGCTGAGCGGGCGCAGCACCATCACGTCGCCCTCGTCGTTCAGCAGTTTGGGCGGCATGGCGGCAAGCCGGCCGCCGTGAAACAGGTTCATGAAGAAGGTTTCGAGAATGTCCTCGCGATGATGGCCGAGCACCAGCGCGGCACAGCCCTCCTCGCGGGCGATGCGGTAGAGATGGCCGCGCCGAAGCCGCGAGCAGAGTGAGCAATAGGTGGTGTTTTCCGCCAGCTTGTCGGTGACGATGGAATAGGTGTCCTGATACTCTATACGATGCGCGACCGCGTTTGCGTTCAGGTAATCGGGCAGGATGTGCTTGGGAAAATTGGGCTGTCCCTGGTCGAGGTTGCAGGCAAGCAGGTCTACCGGCAGCAGGCCGCGCCATTTGAGGTCGAGCAAAAGAGCGAGCAGCCCGTAGGAGTCCTTGCCGCCCGACAGCGCCACCAGCCAGCGCTCCCCCGGCCGCACCATGGCAAAGTCTTCGAGCGCCTGGCGCACCTGCCTGAGCAGGCGCTTGCGCAGCTTGTTGAACTCTACCGAGGCCGGAGCCTGCGCAAACATCGGGTGAAAGCCGCCCTCCCCTTCAAGGATGCCTTCATGCTTCACCGTTCGTGCTCTCTCTTCTCGTGCTGAAATAGGCCAGGATCGCCAAGGCGGCAAAAATGGATATCCCCATTTCCAGCGTCTCTTCCACTTTTTCAAGGAATTCAGCATTCGCGACGCTGATCGGAAGGCCAATTCTCTCAAGAGTGCCATAGGCGCCGTCCAGGCCTTCCGACAGCAGGATCATGGCAATGGACAGCGCGGCGGCAACGCCTACCGGGTCGAACCTACGCAGACGCGCGACGAAAGTCCGGCCATGCACGAAGATGACGTGGAGCACCGCCAGGCCGATCAAGGCCAGAGCAAGAAACGCCAGAACCTTTTCCTGGAGCGGCACGTCGCCGGACAGGAAAAAGCGCGTTTTGGTAATGCTCATCGTGGTGAAGCGTGTGTGGAAATCGAGTTCCCGCAACATCATCGCCAACAGCACCACCATCAGGCTGAGAGCCCGCGTGAAGGCGAACTTCACACCGCCCAGCGCGACGATCAGCACCATGCACAAGGCATAGCCGATCGGCGAAAGCGCCTCGATCGGTCCGCTTTCCCGGAACAGCGGATTGAGGTGGCCGCCGACATCCGAGGGATTCAGGATGATGATCAGCAACTGTACGGCCAACAGCCCCGCCATCAGGGCGAAGTAACGGCCCATGCCCTTATCCAGATTGTCCATTCGATTCAGAATCCTCGCCACCCGCAAACCGGGGCCAGCGACCATGTTTCAGATAAGCCGGCAACAAAATAGTCGATAGTCGACAGGCTTATAAACGACAAAAGCCGCCTTGCGGCGGCTTTTGCACTGGAACCCTGTTCCAGCCGAAACGATCAGCGCGAATAGAATTCGACGACCAGGTTCGGCTCCATCTGCACCGCGAACGGCACGTCGGACAGGCCCGGCACGCGCGCATAGGTAGCGGTCATCTTGTTGTGGTCGGCTTCGATGTAGTCCGGCACGTCGCGCTCGGCGAGGCTGACGGCCTCGAGCACGATGGTCAGCTGCTTGGACTTCTCGCGGACCTCGATGACGTCGCCCGGCTTGCAGCGGTAGGATCCGATATTGGTGCGCTTGCCGTTGACGTTGACATGGCCGTGGTTGACGAACTGGCGCGCGGCGAAGATCGTCGGCACGAACTTGGCACGGTAGACGATGGCGTCGAGACGCGACTCGAGCAGGCCGATCAGGTTCTCCGAGGTGTCGCCCTTGCGGCGGTTGGCCTCGTCATAGGCCTTGCGGAACTGCTTTTCCGACATGTCGCCGTAGTGGCCCTTCAGCTTCTGCTTGGCGCGCAGCTGCAGGCCGAAGTCGGAAAGCTTGCCCTTGCGGCGCTGGCCATGCTGGCCGGGGCCGTATTCACGCTTGTTGACCGGGGACTTCGGGCGGCCCCAGATGTTTTCGCCAAGACGGCGGTCAATCTTGTATTTCGCGGATTCGCGCTTGCTCATCGCATTCCCTTTTCAAAACGGTGCACCCGAGACCTCATGTTCCGGGTGAAGGAAACGCGCCCTCCTCTGGCCTCCGTTTTCGAGACCTGACAGGGTTTTCACCGCGCGCAGCGGCCAAAACCCACGGGACACGTCAAAAGAAAGCGCCGGGCGCGATGGCCCGGTGCTGGCGGGTGGATAGACTGCCCGCCCGTCCGTGTCAAGCGTATCCGGCAGGTTAGGCAACCGCCGCGGGCGACCGGAATGGTCAGTCGTCCTTCTTCTTCGGCAGCCCCTTGCGCTTGGTCTCGGCGAATTCCTCGAGCTGCTTTTCGCTCATGGATTCGTACATTTCCTTCGAGGCGCCCTTGAGTTCGCTCTTCTTGGTCTCGCCGCGCTTGGCGGAAAGGGCCGCGCCGGCGGCCATCTGCTGGGCCTTGGAGGTGGCAGGCATGGGTTTTCTCCCTTGCTGTTGAGCAAGGGAAACGCCCGGCCCCGTGTGACGTTCCGTGAAAATCAGGCCGGCTTCAACCCGAAGCCATGGATCAGCCGGCGGGTGGCGAAATCCAGCGTCCCCGAGGTGAAGACCGCGATGTCGTCGCCGGCATGGGAGATGCTGGTCGGGCGGCGGCCGCCGAGCAGCGACAGCGCGCGCCGCGCGATGGCTTCCGCCGGGTCCAGCCAGTCCACCGGCCAGGGCGCGGTCTTGCGCATGCGGTTGACGAGAAACGGATAATGCGTGCAGGCGAGCACGACGATGTCCGTGCGCCGCCCGTCCTGCTCGATGAAGCACGGAGCGATTTCCTGCCGCACCAGATCCTCGTCGACGAAGCCGTCGCGCAGGTAGATCTCGGCAAGCCGCGCCAGATTCTGGCTGCCGACCAGCCGGACATGGCATTTCGAGGCCCATTGCGTGATCAGGTCGCGCGTATACTGGCGCTTGACCGTGCCTGGCGTGGCCAGCACCGAAACCAGCCCCGAGCGCGTGCGCTCCGCCGCCGGCTTGATCGCCGGCACCGTGCCGACGAACGGCGTTGCCGGGTAGGCTTCGCGCACATCGGCCAGCACCAGCGTCGAGGCGGTGTTGCAAGGGATGACGAACAGCTCGGGGTCGTACTCAGCGATCAGTTCGCCGACCAGTTTCACGATCCGCGCCCGCAGCGCGCCTTCCTCCCAATCGCCATAGGGGAAGGCGGCGTCGTCGGCGACATAGACGAAGCGGCGATCCGGCATCAGCACCCGCGCCTCGCGCAGCACGGTGAGGCCGCCGACGCCGGAATCGAACATCAGGATCGGCTTGTCAGCCACGGCTCTTGTCCTCCTCCCCGGAGGGCTCGCCGTCGCCACCGGCCTTGCGCCCGCGCTCGCCCACCGTGCCGCGCGGCGCGTTGGGCGAAAAGCGATCGAGCGAAGCGACGATGCCGTGCAGCACCTTCAGTTCCGGCTCGGCAAAGCCGGGGCGCGTCAGCACGGCGCGCAGGTTGTCCACCATCTTCGGTTTCTTGGTGAGCGGGCGGAAATAGCCGCGCGCATCGAGCGCGGCTTCCAGATGATCGAACAGGCTGTGCAGCTGCGCCTTGGTGGCGGGCTGCATTTCGGGGGTGGCGAAATTGGTGTCCGTTTCGGTTTCGAGCCCGGCCTTGCGCCACTCATAGGACATCAACAGAACCGCCTGGGCGATGTTGAGCGAGGAAAAGCCGGGATCGACCGGAAAGGTGACGATCTCGTCGGCCAGCGCCACCTCTTCGTTATAGAGCCCGAAGCGCTCGCGCCCGAACAGGATGCCGGTGCGCTCCCCGGCCCTGTCATGGGCCCGCAGCATCCGCCCCGCCTCCACCGGCCCGCGCACCTCCTTGAAGCCGTCGCGCTGGCGCGCCGTGGTGGCGAAGACAAAGTTGAGGTCGGCGACCGCCGTTTCGAGATCCTCGAAAACCCGCGTGCCGTCGATGACGTGGTCGGCCCGGCTGGCGGAGGCGCGGGCCTTGTCGCTCGGCCAGCCGTCGCGCGGATTGACCAGCCGCAGTTCGGCCAGCCCGAAATTGGCCATGGCGCGCGCCACCATGCCGATGTTTTCGCCGAGCTGCGGCTCGACGAGGATGATGGCCGGTCCGGCGGCCGGCGTTTCAATGGAAGGCTCAGTGGCTGGCATGATGTTCAGAAGACTGCAAATTGCGGCGTTTCGACGTTCCCTGCCACATTCGGCCGTGAAAATGAAGCTTTTGCAAAAGCTGGCGCCCGTGGCCCGCCGGTCGTTCAAACTTTAGGCTGCCGAAGCGGCAAATCTTTACGGCTCGGCGATAGGACCGGGCCATGGCAGATGACATGACGAGCCCCGTCGCCTATCGCCGGCTGGCCCGGCCGTCGTGGCAGACCGGATTCGGTCCGTATCTGCTTGTCGAATCCATGCCCTGGCTTTTCCTGGCCATGACCATGCGCACGATCGCCGTCGCCCAGCCGACCCCGGTAGCCTGGCTGCTTTTCATCGGAGCCCAGTTCGTGTTGCTGGTGGCGTTTTCGATCGCCAGCGGGCGCATGATCGCCATTGCGGGCGGCATGCTGCGCAGCCTTTCGATGCGCGAGCAGTGGCTGCTTTCATGGGCCGTGGTCTGGCGCACGTTCGTGGTCGGGATGATCGCAAACTATATCGCGAGGCGGGCCGGCATGAACGCGAACGAGGCCGGACAGCTCGTGTTCGGCCTCGACGGAGTAGCCTTCAACAGGCATTTCGACGTGATGCTGTTGTGGAGCCCCGTGGTAGCTTCGCTCGCCTTCCTGATGGTGGTCGAAAAAGGCATGGGCAGGCGGGCTACGCTTCGGGGCAGCCTGCGTTCGCTGCTGACGCGCTGGCGCCATATGCTGGCCGCCGTTTTAATCATCATACCATGCGTTTTTATCCTCAACCTGCTGCAGCGTTTCGTCGGGCCTGGTGTCGGCCGATTCGTGAACGGGTTCCTGCCCGACAGGCTCACCGTCTTCGCCGTAATCTGTTTCCTGTTCCTGTTCGCCTTCGCACGGCTGTGGCTGACGGTCGCCCTGCTCACTTATGCCTTGCGCCGGTCCTACCGCGAAGCGGGTGGGGACGAGCCGGAACAATAGCGCCGCCCTCGCACTTCGTTGCGTTTGCGCCTTTCCGGACGCTTTGCTATAGGGGCCTCACCCTCGGTCAGCCCCTTTCCCGGAAAGACCGTTCCGTTCTCCTTTTTTTCAGACAACGAGGCAATTTTTCATGGCGAAGATAAAGGTGGCGAACCCGGTCGTCGAACTCGACGGCGACGAGATGACCCGTATCATCTGGCAGCTCATCAAGGACAAGCTGATCCACCCCTATCTCGACATCAACCTCGATTATTACGACCTCAGCGTCGAGCACCGGGACGCTACCAACGACAAGGTCACCGTCGATGCGGCGCACGCCATCCAGAAACACGGCGTCGGCGTGAAATGCGCCACCATCACGCCGGACGAGGCGCGCGTGGAAGAGTTCAAGCTGAAGCAGATGTGGAAGTCGCCGAACGGCACCATCCGCAACATCCTCGGCGGCACCATCTTCCGCGAGCCGATCATCATGAAGAACGTGCCGCGGCTGGTGCCGGGCTGGACCAAGCCGATCATCGTCGGCCGCCACGCCTTCGGCGACCAGTACAAGGCGACCGACTTCCGCTTCCCCGGCAAGGGCAAGCTCTCGATCAAGTTCGTCGGCGAGGATGGCAAGGTCATCGAGCACGATGTTTTCGATGCGCCCGGCGCCGGCGTCGCCATGGCCATGTACAACCTCGACGAATCGATCCGCGAATTCGCCCGCGCCTCCATGAACTACGGCCTGCTGCGCGGCTATCCGGTCTACCTTTCGACCAAGAACACCATCCTCAAGGCCTATGACGGCCGCTTCAAGGACCTGTTCCAGGAAGTCTACGACGCCGAATTCAAGGCTGAGTTCGAAAAGCGCAAGCTGACCTACGAGCATCGGCTGATCGACGACATGGTGGCGTCGAGCCTGAAGTGGTCGGGCGGTTATGTGTGGGCCTGCAAGAACTACGACGGCGACGTGCAATCCGACACGGTGGCGCAGGGTTTCGGCTCACTCGGCCTGATGACCTCGGTGTTGATGACGCCGGACGGCAAGACCGTGGAGGCCGAGGCCGCGCACGGCACCGTGACCCGGCACTACCGCCAGCACCAGAAGGGCCAGGAAACCTCGACCAATTCGATCGCCTCGATCTTCGCCTGGACGCGCGGGCTCGCCCACCGCGCCAAGCTGGACGACAACGCCGACCTGAAGCGCTTCTCCGAGACGCTGGAAAGGGTCTGTATCCAGACGGTCGAGAGCGGCTTCATGACCAAGGACCTGTCGCTGCTGATCGGCCCCGACCAGCCGTGGCTTTCCACCACCGGCTTCCTCGACAAGATCGACGAGAACCTGCAGAAGGCCATGGCCTGACCGGCCGGCCTGCCCTACTACAACGCAAAGCCCCGGAGCGATCCGGGGCTTTTTTCATGAATTGCCTTGCGCTGTGAAGGCGCCGACCGGCCATGCGGGCAGCAGGAAGCGCCGGCGCACCTCCATAGGTGTGCTTCCCGCCTGCCTCGACTCAGCGTAGCCTCCATAAGGTAAACCCGCCTTTGAGGAGGAAACATGCAAAAGAAGATCGCAGCCGAGTTTCTCGGCACTTTCTGGCTTGTGTTTTGTGGTTGCGGTAGCGCCGTTCTGGCAGCGGCGTTTCCTGATGTGGGCATCGGCCTTCTGGGCGTCGCGCTCGCCTTCGGCCTGACGGTGGTTACCATGGCGTACGCCGTCGGCGGCATTTCCGGCGGCCATTTCAATCCGGCCGTGTCGGTGGGCATGGTCGCGGGCGGGCGCATGCCGGCCGGCGAGCTTCCCGCCTACATCATCGCCCAGGTGGTCGGCGCCGTGGTGGCGGCCACCGTTCTCTATGTCATCGCCTCGGGCAAGGCCGACTTCAGCGCCGGCGGTTTCGCCTCGAACGGCTATGGCGATCTGTCGCCGGGCAAATACTCGCTGCTGGCGGGCCTGGTGATGGAAATCGTGATGACGGGTTTCTTCATCTTCGTCATCCTGGCGGTGACCAACCCGCGTAACCCCTCCCCCGGCTTCGCCCCGCTGACGATCGGGCTCACGCTGACGCTTATCCACCTGGTGTCGATCCCGGTGACGAATACGTCGGTCAACCCGGCCCGCTCGACCGGCGTCGCCCTGTTCGCACAGACCGGCGCCGTGGGGCAGCTCTGGCTGTTCTGGCTCGCGCCGATCGTCGGCGCGATCATCGGCGCGCTGGTGTGGCGGTCCGTCTTCGACGATCCGGCCGAAGCCAGCCTAGGCGTCGCGCCGGCGGAATGAACGAGGCCGTTCCGCCAGAGCCAAACGACCTCAGGTCGAATCGGCCTGAGATCTGAATCCGTCTCTGAAAGGATGCCCTGAACAAACCGGGAGGCGGCCTGCCGCCTCCCTTTTCTTTTTCAGGCCGACAACGCCGCCTTGACGGCATCGATGGCGGCCTGCGCCTTGGATGCATCGGGGCCGCCGGCCTGCGCCATGTCGGGCCGGCCGCCGCCGCCCTGGCCACCGAGCGCGGCGGAAGCAAGCCGCACCAGGTCGACGGCGCTGAAGCGGCCGGTCAGGTCGGCGGTGACGCCGACCACGACGCTGGCCTTGCCTTCGGTGTCGCCGACCAGCACGACCACGCCGGACCCCAGCTTGCCCTTGCCTTCGTCGGCGAGCGACTTCAGGTCCTTCGGCGCGACGCCGGAAACGGCCTTGCCGAGGAAACCGACGTCGCCGACCCTCTCCGTCTCCGTGCCGCCGTTTTCCGCCGCGCCGCCGCCCATGGCGAGCTTCTTGCGCGCATCGGCCAGTTCGCGCTCCAGCCGCTTGCGCTCGTCCAGCAACGCCTCGACCCGCGCGGGCACTTCGGCCGGCGAAATCTTCAGCACCGCCGCCGCCTGCTTCAGCCGGCGCTCCTGCTCGTCGAGATGGTGGCGCGCGGCCTCGCCGGTCAGCGCCTCGATGCGGCGCACGCCGGCGGCGACCGGGCTGTCGGAGACGATGCGCACCAGGCCGATATCGCCGGTGGCCGAGACATGGGTGCCGCCGCACAGCTCGATCGAGTAAGGCCGGTTGGCCTTGTCGCCATGGAGGGCCGTGCCCATCGACACCACGCGCACCTCGTCGCCGTATTTCTCGCCGAACAGCGCCATCGCCCCCTCGGCGCGCGCGTCGTCCACCGACATCAGCCGCGTGGTGACCGGGCCGTTCTGGACGACGATCTCGTTGGCGGTCTGCTCGACCTTTTCCATTTCCTCGGCCGAAATCGGTTTGTTGTGCGAAATGTCGAAGCGCAGCCGCTCCGGCGCCACCAGCGAGCCCTTCTGCGCCACATGGGTGCCCAGCACCTCGCGAAGCGCCTCGTGGATCAGGTGCGTGGCCGAATGGTTGGCGCGCAGCCGCGAGCGGCGGGCGTGGTCGACTTCCAGTTCGACCGCCGCACCGGCCTTCACCGTGCCGGTCGTCACCTTGCCGAAATGGATGAACAGGCCGTCGGCCTTCTTCTGCGTGTCGGTGACCTCGATCGAAAAACCGTCGCCGGCGATGCGGCCCGTATCGCCCATCTGGCCACCGGACTCGCCGTAGAACGGCGTCTGGTTGACGATGACGGCAACGGTGCCGCCGGCCGTGGCGGCGTCGACTTCCTTACCGTCGCCGACCAGCGCCAGCACCACGCCTTCGGCCTTCTCGGTGTCGTAGCCGAGGAATTCGGTGGCGCCCAGCTTCTCGCGCAGCGCGAACCAGATCGTTTCCGTCGCCGCCTCGCCCGAGCCCGCCCAGTTGGCGCGGGCCTCGGCGCGCTGGCGCTGCATGGCATCGTTGAAGCCGTCGAGGTTGACGGAGATGCTGCGCTGGCGC
>Ga0182735_1000874_pt1 | contig 21636 bp, 17 predicted proteins | sample eDN5th30CKraftMG_FD_128524 | JGI IMG/M metagenome (GOLD analysis project Ga0182735, IMG submission 128524) | Enriched Miracle-Growth compost microbial communities from Emeryville, California, USA - eDNA 5th pass 30_C Kraft MG (version 2) (version 2) ...
CGGATCGAGGCGGCCGACAACGTGGTGGCCGAGTGGGTGAATTGCGGGTCGCGTTCGACGAGCGCGATGGAGCCGGCAAAGCCCTCCTTGCGCAGGTGATAGGCGAGCGAGGAGCCGACGATCGCCCCGCCGATGATCACGATGTCGTAGTGTGGCATGTCGTTCGTTCCGTGGCTTGATTCGTAGAGATGACAGCTTTCGCCGCCCTGCCGCAAGGTCTTGCAAGGGCCAGCGTTGCCGGGCAAGAAGACCAGATGAGCGAAACATCCTATCGTCCGCGCCGCTCGGTGCTCTATGTGCCCGCCGTCAACGACAAGGCGCTGGCCAAGATCGCCTCGCTCGCCTGCGACGCCGTCGTCATCGACCTGGAGGACTCGGTCGCTCCGGCCGAAAAGGTCGCCGGCCGCGCAAAGCTCAGGAATATCCTTGCCAACCGCCCCGGGCGCGCGATCGAGATGGTGGTGCGCATCAATGCGCTGTCCAGCGAATGGGGGCGCGACGATCTTCTGGCGGCAGCGGCATGCGAGCCCGACGGCATCCTTCTGCCCAAGGTCGATACGGCGCGCGACGTGCTGGAAGCGGGCGACGCGCTGGACGACGCCGCCGCGCCGGAGGCGCTGAAGCTGTGGGCGATGGTGGAGACGCCGAAGGCGATGCTCAATCTCGGCGCGATCGCCGAGCTGGGGCGCGATCCCGCCTCGCGGCTTGCCTGTTTCGTGGCCGGAACGAACGATTTGGTCAAGGAAACCGGCGTTCTGGCGACGCCCGACCGGCGCTACCTGATGCCCTGGCTGATGCAGATGGTGCTGGCGGCGCGCGCCGGAGGGCTCGACCTGCTCGACGGCGTCTACAACGATTTCCGCGATGCGGAAGGGTTCGCCCGCGAATGCGCCGAGGCGGCCGCCATGGGTTTCGATGGCAAGACGCTGATCCATCCGGCGCAGATCGAGGCGGCCAATGCGGCGTTCTCGCCGTCGGCGGCAGCCCTTGCCGAGGCGCGCGCCATTCGCGATGCGTTCGCGCTGGCCGATAATGCCGGCAAGGGCGTGATCGCGCTCAACGGAAAAATGGTCGAACGGCTGCACCTGGAGCAGGCGAAAAAATTGCTGGCGAAGGCGGCCGTCGTCGGGGCATGATGGCCCACCTTCATCACGGGGCAGACCCATGCGCCTTTACCGTTTCCTCACCGCCATCGACGACGCCACCTTCTGCCACAAGGTGACGGCGGCGCTGAACAAGGGCTGGCATCTCTACGGCTCGCCGACCTACGCGTATGACAAGAAGGAAGAGATCATGCGCTGCGGTCAGGCCGTGGTGAAGGATGTCGAAGGCGAGGAATACGAAGCCGGCAAGACCAAGCTCAGCGACTGGTAGGGCGGTCAGGCCTTATTCGGCCTCTTCCTCGAGCTTTTCCATGTCGTCGTCCGACAGGCCGAAATGATGGCCGATTTCATGGATCAGCACATGGGTGACGATGTCGCCCAGCGTTTCCTCGTTCTCGGCCCAGTAGTCCAGCATCGCGCGGCGATAGAGCGTGATGCGGTTCGGCCCTTCGCCGGTCTGCGGGTTCCAGCGCTCGGCGATGCCGCGCCCCTCGAACAGGCCGAGCAGGTCGAAGGGCGTCTCCAGCGACAGGTCGTCCATGATCTCGTCGGTGGGAAATTCCGCGACCTGGATGACGATCTCGCCGGTCAGCTTGCGGAATTCGTCCGGCAGATGCGCATAGGTCTCCATGGCCAGGAACTCGATCTCCTCCAGCGAGGGTGAGAGTTCGTCGTGCCAGGTGCGGGTCTTGTAGATGCGGGCCATTCGGTTTCCTTTGTCGGGCGCATATAGGCTTTTGCGCCGGAATCGGCAAATGGCGACGGCGTGAGCGCCTGCGCCGGAAGCCGGAGAGGAATAAATTCTTTTTCGTTCCGCTTGACTCTGCGGCCAAGCTCTGGAATCCATAAGAACATAACAGGAACAACTTTGCTGGAAACCGAACCGTCATGGCTAAAGGGGCCGTGGCGCGGGCAACTGTTTTTGCCTTGCGCCACCAGATCGCACGGATCGAGGGGACGCTGCCCGAGCGCCTGGAGAATCCCCTTGCCGCTGGCGCAGGCCGCCGGCAGGGCGGCGAGGCGCTGGCGACCGGGATCGATGGCCTCGACGCGGCGCTTGGCGGCGGCCTGCCGAAGGCGGCGCTGATCGAAATCCATGGTGCGGGAACCCGCGATGCCGGCGCGGTCACGGGGTTCGGGCTGGCGCTCGCCGCTCTCCTGGCTGCGGATTCAGGCTCGGCGGGGGCACCGGTCCTGTGGGTTGGCACGGCGGAGCTTTTCCACGAAGCCGGCTTTCCCGATGCGGCGGGGCTTTGGAAGACTTTCGGGATCGAGCCGCAGGCCCTGCTGCTCTGCACGGCGAACAAGACCGCCGACGCGCTGTGGATCGCCGAGGAGGCGGCACGGCTGGCGACGCCGGCGGCGGTCGTCTTGGAGATGCGCGGCAATCCGCGGCAGCTCGATCTCACCGCCACCCGGCGGCTGCACACGCGAGCGCGCGATAGCGGCCGGCCGCTGCTTTTGCTGCGGCAGGCGGCGGTGGCTGAGCCGACGGCAGCACCGGTGCGCCTCGTCGTCGGCCCGTCGCCGTCGGCACTGCGCGAGACGATGGCCGGGCCGCTCGCGGGATCGATCGGCCGCCCCGCTTTCACGGTGGCTGTCGACAAGGGCAGCCATGTAGGACTTCGACAATTCACACTGGAGTGGAACCGCGATGAACGCAGATTCGAAGAACAGCGACGGGACGAGCGGGCAAAGAATCCTCTCCCTGTGTTTCCGTACCTCGCCACGGAGCGGATATTGCGGCAGCGCCTGGGAAGGTGCTGGCGTTCGGGCGGGGCCGCGGATCGCGCGCCGCTGGTGATCAGCCGGCTCGACAGGAACAGCCGCTTGATCGCGGCCCTCGACGAGTGGGCTGAGGCGCTCGGCCTCAAGCGCGGCATGGGCGTTGCCGATGCGTGCGCCATGTATCCGGCGATCGACGTCGTCGAAGCCGATCCCCAGGCCGAGCAGCGGCTGCTCGAAGGGCTTGCCGACTGGTGCGATCGCTATACGCCGCTGGTGGCGCTGGACGGCGCCGACGGTCTTTTCCTCGACATCACCGGTTGCGCCCATCTTTTCGGCGGGGAGGAGGCGATGCTGGCCGAGATGGTAACGCGGTTTCTCCATCAGGGTTTTTGCGCGCGCGCCGGCATTGCCTCCACGGTCGGGGCGGCCTGGGCGGCGGCGCGGTTTTCCAGCGGCCGCTCCGTCGCCGCCGGCGAGGAGGAAGAATTTCTTGCGCCCTTGCCGCTGGCGGCCCTGCGCCTCGAACCCGGCGTGCGCGACCGCCTGGAGAGCGTCGGCCTGCGCACCGTGGGCGCCGTCATGGCGATGCCGCGCGCGCCGCTCGCCCGCCGCTTCGGCGCGCCGCTGCTTGCCCGCCTCGACCAGGCGCTCGGCCGTTTCGACGAAGCGGTCTCGCCATGCCTGCCGGCGGCGGCGCTGTCGGTCGAGCGGCATCTGCCCGAACCGGTAGCGCGGGCCGACGATATCGAGCACCTCACGAAAAGCCTGGCGCAGGCTCTGAGACCGGATCTCGAGCGGCGCGGCGAGGGCGCCCGCTCGCTCCACCTCGTGCTGTTTCGCGTCGACGGCGCCGTCAGCCGCATTGCCGTCGGCACGTCGCGGCCGGTGCGCGACCCGGTGCTGATCCAGAAACTGTTTCACGAGCGCCTTGTCGCCATCAGGCAGGAGTTCGATGCCGGTTTCGGCTTCGATCTCGTGCGGCTGTCGGTGCTGGCCGCAGCGCCTTTTTCCCTGCAGCAGACCGACCTGGCCGGGGATACGGGCGGGGAAGGCGCGGATTTGGAGCAGTTTGCGGACCGCGTGCGGGCGCGGTTGGGGGAAAGTGCCGTGCTGAGGCCCCTCCCCGTGGCAAGCCACCTGCCGGAACGCGCCGCCCGCCTGGTGCCCTTCGCGCAGGCTGCGCCACAAAGGCTGAAGGCCGCTTCGTCCCTTGCCCTGTCCGAGCGGCCGATCCGCCTTTTGCGCCCGCCCGAGCCCGTCGAGGTGCCGGTGACCGAATTGCCGGAGGGGCCACCCCTGCGCTTCCGCTGGCGGCGCGCCGTCTACAGCGTCAGGCGGGCCGAAGGGCCGGAGCGTATCGGCTGCGAGTGGTGGCGGGAGAATCATCTCATTCCCAGAAAGGAGAACGAGAAGGAAGAGGACTACGAAAGCCGCCGCCTGGAACTCGTTGCGGAGAAGACGGTCGCTTCAATCCGTGACTATTTCCGCGTCGAGGACAGCGAGGGCCACCGCTACTGGCTCTATCGGCAGGGGCTTTACGGGGCCGCGGAAGCACCGCCGCGCTGGTTCATGCACGGATTCTTCGTATGACGTCCGAGCTGCCCCGCAACACGCCGGACGAACCACGCTATATCGAGTTCGGCGTGCAGTCGAATTTCTCCTTCCTGCGCGGCGCCTCCCGGCCGGAGGAACTGGTGGTTGCCGCCTGCATGCTCGGCCATGCCGGCATGGGGCTTGCCGACCGCAACAGCGTGGCCGGCGTGGTCCGTGCCTGGAGCCAGTCGCGGCACATTCGCGTCGAGAACGAGGAAGAGCCGGAGAAATCCTTCGGTCCTGTCCACCTTCCCTATCATCCGGGCTGCCGCCTCGTCTTCGGCGATGGCACGCCGGACGTGCTCGCCTATCCGCGCGACCGCGAGGGCTGGGGGCATCTGTGCCGCCTGCTGACGCAGGCCAATCTGCGCGAGGAGACGGAAAAAGGCGCCACCCTGCTGCGCCAGGCCGATCTCCTCGAATGGGGCGATCGGCTGTCGCTGGCGGCCCTGCCGGATGTGTCGCCGAACGCGCCAGACCAGATGGACCTGCTTCGCCGGTTCAAGAACCGTTTCGGCGGCGCGCTGCGGCTGGCCGTGGCGCCGCTTTATCAGGGCGACGACCGCTTCCGCATCGAGCAGGCGGCGGCCATGGCGGAAGCGCTCGGCCTGCCGCTGATGGCGAGCAACGACGTTCTCTACCATGCCGCCGACCGCCGGCCGCTTCAGGACATGCTGACGGCGATCCGCCTCAACGTGCCGGTGGCCGAGGCGGGGTTCCGGCTTGCCGCCAATGCCGAGCGCCACCTGAAGACGCCGGCGGAGATGGCGCGGCTGTTTCGCGCTTATCCGCAGGCGATCGCGGAAACGACGCGTTTCGCAGCCGAGCTTTCCTTCTCGCTCTCGCAACTGAAGCACAATTATCCGGATGAGCCGACGCGGGACGGCGCTACCCCGCAGCAGGAACTCGAGCGCCTGGCGCAGGAAGGGGCGGCGGAAAAATATCCCGGGGGCGTGCCGGCGTCGGTGTCGCAGCGTATCCGGGAAGAATTGGCGCTCATCGACCGCATGGGCTATGCGCGCTACTTCCTCACGGTCCACGACATCGTCCGCTTCGCCCGCAGCAAAGGCATTTTGTGCCAGGGGCGTGGCTCGGCGGCCAATTCCGTCGTCTGCTACTGCATCGGCATCACGCCCGTCGGGCCGGACAAGATAGACACGCTGTTCGAGCGCTTCATCTCGGAAGAGCGCAACGAGCCTCCCGATATCGATGTCGACTTCGAGCACGAAAGACGCGACCAAGTCATCGAATATATCTACGAAAAATACCAGCAAAAGCACACGGCGCTGGCCGCGGCCGTCACCAGCTACCGGGGGCGCTCCGCCTTGCGCGAGGTGGCCAAGGCGATGGGCCTGTCCGAGGACGTGCGCAGCGCGCTTTCGGGCTCCATCTGGGGCTGGTGGTCGTCGAAACTCGGCAGGAAGGAAGCGAACGCCGGCGGTCTCGACGAGGCCGATCCTCTGGCGAGGCGGGTGATCGACCTTTCCAACGAGATACTGGGGTTTCCGCGCCACCTTACGCAGCATGTCGGCGGCTTCGTCATCACCAGGGACCGGCTGGACGAGATCGTCCCCATCATCAAGACGGCGATGGACGAGCGCAAGATGGTCGAGTGGGACAAGGACGACCTGGACGCCGTCGGCCTGCTCAAGGTGGACGTGCTGGCGCTCGGCATGCTGTCCTGCATCCGCCGCGCCTTCGACCTGCTCGAGCGGCATTATCCCGAGGTGCATGATGATCATGGGCAACCCTACACCCTTGCCACCCTGCCGGAGGAACGGCCCGAGGTTTACGCCATGATCTGCCGGGCCGATACGCTCGGCGTGTTCCAGATCGAATCGCGCGCACAGATGTCGATGCTGCCGCGCCTGCGGCCGGAAAAATTCTACGACCTCGTCATCGAGGTGGCGATCGTGCGGCCCGGCCCGATTCAGGGCGACATGGTGCACCCCTATCTTCGGCGAAGAGAAGAGAAGGACAAGGTCGATTATCCGAGCCCGGTATTGGAAACGATCCTTAAAAAGACTCTCGGCATCCCCCTGTTTCAGGAACAGGCGATGAAGATCGCCATCGAGGCCGCCGGCTTCCCGCCCGGCAAGGCCGACCAGCTACGCCGCTCGATGGCCACGTTCCGGCGCAACGGCACGATTGACGGCCACCGGCAGGATTTCATCGAGGGCATGGTCAAGAACGGCTATGAGCGGGATTTCGCCGAACGCTGCTTCCGGCAGATCGAGGGCTTTGGCGATTACGGCTTTCCTGAAAGCCATGCCGCTTCCTTCGCGCTGCTGGTCTATGCATCGTGCTGGTTCAAGACGTTTTATCCCGATGTCTTCTGCGCCGCGATCCTCAATTCCCAGCCGATGGGCTTTTATGCCCCCGCGCAACTGGTGCGCGACGCGCGCGACCACGGCATTGAAATCCGCGAGGTCGACGTGAATGTCTCGGTGTGGGACTGCACGCTCGAGGCGGCTCCCTTCGATCCTGACAGGATCATCGGGCGCCACGCCTCCATGCGCGGCGTGATCGAAAGCCGCCATGCCGTACGCCTGGGCTTTCGCAAGGTTAAGGGGCTGTCGGAAGACCGCATCGCCCTTTTCGTGGAAAGACGCGGGGACGGCTACGTGTCGGTGCGCGATGTTTGGCTGCGCTCCGGCCTCGATGCCGGCGAGATCGAGAAACTGGCCGAGGCGGACGCCTTTCGCTCGCTCGGCCTCGACCGGCGCCAGGCCTTGTGGGCCGTGCGGGCGCTCGGCGGCAGGAGCGCGGCCGAAAAACTGCCCTTGTTCGACCGGCCGGGCATTCGCCTTCGCGACCTGGAACCGGCAGCGGTGCTGCCGTCGATGCCGCTCGGCGAGCATGTCGTCCACGACTACCGTTCGCTCGGCCTGTCGCTCAAGGCGCATCCGGTCGGCTTCCTGCGCGCCCGACTCGATCGCCATGGCGTCATACCGAACGCCCACCTGCCGTCGGTGAAGGACGGCCGGCGCGTGCGCGTCGCCGGCCTGGTGTTGGTGCGCCAGCGCCCCGGCAAGGGCAACGCCATCTTTCTCACGCTGGAGGACGAGAAGGCGATCGCCAACGTCATTTTCTGGCCGCGTGTGTTCGAGCGCTTCCGGCCGGTCGTCATGGGGGCGAGACTGGTCTGCGTTTTCGGCAAGCTGCAATCGGAATCGGATGTCATCCACATCGTTGCCGACACGATCGAGGATCTGACGCCGTGGCTGGCGGCGCTGCGCGAGGAGGCCGGGTCGGCTGACCAGGACGCAGGCGAGACCTTGCCGCCGCGCGATAGCGCCGTGCTGGCGGAAGAAACGCGCAAGGTCATGCCCAAGGGCCGCAATTTCCAATAAAGGGCTGCGGTTTTCGGAGGGCGCGGCGGATGGCGCCTACCGGCCCGGACCCTTCTGTGGCGCAGGATCGTCGATGGCGATGGCGCGCGCTTCCGAGGGCAGCATGATCGGGATGCCGTCGCGCACCGGATAGGCGAGCTTGGCCAGGCGCGAGACCAGCTCACCCCGCTCCGGATCCCAGGAAAGCGGCCCTTTGGTCAGCGGGCAGGCCAGCAACTCCAGCAGCTTCGGGTCCACCGGCGTTTTCCTGCCGCTGCGTTCGTCCATCACCATCGGTCGTTCTCCCTATACGGGTGGCGGCGAAGCCGGCCCCTATTGAAGGCTCGATCCGGAGTCGTCGTTGCTGCGTACCATCGCCATTTCGGTGATGGCGATCAGCGTCTCGGCACGGGCCTTGAGGTCGGCGGCTTCCAGCAGGGCCTGCTTTTCCGCCGGCCCGAAGGGCGCCATCATCGACAGCGCATTGACCAGCATCGCGTTGTCGGCACGGCTGATGCCTTCCCAGTCCGCTTCCAATTCGTTTGCCTTGAGATAGGCCCGCAGCGCCTTGAGCAAGGCCGGCCGGTCGACGTCCTCCCCGAGTTCCTCGTCGAGGTCGGCCAAAAACGGCACGATCTGGCATTGCCGGAACGGGGTCTTGACGGAAAGCTCATGGGCGACGCGGAAGCGGCAGACGCCCTGAAGCGAGATCAGGTAGCGGCCGTCGCCGGTTTCGGCAAAAGAGGTTACCCGGCCGATGCAGCCGACGTCGCAGAGCGCCGGCACGCCGTTGTCGTCGGCCGATCCGTCGAGACTGGGCTGGATCATGCCGATCAGGCGCGTGCCGGCGATCGCGTCGTCCAGCATCTCCAGGTAGCGCGGCTCGAAAATGTTGAGCGGCAACCGGGTGCCGGGCAGCAACAGCACCGCCGGAAGCGGAAACACGGGCAGCACGGAAGGCAGGTCCCTCTTGCGGCGATAATGCGCGTTCCCCGCCTGCATGGCGTATCTCCCGTTGCCTCCTGAGATCGTTCGCGCCGCGCTGCCGTGCAGCGGCGCTGCCCCTTTATCTGGCGTGGCGGCGCCCGCCAGCAAGCCCTCGCGCCGCGTTACGTCCTATGAAAACAACAGCGACGACAATTTGCGCCGCGCCGAAAGCGTCGCCTCGTCTGCCATGCCCCAGGCCTCGAAGAACTGCAGCAATTGCGTGCGCGCGGCGTCGTCGCGCCAGCTGCGGTCGGCCTTGATGATGGCCAGCAGGTTGTCGGCCGCCGCCATGCGTTCGCCGCGTGCGCTCTGGATCATGGCAAGGTCGAAGCGGGCCTCGTGGTCCTTGGGGTCGGCGGCCAGCCGGCGCTCGAACTCCTCGGGATTGCCGAGATCGGCGGCCTGGGCCGCCAGCGCCATCCTGGCACGCAGGGCGGCAAGCGCCGGCGCGTCCTTGCCGGTTTCGGGCACCTGCTCCAGCAGGGCTTCCGCGCCCTCGACATCGCCTTCGTCGAAGGCCATGCCGGCCAGCGCGACCAGGGCCTCCACCGTTTCCGGGGCCCGTTCCAAAATGGCGTGATAGATGTCTGCGGCCGTCTGCGCGTCGCCGGCGCCAAGCGCCTCGGCGGCGGCCGCCAGCGCCTCGGTAATCTGCGCCTGGCCGTCCTGCCCGCCGCCGATCTTGTCCAGGAAGGCGTTGATCTGGCTTTCGGGGATCGCGCCCATGAAGCCGTCGACCGGCTGGCCGTCCTTGAAGGCGATGACGGCGGGGATGGACTGGATGCCGAGTTGGCCGGCGATCGAAGGATGTTCGTCGATGTTCATCTTGACCAGCTTGACCCGTCCGCCCGCGGCCTGGACGGCCTTTTCAAGCACCGGGCCGAGCTGCTTGCAGGGCCCGCACCAGGGCGCCCAGAAATCCACCAGCACCGGCTGGCGGCGCGATTCCTGGATGACGTCGGCGGCAAAGCCCGCCGTGGTCGTATCCTTGATGAGATCGGCCGGGGCCGCCTTCGTACCGGCGGCGTCGGCAGCTCCGTAGCTGACGCTGGTGGCGTACTGGCCGCTCATTCCGCCGAACGGGTTGTCGTTGCTCATGTCTTGTCCTTTCGCTCACGCGGCGGTCGCGATTTGCCTTCGCCCCGATTTGGCCTGTTCTGCGGTTTGCCCCACCATGTGGCGATCAGGCCGATACTTTCAAGATAACAGGCTCGTGCCCCGTCGCCTTGGCGAAACGAACGAGATCAGCGGCCGCGATCGAGGTCGTCGCCTCGTTGGTCAGCGGGTGGGCGTTGATGACGTCGTTCTCCATCAGGGCGGCGTCGAGAACGAGGGTAACCCGATGGGCGGTGTCGTTGATCAGGCCGAAGACAGTGACCGCGCCCGGCACGACGCCCAGAAATTCCATCAGCATCTCCGGCTTGCCGAAGGAGACGCGGCTGGAGGCGCCGATCAGATGGTGGATCTGCTTGAGGTCGACGACCGCCTCCTCGTCGACGGTGACCAGGAAGAAGCGGTCCTTCTTGTCCTTGAGGAACAGGTTCTTGGTGTGGCCGCCGGCGATCTCGCCGCGCAGCGCCTGCGAATCGGCGACCGTGAACAGCGGCGGGTGGCGCCGCGTCTCGACGCGGATGCCGAGATCGGCGAGAAAAGCGAAAAGTTCCGTCTCGGTCCTGGGCAAGGGGCACCTGTCATTTCCAGTTCGGGCACGCTGTTTATGGCCGAACCGGCGGCCATGACAAGGGCCGGCGCCTTGCGCGCGGCGGGCTGGAACGATTTCGGCAATGCCGGCAGGCGGCTTCGGGCGGGGAAAACGGATTCGTCGTCACGATTGTTTCGCCGGTGCGATTTCCCTGTTGCAATCGTAAAACTCTTCAGCCATATAGGCGCGGCTTGCGGCGAGAGCCGCGCGAGCGGGTGTAGCTCAGGGGTAGAGCACAACCTTGCCAAGGTTGGGGTCGAGGGTTCGAATCCCTTCGCCCGCTCCAAGTAACCTCACCGAAAAGCCGCGGGAAACCGCGGCTTTCGTGTTTTCTGGCCGGTTGAAATCGCAAGGCGCGCAAGCGGGCCGGAAAGGCCCGGTTACACGCGGATCGCAACGGCGAACGTTTCTCCACAGGCGATGGGTGGCACTGATATCCGTCCGCCGCGCCCCGTTTCCTTTATTCGGCAGCCATGAAGTCGAACGGTTCTGCGGGGACGAACTGGCTCGATGCCTCACCGGCAAGGATACGGCTCATGTCTACCCCGACATCCAGTTTACGGACCTGTGCGCCTTCGGAGAAGTCGAGCTTCTTCAAGTCCACCCAGAAAACGTTGGGTGACGTTGCCGATTCGCCGTAGAAGACCATGCCCTTCTGGTCTGCAACCACACGCCAGCGGGTGGTGGACAGGTTCGGAGCCTCTGGAATGCTTACGCCATAGGGTGCCGAAGCGTTGCGAATAACGCTGAACACAGCAGCGGCAGCAATCCGGGGATCGTCACTTTGGGTCACCGCGTTGATGTAGAAGCCGGCACGCACGAAACGGTCTTCGGAGCGGCCGCTGCCGGGAAGGAATTTGAGAGAGTCGACCGCGCCCCAGTATCTTTGGTTGGCGAGTTGGTCGTCGTAGGGCGGGTCGTTCGTCACCACCTGATAGGCGCGGTCGTGATGGATGCTCAGCTTTCCGCCGATCCACTCGAGAACAGCGCTGTCGCCGGTGGCATCGGAAAGCGTCAGATGCAGGGGCGCGAGACTGCCGGGACGGCCGGGGACCTCGCCGCTTACCACCTCCATAGGATGGTTGCGCGTGTACTCGACCGCTTCCGACACCGTCGCGAACTGGTCGAGGTAGAACTGCGCCCAGATCGAGAGCGACATGCGAGGCGTCGTCCCGTCGTCCTCGGGGAACTCCGTAGCGTTGAGCCATAGCAGGCTGGCGTTGAGGCCGGCTTCGTTCATGCCGTCGACGGTCGAAATGTCATAGCCGGAGACGGCCAGGCTCCCGAATTTCGATGTCCATTCCACCGAACGCGGACCGGCGGCTCCATTACGTTTCATCCCGCGAGGAAAGACCCAGAAATTGCTGACCATCGGATCCTTGAAGTCCATATTGCGGCCCGTGAGATTCCGCCCGTCAGGCCCGTGGTAGACGACTCGCGTGCAGGCCTGGGCTTCGGCGGTCAGTAGCGCCGCGGTGGCAGTCAAGGCGACGAGGATACGAGTGAATCGAGACATGTTGAGCACCAATCCAAAAGAAGGCCGCTAGAAACGGATGCCAATCAAAACCGGTAGGTCATGCCCAGAACCGGGCCGCTGAGGCGCGTATCATAGACATGACCGTTACGGTTGTAGTCGACGTCGAGCACCTTGTAGCCCACCGAGCCGGAAAGGCGATCGTTGACGACGTAATTGACGGTGGCCAGCGCCGACCATGTGAAATCGGAGCCTGCACCGAAGCCGCCGATGTCGGCCTGCGCCTGCACTGACAGCTTTTCCGTCAGCGGCAGGAAGGCACGCAAACCGACCAGTGGATCGACCCAGCCGAAGCTTTCGCCATAGCTGACAGAGCCACTAATCGGGCCAAAACTTCCGGTAAGCCTCACATCGTTGGAGATGTACCAGAAGCGCGCGCCGCCAAGGGCGTCGAGCGTGAACTGCGGCGTATCGACGACCCGGTAGCCGCCCATCAATGTGGCGGTGAACTGTCTGGTGTCGACCTTTGCATCGATGTTGCCGCCCGGCGGTATCTCGCCGACACCTGGGATCGGCAACGAAGGCAGCGGTCCGACCCCATGGCTGTCCGTCGTATCGACATACATGATGTCGCCCGAAAAGACGAAGCGGTCGTAGCGTCCCCAGACGTTGATGAAGCCGCCGAAGTTCAGGTCGTCCATCACATCGGAGAACGATTTCTCGACACCGATCGTCGGCCCGCGCCGAAACGGTGAAATATGCCCGTCGAGGCCGGCTGCCCATAGATAGGGCGTGACCTGCAAGGTCCAGTTCGAGTGCTCCGCCAGGATCTGCTCTTCCGGCATGCCGAAGCTGGCGTCCGCGCTATGTGCGGAATGTGCGCCACAAAGGGACGAGGCAATGAAAGCCACCGCAAACCAGGGCGACCGGGGAGTGTGGCAGGCGAGATTCCGACCGCGGGTCAAATCCTGGGGCTCTTTCCCGGATCGAAACAGCATGATGCCCCCCATCCCCTTGCATCTACGTCAACCAGGTTACCGATATTGACTGCGAATCGCAAAACCACAAGCTGCCCGCAGATATGGTCCAAGACAGCGGCGACGTGCAAGGTTCGCTTCAAGTGCTTTCCCCTCGTTGCCTTTCGACAAAGAGCCGTTTCGGCAAATGGCCTAAGCGTTCCGCCAAGGCCCCATGCCGTGACAAGGAGATCTCGATGTTCGACAGAGGCACAAGCAAAGCAGGTGGGCGGGAGGGACCAGGCCTCCCGCGGTTCGCGGAGGAACCGACAGCAGGCAAGGTGAGGCGCGGCTCATGGGTCGTGGCGCTGGCGGCGGTGCTGGGGCTGTTTATGGCCCCGGCATTCGCGCAGGAGCATCACCAGCACGGGGCTGCGGCGCAGCCCGCGCAGGCCGAGGCGACCATCGCGCAGGCGGACAACGCCACGGCGGAGACGCCTGCCGACAAGGAGGCGGCCAAGGCGGCGCCGTCCACCAGCTACCATACCCCCACCACGTTCACGCTGCGCACGGGCATCGCCGGCGGGCGCATGGTCTATATCGGCGTCGGCGGCGACATCGACGGCAAGGTCAATCCCACCCTCATGGTGCATGAGGGCGAACTGGTGCAGGTCAACCTGATCAATGGCGAGGGCGCCGAGCACGACGTCGTCATCGACCAGTATGCCGCGCGCTCCTCGATCGTGGTCGGCAAGAACGCCTCGTCGACGTTTTCCTTCACCGCTTCCAAGGTCGGCGAGTTCGCCTATTTCTGCTCCATCGCCGGGCATCGGCAGGCGGGCATGGAAGGGTTGATCCAGGTGATGGCCGGCCCGCGCGAAACGATGTCGAGCGAAGGCGCCGACATCGTGCGCGATCCCGCCGACCTGCCCGGCCCGATCGGCCAGCGCATGCCGCAGGTGGTCCGCGTCGACCTCGAGACGGTGGAACTGGTCGGCAAGCTCGACGACGGCAGCACCTACACCTACTGGACGTTCAACTCCAAGGTGCCGGGGCCGTTCGTGCGCGTGCGCGTCGGTGATACCGTCGAGGTGCACCTGAAGAACGCCTCCGACAGCGTCATGGCGCATTCGGTGGATTTTCATGCGGCGACCGGCCCCGGCGGCGGCGCCCATGCCACGCAGACCGATCCGGGTAACGCGACGGTGGTCACCTTCAAGGCGCTGAAGCCCGGCATCTATGTCTATCACTGCGCGACGCCGAGCGTGGCCCACCACATCACCAGCGGCATGTACGGCCTCATCCTGGTCGAGCCGGAAGGCGGCCTGCCGCAGGTCGACCGCGAGTTCTACGTCATGCAGGGCGAGCTTTACACGGTCGAACCGTTCGGCTCGCAGGGCGAGATGGAGATGGACTACGACAAGCTGATCTCGGAGCGGCCGGAATACTTCGTGTTCAACGGCGCGGTCGGCTCGCTGACCAAGTCGCATCCGCTCTACGCCAATGCCGGCGAGACGGTGCGCATCTTCTTCGGCGTCGGCGGCCCGAACTTCACCTCGTCCTTCCATGTCATCGGCGAGATTTTCGACAGCGTCTATTCGATGGGCAGCGTGATTTCGCCGCCGGTCAACGGCGTGCAGACGGTGACGGTGCCTCCCGGCGGCGCGACCATCGTCGACTTCAAGGTCGATCGCGGCGGCAGCTACGTGCTGGTCGACCACGCGCTGTCGCGCGCCGAGCGTGGCCTTGCCGGCTACCTCGTCGTCGACGGCCCGGAAAACGACAACATCATGCATGCCGGGCCGGCCAGCGAGATGCCTGAGTAAAGGCAGGGCTAGCGACCAAGCGAAGGCCGGGACCCGGAAACGGGTTCCGGCCTTTGCTTGTGGTGGGCTCAGCGCTCCTCAGAGAACCGGCGCGCGATGTCGAGGAAGGCGTGCATGGTCTTGCCGTGGCTGCGCTCAGCCAGGCACACCAGCGCCTCGTCCATCAGCATGGGCGGGCCGTCGATGGCGATCTTGGCCAGGCGCGAATCGTTGCCGAACTCAGCCTCCGAGACAAAGCCGATGCCGGCGCCGGAGGCGACGATCTCGCGCACCGCCTCGCGCCCTTCCGCCTCGATCGCCGGCTTCAGTTCGATGCCGGCGGCGGCCGCCCCCTCTTCCAGCTTCTTGCGGGTCCGCGACCCGCGCTCGCGCATCACCAGCGGCAGTTCGGCGAGGTCGGCGAAGGAGAGCAGCTTGCGCCGCGCCACCGGATGGTCGGCGGCGGCAAAGGCGATGATGGGCGAGGAGTTCAGCCGGATCACGTCGAAATCGCGGCTCGTGGGCACGTCGCCCAGCACGCCGATGTCCGCGTCGTAGCTGTACAGGCTTTCCACCACCGTCTCGGTGTTGCCGGCGCGGATGGACACCTTCACGCCGGGATATTTCTGCCGGAACTCGCCCATGATGTGCAGCACGTGGTGGGCGGCGTCGGCGATGATGCGCAGCGTGCCGGCGCGCAGCGCCCGCGATTCGGAAAGCAGTTCCAGCGCCTGGCTCTCGGTGTCGAACATGCGCAGCGTGATCGCCAGCAGCTTTTCGCCGGCCGGCGTCAGCGTCACCTGCTTGCGCTGCCGGTTGAATAAGAGAATGTCATATTCCTCCTCCAGCTTGCGCACCTGGTCGGAAATCGCCGGCTGGGTCAGGAACAGTTCTTCGGCCGCGCGAGAAAAGCCGCCCGAGATGGCGACATAGTGAAAAGCCCGAAGCTGCACGTAGCGCATGGGCGTTCCTCCGCCGGTTGGCCCGGCCCGCCGAGGGCGGGACAGGCATGGTTGCTTTGCGCCGCCGGGCAGTCCAGCGGGCCGCAGGATTCATGTATCTGAAAAATCTATCGATGGATACAAAATAACGATTTCACGAATACATTTGCCGGAGCGATAAGGGCAGGCAACGGTTTCACTCGGAGAACGGATCATGGCGGGCGATATGTCGACCTCAGCTTCGGAAGGTTTTGAACCGCCGGCCCTCGGCGAGCCCTATCTGCTGACGCCGGGCCCGCTCACCACCGCCTATTCCGTCAAGCAGGCCATGCTGCGCGACTGGGGTTCCTGGGATGCGGATTTCCGCGCCATGACCGCCGACCTGCGCCGTGGGCTGCTTGCCCTCATCGGCGACGCCAGGGGCGAATATGACTGCGTGCCGCTGCAGGGCAGCGGTTCCTACTGCGTCGAGGCGATGCTGGGCTCGTTCGTGCCCAGGGACGGCAAGGTGCTGGTGCTGGCCAACGGCGCCTATGGCCTGCGCGCCGCGCAGACGATGAAATATCTCGGCCGCGCCCACACGCTGATCGACAAGGGCGACTACCTGCCGCCGCGCGGCGACGAGGTGGGCGCCGCGCTCGACGCCGATCCGTCGATCACCCATGTGCTAGCCATTCATTGCGAGACGAGTTCGGGCATCCTCAACCCGGTCGCCGAGATTTCGCAGGCGACCTATGCGCGCGGCCGCAAGCTTTTGGTCGATTCCATGAGCGCTTTCGGCGCGGTGCCGCTGGAAGTCGGCCAGATCCGCTACGAGGCGATGGTTTCCTCGGCCAACAAATGCATCGAGGGCGTGCCGGGCTTCGGCTTCGTCATCGCCAAGAAGAGCGAGCTGGAAGCCGCCAAGGGCAACAGCCATTCGCTCGCCCTCGACGTGCATGCGCAGTGGGCAACGATGGAAAAGACCGGCCAGTGGCGCTTCACGCCGCCGACGCATGTGGTGGCCGCCTTCCTGGCGGCGCTGAAGATGCACGCGGCCGAAGGCGGCGTGCCTGCCCGTGGAGCACGCTACGCGAAGAACCGCGACGTCATGGTTGACGGCATGCGCAAGCTCGGCTTCGAGACGCTGTTGTCCGACCGCTGGCTGTCGCCGATCATCGTCACCTTCTTCTGTCCGGCGCACGAGAAATTCGTGTTCTCCCGCTTCTACGAGCTGATGAAGGACAAGGGCTTCATCATCTATCCGGGCAAGCTCACCGTGGTGGATAGTTTCCGCGTCGGCTGCATCGGCCGCATGGACGAGCATGTCATGCGCCGCGTGGTGGAGGCCGCCGCCTCCTCGCTCGCCGAAATGGGGGTCGACACCGCCGCCCCGCCCGCCTCGGCGATCGCCGAACGCGCCAAGCTCGCCGCCTGAGGCGGACCAGTCAACCAAAGGACCCACCAGCCATGAACCAGATGTCTCCCGTCACCGTTTCCGTCAATGGACGCGACTATGCCTGGCCGCGGGTGCCGGCGATCGCGATCTGCCTGGACGGCTGCGAGCCGGCCTATCTCGATGAGGCGATCAAGGCGGGGCTGATGCCGGCGCTGGTGAGGATCAGGGAGAAGGGTACGGTGCGCTTCGCCCATTCGGTGATCCCGTCCTTCACCAACCCCAACAACCTGTCGATCGCTACCGGCCGGCCCCCGGCCGTGCACGGCATCTGCGGCAACTACCTCTACGACCGCGAGACCGGCGAAGAGGTGATGATGAACGACCCGCGCTTCCTGCGCGCGCCGACCGTGTTCCAGGGCTTTTACGACGCCGGCGCCCGGGTGGCCGTCGTCACCGCCAAGGACAAGCTGCGCGCCCTGCTCGGCAAGGGCCTCAAGTTCGACGACGGGCGAGCGCTGTGCTTCTCGGCGGAAAAGTCCGATACCACGACCTTGGCCGAGCACGGCATCGACAACGCCTCGAAGCATTTCGGCCTGGCCGTGCCGGAAGTCTATTCGGCCGAACTGTCGGAATTCGTGTTCGCCGCCGGCGTGCAGCTCCTGAAGGAGTTCAAGCCCGACGTCATGTACCTGACCACGACCGACTATGTGCAGCACAAATACGCGCCGGGCGTGCCCCAGGCCAACGCCTTCTACGAGATGTTCGACAAGTATCTTGCCCAGCTCGACGCGCTTGGCGCGGCGGTGGTGGTCACCGCCGACCACGGCATGAAGCCCAAGCATCACGAGGACGGCTCGCCGAACGTGGTCTATGTGCAGGACATCCTCGACGAGTGGCTGGGCAAGGAGGCCGCCCGCGTCATCCTGCCGATCACCGACCCCTATGTCGTGCATCACGGCGCGCTGGGCTCGTTCGCCACAGCCTACCTGCCGAAGGGCGCGGATCAGGCCGATGTCATGGCGCGGCTCGAGAAGGTGCCCGGCATCATGCTGGTGGTCGACAACGCGACCGCCTGTGAGCGCTTCGAACTGCCGTCCGACCGTATCGGCGACATCGTCATGATCTCTACCGAGAACAAGACCATCGGCACCAGCGAGCATCGCCACAACCTCGCCGCCCTCAACGAGCCGCTGCGCTCGCATGGCGGCCTGACGGAGCAGCGGGTGCCGTTTATCGTCAACCGGGTGATGCCCGATCTGCCCGACGCGCCCAGCTTGCGCAACTTCGACGCCTTCTACTACGCCGTGATGGCGGCGGCGCAGCCGAACTGAGGACAGGGCGATGACCAAGGCAGAAACCTCGATAACAGTGCGCCACGAGCCGATGCGCATCGCCGGCAGGAAAGTCGATGCCGACGGCGTCGTCGAGGTGCGCTATCCGTGGAACGACACGGTGATCGGCACCGTGCCGGCGGGCGGCGCCGAGCACGCCCGCGAGGCGTTCCGCATCGCAGCGAGCCACCAGCCGAAGCTGACGCGCTACGAGCGGCAGAAGATCCTGCTCCGGACGGCGGAAATCCTCAATTCCCGCAAGGAGGAGATTTCCGACCTGGTGACGCTGGAACTCGGCATCTCCAAGCAGGATTCGCTCTATGAGGTCGGCCGCGCCTTCGACGTGTTCACGCTGACCGGGCAGATGTGCCTCATCGACGACGGCGAGATCTTTTCCTGCGACCTCACCCCGCACGGCAAGCAGCGCAAGATCTTCACCACCCGCGAGCCGCTGACCGCGATCTCGGCGATCACGCCGTTCAACCATCCGCTCAACATGGTCTCGCACAAGGTGGCGCCGGCGATCGCCACCAACAACTGCATCGTGGTGAAGCCGACCGAGCTGACGCCGATGACGGCGCTGGTGCTGGCCGACATCCTCTACGAGGCGGGGCTGCCGCCGGAAATGCTGTCGGTGGTCACCGGCTGGCCGAAGGACATCGGCGAGGAGATGATCACCAATCCGAACATCGACCTCATCACCTTCACCGGCGGCGTGCCGGTCGGCAAGATGATCGCGTCGAAGGCCGGCTACAAGCGCCAGGTGCTGGAGCTCGGCGGCAACGATCCGCTGATCATCCTCAACGATTTGTCCGACGACGATCTCGCCAAAGCGGCCGATCTGGCGGTCGCCGGCGCGACGAAGAACTCCGGCCAGCGCTGCACGGCGGTCAAGCGCATCCTCGTCCAGGAAAGCATCGCCGACCGCTTCGTGCCGCTGGTGCTGGAGCGGGCGAAGAAGCTGCGCTTCGGCGATCCGATGGACCGTTCGACCGACCTCGGCACCGTCGTCCACGAGAAGGCCGCGACGCTGTTCGAAGCAAGAGTCCACATGGCGGCGGAGGCGGGGGCCGACGTGCTCTACAATCCGGGCCGGCAGGGCGCGCTATTGCCGCCGATCGTGGTCGATCGCGTGCCGCACAAGTCGGAACTGGTGATGGAGGAAACCTTCGGGCCGATCGTGCCGATCGTGCGTGCGCCCGACGACGACGACGCGCTGATCGCCTTGTCGAACTCGACCGCCTTCGGCCTGTCGTCGGGCGTGTGCACCAACGACTATCGCCGCATGCAGAAATACATCGCCGGCCTGAAAGTAGGCACGGTCAATATCTGGGAAGTGCCGGGCTATCGCATCGAGATGAGCCCCTTCGGCGGCATCAAGGATTCGGGCAACGGCTACAAGGAGGGCGTCATCGAGGCGATGAAGTCCTACACTAACGTCAAGACGTTCTCCCTGCCCTGGTGACCGGCGCTGGCCGGAACCGGGCGACTTGACTGCTGGCGGCGGGCCGCGTCCCGCCTCCGGTTCTTTTTTTGAAGCGATCGATCTGTTCCGGAAGCCAGACGTCCGGATTTTTGCATTTTCAGGGAAGAGACCATGGCGCGCATGCAGGCAACACTGGTTCACACCGAGGGCGAATCCAACAAGTCCGCGGCACGCAACACCTGGTCGGCGAAGCAGGACGACCCGGCCACCCGGCGCCTGCTTGCCCGCGACGCCGACGCCTTCCTGCACCAGAGCCTGTCGTCCCCGTGCGTGTCGGCCATCGCCAAGGCCGAAGGCATCTGGATCGAGGACACGACGGGCCGCCGCTACATGGATTTCCATGGCAACAGCGTCCACCATATCGGCTACGGCCATCCGCGCCTGAAGGAAGCGATCAGGAAGCAGCTCGACGAGCTGCCGTTCGCGCCGCGCCGCTTCACCTGCGAGCCGGCGGTGGAACTGGCCGAGACGCTGGGGCGGCTTGCGCCCGGCACGCTCGACAAGGTGCTGTTCACCACCGGCGGTTCCGACGCCATCGAAGTGGCGCTGAAGGTGGCGCGCGCGGCCACCGGCCGCTTCAAGACGCTGTCGTTCTGGGACGCCTTCCACGGCGCCGGCTTCGGGGCGGCCAGCGTCGGCGGCGAGGCGACGTTCCGCTCCGGCATCGCCGGCCCGCTGATGACCGGCACCGAGCATGTCGCGCCCTGGGCCAGCCACAACTGTCCTTACGGCACCAATTCGCTGGAGGAATCCGCGCGCGCCTGCGCCAGCATGATTTCCTATGTACTCGCACGCGAGGGCGATTTCGCGGCCTTCGTCGCCGAGCCGATGCGCGCCACCCCGCTGGTGCCGGCCCCCGGTTTCTGGAAGGCGGTGCGCGAGGCCTGCGACCGCCACGGCACGCTGCTGATCTTCGACGAAATCCCGACCGGCCTCGGCAAGACCGGAAAATTCTTCTCGTCCGAACATGACGGCGTCACGCCCGACATCCTGGTGCTGGGAAAATCGCTCGGCGGCGGCATCCTGCCGATCGCCGGCGTCATCGCCCGCCACGACCTCGACGTCGCCGGCGACTACGCCATCGGCCACTACACGCACGAAAAGAACCCGGTGACGACGCGCGCGGCGCTGACCACCATCGCCATCATCCGCGAGGAAGGACTGGTCGAGCGTTCCGCCGAACTGGGCGAGTATGCGATGAACCGCATGCGCGACCTGATGGCGCGCTCCCCCTTCATCGGCGACGTGCGCGGCCGCGGCCTGATGTTCGGCGTCGAACTGGTCGAGGACAAGCAGACGCTCGCGCCCAACAACGCGCTTGCCGAAAAGGTCTACTACCGCTGCCTGGACGAGGGGCTTTCCTTCAAGATCAGCCTCGGCAACGTGTTGACCCTGTCACCGCCGCTGGTGATTTCGCGGCAGGATCTCGACCGCGCGCTCGACATCGTCGAAGCCGCCGTGCTGGCGGGGTAGGGGTGATTACAAGACCTTTCCGTCGCGCACGGAGAGGTGGAGCGGGGCACGGCAGAAATTGGGGGATTTGATGAAAGCCGTACGCACCGACCAGGAACTGGAATGCCCCGGCATCGATGCCGCCTTGAGGGCCCGGGGTGTCGAGCTGGTGACGCTGCCCGACGGAATCCCCGAAGCCGAACTGATGCGCGAGGTCGCCGACGCCGATCTCCTGCTGATGTGCTACACGCCGATCACGGCACGGGTCATCGAAGCCGCGCCAAAGCTCCGGGCGATCGTCAAATATGGCGTCGGTGTCGATGCCATCGACATACCGGCGGCGATCCGGCGCGGCGTCCCGGTGGTCA
>Ga0182735_1000876_pt1 | contig 21611 bp, 12 predicted proteins | sample eDN5th30CKraftMG_FD_128524 | JGI IMG/M metagenome (GOLD analysis project Ga0182735, IMG submission 128524) | Enriched Miracle-Growth compost microbial communities from Emeryville, California, USA - eDNA 5th pass 30_C Kraft MG (version 2) (version 2) ...
CACCAGACCGAGCACCGCCGCCAGGCCGAACGCGGTGAACGCGGCGCCCCGCACGGTGCGTGCGGGTGCCAGCAGGCTGCCGGTCAGGCGCAGCGGCCCGACCCGGTCGGTGTCGGTCCCGCGAATCCCGTCGGAGTAGTCGTTGGCGTAGTTGACGCCCACCTGGAGCGCGAGCGCGACGCCGAGCGCGAGCAGCGCCCGCCACAGGTGGAACCCGTCGGCCAGCGCGGCGGCGCCGGAGCCCACGATCACGGGGGCGGTCGCGGCGGGCAGCGTGCGGGGGCGCGCACCGGCGACCCATTGCGAGGTGGTGGCCATCGGAGGTCCTCTCAGGAACGGGTACGAGACGTGGCGGCGACGGCCTGCGAGAGCGCGGCCCGGCGGTCGAGCTTGCCCACGCCGCGCAGCGGCAGCTCGTCGACGACGACGAGCTCGCGCGGCACGGACTCGCGCCCCAGACCGCTGCTCACGTGCGCCTGCAGCTGCTCGACCGCGGTCTCGACGCTGACCGCGGCCTGGACGGCCGGGGTGGCGCACCGCACGACGGCGACGACACGCTGGCCCCACTCGTCGTCGGGCACGCCCACGACGCAGGACTCGCCGCCGCCCAGCGAGTCGAGCCAGGAGTCCACGGCGGCCTCCACGGTGGCGGGAGCGACGTTCACACCACCGCTGACGATGACGTCGTCCAGCCGCCCGACGACGACGAGCCGCCCGTCCTGCCAGACGCCCGCGTCGTTGGTGCGCAGCCAGCCGTCGGGGTCGAACGCCTCCGCGGTCGCCGCGCGGTCGATCGTGCCGTCGGCGGCCAGGTAGCCGTCGGCGAGGACCGGGCCGCGCAGCCGGACGCGACCGTCGGCGTCGAGCGCGACCTCGACGCCGGGGAACGGGACGCCGTCGTAGACGCAGCCGCCGGAGGTCTCGGACATGCCGTACGTGGTGACGATCCTGGCCCCGAGGGCGCGTGCGTTCTCGAGGAGGCGCGGCTCGCTCGACGCGCCTCCCACGAGGATCGCGTCGTAGGTGGCCACCGCGAGGCGGCCGGCCGGGTTGTCCAGCAGGCGGCGCAGCTGGGTGGGGACGAGCGAGGTGTACCGGCGTGGTGCCGCGACCCCGGTCGCCTCGTCGCGCTCGAGCAGCTCCGCCGTCGCGGCTGCGAAGGTCTCGGGGCGGAAGCCGTGGGTGAGGTCGAGCACGACGGGGTCGAGCCCGCTGACGACTCCGCGGGTGAGCACCTGCAGGCCGCCCACGTGGTCGACCGGGAGCGTCAGGAGCCAGCGGCCCGGGCCGCCGAGGACGTCGATCGTCGCCTGCGCGGAGGCCCGCAGCGCCCTGCCCGACAGGGCCACGCGGCGGGGCTCGCCCGTCGATCCCGACGTGTGGACGACGAGGTGCCGCTGGGAACCGTCCAGCACGCGACGCAGGGCGTCCAGCGCGCGAGAAGGTGCCGAGGCAGGGGCGTGTCGGGAGGGTTCGGTCACCGTCTAAGCCTAGGTCTCCGCCTACCCTGAGGAGTCACCACTCACGAGGACAGGGGCACGGACGTGTTCACGAGCATCAACTCTTCGGGTCGTCGTCGCGCCGCGGCACTGCTCGCCGTGACCGGCATGATCGCGCTCGCCGGCTGCAACGGAGACCCTGCGCCGACCGTGACGCCCAGCGCCACCACGTTCTCGGCGCCGGAGTCGGTGCGTGCCCTCCCCCCGGAGCCCGCCGCCAAGACGGTGTGGCCGCTGACGGGCGTCGAGGCGACCAAGGTGACCAAGCGCCCCACGCTCTCGGTGAAGATCGAGAACTCCACCGACGCCCGCCCGCAGACCGGGCTCCAGGACGCGGACATGGTCTGGGAGGAGGTCGTCGAGGGCGGCATCACGCGGTACATCGCGATGTTCAACTCGACGCTCCCCAAGGAGATCGGTCCGGTCCGCTCCGTGCGCCCCATGGACGCCAACATCATCGCGCCCTTCGGTGGCATGCTCGCCTACTCGGGCGGCCAGCGCCCCTTCATCAACCGGGTGCTCGACGCCGGCATCCAGTCCGTGGTCCCGACCGTCGCCGGCGGCGGTTTCTACCGGACCAGCACACGGGCGGCGCCGCACAACATGTACGCCTCGCCCAAGGACCTGCTCGCCCGGGCCGCCAAGGGCCACAAGGCGGCCCCCGACGTCCAGTTCAGCTACGCGGACTCCGTCGCGGACTCGACCGCAGCGACGGCGGGCAAGGACGCGAAGACGCTGTCGGTCACGCTCACCCCGATCGGCCACCCGACCTGGCACTGGGACGCGAAGACGAGCACCTTCCTCCGCTCCGAGGGCACCACGCCGGCGGTCTCGTCGGACGGCACGCGCTTCTCGGCGACGAACGTCGTCGTCCTGCGGGTCCAGCTCGAGACGACGAGGTATCACGACCCGATCGGCACGCCCGTGCCCGAGACGATCGTGATCGGCTCCGGCAAGGCGCTCGTCGCCACCGGCGGCAAGGCCGTCGAGGCGACCTGGACCAAGAAGAACGCGAAGTCGCAGTTCGTCCTCAAGGTCGACGGCAAGAAGCTCGACCTCGCGCCCGGCAAGACCTGGTTCGAGCTCATGCCCACCACGGGCAGCTGGTCGTTGAGCTAGCAGAGGGCCCGCTGCCCGCGGAATCTCGGGCGCGGGAGCGTACTAGGCTCTTGAGGTGACTTTTCGTTCCCCGCGCGGCCCGCGGTCGACGGCGGCCTGGGTGGCGCTGATCGGCTCGCTCACCGCCCTGCCGGCCTTCACGACGGACATGTACCTGCCGTCGTTGCCCGACGTCGCCCGGGACTTCGGCACCTCCGAGGCTGCCGCGCAGTTCACCCTCTCGGCGATGCTCATCGGCGCCGCCGTCGGGACCCTGGTGATCGGGCCGCTCTCCGACCGCTTCGGGCGTCGTCGTCCTCTGCTGCTCGGCATCGCGGCGCACGTCGTGACGTCGCTGCTCGCCATCGTCGCGCCGAGCATCACCTGGATGATCGTGCTGCGCGTGGTGCAGGGGTTCTTCAACGCCTCGGCGTCGGTCATCGCGATGGCGGTGATCCGCGACCGCTTCGAGGGGGTCGCGGCTGCCCAGATGTTCTCCCGCCTGATGCTGATCATCGGCCTGTCGCCGCTGCTGGCACCCACCTTCGGGACCTTCGCGGCGAGCCTGGGCAGCTGGCACCTGACCTTCGTGCTGCTCGCGCTGATGGGGGTGGCGCTCGGGGCCGCCGTCGTCTGGTTCCTGCCCGAGACGCACCCGCGCGCCCGACGCTCCAGCGGCGGGGTAGGGGCTGCGGTGCGCGGCTACGGGACGCTGCTGCGCGACCGGCAGTTCGTCGTGCTGGCGATGATCCCCGGGCTCGGGATGGCCGTGATCATGAGCTACGTGGTGGGCTCGCCCTTCGTGTTCCAGGAGGGTTTCGGGCTCTCCCACGGCCAGTTCTCGCTGCTGTTCGCCGTCAACGGGATCGGGCTGGTGGCCTCGGCGCAGGTGAACGCCGCGCTCGTGCGTCGGGTGGCGCCGCTGCGGCTGCTACGCACGGGTCTCGTGGTCCAGCTCGTGTTCGCGGTGGTGCTCGTGGCGCTCGCCGTCACCGGCGCGGGAGGTCTGCTCGGCGTGCTCGTGGCGCTGTGGCTCACGCTCGGCATGCAGGGCTTCGTGCCGGCGAACGCCTCCGCGCTCGCGCTGACCCGTCACGGCGAGCGGGCGGGCACCGCCTCCGCGGTGATCGGGTGCTTCCAGACCGGTGTCGCCGGTGTGGTCTCGCCGCTCGTCGGCGTGCTGGGCGCCGGGACCACAGCGATGTCGAGCGTCATGACGGGCGCGATCGTGGTCGCCATCGTCCTGCTGGCGATCGCCACCCCAGCCTTCCGCCGCGGCCACACCTTCGGCTGACCGGCCCGGCGTCCACCGCCCCGCCGCCGTCTGCTACCCCTCCGCCACCCGGTGCCGCCCCCCAGGATGCTCACCCCCACCCGGGACCCGGCACGGATTGTGCACTATCTGTCGACCTCGGTGGCTGACGAGGACAGATCCCGCACAATCTGTGCCGGGTCCCGGGTGGTGGTGAGAGGGTTCGCCGGGGGATGGGGCGCCCCGGGCCCCGGGTGGTGACGGGCTTGCTCGGCGCACCGGTTCAGTAGAGGTACCCGAACCGGTGCCAGTCGGGGTCGCGGCGCTCGAGGAAGGCGTCCCGGCCCTCGACGGCCTCGTCGGTCATGTAGGCCAGACGAGTGGCCTCGCCGGCGAAGACCTGCTGGCCGGCCAGGCCGTCGTCGGCCAGGTTGAAGGCGAACTTCAGCATCCGCACCGCCTGCGGCGACTTCGTGGCGATCGTCGCCGCCCACTCGAGCCCGACCTCCTCGATCCGCTCGTGGTCGACCACCTCGTTGACCGCGCCCCACTCGTAGGCCTGCTGCGCCGAGTACTCCCGGGCGAGGAAGAAGATCTCGCGGGCGCGCTTGTCACCCACCTGCCGGGCGAGCAGCGCGCTGCCGTAGCCGGCGTCGAAGGAGCCGACGTTCGCGTCGGTCTGCTTGAAGCGGGCGTGCTGGCGGCTCGCGATCGTCAGGTCGGCCACGACGTGCAGCGAGTGCCCGCCCCCGGCCGCCCACCCGTTGACCAGCGCGACGACGACCTTGGGCATGGTGCGGATCAGGCGCTGCACCTCGAGGATGTGCAGGCGCCCCGCCCGCGCCGGGTCGATGGCGTCCGCCGTGGCGACCTCGCCGCCACCGTCGGACGCCGTCGTGTACCGGTAGCCGTCACGGCCGCGGATGCGCTGGTCGCCGCCCGAGCAGAACGCCCAGACGCCGTCCTTGGGGGCGGGGCCGTTACCGGTGAGCAGGACGGTGCCGACGTCGCTCGTCATGCGGGCGTGGTCGAGGACCCGGTACAGCTCGTCGACGGTGTGCGGGCGGAACGCGTTGCGGACCTCGGGGCGGTCGAAGGCGACCCGCACCACCGGGAGGTCCCGGACCGCGCCGCCGACGCGTTCCACGCCGCGGTGGTAGGTCATGTCCGTCAGGTTCTCGAAACCCGTCACGGTGCGCCACCGGCCGGGGTCGAAGGTCTCGGACACGCGCGCGGGCAGCTCCGAGGCCGGCTGCGAGGCCGGCTGGGAGGGGGCGGACGAGGGGGGCGGCGAGATCGGTTCGGTCACGTCCTCACTCTAGGCGGGCACGCGCCTCGTCCCCCGGCGCGGGCGTCGCGTCGGGCACGGCGGCGACGCGGCGCGAGCGCGTCCGCGGCCGCCGTCGCAGCGGCCTCCAGTGCTGAGGACCAAGGGTCTCAAACTAGGGCCGCATGGTAGATTGGCGGCCGGTCACACTGTGCCTGTGGCCGATCCGGCAGTCGCGTGAGAGGGGGGAAGTCTGCATGGCTCGACGATCGCCGTCCGCGCCGCCGCCGCTGGCTGGCTTCTCCTACGTGCACCCGCTCGGCACGGGTGGTTTCGCCGACGTATTCCTCTACCAGCAGCAGATGCCGCGCCGTCAGGTGGCGGTGAAGGTGCTGCTGCGCAACCTCGTGGACGACGAGGTCACGCGGATGTTCAACGCCGAGGCCGACGTCATGGCACGCCTCGGCTCTCACCCCGGGATCGTCACCGTCTACGAGGCGGGCATCGCGCCCGACGGGCGTCCGTACATCGCGATGGAGCACTGCCCGGTCGCGATGTCGCAGCGCTACAAGACCGAGACCATCCCGGTCGCCGAGGTCCTGCGCATCGGTATCTCCATCGCGGGTGCCGTCGAGAGCGCCCACCGCGCCGGGGTGCTGCACCGCGACATCAAGCCCTCCAACATCCTCGTGACGACCTTCGGGGCGCCCGTGCTCGCGGACTTCGGCATCGCCACGTCGCTCGCCTCGACGTCGAGCGTGCTCGCGATGTCGGTGCCGTGGAGCGCGCCCGAGGTCGTGACCGACACGACGCCCGGGACGGTCACCACCGAGGTCTGGTCCCTCGGTGCCACGGTCTACACGCTGCTGGCCGGCCGCAGCCCCTTCGAGGTCGACGTCAAGGGCGGCAACGTCAACGCCGAGCTCGTCAAGAGGGTCGCCAAGGCCGCGTACACCCCGATCGGCCGGGCGGACGTCCCGCCCCAGCTCGAGGCGGTCCTCAAGCAGTCCATGTCCCGGTCACCGCAGGACCGCCAGCCCACGGCCGCCGATCTCGCGGTCCAGCTCCAGCAGGTCGAGCACCTCATGGGGCTGCCCGTGACGCGGCTCGAGGTAGCGCAGGCCGAGTCGGCCTTCTCGGCGCCCCCGGTCGACTTCGCGGACGTCGCCGAGCGTGGCGCCGTCCGCTCGCACGTGCCCGTCGTCTCGCCGCGCGCGCCCCGGCGCCAACGGGTGACGGCCCACACCACCGACCTCACGCAGGACGCCCCGCGCCGGGCGGTCCCCGTCGCCGCCGCGGCCTGGGTGGGCGCCGGCCTCGTCGCCGTGATCGCCGGCCTCGTGGCCTGGATCGTCCTCTCGGGGCACTGACGTGGCCGACGACAAGCAACCCGCTCGCGGCGCGCCGCCCCGCCCGTCCCTGCGGCGCGTCCTGCTGCCCGCGCTGACGCTCGCGGTCGTCGTGGGCGGCGTGGGCGTGGTCGCCGCCGTCACCCGCCCGGACGTCGTGCAGGCCGTCGAGACCCGGGCGCCCGGCGTCTGGGTGACGAACGCCGCCGCGAAGTACGGCCGTGTCAACACCTCGATCCTCGAGCTCGACACGATCGAGCAGATCACCACCAGCTCGTTCGCGCCGACAGCCGTGCTCCAGTCCGGTGACGACGTCGTCCTCGTCTCTGGCTCCAAGTACCTGCCGGTCGACACGGCGAAGCCCGCCGAGGTGGGTGACGACGCCGCCGTGGCCGACCTGCCCGCCGGCACCCAGCAGGTCGAGTCGAGCGGGCCCTCCGTGGTGCTGCGTGACGGCGACGGCCAGGTGTTCGGCACCACCGTCTCCGACCTGCACGACGGCGCCGCCCCGACGCAGCTCGTGGTCGACGGCGTCGCGGACGACGACGCCCCCTGGTTCCTGGCCGCCACGACGACCGGCGACGGCACGGTCTACGGCTACGCGACCGACGGTCGCCTCGTGCACGACGACCTCGCCGACACCACGGCGGCAGTCGTCGAGGCCACCGGCGGGCCGGTCGAGTCGAGCCCCGAGGACGTCACCGCGACCTACACCATGACGGTGTTCGGCCATCACTGGGCGCTGCTGCGCACCGCCGCGGACGAGGGCTCCGCCACGCTGTGGATCGACGGGACGCAGGTCGCCGACGATCTCGACGGCACCGCGGTGCTCGCCCGGCCGAGCGACGCCCCGTCGCTCTACGTCGCCACCGACTCCGTCCTCGAGGAGTACGCCGCGCAGGACGGTGCGAGCCGCGAGGTCGCCCGCCCCACCGCCTCCGGAGCGGCGGCCGCACCGGTGGTCGACGCGCGCGGCTGCGTGCAGGCCGCGTGGTCGCTCGAGGGGGCGACCCAGATCTCGTCCTGCGGCGCGGCGGTCACCTCGTTCGCGGACGACACGAGGGCCACCAGCGCGAGCGTCCTGGAGCTGCGCGCGAACGGTGCGAGCCTCGTGCTCAACGACCTGACGACGGGCGTCGTGTGGTCGTGGGACGACGGGACCTGGCAGGTCGTGCCCTCCTCGCTCGACGACTGGTCGCTCGAGGACGCCCAGGACCAGTCGCCCACCCAGGAGCAGAACCAGACGAGCAGCGAGAACTTCTGCCCGGTCCCCGCGGCAGGGAGCGCCGCGGTGCTCGGGGTGCGCGTCGGCGCGCTGTCCCGTGTCCCCGTGCTCGTCGGCGCGACCGACGCCAACCCGCTCGACATCCTCACGATCGTGCCCGGCTCCGTGTCGTGGGAGGGCGACGGGCTCGGCGAGACGAGCATCGTCGACGACGGCCAGTCGATCGCCGTCGACGTGCCCACCGGGGCGAGCGGCACCGCCCGGCTCAGGTACTCGATGACCGACGGTCACCAGGCCCAGGGCAAGGACTGCGTCGTGGAGGGCACGGCGACCGTCGAGGTCCACGACGACGACGTCGACGCGGCGCCCGCACTGGTCGGGCGCGGGGCCCGCGAGTCCAAGCCTTCGGTGTCGCCCGGCTCCACCGTCTCGGTCGACGCGCTCTCCGGCTGGCTGGACCCGGACGGCGACTCCTACGGCCTGACGGTCGCCGCGGTCGGCGCCGGCACCGCCATCGCGCGCCCCGACGGCAGCGTGCTGTACCACCCGGAACCGGGCCAGCAGCCCGGTGACGTCCAGGTTCCCTACACGGTGACGGACTCCCGGGGGAAGTCCACGGAGGCGTCCTTCGTCGTCGTCGTCCAGGCCACCCCCGAGCTCTCCGCGCGCACCTCGGTGCTCACGACCGCGGTGGGTGCGCGCGCCGTCGTCGACCTCGCGCCCAGCATCACCGGCGCCGCCGCCGGGCTGGAGATCTCCGACCTCACCGTCTCGGAGACCGACTCCGACGCGCTCGTGACCGAGTCCCTGCCCGGCGGCGCACGGATCGCGCTCACCGCTGCCCGCGAGGGCCAGTTCACGGTGCGCTACACCGCGACCAGCGGCGACGCCACGACCACCGGGACGGTCCAGGTCACGGCGGTCCCGGCTGAGGACGCGACTCTCTCCACCGCGCCGCTGCGCGTGTTCGTGCGCGCCGGCGAGGACGTCACGATCGACCCGCTCACCGCCGTCGAGAACCCCCTGGGCTCCGTGCTCGCGGTGGGCGAGGTCAGCGGGCTCACCTCGCTCGGGGACGGCGCGAGCATCGACGCCCAGACCGTTGGTGCCGCCACGCTGCGCGTCGCCGCGGACGCGGACCCGGGCGCCGACGGCGAGCAGCGTGCGATCGGCACCTTCCGCTACACCGTCTCGGGGCTCGACGGCACCGGCAAGCAGGTGAGCGTGCCTGGCGAGGCGACCGTCTACCTGCTGCCCGACGCCGCGCCGTCCGCACCCATCGCCGTCGACGACCAGGTCGTCGTGCGCGCCGGGGCGACCGTGGACGTCGACGTGCTCGCCAACGACGTCGCCGCGGCGGGGACGTCGATGGTGCTCGATCCGCGGGTGCGGGAGGACGACGACCTGAGCAAGGGGCTCGCCTTCCCCTCGGGGAACACGTTGCGCTACCTCGCGCCCTCGGTCCCGGGGACCTACCAGGTCACCTACCGGGTGTTCGCCCGCGGGTTCCCGGACCAGCAGTCGACCGGCACGGTGTTCGTGACCGTGCGCGGGCCCGAGTCCCTGAACGCTCCGCTCGACCAGGAGCTGCAGGGGCGCGTCGCCGCGTTCGGCACCGTCGATCTCACGGTGCCGCGCTTCGGGGTCGACCCGGACGGCGACGAGGTGTTCGCGAGCGCCGTCGTGCAGCCCTCCTCCGGTGGTCAGGTGCAGATCATCGACAACGGAGCCACCCTCCGGGTGACGAGCACCGCCGAGTCCGGGCCGATCGCGTTCACCTACACGGTCTCCGACGGCACGAAGTCGGCCGCGGGCACCGCGCAGGTCGCCGTGGTCGCCACCGCCCCGCAGCCGGTCGCGTTCAACGACTACGCCTACGGTGCCACCGGCAGCGACGTCACGGTGAACCCGGTGCTCAACGACTCGGTCCCCGCCGGTCAGACGGCCACCGTCGTCAGCGTCGTGCGGCTGAGCTCGGAGCGCAGCGGGCAGGACGGCCCGGGCGTCACCGAGATCCCGGTCCGCCCGCCGGCCGCCGGCGAGGCGCTGTCCCTCACCGTCTCGGACTCCGCCCAGACGTACCAGTACACGATCGTCACCCGTCAGGCCGACGCGAACGGCTCGGACCGTGTCGTCGGCTCGTCCACCGCATCCATCGTCGTCGCACCGGCCACGGTGAGCGTGCCGCCCTACCCGGTGGTCACGGACACCGTCGTCGGGCCCCGCCAGATCCTCGACGCGAGCTACCAGGCGGACGTGCTGACCGACAAGGTCGCCTACGCGGGCACGGTGACCGCGGCCCTCGTGGGCACGCCCGCCGGCACGACCGTCTCGGGGACCACGATGACGGGTCCGGTCACCGACCGGGCGCAGGTCGTCCCGTTCTCCGTGACGGCGGCAGGCTCCACGGACGCGGAGCCGATCGTCTCCTACGGCTTCGTCCGGGTGCCCTCGGCCCGCGCGCTGCGGCCCGAGCTGCTCGACCCGTCGCACGTGTACGCGGTCGACGAGGGGGAGGCCGTCGAGATCGCCCTGCCGAGCGTGGTGGCGACCCTGGCGGGGAAGTCGCTCCAGGTCACCGCCGTGAGGTCCGACGGCCTGCGGGCCGCCGGAACCTGCCAGGCGAAGGCACCCGGGTCGACGACGGTCGTCTACCGCGCCGGCGCCGGCGAGGAGGTGCGCGACGGCTGCAGCGTCACGGTCCAGTGGCAGGGCGAGCCCGAGTCGAGCGTCGTGATCCACCTCGGCATCCGGATCACCCTCGACAACCCGGCGCCGATCGTCAGCAGCGGCGTGCGCATCCTGTCGGTGGCGCCCCTGACCACCGGGACCTACGACCTGGCCGACCTGGTCCAGTGGGACCGGCACTCCGCGGCGCAGATCGCCGGGCTCAGGTTCTCCTGCGACCACGTCTCGAGCAACATGACGGTCTCGTGCCAGGGCACCACGCTGACGGCCACCGTCGACGGGCCGGCCACCCAGGGAGCGATCGACGTGATCGACGTGGCGATCGTGGGCGGGGACGGCTACCCGTACCGGCCCGCCGTCAGCGCGACCGTCCGGGTGCTCGTCGCCCCCTCGCCGTCGGTGCGGATCACCGTGCCCGTGATCGTGCGCACCCTCGAGGAGGGCGACTCCCTCACGGTCGACATCGCACGCGAGGTCACGCCGTTCCTGGAGAAGTCCTACTACGGGTGGCACGGTGGCACGGTGACGCAGGCGCGCTCCTCGGACGCCGGGGTCACGGCGCGCGTGTCCGGCGCCGACGTGCAGGTCGCGGTCGCGGCCGGGACGCCTGGCGGCACGAAGACGATCACCTACCAGTTCGTCGACAACCCCGAGAACGCCCACCCCAGCACCGGGACGGGCACGATCCAGGTCGACTACCAGGCGCTGCCCAGCACGCCGGAGCTCGAGCTCGCCTCCGCCGACTCGAGCAGCGTCACGCTGACCGTGCGCGAGTCCAAGCCGTCGCTGCCCGCGGTGTCGTCGCTGGTGGTGACGGGGACGGGCGGCTCCGGGCCCAAGACCCAGTCCTGCACGCCCACCCACGGTTCCTGCACCGTCCGCTTCGGTCAGATGACGCCGAACGAGACCTACTCGTTCCGCGCGGTCGCGCACAACTCCGTGGGCGACTCCAGGCAGCCCTCGGACGCCGTGACGGCCTGGGCCTACCTCGGCCTCGACAAGCCGACGGTCACGTGGGTCCCGGTGGCCAGCGGTGACGGCGCCAAGGTCCGGCTGTACCTGCAGGGCAACGCCAACACCGACCGGTTCGTCGTGACGGGCTCCGGCGTCGACCAGTCCGTCGACGCCGACGGGCAGGGACGGGCCTCGACCGTCGTCACCCTCTCCGGGTTCGCCGGCACGGACCTCCAGGTCCAGGCGGTCGCCGTGATGCCCCCGCCCAGCGGCGGAGCCACGCCCACGACCGAGCGCACGGTGTCCGTCCACGGCGTGGGGCCCGCGAAGATCGGCACGCTCAGCCTCACCACGGACGACTCCGGGAACGTCACCGCCTCCGCGACGATGACCGCGCAGGGCGACGGCTCGGTGATCCGCGTGGGCTGGGCGCTCAACGACCAGGTGTGCTCGCCGTCCACCGAGCTCGGCGGAGACCTCACCGCCACCCAGTCCTACGGCGCGGGCGAGGTCCGACAGTACCGCCGCAACACCGTCACGGTCTGCACGCAGGTCACCTTCTCCGGGCGTGGCGGCGGGCTCGACTCGTCCCTCGACACCTCGGTCGTCTACGGTGCGTCGTCCAAGCAGAAGGACGTGGTCCCGTTCCTGGTGCCCACGGTGCTGCCCGGCGTCTCCTACTGGGTCGTCGACGCCACGGGCGGCGGCTACGCGGTCCGCACGACCGAGAAGTACTCGAGCTTCGGTCGGCCCGACCTCTATGTCACCCGCACGGACTCGACCTGGCCCACGAAGAACGACCAGCACGTCACGGTGCGGCTGTGCACCGAGGCGAGCGGTGCGGGAACCTGCTCGAGCCGCACCTACACGCTCGACCACGCCTCCTCGAAGGCTGCCTACGCACCCGACGTCGCCTCCTACTTCACGCAGAGCCTCACCGACGCGCTGACGGGCTGCGTCTACGACGACCCCGCGGACGACCCCGCCACGGGCTACACGAACCAGACCAGCGTGGTCACGCTCCCGTCGCCCACGGTGCGCGACGCCCACGACGTCGGTACCGCAGCTGGCTCGGACGCGACCTGGACGCTCTCGCTGCCCGGAGCGAACCTGACGAGCGGTGGCACCGCCTGGCCCGCGACCTGGTCACCGTCCAGCGTGGTGCCTGACGGGCAGGCGACGCTCAAGGTGAGCTTCGGGGGAGACCTGTCCGGGCTCGCCGACGTCACCCAGACCGTACCGGTGACGTGCGTGGCCGCCACGGTCCCCGACCCGGGCGACGGGGGCGACGACGGCGACGGCGGTGGTTGACGGGCCGTCGCCCGACCCCCGCTCAGCCCCGATCCGCCCAGCCGACCGCACCCCCGCTGATCGCCGACGATCCGCCCTGACGATCCACAGGAGACCGACACCCATGGCCATCACCCAGGACCAGGCAACATGGTTCTCGACGACGTTCACCCGCCTCGTCGAGAACGTCGAGCAGGCCGTCCTCGGCAAGCAGCACGTCGTGCGGCTCGCCTTCACCGCGGCGATCAGCGAGGGCCACCTGCTGCTCGAGGACGTCCCCGGCACGGGGAAGACCTCGCTCGCGCGAGCGATGTCGCAGTCGATCGCGGGCACCTCCACACGCATCCAGTTCACGCCCGACCTGCTGCCGGGCGACGTCACCGGCATGACCGTCTTCGACCAGAAGCGCGGCGAGTTCGAGTTCCACAAGGGCCCCGTCTTCGCCAACATCGTGCTCGCCGACGAGATCAACCGGGCCTCGCCCAAGACGCAGTCGGCGCTCCTGGAGGTGATGGAGGAGGGCAACGTGACGACCGACGGCGTGAGCCGCCCGGTCGGCGTGCCGTTCCTCGTGATCGCCACCCAGAACCCCGTCGAGCAGGCCGGGACCTACCGGCTCCCCGAGGCTCAGCTCGACCGCTTCATGATGAAGACGTCGATCGGCTACCCCGACCGTGCGTCGACCGTCCAGATCCTGGAGGGCGGCGGCCACCGAGGCGAGCTCGCCTCGGTCATCACGCCCCAGGTCCTGCTCACGATGTCCGACCTCGCGTCCTCGGTCTACGCCGACCCGCTCGTGGTCGACTACGTCGCCCGGATCGTCGAGGCCACGCGGGCCGCGACCCAGGTCCGGCTCGGCGTCTCCGTGCGCGGGGCCATCGCGCTCACGCGCGTCGCGCGGACCTGGGCCGCGAGCCAGGGGCGCACCTTCATCACCCCCGACGACGTCAAGACGCTCGCGGACTGCGTGCTCGCCCACCGGATCATCCTCGACCCGGAGGCCGAGTTCGACGGGGTCACCGCCTCGGCGGTGGTCGCACAGATCCTGCTCGACGTCGAGCCGCCGGTCAGCCGGGCGTGACGGTGAGACGCGCAGGCGTGCGGGGGTGCGCCGGTGAGCTTTGACACCTCCCAGCGCACACGCACGTCGACCTCCACGTCCGGGACCCACGTCGGCGGCACCCAGACGCGCCGCCAGGGCGGGTCCGCGGTCGCACAGGCCGCGGTGTGGTGGACCCACGCGCGCCGTCGCAGCGTGCGGGCCGCTCGCGAGGTCGTGGGCTGGTTCGGCCGCACGGTCACCGCGGCGGGATGGGTCGCCGTGCTCGCCGTCGTCGGCGGGCTCACGCTCGCCTTCTGGCTGGGCTGGGCGGAGGCGGCGGCGGCCGGCATCGTCGCGAGCATCCTGCTCGTCGTGGCGGCGCTGTTCGTCGTGGGACGCCGCCGCTACGACGTCGACCTCGGGATCGTGCGTGCGCGGGTGGTCGCCGGCGACGAGGCGACGGGCGCGGTCTCGGTGACCAACGCCGGTCGGCGCACCACGCTGCCCGGGCGCATCGACGTGCCCATGGGGGGCTCGGTCGCGATCATCGACGTGCCGCTGCTGCGACCCGGCAGCACCCACCAGGACACGATCGCGCTGCCGACCGAGCACCGTGGTGTCATCCAGGTCGGTCCCGTGCGCTCCGTGCGCATCGACCCGCTCGGGCTGTTCCGGCTCGAGACCCAGTGGTCGGACCACCACCACCTCTTCGTGCACCCCAGGACCGTCGCGCTGCCCGGTACCGGCGCGGGCTTCGTCCGCGACCTGGAGGGGGAGGCGACGCGCACGGTCACCGACGACGACATCTCCTTCCACGCCCTGCGCGAGTACCACCCGGGCGACGCGCTGCGCCACGTCCACGGCAAGTCGACCGCCAAGACGGGCGTGCCCATGGTGCGGCAGTTCGAGGAGACCCGGCGCTCTCGGGTGGCCGTCGTGCTCTCGGTGGCGGCCGCCGAGTACGCCGACGCGGACGAGTTCGAGCTCGCGGTCAGCATCTCGGCCTCGATCGGGCTGCGCGCGCTGCGCGACGGCCGTGACCTGGACGTCGTCGTCTCCGAGGAGCAGCCCGACGTCGCACGCAACACCGTGCGCCGGGTCCTGCGCCTGCCCACCGTCTCGCGCCGCACGACGCTCGACGCGCTCAGCGCCGTCGACGCCTCGGCGCGGATGCTGGGGATCGTGGAGGTCTGCACGCTGCACGCTCCGCTCGCCGGTGACGTCTCGATCGCCGTGCTCGTGTGCGGCTCCACCGTCTCCGTGCGCGAGCTGCGCACGGCCGCGCTGCGGCTCCCCGCCGGGGTCACGGTGCTCGCGGTCGTCGCGGACCCGGGAGCAGAGCCGTCCGTGCGCGTCGTGGGCGACCTGCGCGTGGTGACGGTGCCGCTGCTCAGCGACCTGCGCCACCTGCTGCTCCGGGCGGCCCGCGCATGAGCGGCGCACGCGTGAGCACCGGTGACGGCAGCTGGGCCGAGACGGGGAGGCCGCCGCGTCGCGTCGCGGTGCTCGACGCCGTGGCGATCCTGGTCGCGTTCGCGCTCGGGGCGTGGGCGGTCTGGCCCGTCTACGGGACCCTGCGCGGTCCCGGCGTCGTCCTCGGTGGTCTGGTGCTGGGTGCGCTCGTCGCCTGGGCGGGACGTCGCGGGCGCTGGACGTGGTGGCGCACGACGGTCGCAGGCCTGGTCGTCTACCTCGTCGCGGTGGTCCCGCTGGCCGTACCCTCCGCGCTCGGCGACCTTCCCTCGAACCTCGGCTTCGGGGCGCGCGAGGCGGTGCAGGCCCCGGTGACGGCGTGGAAGGCGCTCGCGAGCACGCCGCTGCCGGTGGGCTCCTTCGGCTCGTTGCTGGTCCCGGCCTTCGTCGTCGCGCTCGTGGCGGGCGTGGTGGCCCTCACGATCGTGTGGCGCAGGCCGTCGCGGGCGGCGTGGGCCGTCCTGCCCTCGCTGGCCCCGCTGCTGTTCGCGATCGTGTGGGGCCCGCGCGAGAGCTCGGTCGCCGTCACGCTCGGGCGCCTCGAGGTCGCCCAGCCGCGCGAGGTCGCGTGGGGCGGCGCGTGGCTCGTCGTCATGGTCTGCTGGCTCGCGCTGCGCGCCCGCTGGTCGGTGCACCAGGTGCGGTACCTGGACGCGTCCGGACGCTCGAGACGCAGCTCCGGCGGGGTCGTGCGACGCACGACGCTCGGGGCCGGGATGGTGCTCGTCGCGGTGGCGGTCGCCGTGCTGGTCGCACCGGGCTGGGCGGACGGGCGCACCGTCGCGCGCAGCGTCGTCGAGCCCCAGACCGTCGCGCAGCCGCAGGTCTCGCCGCTCAGCGGCTTCCGCTCGTTCTTCGAGCCGGGCACGCTGGACGCCCCGCTGTTCACGGTGCGGGATGCGGCGGACGGGACGCGCCTGCGCGTGGCGACGCTGGCCTTCTACGACGGCGACGTCTACGAGGTGCTCGACCCGTCCGCGCCCGGGGCCGGGCTGCAGCGGCTGGCCTTCCGGATCCCGGACACGGACCCGTCGCAGGCGACCGGCCCCGCACGGTCCGTGACCGTCACGAGCGACGGGTACTCGGGCGCGTGGGTCCCGACCGTGGGCCGCCCGGTGAGCGTCTCCTTCCAGGGCACGTCGGCGCGGACGCTCGACTCGTCGCTGTTCGCCGACCCGGCGACCGGCAGCGTGCTGTCCGTCGCCGAGCGGGGGAACGGCGCCCAGGGTGTCGTTCCCGGCGACGTGCTCCATGTCGATTTCCGTGCCCAGGCCGTCGCTCCCGACGCCGCGCAGGCCTCGGGCCGCAGCCCGCTCGTGTCGCAGGACGACGCGCCTGCGCTGTTCACCTGGATCGCCGCCCAGGGCGTCGGCGGTGCGACCGTGGGCGACGTTCGGACCCTCGTGGACGCGATGATGCAGCGCTCCTACCTCGGTCACAGCCTCCAGGAGCCCGTCGCCGGGAACGGCGAGCAGACCTGGGTGAGCGAGATCGGCGACGACGAGACGCCGTACGCGTTCCTCTCCAGCTTCGCCGGCCACAACCTCGCCCGGGTCGACGACGGCGTCTTCGCCGCGATGAACGCCGCGGCGGTGCGCTGCGGTGCCGTCGAGAGCTGTGCCGCGACGGTCGGGGACCAGGAGCAGTACGCCGTCGCGGCCGCGCTCATCGCGCAGGCCAAGGGCTTCCCGGCGCGCGTCGTGCTGGGCGCCGACGTGCCGGACGACGGGGTCGTGCGCGGCGGCGACATGACCGCCTGGGCGGAGATCGAGGCGGCGGACGGCACCTGGGCGACGCTCGACGTCGTCCCGCGCACCGACAACGTGTTCGTCGACGACGAGACCGCGACCACTCCCGAGCGGGTGCCGACCACGGTCGACGAGCAGGAGGCCACCGAGCTCGAGGCCCCCGCGCAGAAGCCGCAGAGCGGCGACGCGCCCACCGCCCGGGACAGCCCCCAGGAGCAGCCGGCGACGTCGAGCTGGTGGCCTCTGGTGCGGGCGATCGGGTGGGGCGTGCTCGCGCTCGTGGTGCTGCTGGCCCCGTTCGTCCTCGTGCTCGTCGGCAAGTCGCTGCGGCGGCGGCGTCGGCGTGGCGCACCGGCTGCCGAGGCGCGGATCGCCGGGGGCTGGGAGGAGTACGTCGACGCGCACCTGGACGCGGGGGCGCCGGCTGTCGGGACCCGTACGCGCAGCGAGGTCGCCGCGCTGTACGGTGGTCCGTCGGGCGGCCTGCTCGCCGAGCGCGCCGACCGCGCGGTGTTCGGCGACGTCGATCCGGGTGACGCGGAGGCGGACGAGTTCTGGAGGATCGTCGCCGCGGAGCTCGACGACGTGCGCAGGACGCAGGGGTGGGCGCGTCGTTGGCGCAGCGCCGTCTCGTTGCGATCGGTCAGGAACGTGCGATGACGCGCGGTCAGGAGAGGACCTCGATGGAACCGTTGCAGATCGTCGCTGCCGCTGTCACCGACGTCGGTCACGTGCGGTCCCACAACGAGGACGCCTTCCTGGCGAGCGAACCGTGGTTCCTGGTCGCCGACGGCATGGGCGGCCACGAGGCGGGGGAGGTGGCGAGCGCCGCCGTCGTCGCCGCGTTCGAGGCGGCGCCTCGGGAGCGGGTGACGCCGGCGGTGGTGGCACAGACACTCGCCCGGGCGCAGGCCAGCGTCCTCGCGCTCGCCTCCGGACGCCCGCGCAGCGCGGGCACCACGGTGACCGGGGTCGCGCTGCTGCAGACCCCGCACGTCCCGCACTGGCTCGTCTTCAACGTCGGTGACTCGCGCGTCTACCGCTCGCTCGACGGGCAGCTCGAGCAGCTGACGGTCGACCACTCGCTCGTCCAGGAGCTCGTGGACCAGGGTCGCATGTCGCCCGACGAGGCACGGCACTCCTCCCACCGCAACGTCATCACGCGAGCGCTGGGGGCGGGGGACCACGCCGCTGACTACTTCGTGGTTCCCGTGATCACCGGCGAGCGGCTGGTGCTGTGCTCCGACGGGCTCACCACCGAGGTCGAGGACGAGGAGATCGCCCGGATCGTGCGCGAGCACCCGGACGCGCGGGACTGCGCGCGCACGTTGCTCGCCGCGGCCCTCGCGGGCGGCGGCAAGGACAACGTGACGGTCGTCGTGGTCGACGTCGTCGGGGGAGGCAGCGCGCTCGAGGCCGAGGAGGACACCCTCGAGACCCGGCCGCCCGAGATCGACCCGCGGGTGGTCGACGTGGTCGCCGTCGACGAGATCGACGAGGACACCTCCCAGCCGATCGGGATCCCGTGACCGGGCCCGACGGGACCGCCGTCCCTGGCGAAGACGACGACACGGTCCTGCGCCCGGCCGCGCCGACCGGGGGCGTCCCGGACGACGCGACCGTGCTGCGCCCCGGGGCGTCCGGCGCGCGACCGGACCCCGACGCGACCGTGCTGCGGCCCGGACCGCCGGCCCGCGGGGCGGACGATGCGCCGGGCGAGGCGCCCGGGACGTCGCAGGACCCCGCCGCCGAGGAGGACGGCACGATGCTGCGCCCGGCGCTCTCGACCTCGGACCTGGACGACGACGGTACGATCCTGCGCCCCGCGTCCGTGGCCTCCGACCCGGTCGACGAGGGCACCGTGCTGCGGTCCGCGCCCGCGCCCTCGGACCTGGACGACGACGGCACGATCCTGCGCCCGGCCGTCTCCGCTCCGGACTCGGACGACGACGGCACCGTCCTGCGCCCGGCGCGGGGCGGCGTCGCTCCCGCCGGCGGCCTTCCCCACCGCGACGCGGGTGCGGTCGCGCAGGTCGCGAGCACGCCCGAACCCCAGATTCCCCGGAGCAGCCGCAGCGCCTACGTCCCGAGCGTCGTCGCCACGTCGTCCGGCCCCGACCGCTACGCACCGCGCAGCGACCACGAGACGTCGTTCGCCGCCCACCAGGATCTCGGGCACGCCGCCGCTAGGACGGTGACGACGCGTTCCGTCACCGCAGCGGACGAGCGTCATCGACGGTCCCGGCGCGCCTGGCGGGTGACCCTCCTCGTCTGCGGCGTCGTGGTCGTGGGGCTCCTCGTCGGGATCGGGTTCGTCTCCGGCCTGCTGTGACCTAGCCTGAGACAGTGCCAGAGTCGAGCCCCGAGGTGAGCAGCGCAGCATCAGGTCCGGACGCGGTCCCTCTCGCAGGCACGTCCCCCGCCGTCTGGTCGACGCCGTTGCGCACGCGCTTCCGGGGACTGACGGTCCGCGACGGCGTCCTGCTGCGTGGCGAGGCCGGCTGGGGCGAGTTCTCACCGTTCTGGGACTACGACGACGCCGAGTCGCTCGCCTGGTACCGCTGCGCGCGCGAGGCCGCCGACCTCGGCTGGCCGGACCCGGTGCGTTCCTCGGTCCCCGTGAACGTCACGGTCCCCGCCGTCGGTCCGGAGCGTGCCCACGAGATCGTGCTGGCCTCGGGCGGCTGCCGCACGGCCAAGGTGAAGGTCGCCGAGCACGGGCAGAGCGTGGCCGACGAGATCGCACGGCTAGAGTCCGTCCGCGACGCTCTCGGGCCGATGGGCCGCATCCGGATCGATGCCAACGGAGCGTGGGACGTCGACACCGCCGTCGCGCGGCTGCGGCTGCTGGACCGGGCGGCCGGAGGGCTCGAGTACGTCGAGCAGCCGTGCGCGACCGTGCCCGAGCTGGCCGCGACCCGCCGGGCGATCGGTGTCCCGGTCGCGGCGGACGAGTCGATCCGGCGCGCCGAGGACCCGCTCGCCGTCGTGCGGGCCGACGCGGCGGACGTCGTCGTGCTCAAGGTCCAGCCCCTCGGGGGGGTGCGGGCGTGCCTGCGGCTCGCCGAGCAGGTGGGTGTGCCCGTCGTCGTCTCCTCGGCGCTCGAGTCCTCGATCGGTGTCGCGGCGGGCCTCGCGCTCGCGGCGGCCCTTCCGGAGCTGCCGTACGCCTGCGGGCTCGCGACCGTGCAGCTCTTCGCCCGCGACGTCGTCGATCGTCCGCTCGTCCCCCTGGACGGGGCGATCGAGGTGCGCCCGGTCGCCCCGGACCCCGTGCTGCTCGCGCAGGCCCAGGCCGACCCCGAGGTGCGGGAGCGGTGGTTGCGCAGGCTCGCGGACGTCGCCTCCCTCGCCGGGGCGGGGGAGGGACGATGACCACGACGCAGCCAGACCCCGCCCCCGCTGTCGACCCCGCACCCTCTGTCGACGCCGCACGCGAGATCGTCGCCCTCCTCGTCGCCTCGGGCGTGCGCGAGGTCGTGCTGAGCCCGGGCTCCCGGTCCGCGCCGCTCGCGTACGCCCTCGCGGCGGCCGAGCACGCGGGGCTGCTGCGGCTGCACGTGCGGATCGACGAGCGTGCCGCCGGCTTCCTCGCCCTCGGTCTCGCCCGCGGGGCCCAGGTACGCGCGCGGACCCACGGGGCGCTCGAGGGCGGCGCGGGTCCGGCCCTGGCCCCGGTCGTCGTCGTGACCACCAGCGGCACCGCCGTCGCCAACCTCCACCCGGCCGTCCTGGAGGCGCACCACGGGGCCGTCCCGATCCTGGTGCTCTCCGCCGACCGGCCTCACGAGCTGTGGGGCACGGGCGCCAACCAGACGACGCGCCAACCAGGGATCTTCGGTCCGGCGACGCGCCTCGAGGCGACGGTCCCCGCGCCCTCGGGTCGCGACGGCGAGGCGGCGGACCTGCGTGCCCTCGTGGCGCGGGCCTGCGCGGCCGCCACGGGCGCGCTCGGCGCCACCCCGCCCGGCCCGGTGCACCTCGACCTGGCCTACCGCGACCCGCTCGCCCCGGCTGCCGGTGGGGGCGATGCGCTCGAGGCCGCGGCCCGAGACGTCGCCGGCCGGGCCGCACGGCTGCGCCCGGTGCGGGTCGTCGGCACGCTCGGGGGCGAGGCGCGTCGGTCGCGAGCCTCCTTCGACGACACGCGCCTCGCGCCCGCGGACGTCGAGCTCCTGCGTTCGCTCGCGCACGAGCCTCGGACGGTCGTGGTCGCGGGCGACGACGCGGGCCCCGTCGCCGCGCTCGTCGCCGAGGCGCGCGGCTGGCCCCTGGTCGCCGAGATCACCTCGGGCGCCGCGGGCTCGAGCGCCGCCGTGCGGCGCTACCGCACGGTGCTCGACGAGCGCGCCGACCTCGTGGCCGAGGTGCGGCAGGTCGTGGTGCTCGGGCGCCCGACCCTCTCGCGCCAGGTCGGCAGGCTGCTGCGCGCCGCGCCCCTCGTCGTGACCGTCGCCCCCGTGGCCGCACAGGTGGAGCCTGGCTGGCCGGACCCGGAGCGGGCGACCGGCATCGTGCTCCCGGGGGTCCCGGACGCCTGGCTCGTGGCGGGAAGCCGCACGGACGCGAGCGAGAGCCCGGCCGACGACGCGGAGGCCACCACGGAGCCCACCACCTCGGTCTGGGCGCAGCGCTGGCTCGATGCTGCGGCACGCCTCACGACCCTCGACCAGGCGCCCGACCGGGCGGCGCAGCGTGCCCTGCTCGTGGCCCCGCCCGTCACGCC